>Ga0137366_10001802_pt1 | contig 16042 bp, 13 predicted proteins | sample SagtaG_8_FD_104938 | JGI IMG/M metagenome (GOLD analysis project Ga0137366, IMG submission 104938) | Vadose zone soil microbial communities from Sagehorn Ranch, Mendocino, California, USA - Sage1_L_60_16 metaG | ecosystem: Environmental > Terrestrial > Soil > Vadose zone | place: USA...
CGTCAGGAGGTCCGCGTCCTGTTCGGCACGTTCGACCGCGATCTGAATCGCAACTGGAGCAAGTGGCAGTCGAGCACGTCGTTCCGCGTCGGCTCGGGCAGCGGGCTCGTCACCGTCTCGCGGCTCGACTACACCGGCCAGCGGCAGCACTCGGACGCCGATTTCCGCAATCTCAACTCGCGCTGGCATTTCCCGCTGGCCAACGGCTGGTCGCTCGCGGCCACGGCGGACTTCGGTTGGGACCCGCGGGCCGACAACCCCGGTGCCCTCACCGCCGCCGAGATGGCCAGGAACCCCGACTCCGCCGCCTCCCGCAACATTTCCCTGGTCGCTGGTAAGGACGTGACGCAGGGGCAGGGCGGGCTCACGCTGCGACGCCAGTTCGAGGGGGGCGGCGAGGCGTCGCTGACCGTGTTCGGCATCGCCCGCAGCCTCAAGAACCCGACGACGTTCGCGTACATCGATCTCGACCGGTTCGATTACGGCACTCGCGTCGCGGTCAGCCGGCCCCTACCGCTGGGATCCCTCGAGCACCGGCTGACGGCGGGCATCGACTTTCAACGACAGCGCGACGACCGCAAGAACTTCCGGAACAACGCGGGCCAGGTCGACACGACCGTGCGTACCCTCGACCAGCTCGAGCACGTGACCGAAGTCGGGCCGTTCGTCCAGAGCGCCCTGCAGCTCACGGCGCAGGTCACGATCACGGGTGGGCTGCGCTATGATTGGGTGAACTTCCAGGTGGACGACCGCCTCATCACGACGACGCCGCCCAACCCGGATGATTCAGGCCGCCGGCTCATGCGCGCGCTGTCCGGCTCGCTCGGGGTCGCCGTCACGCCGTCCGACGCCCTTACCGTGTACGGCAACATCGGCACGTCGTTCGAGACGCCCACCACGACCGAGCTCACCAACCGGCCAAGCGGCGCCGGGGGATTCAACCCGACACTCGAGCCGCAGAAGGCCACGAACTACGAGATCGGCGTGCGCGGCGACGTCGTGGGGCGACTGAACTATTCGGTGGCACTCTTCGACGCCGAGGTGCGCGACGAGCTCATCCAGTTCCCGGTCCCTGCCGACACGAATGGCCGGGTCTTCTACCAGAACGCCGGGAAGTCCCGCCACCGCGGAGTGGAGCTCGGCGCCGAGCTGGAGATCGCGTCGGGGGTCAGCCTCATGACAAGCTGGACCTACTCAGACTTCCGCTACTCGCGCTACCTCGGGCTCGACGGCCGAGCGGTGCCGGGAATTCCGCAGCATTGGCTCCACTTCCTGCTGAAAGGGCGCCCGGCGTTCACCCGCGGGGGCTGGGTGGAGGTCGAGGAGACGCACTCGTCCGGTTACCTCGTCAGCGACGCGGCCAGCACCTCCACGAGCCCCTGGTGGACGACCAACGCGCGCCTCGGTTGGGACGGGACGGTGGGGAGCCTGCGGCTGCGTCCCTTCCTGGGCTTGAACAACGTGTGGAACCGTTTTTACGTCGCGTCGGTGGTTATCAACGCCGCGAACGGGCGCTATTATGAGCCGGCTCCGGGCCGGAACATGTATGTAGGGTTCTCGCTGGGCGCAGGGGAATAGTCGTCGACCTTCAACGGAGGTGGGTATGATGCATTGGGCTCGATGGTCCGCGACCGTGGCGGTCGCGGCGCTCGTCGCGGCACCGCTGAGCGGGCAAGGGTCGGGAGGGGCCGCGGAGCCCCCCTCGGTCGCTCCACCGCACGCCGTCGTGACGAACGACATGTTGCTCAACGCCGCGGCCAGCGGCGACTGGCTGATGTACGGACACAACTACTGGAACAACCGGTTCTCGCCCCTCAAGACGATCAACACCACGAACGTCAAGAATCTCGTGCCGCGGGCCGTGTACACGCACGGGTCCGAGCGGCTCGGCAGCTTCGAGACCACCCCGATCGTGGTGGCCGGGGTCATGTACATCACGTCGCCCGCGACGCCCAACAACATCGTGCGCGCGTTCGACTTGCGCACGCAGAAACTGTTGTGGGAGTACACGCATAAGAACGATCCGGTGGCGACGGCCTGCTGCGGCCCCAACAATCGCGGCGTCGCCGTCTCGGGCGGGTCGGTGTTCCTCGGCACACTCGACGACAACCTCGTGGCCCTCGATGCGACCACCGGTAAGGTGAAGTGGGAGGTGAAGGTGGGGGATGGTCCCGCCGCCGGCTATACCGAAACGATGGCGCCGCTCGTGATCGGCGACAACGTGATGATCGGCACATCGGGCGCCGAGTACGGCATCCGTGGCTACGTGAAGGCGTTCACCGCGGCGAGCGGCGCCCCTGTCTGGACCTGGTACTCGCTCCCCGATCCGCAGCACGGCGGTTGGTGGGGCAAGTGGTCGAAGACCACCGGGGAGGGCGACGACCTGAAGCGCGACATCACCAAGGAAAAGGCCGATTCCGCCAAGTACGCCGACGCCTGGAAGACCGGCGGCGGCTCGATGTGGATGACGCCCGCGTACGATGCCGATACCAAGACCCTGTTCGTCGCGATCGGCAACCCGTCGCCCGACCTGGACGGCTCGATCCGCCCGGGCGACAACTTGTGGACCGAAAGCATCGTGGCCATCAATGCGACCAACGGCGAGTTCAAGTGGGGCTACCAGGAGGTACCGCACGACGTGTGGGACCTGGACGCCGTGAGTCCCCCGGTGATCGCGATGGTCGGCGGCAAGAAGGCCGTCGTGGAAGCGGGCAAGACCGGCTTCGTCTACGTCCTCGATGCGGCCACGGGCAAGCTGATCCGCCGCTCGGCGGCGTTCGTGCCGCAGCAGAACATGTACACGCAGCCGACCGCCGACGGCGTGTTCATGCTGCCGGGCGCCAACGGCGGCGAGGAGTGGTCCCCGATCGCGGTACACCCGGACCTGGCCTACGCGTACACGGTGGGCCTGCACCAGCCGATGCACTACAAGGTCCACTATGCGCCCTGGGAGAACGGCCGGCTGTGGCTTGGCAGCGCGTTCATCCGGGTTCCCGACGACAAGGGCGGCTATTCGGGGGAGTACGGCAACGTCAACGCGATCGACCTGAACACCGGCAAGATCGCGTGGACGGTGAAGACCGACCTGCCGATGATGGGTGGCGCGACCGCCACGGCAGGCGGCCTGGTGTTCACCGGCGAGGGCAACGGCTGGTTCAAGGCGTACGACGCCAAGACCGGCACCGTCCTGTGGAAGTTCTACTGCGGGGCCGGTGTGAACGCGGCGCCCTCGGTGTACGAGCTCGACGGCGAGCAGTTCATCGCCGTCGCGGCCGGGGGCAACTTCCAGATCAGCTATCCGCTGGGTAATTCGGTCTTCGTCTTCGGGCTTCCTAAGGCGGGGATGTAAAGACCTGAGCCGGGAGCCGGCGCACGGTGGTACTCATCGTGCGCCGGCTTTTGCCTTTAACGGTTCTCTGAGGAAGGCTGTCCGAGAGTGTGGAGCAGCGCGCTGACCTCTTGCCAAGTAGTGGCCGGAAGGACGTCGTCGTCGGACTCCACCACGTAGGCAACGTCGTAGCTGCAGTACGCCGACGTCAACCCGCGCCGCTGCGCGCACTCCAAGAGGCGGAACACGGCCCCCTGGCGGAGCAGCCAGACCGCCGAGTCGCCCACTGCGGGGTGCGGCAGGTCGCCGAGCTTGAAGTAGAAGACGGGCCACGTCTGAGTGCCACGGCGCAACGTCGCCTGGTACGCCTTGGGGATGTCGGCACAACCGTACATGAGGTGGCGCAAGACGCCGCAGGGCTCTTCGTAGCGCCAATCGCGCTCCGTCTTGGCGAGTGTGGCAGTCACGACGAGATCAGCGCCCGCCAGTCGCTGGGCGAGCGGCCGCTCCCCTGCCGCAACAAGCGGGACACGCGCGAGCGCTGCCTTGTGGGAGTGGAGGCACGCTGCGCCGGTCAGGAGTAGCATGAGCATCGCGCCGCGCACCAACCGGTACAGCCCCAGAGCCAGCAACCACTCAACGAAGTGGCCAAAACCCGAAACGCTGGACTTGGAGTACATGCAAAGCCATCCTCATACGCTGCGCCTACCCTCTCGGACTGGAGCGCCGTCTCGCAGCTGGCGCTCCACCGGCGGCCCCAACGGGCTGCAGTCTCACGTTCTCGCAAGGAGGATGCCAGACGCATCAGGGGCCCTCCGAGGGTGATGCGGCAAACCTGAGGCGCGTTGGTGCCATGCCTGTCGCTCATGCGCCACAACGCACGGCTTTCAAGCTCTTCCACCTCGCGGGAGGCCGTGGTAGGTTCGCCACGGTGAAGTCGCTGTCGGTCGCATGTATCGTAGCCGTGCCGCTGGGCGCGGCGTCGCCGGTTGTGGTTCGCGCACAGGGGAACGTGGCCGCGCCAGCTCCGGCCGTCGATCCGTCGTGGTTGCAGGTCGATAGCGCAACCAAGACGGTCACCTTCCAGCTGGTGGCGGGCCTCACGGGTCTCAACGGCGCCCTCAACTTCAACGGGTTCCGGGACGGCGGGCTGACGCTGACGGTGCCGCTGGGGTGGACGGTGCTTATGCACTTCCGGAATCACGATGGCATGCTCCCCCATTCGGCCGAGGTCATCCCGGACACCCATCCCCTTCCCACAGGGCCAGTTGCGCCCGCCTTCCCGCGCGCGTTCACGCTGCGGCTGGACCAGGGGTTGATCTCGGAACAGACGGATGACATGCGCTTTATTGCGGATAGGGGGGGGTCCTACCTAATATTTTGCGGGGTTCCGGGGCACGGGGCGGCCGGTATGTGGGTTCGCTTCGCGGTCTCGGACTCAGCTCGTAAGCCGTCGTTGGCGGCCACTCCTGCGGGGCCACCTTAGTCTCGCGGGAGCGGGGAGTGCCGAGCGGACGCTGGCGCGGCCTGGTGCGGTCGGCCCGGTGGCGCAGCGCAGCACGTAGCAACTCGCTCTCAAGGAGGTGGGCTCCGCTTTCCCCTGTTCGTTCGCACAATTGTAGGTGAGAAGCCAGACGAGTATTACTGGTGGGAGGACCACGTTCCCACTCGGCTGTACCTGGCGCCGCGCAGCTGGCAGTTGGCGCCTCGAGGGCACGAGCGGTAGGATTGGCCAGGTAAACTCCCAAGGAGGAATCTCGTATGAAGCGTCTCACGCTGTTGTTGTTGGGCTTGGCGCTGGGCGTCTCCGCGACGGCCGGCGCGCAAGGCCTGACGATGCAGATGTCCAACGGATGGGCGTTCCAGTTTTCGGGGAACGTGAACGTCTTCTGGTCGTTCTCCAAGGAGAACACCACCGCAGGGGACGCCTCGAACTCCAGCGTCCGGACCGGACTGCTCCCCGCCTTCGCGACGTTCGAAGCGAGGGGGAAGGAAGCTGGCCTGAATCTGGCGGTGCACTTCGGGTTCGCGCCACAGGTCCAAAACTTCGGCGTCCACGATCAGTTCGGCACACAGATCGATATGCGACAGGTCTACTTGACGATCGGCCTCAAGAACGGGTCGCAGATCCTGGCCGGTCGCGAGCTGGCGCTGTTCGGCCGTCAGAACATTCTGAACGACATGACGCTGTTCGGCGTCGGAGCTGTTGGGGTTGGGCTCGGTCAGAGTGGCGGGACGACTCTTGGTCGCATCGGATACGGCTATCTCTATCCGAACTTCAACGCGCAGGTGACGTACAGCACCAAGCCAGGCCAGGCGCAGTTCTCCGTCGGGTTGTTCCAACCCAGCGTCCTGGGCTTCGGCACGTCCGCATTTGCCTTCACGTCGGTTCCGCGGCTAGAAGGTGAATTCACGTACAACCAGAAGTCCGGCAAGAACGCGTACACGTTCTGGGTGGGCGGCCTGTGGCAGACCACGAAGGACGCGCCGACCGGTGGCAACTCGCTCAGTTCGTTCGGCGGCACGGCTGGAATCAAGGCGGGTATGCAAGACCTCACCGTGGTCGTGAGTGGTTATATCGGCAAGGGTCTCGGTACGTTCTTCACTTTCTCGGGTGACGAAGTCGCGGGTGATGGCACTACGGCACGGCCCTCCGATGGCGGCTACGTGCAGCTGATGTACAAGTTCGGCCCGAAGACATCCGTCGGCGGGAGCTGGGGCTTCAGCCGGCTCAAGCACGACCAGACGGGTGACGGCGACGAAGCCGTGACGTCGAACCTCTACTCCTACACGGTGGGGATCTATCACCAGTGGACCAAGTCCCTCAAGTTCGTGCTCGAAGGGACTCAGGAAGGAAGCACGGGTGAGACCGAAGGTTTCTACGCCAACACCTTTGGAGGACTGGCGCCGGGTAGCAAGCAGATCGACATCTCGGCGGGGTTCATGCTGTTCTACTAGCACCAGAAAGACGTAACACGAAGGCGTAACACAGAGACGTAGCAAGAACACGTAAAGGCCGGGAGTGATTCCCCGGCCTTTTACGTTGTTGCTTGACGTTGTCGTGCTACGTTCTCGCGCGACGTTTCTTATTTGTATCGGTAGGTTATCCGCCCTCTCGTGAGATCGTACGGCGAGAGGTCCACTGCGACCCGATCCCCCTGCAGAATCCGAATGTAGTTCTTGCGCATCTTGCCGCTGACGTACGCCAGCACCTCATGCCCGTTCTCGAGCTTCACGCGGAAGGTCGTGTTGGGAAGCACTTCGCTGACCGTACCCATCATTTGTATCGCGTCGCCAGCCACGCTCGGTGTCGCTCTCCTTCTCCCGTCGTGGAACGGGGGATGTCACAGTCGGGCGATGTGCGGATCCATGGTTTCATCCCGCGGCGCGGTGGGCCCGCGCTCGATGTAGGACGCGTGACGGCCGCAGCTTTGGCAGGTCAGCGTCACGCGCTCCGGTGCGAGCGGCGCGGCACGGCCGCCCCGGCGTCGGGGCGCCCGCACGATCGACCGCGTGCTGCAGGAGGGGCAGACCAGAGGCACGTGCTCACGGTCCGCCGCAATCAGCGCCAGCGCTTCGGGCGCTCGGTATTCCTTGATTCCGCGTCGTCCCACGGCTGAAATGTAGTCACCCCTGGAAGGTGGGCCTCCTTGACACCTCTCCGCTGAGGCGTATCTCTCACGCAGCCCGCAGGTTGCCCGCGGAGGTGACCATGGACCGCCCCCAGTACGAGCCGCTGGCGCAAATCGAGGTCGACGCCGCCAAACCGGAGCCCCAAGGCTTCACGCTCACCGGTCAGGGTCCCGATCGCGTGGAGTATCAGCTCGACCTGCGTTTCGAGATGCCGCTCGACTCGCGGACCCGCAGCGTGCTGGGCGAGCTCTTGTCCCACTCGGACCTCACCATCTCGCGGCGCGCGCCGGGCGCGCTCGTCCAGGAACTGCGCCAGCGTCGTAACCGCGCTCCCCAGCGATAGTTCCGCCAAACAATCAGTCCAAAATCCTTGACGGTCCGGGAGGGCCGATGTAGCTTGGCGCGACCTTTAGCGCCGGAGCAGCGTGTTCGATGCCCCCCCCAGCTGAGCTCGGCGGGTCGCAGATCTCTTCGCTGCTCGAAGCCCTCCCTGGAATCGCCAGTGTGCTGCGCAGCCCCGTGGCGGACGCCTTGGTCAAGGCGATTCGCGCCGCCGCGGGGGTGGGTGAATTCACGTTCGACGATGCCGAGGAGCTGGTTCGCTACGCGGTGCGCCGCGGCTTGATCGGCCCGGAAGAGGGCGATCGCGTCCTCGGGGACGTCGAGGGCCCGCTCAAGTCCAAGCCCAAGCCCGCCCACGCCGCGAGGCCCAAGGCGCTGGCCAAGAAGAAGGTCGCCAAGAAGAAGTCGCGGCGGTGAAGCTGCAGCTCCCGCTTGTTCTGCTGGGCGCGGCGGTCGCGTGCGCTCGCGCACCGCAGCCCGCTCCAGTCACGCCGTTTCGGCTCGGCGCGGCACTCGCCGCCGCCGGGCGCTGCGACACCGCCACCGTCGTAGCACGCGCCGCGCTCGCGCGCGAGCCGGACAACGTGCTCGGGCCGCTCGTGATCGGCACGTGTCAGGAGCAGGCGGATCGCTACGACGAGGCGGTCGCCACCTACACCGACTTTGTAGCACAGCACCCGAGCGCCCGCGGGGTAGCCGCCCTGCGCGCCAAGGCGCAGCTCGCGCTCCGCGCGGCGGCGGAACACACGGCCCGACAAGCGCTGGCGCGCGAGGCGGAGCTCGCGCACCAGCCGCCCCAACCCGCCACGGTTGCGGTGCTGCCCCTGGTGATCGCGGGGGATTCGACCGTCCAGCCCTTGTCGCGCGGGCTGGCGGAGCTCATCACCACCGACCTGGCCTACATCCGGACGCTGCGCCTGCTCGAGCGTCTGCAAATCGGCATGTTGCTGGACGAGCTCAAGCTCGGCCAGAGCGATCGGGTGGATCCGGCGACGGCGGCTCGCGTAGGACGCCTGTTGCGGGCGGAGCGCCTGGTGCAGGGGACGGCGACGATTCCGCGCCGAGGGCCGGTGCAGCTTTCGGCAACCGTGGTCACGGGAACCGGCGTCGTACGGCCTGTGGATCAGGTGACCGGGCCGTTCCCGAAGCTGCTCGATCTCGAAAAGCAGGTCGTGTTCGATCTGGCCGCGCAGCTCGGGTTTGCCCTCACGCAAGCGGAGCGCGAGCAGATCCTCCGTCAGGGGCCAAAGAACCTCGCCGCATTCCTCGCTTACAGCCGGGGGCTCGAAGCAATGGATCGCGGGGACTACGACGCGGCGGCGCGTCACTTCAAGAGCGCTGCGCGGGCCGACCCGAGCTTCCAGGCGGCCCGCGACGGGCAGCAGACAGCGACCGCAGCTCCGGCTGCCCAGCAGGCCACGGACGAGGGGGGGGGAATCGGCAGCGTCGTGGACGCGGTCGAGCGGGTGACGGGTGGCGCTCAGCCGACGGGGTTAGGCGGCGCGGGCGGACTGCTCTCCGCCGGAGCGCGCGATGTCGTGCCCGCCATCGGCGACGCGATCGGCGACGTCAGGCTGCCGACGGGCAGCTCCACCATCGACCGTCAGTTGACGCCAGAATCGCTCGGCCTGCCGTCCATCCTGTCCGTCACCAACGGCATCACGATCATCTTCAAACGGCCGCCGTGAGGTGGAGCCTGTTGTGTTTGTGCGCGGCGGCGCCGCTCGCCGCGCAGGGAGGGGGGCCAACGGACGGAGTCGGCACCGCGGCGCGCACCGGGCTCGTGTTTGACGGTTACTACTTTGGGTCGAGCTACGCGTTCGATCACGTCGTCGAGTGGACTGTTCCGGTCAGCGTGTCGCATCGGCTGAGTCCAAGCCTCACGATGGATCTGTCGAGCGGGTACGCGCATGCCGCCGCGGCGACCAGCAGCGGCACCATCGAGGTCTCGGGACCGACCGACACCGATGTGCGCATGAGCTGGGCGGCCGTGTCGGGCCATGTGATCGTCTCGCTGGTCGGCACGCTGCCGACCGGCAAGAAGGCCGTCGACACGTCGTCGGTACCGCTGCTCAGCGCGCTCGCGACCGAACTGCTCAACTTCACGACGCCGAGCTTCGGGACGGGGGGCGGCGTGACGGGCGGTTTCGCGACCGCGTTCCCGCTGGGGGAGCGCTGGGCGGCCGGAGTGGGTGGGAGCTACCGCTGGCACGCTCGCTACACGCCTGTGGCAGGGGGCGGCGATCTCGAGCCGGGCGGAGAGGGTCGCATGCGGCTCGGTGCCGAGGGACCGGTAGGTGGCCGAGGCTATTTCCGCGGTGCCGCGGTGTACGCGACCAGCGGCGCGGATACGTTGGGCTCCGGCTCGCGCAGCGCCAGCGGCCCCCGCTTCCTGCTCTATTCGGGGTTGAGCCTCCCCGCGGGCAAGGGCAGCCTGTCCCTCTACGCGTACGACAGGTACCGCTTCCAACCACACGGCTACGACTCCACCGTCGTCCAGGTGCCGCGCGGCAACGTGCTCGCACTGGGCGCGCGGCTCGAGCGGCCGCTGTCTCCGGCGGTGACCCTCGCTCCGAACGTTGAATTCCGCCATGAGCTCGCCGGGCCGCCGGCCGGCCGCCTCGCGCTGCTCGGCTGGCTGGTGCGGCCCGGTGTGGATGTGCGCTACCGCCCGAGCGGTGCGGTGACCGTCCTGGTCCAGGGCCAGGCGGCGTTCGGCCGGCTGGCGGACGGCGGCGGCTCCGTGTCGGTCGTCGGGCCGCGGGCGATCGTGCTGCTCGAGTGGGCGCGATGATCCGGCGCATCCTCCCCTGGCTCACGCTCGCGGTAACGGGCGGCATAGTCGCATGCGCGGAGTGGGCGGGGTCGGAGCTCGGAGGCCCGAAGCTGTCCATCGTGCCGCTGATCGGCATCGGGTCCGGAACGGTCCTGCTCGACGATCTCGACCAGCTCCACGTGGTCGTCGTGCCGATCTCGAGCGTCGGCGTACCGATTGGGGCGGCCGTCGCGGATACGACCGTTCCGGTCGATGCGGCGGGCAACGCGACGCTCACCGTGCCGGTCGTAGTCATCGGGAGAGCGCAGCCGTTCGAGGTGACGCTCCAGGGCATCCGCTCGAGCGATGGCGCCGTGCTGTACGTGGGGGTCGACACCGTGATCGTGAGCGGCGCAGTCACCACGCCGCCCGTCACGGTGCCGGTGAGCTATGTCGGGCCGTGCCAGATCGGGTCGGGCTGCGTCGTGACGGTCGCGCCGCAGGACACGACGCTCGCCACCGGCGGCTCATTGGTGATGCGCATCAGCGTGGACTCGGCGCTGACCTCGGTGACGGGCGTGCCCGTGGCGTTGACCAACCTGACGCCGGGGCTCGTCCTGGTGGGGCCGGATCGCACGGTCACGGCCCTCCTGAGCCCGACCGGCGGCCCGGGGCTTGTCGAGGCGGCGATTCGCGGCGCCGCCGATACGCTGCGGCTCACCGTCGCGCCGCTCACCGCTCCCGCCGCGGTTCTGGTCAACCAGGGATACGTGACGCTCACGACCCTGAGTCCGGCGAACACGGCGCAGCTCACGGCCGTCGTCACCGACATCGCCGGAAAACAGCTGTCTCCCTCACTCGCGACCTGGACGAGCCGCGCGCCGGGCGTGGCGACGGTGTCGAGCACCGGGCTCGTCACGGGCGTCTTATCCGGCAGCGCGATCGTGGTCGCGACTGCGGCACCCGGCGTCGCGGACTCGCTGGTGGTGATGGTCGGCAACGCGACCATCCTCCCCGGCAATCCGCTCGCGCTCGCACTCACCGGGGGCCGCAGCTTCGGGGTCGCAAAACTCGGGCAGTTCATCGCGATCGACGTCGTCGTCGATCTCAAGGCGGTCCCGACAGAGCTGCTCGGCAGCTACGACGCGCGCCTCACCTGGAATGCCGGCGTGCTGCGGTACGACAGTACCCAGGCCGGCGGATTCGCGTCTCCGATGGTCATCCCCGACACCGCGACAGGTGGTATTCTGCGCTTCAACGGGACCAACCTGCTCGGGGCGATCGGGTCACAGACACTGGCCCGCCTCTGGTTCACCGCGACAGGCCTAGGACCCTCCAGTCACGTGTTGTCGCTGCCTGTGTTGTCGGCGGCGCTCACGAGCCTCGATCTGACGCCCGGATTGCTCGTGGCGCCGGGCGGCGCCACGATCGTACCGTAGTCTCCGAGCGAGCTACACTCGAAATCCCCGCACCAGCCCCCGCAACTTCTCGGCCGCCTCCAACAGGCTGCTGGCGGCGGCCGCCATCTCTTGCGTCGACGCGCCCTGCTGTTCGGCGGCGGCCGTGGCCTGCTCCGCGCCCGCCGCGTGCGCCGTGGCGCGTGTCGCCACCTGCTCCGCCTGCCCCTGCAGCTGCACGGTGGTTTCGCGGTTCGCCTGGGCCGCGACGCGCACCCGCGCGGCGACCTGCTCCACCAGCTCGACCGCGGTGGAGATCTCGGCGAGGCCATGCGCCGCGCCTTCGGCGACGTTCTCGATGCCCCGGACCTTCGCTTGACCGGCCGACATCGTGGCCGTGACGTCCTCCATCTGCTCCCGGATCGAGCCCGTGGTGCGGGTCACTTCCTCCGCCGCTCGCGCCGACTCGTCGGCGAGCTGGCGCACCTCCTCGGCGACCACCGCGAAGCCGCGGCCGTGCTCGCCCGCCCGGGCGGCTTCGATCGCCGCGTTCAACGCCAGCAGGTTGGTCTGGGACGAGATGCGCTTGATGAGCTCCACGAAGTCGTCGATCGACACGCTCAGCTCGCCGAGCTGGCCGATCTGCTTGGAGGTGGTCTGCACCACCTCCCGCACGTTGAGCAGCACGCTGCTCGCGGCGGCGACGTCGCCCCGGTGCCGGTCGGCGACGGTGCGGATTTCCTCTCCCAGCTTGGCCGCGCGCTCCGCCGCATCGGCCATGTCGCCCGTCGCCGTGCGGAGGGTGTTGAGACCGGTGCCCATGGACGCGAGGGCGGCGCGTTGTTGGTCCGCCCCCCCCGCGATCTCGACCATGGCCGTCGACACCTCGTTCGAGGAGGCGGCGAGCTGCTCGCTCACCGCCGACAGGTCTCCCGCCGCCCCGGCGATCCGGTCCGACTCGCGGATCACCTCGCCCACGATCTGCCGGAGCCGGTCGCCCATCCGCTGGATGGCGTCCGCCAGTACGCGGAACTCCCGGGGCATCTCGCCGGTGGTGACCGGTCGCAAGTCGCCGGCGCCGAACCGCTCGGCGGCCGTCACCAGTCGGCCGAGCGGCCCGTGCACCGATTGGACGGTGTAGCGCGACAGGAAGAAGCCCAAGAGCACGAGGGTGACGACGAAAACCCAGAGCTTGCGCTCTCGGTCGGCTGCGTTCGCCGTCAAGCGCTCCGCGGACTTCACCGCTTTCTGGGCCTGACGGCGTGAGATATCGCGCACCAGCCGCGTCAGCTCCGCGGCCTGCGGTCGCACCGCCGCCGCCCGCGCCGCCGCTTCTTGATCGCGCCCCAGGTCGCGGAGCGCGTGGGCGAGCGAGTACTCGGTCTGGATCGCGGCGTGGAGCCGCTTCACTCGGTTCACCGTGAGGCGATCCTCGACGGTCAGGCCGGCTAGCGCATCCAGCCGCCGTTGGTGCTGAAACGCGTCCTCGGCGGCGGCTTGGAACTCTCGGCGCGGGACGTCCCCGGGCGAGCCCAGATACTGCTCGGCGGCCCGGATCTCTTCCAGCACGCTCGTGACGAGACCGCTCCCCTCCTCGGTGGAGGTCCGCAGCGCGTCGAGCTCCTGCTCGATGGCGTACCGCATCTGGCGCAGGGTGGCGGCGCCCGCGACCGCCGTGGCGACGAGACCGGCCAACAGCAGGGCGAGCCCGATCAGGATACGCGCGCGGATCGTGTCGAACCGGCCCCGCATTACGGCGCTGCCTCCGTCACCAGTCGCCCGTTCCGCACGATGCCGATGACCGCGGTCTTGCCCGCCGCATCCCCGTTGCCGTCGAACACGATCGTGCCGGTGACTCCCTCGAACGGCGGCTGGCCCCGGCCCACCCGCGCGAGGTAGTCACGAATGGCGCGCCGCTCGGCCCCAGCCCGGTCGATCGCACGCGCCAGGAGCAGCACGATGTCGTATGTCCCCGCGCCGCGATGGTCCGGCCGCTGTCCCGGGAACGCGCGCCCGTACTCCGCCACGAACGCGACGTTACGCTCGTCACGCCGGTCGGGGAGATAGGCGGACGACAGCCGGAGGCCCTCCGCGAGCGCACCGTCCGCCTCGATCCCCGTGAGCGCGTCGCCGCCGAGCACGGGCCACCGTAGCCCGAGCGAGCGCATCTCTCGCAGCGCGAGCTCCGCCCCCGGTCGCTCCGCGGCCAGTAGCAGCACGTCCGCGCCCGCCCGGCGCATGCGCGAGAGGTACGGCTCGAGCGAGGAGGTCGCCGGGATGTAGGGATCGGCCTCGAGCACCGTCCCCCCCAAGCGCGCAAACTCGGCCGCGAACGTACCGCGCACGCCGCGCCCGTAGTCGCTGTTGAGGTAGATGATGCCCGCTCGTCTGGCGCCGAGCGTCTGCCAGGCAAAGCGCGCGAGCTGTGGCCCGTGCTGCAAATCGCTCGGGCACACGCGGAACACATAGGGACCGATCCCCGACAGATCGGGACTGGACGCGGACGGTGAGATCATCGCCAGAGGCGTCACGCCGCCGCCGTACACCCGCGCCGCCGCGAGGGACGTGCCCGAGCTCAGGTGCCCCACGACCGCCACGATCGCAGGGTCCGCGTACAGTTGCTCCGCCACCCGCACCGCGGTGTCCTCGGTGCCCGAATCATCGACGATCCGCAGCTCGAGCTTGCGACCCCGGATCCCCCGTTTGGCGTTGATCTCGTTTACCGCTAACTGGGCGGCCCGGAGCATCGAGGCGCCGCGCGGCTGGGAGAAGGGACCCGCGAGGCCGATGGCGATCGACCCCGTGGGGCGGGAGCACGCCGCCAGCGCAAGAGCAAGGACGAGAGCTGGGGTTCGCAGAGGCCCTCCAGGTAGGCGCGGGGCAAGGTTAAGCTTGCCCATGGGGAAGCGCAACATTTCCCCACCCCCCCACAGGATTTCCACGTGGTTTTCCAGACCGATGTGGACAATTCTGGATTGCCTGCGGCCCAGTCCGGGGTAGCTTGATGCGAGTGGAAACGTCAAGTCGCCTGTACCGATTTGCCGGTGCGCTCGAAGGGCTGCTCGCCGCGCCCGATGCCGAGGCCTTCGAGCGGGCGTGGGAGATGGCGCACGTCGACCGGCTCGCCTGGGAAGCGCTCGGGGGCGCACGACGGGCCGACAGCGAGGCGCTCGAGCCCGCGCTCGATCAAGTGGACCGCCGCCTCCTCGCCACGCTGGAGCGCTGCCGCGCGTTCGCCGATCCGCACGTCGTGACGTTCCGGGTTCCCGAGCTCGAGCGCTGGCAACACGCCGCTGCCGCAGCCCTCGTCGGTGCGCGCTGGGGCGTCGCGGGTCTGCGCACCGTGATCGCCGACACCGGGGCACCGCTCGGGCGTCGCTACTTCGCGTTCCTCGCGCTGGCCGAACGGCACCCCGAGGGGGCATGGCCGCTGTTCGAGCGGTATCTCGTGACGCCGGGCGCGCACCACGCGTTTGTCGCCGCCGCCGTGGAAGCGGCGCGCTACTACGCGGGACACGCCGACGTCCTCGTGCGCTTGTTCGAGCGGATCCGCGGCGACCAGCTGCAGCGCCGGTTCCTGGGCCCCAAGATCCTCGAGTCCCTCTATGTGCTGGGTGAGCAATGCAGCTTGCCGCTGTTCGAGCAACTGCTCGTCGCCGGGCACACCGACCCGGACGTGGATCGCTGCGAAGTCACCCGGGCGCTCGTCGTGGTGCGCCGAGCGACCGGGTGCGTCGCGCCGAGCTCCAAGTTCGCCGATGGCGACGAAGCGACCGTGTTGCACACCCTGGACGACGCGGAGCGACGCTTCGAGGCCACCCGGGATCGGATCGTGCCGGTGGTGGTGATATAGGGCGGACGGTCGGACGGGCGGACCGCCGGACGGTGGCCTACGGCCTTCGGTCCGGCCGACCGCCTGTCCGTCCGACCGCCGACGTTCCTGCCACGAACTCCCAGACCTTGTCCCGGTACGTTCGCCCGCCGATGTCGTAGGTGTCGTTGTGCCCGGATCCGTGAATCAGGACCACCTTGACCGGCCCCGCCGCGGCCGCCGCCACCGCCATCCCCATCGCCGTGGGCACCAGCCGATCCGCGTCGCCGTGAAACAGCAGGATCGGACAGTGGACCCGCCTGATGTTGGCGACGTTGTCGAGCGACAGGCGGAGGAGGAAGCGCGGCAGCAGCCGGTAGTGGTGCTGCGCCATCGCCGCGGCATTCGTAAACGGCGATTCCAGGATCAGTCCGGCCACGCGCCGGTGCGCGGCGGTGTAGGTCGCCACCGCGCTGCCGAGCGAGCGGCCGTACACGTAAATGCGCTGCGGGTCCACGTCCGGACGGGTTGCGAGCGCGTCGTAGGCGGCGTCGGCGGCGGCGTACAAGGCCGCCTCCGTTGCCCGGCCTCCGCTGCCGCCGTACCCCGGGTAGTCGAGGACCAGCAGCGCGGTGCCCGGCGGCTGGAACGCACGCACCACCGGCCAGATTGCCGCGACGGTCTCACCGTTGCCGTAGAACCAAAGCAGGGCGGGGGAAGACGGTGGAGGGCGGTGGAAGGCGGTGGACGCGCTGCTGCTCTCCTCCACCGCCCTC
>Ga0137366_10001810_pt1 | contig 16001 bp, 20 predicted proteins | sample SagtaG_8_FD_104938 | JGI IMG/M metagenome (GOLD analysis project Ga0137366, IMG submission 104938) | Vadose zone soil microbial communities from Sagehorn Ranch, Mendocino, California, USA - Sage1_L_60_16 metaG | ecosystem: Environmental > Terrestrial > Soil > Vadose zone | place: USA...
ATTTGCGTGGCGTGCTGGAGATGAGCGAGCGGCGGGCCTGTACGATCGTTGCCGCCGATCGCAAGATGATCCGCTATCGCTCACGTCGGCCGCCCGATACCGAGCTACGCGCCCGTCTGCGCGGCGTACACGATGAGGGGACTGTGTTTCCAATGCAGAGCAACGATGCCGCCATTCCACGCCGTTTCGACCCCAAGCAAGCAAGCGCATTTCAATCCTGCCGTAAGAATCGCGTTTGCTTTTCGTCGTGAACTCCCTTAGTCTGACGCATTGGTCTACATCGCTAGCCAGATTGTCGGGGCTATTGTTGGCGTTTGGGCGGCTCATCTGATGTTCGAACTTCCCTTAATGGCAATTCTCGACAACAGCAAGAACGGGCTGAGGACAGTGGCTTGCGGAAGGGGTGGCAACGTTTGGGTTGTTGATGGCGATTTTCGGATACTTGGCTTTCAGGACGGATGCGATCCCTTATGCGGTTGGGCTTTACATTATCGCTGCGTATTGGTTCACCGCCTCGACATCGTTTGCGAATCCTGCGGTGACAATTGGTCGGGCATTCTCAGATACGTTTGCGGGAATTGCTCCGGGTGGTGTGCTGGCGTTCATCGCGGCACAGTTGTTCGGGATGTTACTGGCGGTCGGGCTGGCTCGGTGGATGTTCGCTAAAGAGTCGCAGTAGTTCCTAGACGCCTAGGGCTTACACCAGCGATAATCAGCACCAAGCCCAGCGTCTTGCGGCAATAGGCAGCATTTTCCGGTCGCCGCGCATGCATCAATATAGGTGGCATAATGCGTCCGCTGATGGAGGTTTCCGATGAATAAGCGCGTTCTGGCAGTTACGACGTCCGCATTTATTCTGGCCTTTGGAACTATGGCGACGAGTGCCCAACAGACCCCCGGTAGTCCGATGATGCAGCAGCCAGACCAGCAACAGTCGCAACAGCACGACCAAGAGGCCACGGGCGAAGAGGACGTGACGTGTGGGGGTATGATGGGTCGTGGCATGATGGGTCGGGGAATGATGGGCGAAAGAGGGATGATGGGGCATGGCATGATGGGACGAGGTATGACCATGCGAATGATTTTTGCCCTGATAGATGCCGATGGTGACGGGACTATCTCATTGCAAGAGTTTCGGGCGGCTCACGAAAGAATTTTCAGAGCGATGGATTCCAACAAAGATGGCCGTCTCACTCTGGAGGAGATGCAGGCATTCATGCACGGCAGCAGGCAACCGGTTCCGCAGCGATAAGGTGCCTGTATCCCTATCGACTAGACGATCCATACCTGCTCGTCGGCTTTCAGGTGCTCGACGGTATCAGCGGCACAATGTTGGGCGTGCTCACGGCGCTGGTCGTTGCCGATACCACGATCGGCACCGGTCGGTTCAACCTGGCCCAAGGCGTCATTGGAACGGCCTCCGGAATTGGCGGTTCACTGAGCACTACACTCTCCGGTCTGGTGGCTGAGAGCTTTGGTCGCACCGCTGGATTCCTGAGCATTGTTGTGGTGGCTCTCCTGGCGACACTGCTCGTTTGGTTTCGGATGCCGGAAACAAAGCCAGCGGCTAAGCAGTAATTATCGATCCGGTCAGGAGTCGCAGTGGGTAAAATCGTAATTGGATCGGGTGGTTACTTGACAGAGGGATAGCAAGATGAACTTGCGGTCGTTTATGGCGTTATTTTGGTACGGCCTCCTTTCAGGGAAAACGTAGCAGCAGAGCCGAGGCACACCTCCGAAATTGCGCACCGTACTGACAACACGTTGAAGGAGTAAGTCGATGAGCCTCGTTGGAACAAAGATATTGCTCGATGGCGGAGACCCCGAGGAGACCCTGCGCGTAAAGGAATTGTTGGGCTTCCTCGACGGGCAAACCACAAACCCATCTTTGATTTCGAAGAACCCTCGTCTCAAGGAGGCCCTTGCTTCGGGACGCAGGCTCTCCGGCCCCGAGGAAATGGCCGAGTACCGGAGGATTGTGCAGGTGATCTCCCCATTGGTGGGGGAGGCGGGAGTCTCCATCGAAGTCTTGGCGGACGAGAGGGCGACGGCTCAAGCGATGCTCAATCAAGGTCAGGAGATGTATACGTGGATTACCAACGCATTTATCAAGTATCCTTGCACCGCGGAAGGCTTGCGTGCAGCCGAGCTGTCGGTGAGCCGGGGCATGAGGGTTAATATGACACTATGCTTCTCACAACAACAGGCTGCTGCTGTCTACGCTGCGACTAAAAGCGCGAGGGCGCCTATCTACGTTTCGCCGTTTATTGGGCGCCTCGATGACACAGGACGCAATGGTATGGATCTGGTAAGGAACATAATGCGTATGTATTCAGCGGGGGATGGGCACGTCGCGGTGCTGGCCGCTAGTATCCGAAGCGTGGAGCAAATGCTGTATTGCTTCCTGCTTGAAACCGAATTGGTGACCGCGCCAGCCAAGGTGTTGAAAAATTGGGCCGATAACGGGTTTCGAATTCCTGGTCCTGACTTTGAATATGAATCGTCGGGACAGCCGATCCAATATGAGCAACTCGATCTTAGCGAACCGTGGGACAAATTCGATATTCAACACGAGCTTACAAAAAAGGGGATTGAAAAGTTTGCCGCTGACTATCGCGCAATGCTATCCCCAGGATAGGCCAACAAAGGCTCAAGCCCCGTCAGCACCTTCATCGCCCGAAGGGCGACATTTGCAATGCCAATCAAAGTAAGCGTCGGCCCGCCCCACCTCGCTATCTGCTGGGGCGAGATCATGCTCGTGACGGAGCCGAACGGACAAATCTCGTGGCCAACCCAAAAGGGACTCTATTTCTTCGACACGAGGCTGATCAGCAGCTGGCGCATATACGCCAACGGTGAGGAATGGGATCTCCTCAATAGCGGCAGCATCACCTATTACGCCTCCCGCGTATTTCTCATCAATCGCGCGATCCTTACTGAGGATGGCGAGATCCCAGCCCGCACGGTGAGCCTCCTCCTCAGCCGCTCGATCGGGGAGGGGGTCCACGAAGACCTCGACCTCACCAATAATGGCCCCAAGCCCGTGCGCTTCAACCTTGAGATAGCGATCCGCGGAGATTTCGCCGACATTTTCGAGGTTAGGTCAGCGCACATCGTTCGCCGAGGCCATATCACATCGCAATGGTCGTCCAAAAAACCGCAGCTTCGACTTACTTATCGGAACAAGAACTTCTTCCGGGAGGTCAGGGTTCACCCCAACAAAAATGACGCGTCTGCGCAATATGCCAATGGCCGAATTACCTTTGAGGTCAAGATTGACCCTGGTCGAAGTTGGCATGCCTGCCTCATGTACGAGCTGGACGATGGCAAACGGCGGTTCGCCGCGCCTCGGCATTGCATCGCTGACGCCCACGCATCGGAGCTCGGACAGAGGCTCGGGGACTGGCGTCAGAATGTTCTTAAGGTAAGGACGAACAATGCCGATTTCTCCGGTGCATTTAACCAGGCCATCACTGACATGGCGGCGTTGCGCCTTCCGATTCAGGGCACCAGTCATATGGAATTCGTTCCAGCTGCCGGTGTGCCATGGTTCATGGCCTTGTTCGGCCGCGACAGTCTGATCGCATCGCTTCAGAATATCTTCGTCTATCCCGACTTCGCGCGGGGTGCGCTCAGGGTGCTAGGATCCTTGCAGGCAACCGAGCGAGACGACATCCGGGACGCCGAACCAGGCAAGATCCCGCACGAGCTTCGCCGCGGCGAGCTAGCCCACTTCAAACTCACTCCACACACGCCCTACTATGGCACAGCAGATGCCACTCCGCTTTACCTGATCTTGCTGCATGCGGCTTGGCAGTGCACCGGCGACCTGAGCTTAATCGAAGAGCACCTGGACACGGCCGAGCGATGCCTTAAATGGATCGACAACTATGGGGATCGCGACGGCGACGGTTTTCAGGAATATCAGACCCGCTCACCCGTGGGCTATGAGAACCAAAGCTGGAAGGATTCCGGCGAAGCGCTTGTTTACCCCGACGGTACCTTGGTGAAAGGTCCGAAGGCGCTTTGCGAGTTGCAAGGCTATGTCTACGACGCGTGGTTGCGAATTGCGGAGATCTTTGACGTGTTGGGAAGATCAGATCGCGCTCGGATGTTGCGGGAGAAGGCGCGAGAGCTGTCTCGTCGATTCAATGAAAAATTCTGGAATGAGGACGTGGGCTTCTATGCGCTCGCGCTCGATGGCGATAAGAACCAAGTTTTATCGATCGCTTCCAATCCGGGCCATTGCTTATGGTCGGGTATCGTCCCGCCCGAGCGTGCCGGCCGCGTCGTCGAGCGCCTGATGCAACCCGATATGTGGAGTGGATGGGGCATTCGCACACTCTCAGCAAGCCATCCGGCTTACAACCCTCACTCCTACCAGAATGGCGCGGTTTGGCCTCATGACAACGCGATCATCACGCTCGGTTGTCGCCGTTACGGATTTGTCACGGAGGCTTCCCGGATTGCTTACAGCATCATCAACGCGACCAGCTATTTCGTCATGCAGCAGCTTCCGGAACTCTATGCCGGAATCGAGCAAACCAACGCCAACTTTCCCGTGCAATATCTTGGCGCCAACGTCCCGCAGGCATGGGCAGCAGGCTCCATCTTCTTGCTGCTTCAGTCGATCCTCGGCGCGCGGCCCGATGCGGCGCGCCGCATAATCTGTGTCGATCCGGTGCTGCCGGACTGGCTAAGCGAGATCGCAGTATTTGACCTCAGGATCGGAGATCAGATCTTTGACCTTGAATTCCGTCGAACGGACGGCGAGACGACTTTCAGGGTGACAAGAGGCAATCCCGCTGCTGTCGTCTGGCGCAGGTTCGATCTACCGCTTTAAATAGCACTATTGACGAGATGGCCGGTTCGATGCCTCGCTTCTTCAACCCTTGGCGAGCTCAATCCCTGTCATGTAAGGCGATGTGATCCGTCTTGTCGCTCTTGATCTCCTATTGAGGATCATTGCTCGCATAGTGGACGTATCCTTTGTAGTTTAAATCCTTGGTGTGGATTCCAGCGATGCTCCCACTGAGGTGCCCCCGCCTCGGAGTTCCAGGTCACGTGATCGCCGACCTCGAATTTCTTTCTCACAGTTCGAACTCCAGGAACCGAGCCGGCTCGGTTCGTGCCGAGATGGCACGACAGCTAGTCCTCACCGTATGCGTCGGCGAACGGGTCGCGAGACTCGCGCCCCGACACGCCCGCACGTTGGTCTGACCGACGTTCGATATTGATGGCGACGGGATCGCTAGCGGGAAATGTCTCATTGAGAGCCTCGTCAAGGAGCTCATCCACATGCGCTCGTGCGGCTGGAAAGGGTCCATGCAGTTTTGTCTTAACAGGCATAACTGGGGCGCTCTCTTCTAGTTTCATTCACTTGCTTTATACGTTAACCCGCAAAAAGTGGGGAGCGCAGTCATCGAAGATCATGGCAACAACCCTGGCGTCGCGGCAGCAGGTCGGGCGGCTGTTCGGTAGGTCGCCAGTTCCTTTCGCAGTGCCTTCATTTCCTCGAACTGCTTGGTGACGTCGCGTAGGATCGCTGCAATTCCGAGTATTCGACCCGTCCGGTCAGCAAAAGGGACAATGGTGAATTCGATCGAAATGCGTGCGCCACCCTTCCGCAACGCTGGAACCGCAAGAACATCTCCGGCACCGTAGCGAGTCTTTCCAGTCCGCATTGTCGCCGCGTACCCGTCCCAGTGTCGTTGCCGGAGAGTTTCCGGGATGATGATGTCGAGTGATTTCCCCACGGCTTCCGCTTCCGAAAAGCCAAAAATTCTTTCGGCGGCGTCGTTCCAGAAGGCTACGAGACCTCCCGCATCTGCGTAGATGATGGCGTCGGGTGCTTCGCGCACCAGGGTCCGATAAAACCGATCAACATCGGGGCTCACGGCGCCACCTCGTAGTAGTCGACGGTCCATCGCGACCACGCGCGGCATGATCGCGACCCGAGATAACCTTGTCCAGTCTGAAAGTTCTGGAGCCAACTTTCGACCCACCGCGGATGGATCCATGTGTAGTTGACCGCATGACGACGTGGGCGGCGGATAGATTCTCGCTTTCGATAACATTGTCGGTTCGCTGCTGGCGCTGAGATTACATATGATTCTATCTGGCAACACCAGGCCCTCGATTATTGCGTCTGCGCAATGCTTTCGAAATTAGACGCCCGATCATGAGTTCCACGCCCGGCACTGTAAGGGAGGTGCCACTAAAACCACTTGGCCTCGGAGGGTCGATGTTCTACGGTCCACGAGCCCGCGGTAATCGACGAATATTCGATAATCCGCGACTTGAAATTTATCGGAACCCGTCCACCAACGCATCGACTATGCAGGCCCCCAACGATCCCGCCCCGTCGCGCCGCAGGCTCCGTGAGCTTGCGAAGGACGGCCTTTCAATTTCGACGTTGTTGATCTTCCTTGGAATCGCGGTCGTTACCCCGGTCCTTTTATTCTGCGCCTTCCTCATCTACAGCTTCGGGGTCGCAGAGAGGGGTCGCTATGAGTTGCGCGTCAACGTGTCCGCACGGGAAGCACGGGCAGCGGTAGATCGTGAGCTCGAGGGCAGACTGCATGCGCTGCAGACACTCGCAACATCGCCGCTCCTCACTCGCGAACGCCTGTCAGAATTTTACGAGGAAGCTAAGCAGGTCGCGGAATACCTGAAGTCAGATGTTATTGTATTTGACGTCGCTTCGCTCTACGAAATACTCAATACCGCTGTCTCCTATGGAACGCGACTGTCTAATCGGCTTGACCCAAACGTCAGAAAAGTGGCGGACAGTGAAAGGTCAATAGTCTCAGATCTTATCACTGATGAATTTTCGATGCGCTTCGCATTCGCCATATACGTTCCGGTAATACGAAACGGATCGGTCACCGCGGTGATGGCCAGTAGTTTTGACCCGCTGCTCATGGCCAAGGTCCTCCAGGAGGACGTGCAATCAGCTCATTGGGTGGCCTCGATTGTCGACCAGAGCGGCGTGTTTCTAGCCCGATCCAACGATCATGGGTCTGTCGTTGGAACACGCGCGCCGTCACGCGTACTCGAGCGCGGCGTGAGCGGCGAGTCGAAGGTAGCGCGAACGCGGGATCTCAAAGGCCACCTCGCCCTCACGGGCTTTGCGCGTTCGTCAATCTCAGATTGGGTGATTGAAACTTCAGCGCCGTTGGAGGTTATCGAGGCTCCGTTGAGGCGGTCATGGTTGATCTTCGGGATAGCAGGTATGTCATTCCTCACGCTCTCCGCTATAGTCGCTCTTCTGCTTGGTCGCTATCTAACTCGTCCTGTATTAAGCATGGTGCAGGCTGCGGCGGGGCTCGGGCGAGGCGAGCGCGTTTCCGCGATCTCGTCCGCACTACGAGAAATCAATGTGGTTTCGCGCGCACTTAGCCAAGCTTCCATCGAGCGTAAGAATGCAGAAGCGCATATTGGCCTTCTGATGCATGAGCAGGCCCATCGCAACAAAAATCTTTTGACAATCGTACAGGCAATCGCACGACATACTGCGCAGCATGTCGCTGATTTTCGTGCCTTCGACATCGCATTTTCAACCCGTATAAGCGGACTGGCCAGCGCAAACGACCTCCTCGTCAGTCGACAGTGGGTGGGCACGGATCCCGCATCGCTTGTGCGATCGCAACTCGCTCCGTTTACCGAGATCGACGGTTCTCGGGTCAAGACAGAAGGCCCCAAAGTCACTCTCAAGCCACAAGCGGCAGAAGCCTTGGGCTTGGCTCTGCATGAACTCGCGACGAACGCGATCAAATATGGGGCTCTTTCTGTACCGAATGGTTTCGTTTTAATCAGGTGGCAGCAAGAGCTCACGCGGTTTGCGTTGAGTTGGTCCGAGCACGGTGGTCCCTCTGTCACCATGCCCTCGACCAAAGGATTTGGTCGCGTGATCATCGAGCAAATGACCGCGCGATCCCTTTCGGCAAATGTCTCGCTTGAATTCCTCCGAGAAGGCGTTCACTGGACCATTGATATTCCCGCAAACGTTGTTGTCTCTCAAAATCTGGTATCGCAGAAGGAAAGTGCCGCTCAGTCCCAAAGAACCTAAATTGGTACAACACAGTGCGGCTTGCCGGCACGGGGATAGTTCTGACCGCCGATCATGCGGGGGCAGAACGTAGGCAGCGGCCGGGCCCACACGTGTCCTACTCAAATTCGGCCTCTATGGATCTGCTCAATGCCTGCAGTGGCCCTTTGGGCGACCACGGATCAAGTGCCATCGGGGATCGCAGTTTAGAGCCACGCCGGGGCAGGTACAGCGCGCCAGACCGAAAGCGGCTGCTGCGATATTGTTCGTAAACTTCGCGGCCTTGACAAGGCACCGGATCGACCTTAGATGCCGTTTCATGCGAATTATGACCCATACTGCATCTTACGCTCGCACGGATCGCCTGATCTTCGGCGAGTAAACCCCGGGATTTGTGTCCCTGGGTGATCCCTTTTCCTAAAAATTCTGTCCGTGAACTCTGCGCGCGGAGGCGTTCCGTCTCATTTAACGCCCCGCGCTTGCGGCGCGTAAGACGTCACGGCACGGAAGTCGCTGAGTTTTTGCTCGGCGAGATCGAACGTGCGAGTCTCGTGGATGCGGATATGACCTGCGATGTCGTCACTATGGGTTGAATTTCACTATGGCCTGACCAATCAGATCAGGACGGTACAGCTTGTCTATCCTGCGGCAGCTGACGTTAAGGTTGGCAAAGTTTCGGTGATGACGCCGGTAGGTGCGGCGCTTGTCGGGCTTTCCGAGGCGCAGTCCATCGAATGGCGGACCCTGCAGGGCTGCACTCGTAATTTAAAAGTGCTCAAGGTCCACCCATCAATCGTTCAGGAATGAAGGGATACATCCATGTTGGAGCGCAGCTTGATGCTCGTGGTGCCTTGATACCCCACCCCAGGGCAAAAAAAATACCCAAAGGCCGAACCCGACACTGACCCACAGCTTCCATTGGGAGTGGGCCATTGGTTCAGGGTTTGGCGCCGCTGCCTTGTCCGCTATGGCCCTGGACAACGTCGTGATGAGGAACGCGCGACCTCCAACGTTCGGCGAACCTGGCGCCCTTTGATCCCGTCTGGATGGGGCGGTGTCGGCCAGATGACGCGCTGAGCCCCTGCGCGCGGATGAGGTCACCTGACCAGCGCGGTTCAAGGCTCCAGATTTTTACCTGCGGACATTATGCTTAGACAACGTTCGGCCCCTACGCAATCAATTGTGGTGCTTCAAAGGAGCTGCCAATGAGCAAACAACTTCCAGATCTTAGCATCACGAAAGGACAATCCATTGACGATCACCCATTCGTCGTCAAGCTCAGGGCACACGCGCCGCTCGACAGCGACGATCTAAAGGCGCTCGGTCAAGTGCTCGATCGAAGGCTTACCGTCAAGAAGGGGAAAGATATTGTCGTCGAAGGTTATGAATACACGGGATTGGATATTATCGAGACTGGGTTTGCAATCCGCTACACGCTCATGCACAAAGGCGGACGACAGATAATTAACACTCTGTTGCCAGGAGATATTATCGGCTTTCCGGCGTGCTTCTTCGACCACGCGATCTTTTCGGTCATGGCCGTCACCAAGATGAGCCTGCATCACATCAAATTCGAAGCGTTTGTCGATCTTTGTCAAAAGAGGACAAACATCGCAATGGCGGTCATCTGGTTCGCAGCGCATGAGGCGGCGATGTCTGCTCACCATCTCGTCAATATTGGCCGCCGGTCGCCGCTCGAGCGGATCGCTCATTTTATCATGGAGATGCATACCCGACTGCGGGCCGTTGGATGCGCTTCCGAAAACTCCTTTGAAATACCGCTGTCGCAGGAAAGCATCGGCGATGCCGTCGGGCTGAGCGCACCTCACGTGAACCGGATGCTCAGCGAACTCAAGGCCGAAGGCTTGATTGTCGTGGATGGTCATCAGATAAGGATTCTGGACAGAGCCGCATTGCAGATCATGGCGGAGTTTGATCCGTCGTACCTGGTGCGTACTTCAATTCTTCGGCATCGACCTAAGCGGCCACCGGTCCGATAGTCGGTCTGTCTCCAGATCTCGAGAGGTCGCGTCGACTGTTAATCTCATTCGATCCCAAACTGCGTGCCTTGTCACCGAAAGCCCACGATGCAATGATCACGCCTGCTTGATGCGATCCGCGGTCATCATGCAGATCGACTCTTCTCTCTCTGCCTTCCTCTTCGGCGAGCGTGGCCAGCATCAGCGTCGAGTGGGCATAGGCTGCGCCGGCTCGCATCTCTGCAGCAACCCAGATCGCCTCCATCATTCCTCGGCGGTAGCGCCGGTTCGAAGGGCTGCGGTTGTGTGCCCCTTTGACAGCCTTACTCCTCCTTGTTGCTCGCGCGCAAGACTGCAGAAGGGTGCTCCCTCATGAAAGCCGTGTAGAGTCCGTGCGCACTTACACAAGGCCGATCGTCACAAGATGGAGGACCCGATGCTTACCCTTTCCGAGGCAAGACGGATCATTGACGGTGGAATCGCCAAAGCACGAGAGCTTCGCGTCGACATCAGCATTGCCGTCTGCGATGTCGATGGCCGCCTTATTGCATTGAATCGAATGGATGGTGCTAAATGGGACGTGGATCGCGGATCCATCGGAAAGGCTATTGCCGCCGCGGTGATAGGTCGCCCAAGCGAGGAGTTGGCTGAGCGCCTAATGGCGACCCGCCGATACGGAGCTGCGGGAGGCAAAATGGTTACCCCTGACGGGCGACGAGGCGGTCTACCCATTATCCACGGGGACGCTCTCGAAGGGGCATGCGGGGTCTGCGGTGCGCCTACAAACGAACAAGATGAGGAATGTGCCCGTGCCGGTATCGCAGTGTTGGATGCTACAAATTGGACAGCCCACAAGAAGTCCGTCAACAGCTCAGGCATCCACGTATAACTGTCAGGATGGCGATAGCCATACGCCCAAAGAAGCAGCCGATGATTAGAAGCGCTGGATCCCAGCTGCGTTGTCGCACCCGCGGCAACATGCCGGATCAAAGAGATGCCAACCGATCGGCGGTACATATCGGCTTAGAGGAGTGAGCAATGTTGTGGGATGCATCGGCAATCAACGGCTATGCCATTGAGGCCAGCGATGGCCGGCTCGGGATCGTTAGCGACTTGCTGTTTGAGGATGTCGGCTGGCTCATCCGATGGCTGGTCGTCGACACCGGCAATTGGCTCCCTGGTCGCAAAGTCCTTCTGCCGCTTTCGGCTCTGGGTCAACCCGATTGGGCGCTGCGCCACTTCCCCGTCAAACTGACGATGCAACAAGTCCAGGAAAGTCCGGATGTCGACACGGATCAACCTGTATCACGGCAGATCGAGACCCATGTCTACGATTACTACGGGTGGGATCCCTATTGGGGCGGCAGCAATTTCAGCATGAACGCCATGGCCACGCCATTTGTCGCGCCGCTTTGGTCAACACCGCGCGATCCGGGTAGCGCTGATACTCAGCCAAAAGAAGGTAACCCGCATCTCCGCAGCATCAAAGCAGTCACCGGGTACCATATCCATGCCACCGACGGCGAGATAGGTCATGTCGAGGATTTTATCGTGGATGATGCCGACTGGAGAATTCGTTACATCACCGTCGATACCAGGAACTGGTGGCCCGGAGAGAGGGTCTTGATCTCGCCGCGCTCAGTCCGAGAGATCGATTGGGCGCGTAAACTGATGCACCTCGATATCGACCGCCAGAAAGTTAAAGACAGTCCCCTAATACAGTCAACCATGACCGCGGATCGAGCGTATGCGGAAAGGCACCAAGCATACTATGACTCGCCTGAGGATTGACATAGTCGGGCGGCGATATTGACTGGCAGGGAGCCGTCCGGCGGCGCGGCCCAAGGCTCGGCTTCCCCGACGTACGGAGTCGAAACCGCGGCCGGAGGTTCATGCTGATGAAGCGATTCAACGTCGGCGATCTCGTGACCTGGAACTCGGAAGCCGGGCGCGTCAGCGGCACAATCATCAAGGTGCACAAAAAGGATATCGATTACAAAGGATATACCTACCATGCGAACAAGGATGATCCGCAATACGAAATCAAGAGTGCCAAGACCGACCATATTGCGATGCATAAAGGTCGTGCACTAAAGAAAACCGTCTGAAATGCTGCTTATATCTTTCGGAGTGAGCTGATGAGCAAGAGAATCGCGGCGGATGATGTCAAGCTCAAGCGAGCCTACGAGCCCCCTGCTGCACACGATGGCACCCGCATATTGGTCGACCGACTGTGGCCTCGCGGGGTCAAGAAAGCAGACGCTGCCATCGATGAATGGATCAAGGACATCGCGCCCAGCACCGCGTTGCGGAAATGGTTTGGCCACGATCCCGCCCGCTGGCAGGAATTTCGCAGCCGCTACGCTGCTGAGGTCCACGAGCATCCTGAGCAGCTGACCAGGCTACGTGCCCTGGCAAGACGAGGTCCGATCACGCTCGTGTTCTCGGCTCACGACGAGTTTCATAACGACGCCGTTGTGCTAAGGGACTTTCTGTTGGGACGCCAGACCAAGTGAAAGAAGACGGCCTTGCCGGCAGCCTAGACTAGGACTGCCGCGAGCGGACTCGTTCGTCAACCGCGCAGGATGCAGCTATGCAGGAAGCTCGTACACTCTCGTGAGAAGCTTGAGCGCCGCCAATGATCGTATTCGCCTGAACGCCTGGCTGCCTCCCCACGACGGCGTGGGTATTGGACTATGCGATCCGATGGATCAGTGTCTTGTGAGCCATACCGCTCGTCCTGTCTCTCCTGATCCTCGCAGTCGCGTAACCGAGCAATTGTGCACCATGCCCGGCGTACAGGAATTAGTCGTGCGCTACCCCAGGTAATGCTGAATGACCTTGACGCGTCTATTGCGTGAAGTTCGTGCTTACCGGATCTGTGAAGCCGATTTGCCGTTCGGCCCCCGACCCGTTTTACAGCTGGCGAGCTCCGCTCGACTTTTGATCATCGGTCAAGCGCCGGGGAGCAAAGTCCATCAGAGTGGCATACCTTGGAATGATGCAAGCGGTAATCGCCTGCGTGACTGGTTACAACTAGACCGTTCCGTCTTCTACGATGCAGCGACAGTTGCAATTCTCCCGATGGGATTTTGTTATCCGGGGGCTGGAGAAAACGGAGGCGATAAGCCGCCCCGCCGCGAATGTGCGCCGCTTTGGCACAAGCGTCTGCTCAAGCACCTTCCGGATATCCGGTTGACGCTTCTGTTGGGTCAGCACGCCCAACGACATTATTTGGCATCAAAGCGAAAGAACTCAATGACGGAGACCGTCCAAGCATTTTCAGAGTACGCACCCCAATTCTTCCCGCTGCCGCATCCAAGTTGGCGCAGCGTAGTGTGGATGCGAAGGCATCCCTGGTTCGAACGGGTAGTAATTTCCGAATTGCGGAATGCCGTGCAAACGGCAATCTAAGAGCAGCCGGCCGGGGAGAGCCACATGGGATGGGTCAAGCGCTCGATTGGTCGATTTCGGTCTCAAGCAAGCTACATTGACCGCAAGCAATGATTCGAAGCAAGGCACGTTGCCAAGGGAGTCCGAATTTGGACCGCCATCAATTCTGGTTGAACATTGGCGGGAGGAGCACGGCCCATTGCGTGCGGTGGTACTCTGGGATCGGAAGCGCAGAGGAGGGAGAACGGCGTGACGCCGCAGCAGCCAAACGGTCCTACGCGTGAGCCTCAAGCTGCGTTACGTAGTCACTGGGCCGAGGGAGAGCACGCGAAAGCTTGGACGGCCGTGCACCGTTGGATTTGTGGCAGCGTGGGTCGAATAACCCGCTGCAAAGGCCCGTCGGACGAATGCGCAATGAGGTGGTACTAACACTTGTGGCGCGGAATGATGCCGACCATCGCATCGAGCCCGCTAAAGAAGGTCCACACATGACGACAACCGCGATAGTTCCTGCTTCGCATGAGGCGCCCGGCCATCCGACGGGTTGGCGGCGCTACGTCTATGCGACGAACCACAAGGACATCGGGACAATGTACCTTGTGTTTGCGGTCTCCGCTGGACTGATTGGTGTCGCGTTTTCGATCTTGATACGAGCAGAACTACAAGAACCCGGCCTTCAGATCGTCTCGGGTCCACACGTCTATAACGTGGCCGTAACTGCGCACGGCCTCGTCATGATCTTCTTCGTGCTGATGCCGGCGCTGATCGGGGGCTTCGGTAATTGGATGGTTCCACTCCTCATTGGAGCGCCGGATATGGCGTTCCCGCGTTTGAATAGCATCTCATTTTGGCTCCTGCCGGCTTCCTTCACTCTCCTGCTAAGCTCGATGTTCTTCGAAGGTGAGCCCGGCATGAGTGGCGCTGGCAGTGGATGGACGCTGTACCCGCCGTTGTCGACCAGCGGTCACCCGGGCCCGTCGATTGATTTTATCATTCTGGCAGTGCACCTCGCAGGCGCCTCGTCGATACTGGGCGCCATCAACTTCATCACGACGATCTTCAATATGCGCGCGCCTGGTATGACCATGTTCAAGATGCCGCTATTCGTGTGGTCGATCCTGGTAACAACGGTCCAGTTGCTGTTGGTTTTACCTGTGCTAGCGGGTGCGATCACCATGGCGCTCACCGATCGAAATTTCGGGACGACATTCTTCAGCCCAGAAGGCGGCGGCGATCCGGTGCTGTTCCAGCACCTATTCTGGTTCTTCGGTCATCCGGAAGTCTACATCATGATCCTGCCCGGCTTCGGCATCATCAGCCATGTCGTGGCGACGTTCAGCCGCAAACCGGTGTTCGGCTATCTCGGCATGGTCTATGCGTTGCTGGCTATTATGAGTATCGGCATGATTGTCTGGGCCCACCACATGTATACAGTCGGTTTATCGACTAGCGCCCAGGCCTTCTTCGCCGTCTCAAGTATGGTGATTGCGGTGCCGACCGGTATCAAGATATTCTCCTGGATCGCCACTATGTGGGGCGGCTCCGTCGAGTTCCGCACCCCCCAACTTTGGGCTATCGGGTTCGTCTTCCTGTTCACTGTCGGCGGCGTCACCGGCGTGGTGCTCGCTAATCCGGGCATCGATCGCATGGTCCAGGACACCTATTACGTGGTGGCGCACTTTCATTATGTGCTCTCGCTCGGCTCAACATTCGCCATCTTCGCAGGCTGGTACTACTGGTTCCCGAAGATGACCGGCTACACCTATTCGGAATTTCTGGGCAAGCTGCATTTCTGGCTGACCTTCGTCGGCGTCAACCTTGTGTTCTTCCCGCAACATTTCCTCGGACTTGCCGGAATGCCACGACGGGTTGCGGATTATCCGACCGCCTTTGCCGACTGGAACTACATCTCATCGATCGGCTCTTATATCTCCGCTTTAGGCTTTATCGTGTTTCTCGCCGGTATCGGTTATGCGTTCGTCCGAAAGGAGAAGGCAGCCGACAACCCTTGGGGCGCAGGCGCGACAACGCTGGAGTGGACGCTGTCATCACCTCCACCATTTCACCAATACGGGACCCTGCCCCGCATTAAATGACTACGGGGTCACGGAGTGTTGAGTTCATATCCTCCGGAGATGGGAGATTGTCACAAATCTCAGTATCACCTAGGCGAAATTGTTCCTCGTGTCCGAGGCGCTAGATTCGATGGAGGCTGCAATGAGCATTTGCACTGGTCGAACATTCGTCCAAACCGTAAGCAGCGTAGCGAGCGGGTCCAGGGAGCTGTCTGGAAATAGACCTAAGGTCAGGCTCATCGAAGCCAATCACGATCAAATCGAGCGGCGGGCTGGCCTCGGAAGATAGATTTCCAGCCAGCGATGCACCGAGCTGGGCACCGATCATTCGCGTCGGAGGTCCGAGGTTGCAGAGCACAAAGTCCGGTACGGACTGGCGCGGGTTTGCGGAATGATGCCAGGCACCGGTCAGTTTCAGCCTGTTGCGATACTCCTGCACGAGTCACGCGCGCGTTTGAGGAATTCTTCATGGGCTACTCCCAGGATCCAGCGCTGATCCTCCAC
>Ga0137366_10001818_pt1 | contig 15982 bp, 18 predicted proteins | sample SagtaG_8_FD_104938 | JGI IMG/M metagenome (GOLD analysis project Ga0137366, IMG submission 104938) | Vadose zone soil microbial communities from Sagehorn Ranch, Mendocino, California, USA - Sage1_L_60_16 metaG | ecosystem: Environmental > Terrestrial > Soil > Vadose zone | place: USA...
CAAGGAAGGCAAGGGCCGCTGCGCCGCGGTCGAGATCATGCTCAACTCCCCGCTCATCTCCGACCTGATCTTCAAGGGCGAGGTGCACGAGATCAAGGAGATCATGAAGAAGTCCCGCGAGCTCGGCATGCAGACCTTCGACCAGGCCCTGTTCGACCTGTTCGAGGCGGGCAAGATCAGCTACGAGGACGCGCTCAGGAACGCCGACAGCGTCAACGACCTGCGCCTCAACATCAAGCTGCACTCCAAGGAAGCGAAGAACCGGGACATCACGGCGGGAATCGAGCACCTCAACATCGTTTAATCCCGCGGACGCCGTTCGCGCCGCTCACCGCCTCGCAGATCGCCTCCGCGTCGTTGCCGTCGTTCTTGCCGCTCTTCCGGTACGGGTCACGAACACCGGGGCCATCAGCCGCACCGTGTGCGCCGCTGATTTCAGACACTCTGCCTCACGGAGCAACCGCGGATGAAGCCTCGGATAACGCTCATCACTCTTGGCGTTGAGGATCTGGAGAAGGCAGTTCGGTTCTACCGCGACGGCCTTGGTCTGAAGACCGAAGGTGTCGTGGGTGCAGAGTTCGAGTATGGAGCGGTGGCATTCTTCGATCTCCAAGAGGGTCTGAAGCTTGCCTTGTGGCCAAGAAAGAGTATTGCTCGTGATACGGGAATCTCTGTCGGTAGCTCGAGTCCGACGGAGTTCACCATTGGGCACAACGTTTCTTCGAAATCTGAAGTGGACGCGGTGATGGCCCAGGCCGAAGGCGCAGGTGCTGTCGTGGTCAAGCCAGCGCACGACACTTTTTGGGGTGGCTACGCCGGTTACTTCCAAGATCCTGACGGCCATCTGTGGGAAGTGGCGTGGAATCCCCAGTGGGTTGTCCAAGGGTGAGGCATAACATGGCAGTGATGCGGAAGGGCGGAAGCATCGCGCGGCCCGCAAGCATCGAGGCTGCCCAGCGCGTCGCTCAACGCGAACGCTAGGCCTCAACTTCCTTTGACGAGGTACCAAGCATGGAGATTAATGGAATCGCCCACATACAGCTGACGGTTAATGATTTACAGCGCGCCATACCATTCTATGAAAGGGTTCTGGGCTTTATGGGCATGAAGCCAGTGGTGAAAGCCCCTAACGGTCTTTACATGATTGGAGGAAGAACGGCGGTCGCTATAACCCGCTCATCTGAAGAGAGTCGAAAGTACGAATTCGATCAGCGCCGCGTGGGTCTCCATCACATTTGCTTTCGAGCTCGGTCAGGCGAGGACATCGATGCCCTATATGCGTTTCTGGTCGAGCACAACGTAAAGGTTGTCCACTTACCCGAGGAGGGACCTTGGGCTCCTGGCTACTACTCGGTCCTTTTCGAAGATCCCGAAGGAATCCGGTTGGAGGTTAACTTCGTTCCCGGAAAAGGGCATTTCGAGCATTCCGAGCAGTTGCCCTTGAAAACCATGCCAGGGTATGAGCACTACCCGGCCTAACAAGTCGCTCAACACGGACGCACGGCAAGCACGTTTGCCGCGCGCCGGTTAGCGCGACATTAGGCCGCACCCCATGCAGATGTCGTCATGCCACGCGTAGGGGTCATCTCTGACACTCACGGACTGTTGCGGCCGGAGGCAACGGCATTCCTGCGTGGGAGCGATTTCATCGTGCATGCAGGGGATATTGGCGGCCAGAACATTCTCAAGGAGTTGGGTGCACTTGCGCCGGTTACTGCGGTACGGGGCAATAACGATAAAGGCCCCTGGGCGGAGGCAGTCTCACAGACAGAAGTCCTTCAAGTTGGTAAAGTTTTTATCTACGTCCTGCATAACCTGGCCGAGTTGGACCTCGATCCCGTGGCGGCTGGGTTTCAGGTGATTGTGTCCGGCCATTCGCACCAGCCGTCGATAGAAAAGCGTGACGGTGTGCTCTACGTCAATCCTGGAAGCTCTGGCCCGCGTCGATTTAAGCTTCCTATTGCCGTGGCCGAACTGCAGGTCGTCGGCGATTCCGTCAAAGCTCAAGTCGTTGAGCTTGAGGTGAGCAGCGCGAACACGAGCGCATGACCAATGATCAGGCAAAGGCGGTCGTACACGGGGTCGTGCCCGTAACAGGAGCCGCTGTGCCAGAGGTCGTTTATTACGTTGCAGCGAGCCTTGATGGATATATCGCCACTTCTGATGGCGGGATCAAATGGCTGTCTCCGTTCGAAAGCAATGGCGAAGATTATGGCTACGCAGCCTTTTACGCGTCGATCGATGCGGTCCTGCTGGGCCGTCGAACCTATGAGCAGTGCCTTACATTCGGGGAATGGCCCTATCCGGGAAAACCATGCTGGGTGTTCTCGCGTGGAAGAATAAAAATCACCGGGCCCGGCGTGACGTTCACGAATCAAGACCCGCACGAAATGCTAAGCGAATTGCAAGCGCGCAAGCTGCAACGCGCATGGCTCGTTGGGGGCGGCGAGCTCGCGGGTTCATTTCGGCACGAAGGTCTTATTTCTGAGTACATCGTCTCCGTGGTTCCGGTGATACTTGGCGCGGGAATTCCTTTGTTCGCGTCCGGCCGGACCCAAGAGGTATTGAAGCTTGTCGAGACAAACGCATATCCGAGTGGCATTGTCCAACTCAGGTACTTGAGAGGCGTTGATGCCTGAAACATTGCTCTCGGCAGTTCTCGGTGTGCGCCCCGGAGTTGCGCCATGAAACTCACCGTCCACCCACTCACCCCGGAGCGCTGGCCCGATCTCGAGGCTGTGTTCAACGCCAAGGGATGTTCCGTCGCTCGCGGCTGTTGGTGCATGTACTACCGCCGCAGCGGGTCGCGAGGACAGCTGCCGGCAGGAACCACACACGCACGGGCGAACCGCGCCGAGCTGAAGGCGCTGGTTGACTCAGGCGAACCGCCGGGTCTCATCGGCTATCAAGGCAAGGTTCCAGTTGGCTGGGTATCGCTCGGTCCGCGAGATGACTACGCGAAGCTGCGGCGCTCGCCCGTGATGAAGGCGGTCGATGAGCTGCCGGTCTGGTCGATTGTCTGCTTCGTCGTGCCGTCACAGTATCGTGGCCAAGGTGTGGCACGTGCCCTTCTCGATGGGGCGATTGGCTATGCCAAGAAGCGCGGCGTGGCCCTCCTGGAGGCGTACCCGGTGGACAAGCCCGGCCGATCCAATGACGATTCCATGTGGTTCGGCGCGAAATCGATGTACGACGCCGCCGGATTCGAAGAGGTGGCCCGCCGAAAGCCGAATCGGCCGATCGTCCGAATCCGCGCCGCCTGAGGCCAGGGCGCGAGGGGTCGCATGGATTTGAGCTCTGGCGCCCATCGAGTCGATCGGCGGCGCTGCGGCGCTCTACGGTATCATCTGAGATGATCACCCGGAGGACCCATGGCCCATACCTTTCCTGAGCTGAAGAGCAAAACCCTCGCCGAGCTGCGCGAGATCGCCGCCGGCATCGAGCACGAGGCGGTGAAGGGATACACCCAGCTGAACAAGGACCATCTGCTCGCCGCGATCTGCAAGGCGCTCAACATCGACATGCACGTGCACCATGAAGTCAAGGGCGTCGACAAGACCGCGATCAAGGCCAGGATCAGCGAGTGGCAGAAAAAGCGCGACGAGGCGCTGGCCGCAAATGACCGCGGCAAGCTCAAGGTCGCGCTCAACCACATCCACCATTTCAAGCACCGGCTGCGCAAGGCCATGGTGTAGGGCGCGGCGGCAGGCAAGAGAGGCCCCTCGATGAACCCCGACAACGTCGTCGACGTCACGCGCCTCATCCAGCTGGCCGTGGCGCCGGTATTTCTGCTTACCGCCGTGGGGACGATCATCGGCGTGCTGTCGAACCGCCTCGGTCGGGCCGTCGATCGCAGCCGCACGCTCGAGGAACGGCTGCGCCAGCTCCAGCCGGAAGGACAAAGAACGGCGCGAGCCGAGCTCGATGTTCTCGACCGGCGCGTGCGCCTGGTCTATGGCGCGATCGTACTCTCCGTGCTGTGCGCGCTCTTCGTCGGACTGCTGATTGCGGTCGCCTTCGTCGACGCGTTCATCGACATCGATCTGTCGAAGTTCATCGGGCTGCTCTTCATCGCCGCGATGCTCGCCTTCATCCTCGCGCTGATGGTGTTTCTTCGCGAGATCTTCCTGGCGGTGTCGAGCGCGCGCGACCGGATGCGCTAGGGAAAAGCGGCGACGGATTCATCCGGCGGGGAGGGCGGATTTTCTCCGATTGGACCCCGCGACGATCAGATACTCGTAGAGCCGGCATTCCAGGGGGCCGTTGTAAAGCGGCGTGCGCCTGGACGCAGTCAACCTGATCAGCTTCGGGAGTCGAGTATCCCCCGAGAAGACGTAGCAGCGCCAGCCCGCATAGTATTTCTTCAGCGTGTCGCCCAGCTTCGGGTAGAATTCCGCGAGCGCCTCCTCCTCGCCGATCCGGGTGCCGTAGGGCGGATTGGCGAGGAGCACGCCGGCACCCGCCGGGGCGCCGGTATCGAGAACGTCGGCCTGCTTGAGCTCGACGCAGTCGGCAAGTCCCGCCGCCTCGAGATTGAGGCGGGCTTTTTTCAGCTCCTCGCCGTAGCGGTCGCGGGCGAAGATCGGGAGCCGCTCTTTCGGCCTGCGGCGGGCGAGCGCCGCGTCGCGCACCTCGCTCCACCGCCGGGGATCGAATCCGGCGAGGCGCTCGAAGCCGAAGGCGCGCGCGTGTCCCGGCGGGATCGCGAGCGCCATCATCGCCGCCTCGACCACGAGCGTCCCGCTGCCGCACATCGGATCGAGGAGGGGCTCGCCTGAGTTCCAGCCGGTGAGCCGCACGATGCCGGCGGCGGGGTTTTCCTTCAGTGGGGCCTCGCCCGCATCCCTGCGGTAGCCGCGCTTGTTGAGGGCCTCGCCGGAAGTGTCCAGGTAGAGAGTCACGGCCGCCTTGTCGAGGAAAGCCCGGATGCGCACCTCGGGGGAGCGCGTGTCCACGTCGGGCCGCCGCCCGCGCTCGGCGCGAAACCGGTCGCACACCGCGTCCTTGATTCGCAAAGTCGCGAATTCGAGGCTCTTCAGAGGGGAGCGGATCGCGTTGACGTCCACCCGAATGCTTTGCGTTTCGCTGAACCATTCGGGCCACCTCACCGCGAGAGCCGCTCCGTATACGTCCTCCTCTCCGCGGTACGGCGAGCGGGCGAGCCGCATCAGCACGCGCGTGGCGAGCCGCGACTCGAGATTGGCGCGGTAACAGGCCCGCATATCACCCTCGAATGCGACCCCGCCCGGAACAGGCTCGGTTTTCTTCGCGCCGAGCCCGCCAAGCTCCTCGGCGAGGAGCGATTCGAGTCCCCTCGGGCAGGAGGCGAAGAAGGCTTGCAGGCTCACGGTGGATTCAGCATGATGGACTCGAGAGGCTTCACTGACGGGACCGGAGCCTAGCACAGCCTCGCCATGGCCAACATCGCAAGCCTTCTCAAAGCACAGCTCGCCACGCCCGAGCGAATTCTCTACCGTCAGTTCATCGAAGGCGGTTGGCGCGATGTCTCCGCGCGCGAAATCGCCGCATACGCGGCGCGCTGGCAGGCGTTTCTGCGGGCCGAAGGCCTGGCGCCGGGCGAGCGCATCGCGCTGTGCCTGAAAAACGGCATCGACTGGGTCGCGGCCGACCAGGGTGCGCTCGGGCTCGGCCTGGTCATCGTGCCGCTCTACGCGGACGACAACCCGGAAAACGTCGCCTGGTGCCTGGAGAACAGCGGCGCGCGCCTGCTCGTCGTGGAGACCAGCCGCACCGCCACCGCGTTGCAGGGCGTGGCCGCGTCGCTGCCGCGGGTGCTGTGCCTCGCCGCCGATCCGAGCAGCGGCCACGACGCGGTCGAGGCGGCGCTCCCCGAGCAGGCGCCCGCGTTCGAAGTCGCGCCGCTCGAGGAGGGCGCCCTTGCCACGATTTGCTATACCTCGGGCACTGCGGGCAGGCCGAAGGGTGTGATGCTCACGCACGGCAACATTCTCGCCAACGTCGCCGCCTGCGGGCGGCTGCGCCTGGCGCGGAGCGACGATGTATTTCTTTCCCTGCTTCCGCTTTCGCACATGTTCGAGCGCACCGGCGGCTACTACCTGCCGCTCTCGATCGGCGCGAAGGTCGCTTACGCCCGCTCGGTCTCGCACCTCGCTGAGGAACTGGCGAGCGAGCGCCCCACGGTGATGTTTGCGGTGCCGCGCGTGTTCGAGAAATTCGCCGCGCGCGTTGACGAGGCGCTCGCCGAATCTCCGGCGAAGAAGCGCCTTTTCGATCTCGTGGTGGCGGCGGGAGGGCGCGCCGAGCGCCGCGAAGCGGGCCTCGCGGATCGGGTCGTTCTCGCGCTGCTGCACGACCGCGTCGCTCGCCCGGTGCTGGCGAGGCTGGGCGGCAGAATGAGGTTCGCGGTGCTCGGCGGCGCCCCGCTCGATCCGGCGATTGCGTGGCTGTTCCTGGGGCTCGGGCTGCCGGTTCTCCAGGGATACGGAATGACCGAGGCCTCTCCGGTGATCTCGGTCAATCGGCCCGAGGACAACGTTCCCGAATCGGTCGGCGGGCCCCTCGACAACGTCAAAGTGCGAGTCGCCGCGGACGGCGAGCTGCTCGCAAAGGGCCCGAGCATCATGAAGGGCTATTGGAACAATCCCGAGGCGAGCGCGAAGATGCTCGACCGCGAGGGGTGGCTGCATACCGGCGATCTTGCGGAAATCCGGGACGGCAGGATCTTCATACGCGGGCGCCTGAAAGACGTGCTGGTGCTCTCGAACGGCGAAAAGCTTCCGCCGCAGGACGTGGAGCTCGCCATCCTCGGGGACGGAGTGTTCGAACAGGGCATCCTGATCGGCGAAGGCCGCCCGTTCCTGACGCTCGTGGCGGTGACTCAGGAGACCGACGAGAAGAATCTCGTCCGGCGCGCCAACGATCGCTTGAAGGGATTTCCGGGTTACATCCGGGTGCGGCGCGTGGTAGCGACCCGCGAGCCCTGGACGGTGGAAAACGGGCTGCTCACGCCGACCCTCAAGGTCAAGCGCGAACGGGTGCAGGAGAAATTCGGCGCCGAGATCGAACGCGCCTATGCCGCCGGCGCGCTGGATTGACGCCCGCGCGAGCGGGCCTCTCCGAGATTGCCGGGTTCGTCAGGGCAAGAGCCTGGCAAACCTCGCGCGGATCTTGACGGTGCGCGCGAGGCCGTCCATCGCTTCGAGGAGCTGCAGCTTCAGGTCGGGTTCGAGCTCCGGCTGGCGCGCGAAGCTCTCCACCTGTTCGAGGGCGGCGACGTCCACCTGTCCGCCGATGAAAGCGGCGAGCCAGTTGTTGACGAAGAAGATCTTGCGCGTGCGCTTGAATTCGGGCAAGGCGGCGAGCGCGAGATCGAGGTAGGGCTGGGTCAGCTCGGCATGCTCGACCGCGTTGAAGGGGCCGAGCGCCGCATCGATCCAGCTTTCGGGCAGGCCCTGCTCGTTGAAGAAGCGCTCGAAGTAGACGCGCTTCGCCTCGGCGCTGCGCTCGGCCGCGGCGGCGGCGAAAGCGTAGCGGCGGCCGTCGTCGCCGGAATCCGCGGCGATCTGCTCGGAAAGCAGCGCCTGTGCCTCAGGATCGTCGAGCGCGAGCAACCTCGCGATCGCGCGGAAGCGGTCGCGCGAGCTGAGCTTCACCCCGGGGATCTCCAGCGTGTTTGCGAGAAGCGATTTGAGCCGGGAGCGGCCGCCCTCCGACCAGGCGCTCGCCGTGAACGTCCTGAGAAAGGTGATGCGACGCCCCGGCGTATCCGCACGCAGCATTCCCTCGGCGAGAAGGTGCTCGAAGCGCTGCGCGAGAGCGTCCCGCTGCGAATCCGACACATAGTGGAGAAAGGCGACCTGCGCGCGTTGGAGCAGGCCGGCAAGCGTCACCGCGTCCCGCTCGACGGGGGCGACGCGGACGACGAGGTCGAGATAGTCGAGGGGCGAAAGCTCGGCGTCCCGCACCGATTCCCACAGCGAACCGAAGACGAGCGCGCGCAGCAGATCGCCCTGCACGATTTCCGGGCGCGCGAGCACCGCATCGCGGCTAGCCGGGTCGAGCAGGAAGCGCCCGTAGCCGTAATCGCCGGAATTCGCGAACGCGAATTCGATCTCGGGCATGCCGTCGATTGCGCGAACGCGCGCGCTCTCGCCGCGCAGCAAGGCATCGGCCGACCGGGGAAGCCCGCTCTCGGGCAAGGCGAACACCTTGAGCTTCATCGGCCACGTTCCGCCTTCATTGAGCACGTTGTGCTGCTCCAGGACGACGTTCCTCGGCCGGCCCTTGCGATCGGTGTCCCAGGCGAGGCGCACCTCCGGCATGCCGCGGCGCTTGACCCAGGCTTCCGCCCAGCGCTTCAGCTTGCGGCCCGAGGCGCGCTCGAGCGCCGCGACGAGGTCGTTCCAATCGGCAGCCGCGTAGGCGTGACTTTTTAGGAACTGCCGCACCGCCCGGCGGAATACGCGCGCGCCGACGTAGAACTCGGCCTGGCGCAACACCGCCGGCGCCTTTGCATACACGATGTTGCCGTAGGCGGACTTTGCCGCGGAGAGATTGGCAAGCGGCCGGTAGATCGGTGTCGTTCCCTGGGTGACGTCGGTCCGGTAAGCGGCGGACTTGAGCGCGTGGAAGGCATTCCAGACCGAATGCGCGGGGAGCAGCGCTTCCGCCGCCTTGGCCCCCATGAAATTCGCGAACCCTTCCTTCAGCCACAAGTCGTCGAACCAGCGCATGGTCACAGAATCACCGAACCACTGGTGCGAGGTCTCGTGGAACAGGAGCTGCGCGCGCGCGAGGATGTCCGTTTCGTTGGGAGTGGACGGAAACAGCACCGCTTCCTCGCGCAGAAAGGTCGCCCCGGCGTGCTCCATGCCTCCGTAAGCGAACTCCGGGACGAGCACCAGGTCGTACTTGGGAAACGGAAAGCGCGAATTGAAGTAGCGCTCGAACCAACGCACCGACTCGCGATTGAGCCGCAGCACTTCCGGTGCCTCCGTCCGGGCGCGCGCGAGCTGCGACTTGCGCACGAAAAGGCGCGTCGGCCCGGATTTCTCGGTGAGCTCAGCAAACGGCCCGGCGGCGAAAGCGAAGAGATACGTGCTGATCGGCCGGGTCGCGGCGAATCGGAATCGGCGCAGGCTGTTCGGCAAATCCTTCGTCGCCGCGATCGGAGCATTTCCGACGGCTGTCCATGCGCGCGGCAGGATCAGCTGGAGGCTGAAACGCGCCTTCAGATCGGGCTGGTCGAAGCAAGGGAAAGCGCTGCTCGCGTCTGAAGGAACGAAAAGCGTATAGACGTACTCGGAGCCGTCCTCGCGGTCGACGTAGCGCGTCACTCCGCTGCCGGACAAGGCGATCGGCGATTCGAAGGAGAGCGTTACGCGGTTCCGTCCGGCATGGAGCAGCCGTGCAGGAACGATCAGGTGCTCCTGCTCGAGCTTCGCCTTCGCGGGCTTGCCGTTGACACGCAACTGCCCCACGCGCGCCGCGCCCGGCGAGGGTCGCCAGTCGAGCACAAGGTCGGGTACGGTGCGTGGAAGCGTGACCTCGACCGTCGCCGTCCCGGCGAGCTTCGTTGCACCGGCGGTGACGCTGATCGCCAGCGCATATCGAACGTCGCGGTAGTATTTTGCACGCCACTGCGCGAGCTCGCGCGATACGCCGGGCTCGAGTCCAGGGACCGCGAGAGCGGCATTCGCCATGAGACCGGCAGTGAGAGCAAGCACCGCGCCGCGCATGTCGGGCGATCCTGTCGCGCCGCGTATCCTGCCGCGGAGGGCGTCAGCTCTTCGGCAACTTCGGCGCGGCCCAGACAGGCAGCGGGATGCCCGGCCTGCGCAGCACCCGCATCATGCGCAGCGCCATTTCGCGGCCGCGGTAGTAACCCGGGATGTAAGCCGACTCGGTGAATCCGAGCGATCGGTAGAAGCTGCGCGCGGGGGTGTTGGCCGCGCGCAGCTCGAGGTGAATCGTCGCGATCCCGGCGGCGAAGGCCGACTCGGTCAGCCATTCGACCATGCGTCGTCCGATTCCCAGTCTCTGATGGGAAGACCGCACCGCGAGCAAATTCAGATGGGCGTGCTCGTCGCCGAAATACATGATGGCAAAAGCGACGACGCGGTCGCGGTCGCAGGCGAGCAGCGTGAACGTGTCCTTGTTTGCGATCGAGCGCGCAACGCGGTCGGGTCCCCAGGACCAGCCGAGGCCCGTCTCGATCAGGTCGCGCGACATCGCGGCGATCTTCGCGGCATCGGTGGGCCGTCCGGGCCTCAGTGTGATGTTCTTCGCGTTCATGTCCTGGAAATCGAATGCAACGAGCATGCCAAGATTAGCAGATTGTCGAAAAAGGGGAAATCTGCCGCTAGAACGGCTTCACCACGGCCAGAACGACCGCGGCAGCCAGAAACCCTATTGGCACCTCGTTGAACCATCGGTACCAGAGGTGGGACTTGGTATTGCGGTCGCGCGCGAAATCGGCAAGCAGCTTGCCGCAGTACAGGTGATAGGCGATCAATAGGACGACGACCCCGAGCTTGGCGTAGAGCCAGGCGCCCATCGCGACGTAGTTGAGCAGCAGCATTCCGAAAAGAACGGTCAGCACCGCACCCGGCGCCATGATGCCCCGGTAGAGCTTGCGCTCCATCACCTTGAAGCGTTCTTTTCCTGTCGCGTCCTCGGCCATCGCGTGGTAGACGAACAGGCGCGGCAGGTAGAACAGCCCGGCGAACCAGGCCACCATGAAAATGATGTGCAGCGCCTTGATCCAGAGCATCGCTATTTGAGCAGCCGCCTGCGGAAAAGGACTGTCGCAGCATAGAACCCGGTCGCGGCATAAGCAAGCAGCACCAGTACGTGCAGGACCGCGTCCGGCGGAATTTGGCCGAGCAGCAGCGGCCGCGCGATCGCCACCGCGTGCGTGAGCGGAAGAAACGCGGCGATCGCCTGAAAAGCGGCAGGCAGCTGCTCCACCGGAAAGAACACCCCGCACAAGAGATTCATCGGCGTGATCAGCAGCGTGAAGTAGTACATGAAAAAGTCGTAGCTCCGCGCCATCGCCGTGACCGCGAGGGCGAGCGCGCCGAAAGTGAGGCCGATGAGCGGCAGGAGCGCGATCACCCACAGAGACAGGACCGAACCCGACAGGCCGAGCAGCCACACCACGGCGAGGATCGCCACGCCCGAGAGCACGCTCTTGGAGGCTGCCCAGGCAAGCTCGGCGAGCACGACGTCGTCGAGGTCCACCGGGGCGTTCATGATGGCGTCCCAGGTGCGCTGCACGTGCATGCGCGAGAAGGCCGAGTACATGGATTCGAACGTGGCGCTGTTCATCGTGCTCGAGCACACCATTCCGGCCGCGAGGAACGCGATGTAAGGGACTCCGCCGACTTCGGGCAGCATCGAGCCCAGGCCGTACCCGAGGCCGAGCACGTAGATCAGCGGATCGGCGAGATTGCCGAGGATGGAGGGAATCGCGAGCTTGCGCCACACGAGCAGGTTCCTGCGCCATACGGGCAGAAAGCGCAGGCTCATCGAAGGCGGCGCGAAAACCCGCATCAGTCGCGCAGCTCCCTGCCGGTGAGTTTCAGGAACACGTCTTCCAGGTTGGCCGGACGGTGAAGGTAGCGCAGTTCCCCCCGGTTCGCGAGACTGGCGAGCAGCGGGGCCGGATCGGCGGCGTAACAAAACACCGTCTCGCCGCTTTTTTCCAGGCGCGACGCGAGCTTTCCCGCCTCGCGATCGGTCCAATCCATGACGCCGTCGCCGTGCACCTCGACCACGTGCGGTTCGATGTGGCGGAGGATCAGCTCGCGCGGGCTTCCCTCGGTGATGAAGCGCCCGCGGTCCATGATGGCGAGCCGCGCACATAGCCGCTCGGCCTCCTCCATGAAATGAGTGGTGAGCACGATGGTCTTCCCTCCAGCGAGGAGTTGCTTCAAACGCTCCCAGATCAGATGGCGCGCCTGCGGATCGAGCCCGGTGGTGGGTTCGTCCATGAAGATCAGGTCGGGATCGTTGATGAGCGCGCGCGCCAGGGTGAGGCGGCGTTTCATTCCGCCGGAGAGCGTCTGGATTTGCGACGCGGCGCGCGCGGTCAGGCCCGCGAAGTCGAGCAGCTGGGGAATGCGCGCCCGGATAGCGCGCTCGGCGAGGCCGAAGTAACGGCCGTAGACGAGCAGGTTTTCGCTGACGGTGAAATCAGGATCGAGGTTGTCCATCTGCGGCACCACGCCCACCCGCGCGCGGGCGGGCCGGGCTGCACCGGGCACGGGGTGCTGCATCAGCTCCACCGAGCCGCCGTCGGGATCGGTGAGGCCGAGGCATAGCCTCAGGGTGGTGGTCTTGCCGGCGCCGTTCGGGCCAAGCAGCCCGAAGCATTCGCCTGCCTGGATGCCGAAGCTCACGCCGGCGACCACTTCCTCGCCGCCGTAGACCTTGCGCAGATTGTGCGCCGCTAGTACCGCCATGAACCCTTGACGATGTTCTTGATGACGTTCAGGCGCAAGTGGAAGAAATGGTCGGCGCCGGGGATGACCACGACCGGCAATTCCTGCGGCCGTGCCCAGTCGAGCACCTTCGCAAGCGGCACGGTCTCGTCCCGCTCGCCGTGGATCACGATCGAATCGCCGGGCACGGCTGCCGAAGGAAAGCGGTCGACCGCGACGCCCACCAGCACCACGCGCAAGGGGCTCGTGCGCTGCGCTACCTGCGTCTGGACCGCGGCGCCGAAGGAAAACCCCGCGAGCACGAGGGGCAAATCGCCGAAAGCCTCCTTGGCGTGCGCGGCAACACGGAGCAGATCCTCGGTTTCGCCCCTGCCTTCGTCGTGCACGCCCTCGGAGTTGCCGACGCCGCGGAAGTTGGGGCGCAGCGCCACGTAGCCCAGCTCGAGGAAGGTTCTCGCGAGGGTCTGCACGACCTTGTTGTCGAGCGTCCCGCCGTAGAGAGGGTGCGGATGGGCGACGAGCGCCACGCCGCGAGGCGGACTCGCAGGTCGGTCCACGACCATCTCGATCTTGCCCGCCGCACCGTCGATGAAGATGCGCTCGCCCGCCGCGCTCATATGCGCAGGCGTTGGACCACCCGGCCGTTTCGAATGTGCTCCTCGATGATCTCCTCGATATCGGCGCGGTCGACGTAGGTGTACCAGACCGCCTCCGGGTACACCACGATGCACGGCCCTTCCTCGCAGCGGTCCAGGCACCCCGCCTGATTCACCCGCACCTTCCCGGGACCGGCGAGGCCCAGTTCCTTGACCCGCTTTTTCGCGTAGTCGCGCATGCCGCTTGCGCCTTTGTCGTTGCAGCAGGTCTCGCCGTTCTGGCGCTGGTTGCAGCAGAAAAAAACGTGTTTTTCGTAGTAGCCCATTCCAAATTCCGAGGTCTGTGGGAGAAGCGAGTTGAGCGGCGCGCCGACGCGTCGAGCAAGCCTGGTCGCGCTGTTGAACGGCGCCGCTCGAACGAGCGTCGGCTTTAATTATACTGCGGGCGGGCGGGCGTCCCGGGCGCGTTTCCTACTCCCTCACCTGTCCGCGGTCGGCGGCGAGCAGCACCAGATAGACCATCGCCGCAAACGGCCACACGGCGGAAACGACGCGCGTGGCGCCGTTGAAATTGAGAAAATGCCCCTGCTGCCAGAGCGCGAAAGAGACCGTCAGGTAGGGATTGGCGGGGGCCAGATTGACGAGGGCCGTCGCCGCCAATAATGCAAAGCCCATGAGTGCGAGCTGCGCGGTGCGTGGCATCCCTGCCGCGAACAGCAGCAGCAGGATCGCTGCAGCCACGCCATAGAGGGCTCCGGGCGTCACCCAGGAGAGGATGTCCTGGGAGCTGACGAGGAGGCCGAATCCGAAGGTGTGCAAGGCCAGCGCCGCGGCCAGAAAGATCACGACCACGCCCCGCGCCGGCTGGCTGCGTGCGGTAAGGCACAGGGCAAGCAATCCCGCGGCGAGGCTGTTCGCGCAGGCGACACCGGCCTCCACGCGCAAGAATACTTCGGCGGGGTAGAGCTTGCCCGAGGGCGTCTTGAATAAATCGCGCAGATCGCCGGTGCCGAAGAGCAGCGTTTCGGGATTGAGCTGCGCGAACAGCCATAGCCCGAGCAAAACCAACCCGAGATCGGTCCGGCGCCCCGGAAGGAACAGCCTGTTGCGCAGGTGCTGCAGTCCTTCGGCATCGAGCAAGGGCCGCGTCGTGGCGAGGGCGGCGAGGGCGCCGACCGCGCCGCCCACGGTATTGGCGAGCAGGTCGAGATTCGAGGACGTGCGCGTGGGCAGGTAGAGCTGCAGCGACTCGAGGGCGAAGCTCAAGGACACCGAACAAGCGAGGCCGAAACCCAAAGCGTAACTGCGGCGCAGCCAGGGATACACCGCCAACACGGCGAGAAAGCCGAGCGGCATGTAGCCGATGATGTTCGCAACGACGTCGAATACCGGGATGGGACGGGGAAACGGAGCCGTGAGGAAGGCGAACGGCGGCAGGCCCCGGTCGCGCCAGCCGGAGAACGGGTGCAGGCTCGCGTAGACGACGAGAGGCACGTACGCCGCGAATAGATAGCGCGCCAGAGTCGAGGGCTGCCAGATGGCCATGACCGCTGATTTTCTCACGCCACCGGTTGCGCGAGCTCCGCTTGGTAGATCGCGAGCGCGTCGGCGCCGAAAAGCGCAAACGTTATTCGCTCGATCGCGTCGTGCTCCTGCGTGAACCGGCAGCATTCGCGCACGGCAATTTTGGCGGCTCGCTCCATCGGATAGCCGTAGACGCCGCAACTGATGGCGGGAAAGGCGAGGGTGCGGATCCCGTGCGCGAGCGCGAGCTCGAGGCTGCTCCGGTAGCAGGAAGCGAGCAGCTCCGGCTCGCCGCTCGCCCCGCCGTTCCAGACGGGCCCGACGGTATGGATCACGTGCTTCGCCGCCAGCCGGTAGCCGCGGGTGATCTTGGCATCGCCGGTGGCGCAGCCGCCGAGCGTGCGGCACTCGCGCAAGAGGTCGGGGCCCGCGGCGCGATGGATTGCGCCATCGACCCCGCCGCCGCCGAGCAGGGTGGCGTTCGCGGCGTTGACGATCGCGTCCACCGCGAGCCGCGTAATGTCGGTTTCGATCGCACGCAGCCGCACGGACATCTAAAAATATTCCGTTCCCAGCAACCAGGCCACGCCGGCGATGAACGCCGAGCCCGGGATGGTGAAGATCCACGCCCAGATGATGTTGCCGGCCACGCCCCAGCGCACCGCGGAGAGCTTCTGCGTCGAGCCCACGCCGATGATCGAGCCGGTGATGGTGTGGGTCGTGGACACCGGAATGCCGAGACCGGTGGCAAGAAACAGCGTCATTGCGCCGCTCGCAGAGGCGCAGAAGCCGCCGACGGGCTTGAGCTTGGTGATCCGCATGCCCATGGTCTTGACGATGCGCCAGCCGCCGAAGAGCGTCCCCAGACCCATCGCGGCCTGACAGGCGAGCACCACCCAGAAAGGCAGCGGCTCGTTTGCGGCTGAAAGCCCGGATGCGATGAGCAGCATCCAGATGATGCCCATGGTTTTCTGCGCGTCGTTGCCGCCGTGTCCGAGGCTGTAGAGCGCAGCCGAGACGAACTGTAGCCGCCGGAACCAGCGGTCCACGCGCCGCGGGGTCGAGCGCGAGAAGATCCAGGACACGGCGATCATCAGGACGATGGCGAGCATGAAGCCGAAAAGCGGCGACAGCACGATCGCAGCCGCAGTCTTGAGAACGCCGCTCGCCACCAGCTTGCCGACCCCGGCTTTCGCGACACCGGCGCCGATGATGCCGCCGACCAGGGCGTGAGAGGAGCTGGACGGAATGCCGTAGTACCAGGTAACGAGATTCCAGGCGATTGCGCCGCACAGCGCGCCGAAAACGACGTAGTGATCGACGATGGCCGGATCGACGATGCCCTTGCCTATGGTGGTGGCGACCGCGAAGCCGAACACGAGAAACGCGATGAAGTTGAAGAACGCCGCCCAGGCGACCGCCCAGTGCGGGCTCATG
>Ga0137366_10001834_pt1 | contig 15918 bp, 16 predicted proteins | sample SagtaG_8_FD_104938 | JGI IMG/M metagenome (GOLD analysis project Ga0137366, IMG submission 104938) | Vadose zone soil microbial communities from Sagehorn Ranch, Mendocino, California, USA - Sage1_L_60_16 metaG | ecosystem: Environmental > Terrestrial > Soil > Vadose zone | place: USA...
AGCGACCTGTTTGAAGGTTAATATACAAAGGTAGGTCGAATTCTTGGTAGGCGCTCGAGCACCCGTCCGATGATTTGATGTGTTAGCGCAGCCATCTCTCTCTTTGTCTGGGAGGATACCTCGTGGGCTGCTTCGGCAAACCGGGAGGGTGGCAATTTTTCGGCTGCTCTAAGTTGTGAATGGAGTCGCCCGGACAGAGCGCTTCCACGACCATGACTGCAGGGTCTGCACCGAAGGTTAAGATCCGGGCCCATGAAAACAGTCTCTTCACCGGCAAACGCCCGATGACACTCGCCGCAGTTGCGAAGGTCCGGAAGGAAACCCTCGATCTTGAGCAACCACACTTCAAAATAGCGCAGGATCAACTGGAGGTCGATCGGTGACTCAGCGATCGCTTCCAGGCAAGCAGTTGCCATTCGAAACAGTGTATCGTTGACTTGATGGGGTGGCGAAAACTCTATGAGCAAATCGCCCATGTAGGATAGTCCGGTAAGTGTTGTGGCATCAGATGAGAGGTTAAAGTGGGATCTTAAGATTTCGGTTTGACGTATTGAAACCAGTTCCTGGTTTTCCTTTTGGTAGTAACTGAGGTACACCAAAGTAAACGGCTCGAGCGCGGAGCCAAAGCGGTTCTTAAGTTTCCGGCAACCTTTGGCAACTCCTCGAATAAGGCCGGCCGAACGGCTCAAGCAGACAACAATCTTATCTGCTTCCGCAAGATTATAAGTGCGTAGGATTAGTGCTTCGGTCTCAAACAACGCCATTTTCTGGGGGTCATCCGCAAAGGCAGCTACATCGGGATGAAGTATAGGATCCAGCCCAGTACGAGTCCGATGAGCATGAACTCAGCAAATACTTTAACTCCGTATACAAATCGTTCCTTGGTCGTGTCTTTGGCCACTGCACCGAAGACAGCGGAAGCAAGAATCGCGAATACTGTCATAACCAGGAAATGTCTCAAGGCTTCCTCCCGGCAGCGATATCAAACGCATCGAGCATTGTCAGATAGTTGAGTAACCCCGCTATCAATAGAAACGTGTTGCCATATTCGAATGTTGCGCGGGCAGCTTGTTGGGGGTCATCCGCAAAACCCACGCCCATGAGCCAGCAAACGAGATACAGTATGCCAGTGCCAAGATTTGCGATCATAGGAGGCACCTGCAGGATGGCGGATGAGCCCTGTCCGGTCGAAAGGTCAAACATGTGACCTCCCATCGTCAGGCCTAACACAAAGCAAAGCCAGACGGCGCCGCCCATTACGATTGCCCGGCCCCATTTTCGTTCCAACAGGTGGCCTGCTCCCGGAAAGAACCATGCGGCAATTCCCACAAGCCATGCCGCTGGCGGCGTGGGCTCCCTGACTTCAACAGAAGCTGTCTCACTCTTTGCCAAATCCAACTCCTCCGTTTTCATTGATGCTCGACAAATAGCAACCTGATGAGTTTGATTAACGCTTTACATTAACTAACTCTGCTTCGTGAACCGCTTGGTTCTATCTACCGTCATGCGTGATGTCCGAGGCACCTGAACTTGGCCATTATCTTCAATCTTAACTTTAGGCGTCGGCATCATGACTCCTAACAGCTCACCTTAAGAGTTCCCTCTTAGCCCCTTGACGCTACCCTGGGGGCAACAACGTTAATACAGCAAATATTTTTCGCGAATCTTCCGGAATTCGGCTAGCCGCGATTTCCAACTCTCCTCGATCTCGGGCAATCCACGACCCTGTTCGATCGCCTCCCTAATCTTCTCTGTACCGGAAATGACGTCGAAGGGGTTCCTATCATAAACGTATTCATAAGGCGGATTCTTCCAGCGGAAATGTTCAGGATACATGTCGAACGCTAGTTTTACCATCGCCAGGCCAGCGATTACCGGCTCAAACGAGTCTCGGTCAATCACATGTATCTGCACGCCTCCGCAGCTAACATCTGCATGTTTTTGGAAAGTTGGCCGAAACACACAACCTCTGAATAGGACGCCCGGCAGGCCAAGGTTGTTCAAGCCGGAGGCGTACTCGTCAGGGTCAATGTAAGGTGCTCCAATCAATTCGAATGGGCGGGTAGTTCCTCGGCCTTCGGAAAGCTGTGTGCCCTCGAAATGCACTGTGCCGGGAAAGACTGTTGCCGCGCTAAGTGTAGGCATATTGGGAGAAGGCATTACCCATGGCGCATTCGTTTCGTCATGCCACAGTCTTCGTTGCCAGCCGTCCATCGGCAACACTTCCAAATCACAATTGATGCTGAAGTGATCATTGAACATCCGCGCCAGCTCGGCCACAGTCATCCCGTGTCGGGTGGGAATGGGGAACTGGCCTACAAAAGACGCGTATTCAGGGTCAAGCACATTTCCCGAAACTCCGATCCCGGAAATAGGATTGGGACGGTCGCACACAACGACTTTCTTTCTCCACTTCTTTGCCGCTCGCATGCAATTTGCCATTGTGTAGATAAACGTATAGATGCGACAGCCCACGTCCTGCATGTCAAAAACCAGGACATCGATATCGCGCACCATCGCTTCCGTCGGCTCTCTTGTTTCGCTATAGAGCGAATACACCGGCAGTTTGGTCTTGTGGTCGGTTGCATGCTCGGTCTCGATCATATTGTCTTGGACATCGCCGCGAATTCCGTGCTGCGGCCCGAACAGTGCCCGAAGATCAACGTCTGAATGCTGATTAAGAAGGTCCGCCGCATGCTGATAGTTGTGGTCGACTGAGGCTTGATTGCAAATCAAGCCAATGCGGGCGCCCCGGAGTTGAGCGTCAGCGGCGGCTTCAAGTAGTTTCTCAAGTCCCAGCACGACCGTTTCCAGACTATTACGCGCCACCTTTGATCTCCAAAGTTAAAGTTTTACCGCAGGTTCCTAGCCGCAAAGCACAGAGCCACCGTTGACGTTGAGTACCTCTCCGGTAATGTGGTTTGCCCACTGGGTGCACAAGAAGACTACTGGGCCTGCGATATCCTCGGCTGTGGCGACTTGGCCTAAAGGGATTGTGCTCAGGATCGAGTTTAACCTTGCCCCGTCCGCAAACACCTCTTCATTCATCTCGGTAGCTACCCAACCGGGAGCAACACAGTTAACATTGATTCCGAAGGACGCAAGCTCCGTCGATAACGATTTGGTAAAGGAAATCTGCCCACCCTTAGAGGCAGCATAGTTGGAAACGTTGGCCTCACCCCGCTGGCCAGCAGTGGAACTCACAATGACGATGCGCCCAAATTGTTGCCTCTTCATCAGGGGCACCGCGGCACGGCAAACGGACCATGTACCTTTGAGATTGATATCAATGGTCTTGTCCCAAAGCTCTTCTGATATTTGATCAATGGCAGAGCCTTCCCAGAAGCCCGCGTTGCAAATCAAAATGTCTACTTGCTCGAAATGCTCTAACGTCTCCTGAATAAGCCGCTCAGCCTCTCGTACACTTGAGACATCGGCTTGCACGGCAATGGCTCTCACACCTTTGTCTTCCGCCGAGCTTACGGCCGAAGCTGCGGCTTTCTCATCTCGGACGTAGTTCACGACTACATTGGCACCCAGATCGGCGAGTAGTTCCACGACGGCGCGTCCAATCCCCCGCGAACCGCCTGTGACGACAGCAACCTTCCCAGCCAGAGCGAGCACGTGGTTTTCCAAGTTTGCTTATCTTCCCTTCTCGGTTACTCAGTCAGAGACCGAGACCAGACTGGTACGCTTTTGGATCTGCATACTGTTTCTCGCCTGTTCGACAAAGCGTTTGAATAATTCTTGCGAGAAAGGATCTTTATTCCATCCGAGTTCCGGATGCCATTGGACGGCGACGACAAACCGATCAGATCTTGGGTCTTCCAGAGCCTCCACAAGACCATCAGGAGCCCATGCGGTTGCCACCAAATCACGGCCGATGACTTCTATTCCCTGATGATGGTGGCTATTAACAAGAAGGTCGTTGCTACCGACGATTGTTGAAAGCAAGCTCTCCTCGAGTAGTCGGACGCTGTGCGACGGGCGATCGCGAGGAGTGCCCTGCTCGTGCTTGATCGCGCCAGGTAGTTGGGCCTGAATATCCTGAATGAGGGCGCCACCCCGATAGACATTCAAAATCTGCATGCCGAAACAAATTGCCAAGAGAGGAATTTGGCCTTTCTCACCTGCTGCTATTACCAGGAGGTCTGTCTCGTCTTTGATCGCGTGCACGGTGCCCAACGCCTGGTGAGGCTGTTGGCCATAACGGAGAGGATCAACGTCTGAATCGCTTCCGGGTAGCAAGATACCATCGACATTCTCAAGGGTCGCGGCAATGTATTCCTCGCTGGGAATAAGGCTGATATGGATCGGAACGCCTCCGGCGGCCTCAATCGCCTCACTGTAGTGGCGTGAAAGATAAAAGCGCTCAGTTGCGTAATCTATCCGCATCGGGATACCGATGCGAGGTCTGCTGATCTTCATGTGTCAATCCGCCCACAGAGAACTTAATCGAAAAAGCTATCATAACTCAAATTGTGTCACGATGCGTTTTCCGAAGGCGCAGCGTCATTTTCAGTTCAAAAAAGCTATTCTCACAATAGGGCCAACGGCCTTGGTGGGATTCCGCGCGCCGGCGCTCCCAGTGAAAGAGATGCTCGTAATATCACAATGGCGCCATTACGCTCATGAACGGTGCCTTGACTTACGTTCAAACGAATTCCTATAGTGCTCTTTTGAAAAATATGCCGAAAGAAACTACTAGAGTGCGCAGCACGACTGTGTTACTGGTGCGAAAGGATGCCCACGTCGCCCTTGCGGGAGACGGCCAGGTAACGCTGGGTGAGACAGTCATGAAAGCGGGTGCGAAGAAGGTTCGTCGTCTTTACAACGATCGTATACTGGCGGGTTTTGCTGGCGCTACGGGCGACGCATTCGCTTTGTTAACGCGCTTCGAAAGCAAACTCGAGCAGTATCACGGTAACCTGGAGCGAGCTGCCATCGAACTCAGCAAGGAGTGGCGCACTGACAAGATGCTGCGACATCTGGAAGCTTTGCTCGTTGTTGCCGACAACAAGAGTTCTTTTCTCCTGTCCGGCAACGGGGACGTGATAGCGCCTGATGAGGGCGTGCTGGCAATCGGTTCGGGCGGCTCATACGCATTGGCGGCCGCCCGGGCACTGTTGAAGCACACGGAACTGTCGGCCCGGGAGATTGCCATTGAGGCGCTCCGAATCGCAGGTGAGATTTGTATCTACTCAAATCAAAACATCATAGTCGAGGAACTATGATTTGTTGTTAGTATCGACGCGCCTTAAACAGACTTACGAAGTTTTGAGCAACACCAATGGTTATTTATTTGAATGGCGAAGTTGACGAAGAGGTCACGTTGGACGAGATGTCTCCTCGTCAGATTGTGACTGAGCTCGATAAACACGTAGTAGGACAGCGCAACGCAAAACGCGCTGTCGCGATCGCCTTGCGCAACCGCGTGCGCCGCCAGAAACTCCCACCCGACATGGCAGTCGACGTGATGCCCAAGAACATAATCATGATCGGCTCAACCGGTGTGGGAAAGACGGAAATTGCTCGGCGTCTTGCGCGCATGTCAAACTCTCCGTTTCTCAAAGTCGAGGCCTCCAAATTCACTGAGGTCGGTTATGTCGGGCGGGATGTCGAAAGCATGATTCGGGATTTGACTGAAATTTCCGTTGACATGACGAGACAGGAAAAGATCGAAGAGGTTGCTGAGAAAGCCGAGCTGAACGTCGAGGAGAGGATACTCGACATCTTGCTTCCGCCGCCCCGTTCTGCTTCGAACTTTTACGACTTTGATGCCGACATCTCTGAAGAGAACACTACAGAGCTCGAGGGTCCTGCACCGGATGAGCAGTCTCAGCGCACACGAGAAAAACTGCGGACCCAATTGCGAAGTGGCAAGCTAGATAATCGTCTCGTGGAGTTGGAAATAAGGGAAAAAAGTTTTCCCGTCATCGAACTGGCCGGGCCGCAGGGAGTGGAAGAAATGGGCATCAACATGAAAGACATGTTGGGCAATCTGTTTCAAGGGCGCACGAAGCGTCGCAAGATGCGAATCGATGAGGCGATGGAATACCTGATGCAAGAGGAGGAAGAACGGCTTATAGATATGGACCAGGTGGCCCGCGCCGCTATCGAGCGCGTAGAAAACTCGGGCATCATCTTTCTCGACGAAATCGATAAGATCGCCGGTCGGGAATCGGGGCACGGGCCAGACGTTTCGCGTGAAGGGGTACAGCGAGACATTCTTCCGATAGTGGAAGGAACAACTGTAAACAGTCGCTACGGCATGGTTCGCACTGACCATATTCTTTTTGTTGCCGCCGGCGCGTTTCATGTATCTAAGCCTTCAGATCTGATCCCGGAATTGCAGGGCCGTTTTCCAATCCGCGTGGAACTCGAGTCTCTGACTATTGAAGACTTCAAGCGCATCCTGACAGAGCCGCGAAACGCTCTCATCAAACAGTATCAGGCAATGATGGACACCGAAGGCGTGACCATCGAATTTACTGACGATGCGATCGATTCGATTGCCAACTTCGCTGCTCAGGTTAATCAACAAACTGAAGACATTGGGGCCCGCAGGCTGCAGACGATTATGGAGAAGCTCCTTGAGGAGATAAGCTTCGAGGGCCCGGATTTGGAACCGAAACTCCAGCGCATTGATGCTGCCTACGTCGAAAATATGCTTTCAGAGACGGTAAAGGATCAGGATCTGAGCCGGTATATTCTGTGAAAACTTTCTACCGCTACGCTAGCCCGGGCAGCATTCAGCGATCGTCGGCCTTTCCCCTCACTTTATTCCGGTGGCATCGGTTTTCAAGGTCATTAAAATGTTTTTTTGTTGTTTTGTGCCTGGCGGCCGTAGGGCTCTTTGCCGGATGCGGCAAACGACGTCCACCGCTGCCACCAGTTGAACGAGTGCAGCAACGTACAGAATTGTTATCAGGTGCGCAGCAAGGCAATCAGGTCATCCTGAGTTGGCCCGCTCCTCAACGCAACGCTCCCGACAGCAGCGTTCAGAGCATCAGGCGCATTGACGTGTATCGGCTCGCGGAAAAGCCGGGAGCTCCGCTGCCTCTGACGGAAGAAGAGTTCGCGGCGCGCTCGACACTTATAGGTTCGGTAACTGCCGACCAGATTAGAAATGCCGGCGAGACTTTGAGCTATACAGACACGCTCGAACTCGCCGGTGAGCCAACGCGCCTTCGTTACGCGGTTCGCTACGCCAATGCCTCGGGTCAGCGAGCCGCGTTTTCCAATTTTCTCCTGATCGAACCGGCGGCTCGCATTGCTCAGCCACCGACGTTGCTAACAGAAAAAGAAGCTGAGAGCGCAATTACTATCTCATGGCAATCGCCAACGGCGAATATTGACGGCTCCACACCCGTCAACCTGCTCGGGTATAACATTTATCGAATGGACGAATCTCAAAATCTGACGAATCAGACGCCGATCAATTCGGCGCTCATTTCGGGAACGGAGTACGTGGACAAGAATTTCAAGTTTGGCAACAACTACCGGTACGTTGTTCGCTCGGTATCACTGGGAACAGAAGGTGCTCAGGTCGAGAGTCTTAATTCAAATCCGTTACCCGTTTCACCTCGTGACGTCTTTCCGCCATCAGCGCCTGGGCCTGTACGTGTGGCGCCATCACCTTTTCGGCTTTCTATTTTCATCCCGGCAAACCCCGAACCGGATATCGCCGGTTACAACATCTACCGAAGCACAGATCCTAATCTGCCGAAAGGCAAATGGACCAAGTTGAATCAGGCGCTGCTGACGCGTACGACCTTTCAAGATGACAAAGTAGAATCGGGTAGAAGGTATTACTACTACGTAACCGCTGTCGATCAGGCGGGCAACATAAGTGCCCCTTCCGAGGTGGAGTCGGAGACAGTACCCTAGAGGAAACGATGAAGCTTTGTCGTATAACCCATGAAAGCTTTCCGGCGACGCGCTATGCGGCAGCTGAGGGGACAATTGTTGTTCCTTATGACGACAGGGATGATTTCGGCCAGTTCTCTGCCCCACCTACAGCCAAACCCATCGCGATTGAAGAAGTTTGCCTGGTTACGCCGGTTGCTCCCTCGAAGATCGTCTGCGTAGGACGAAACTATCGCGAGCATGCAGCTGAACTGGGGAACAAGATGCCTGATGAGCCACTTATTTTCCTGAAGGCACCATCAGCTTTGATTGGCAATGGCGACCGCATCGAGCTGCCCGCGGCTTCGCAGCAAGTCGAGCACGAAGGTGAACTCGGCGTGGTAATAGGGAGGCGGGCACGACAATTACCTAGCAGTGAAGATCCGTTGACTTACGTTCTTGGTTACACCTGCGTCAACGACGTAACCGCGCGTGATCTTCAACGGAAAGACGTGCAGTTTACGCGGGGAAAATCCTTCGACACATTCTGCCCCGTCGGGCCATGGATCGTCACGGACCTCGATCCGACCAGTGTGGAAGTGACGACAAGACTAAACGGCGAGGTAAAGCAATACGGTAGCACGTCCGATATGGCGTTTTCAGTCTCATATCTAATAAGGTATATAGCCGCGATCATGACTCTGAATCCAGGCGACCTTATTGCTACCGGCACTCCGGCTGGTGTTTCCCGGATGAAGCACGGAGACATGGTCGAAATTGAAATAGCCGGCATAGGGATCTTGCGCAATCCGGTCCACGATCCCAGACTTGCCGGTTAACAGAGTCGGAAATAGAGAGGTTTATTATGAAATTCTTCCTCGATACGGCCAATTTGAACGATATCCGCGAGGCGGTCTCATTAGGTCTTGCTGACGGCGTGACGACAAACCCCTCTCTCATCGCGAAAGAGGGTGGCGTTGACTTCAAACAGCACATAGCCGCGATTTGCGAGCTCGTGCAGGGGCCTGTTTCAGCCGAAGTGACAAGCGTGGATACTGAAGGCATGCTGCGAGAAGGCCGCGACTACTCGAAGATCGCGCCCAATGTGGTCATCAAGTGTCCCTTGACGCGCGACGGCCTGAAAGCTACGCGCCGACTCTCCGGTGAGGGCATCAGCGTCAACGTAACATTGTGTTTCTCCGCCGGGCAGGCAATCCTGGCAGCTAAGGCTGGTGCATCATTTATCAGCCCGTTTCTCGGGCGTTTGGACGACATTGGCCAAAACGGGCTCATTCTGTTGCAAGAGATCGTGGAAATCTACCAAAACTACGAGTGGAAGACGGAAGTCCTGGCAGCGAGCCTTCGTCATCCGATCCATGTCATCGAGGCAGCGCGGATAGGAGCCGACATTGCTACCATGCCTTTTAAAGTGATCGACCAATTGTTCAATCACCCCCTAACTGATAAGGGGCAGGCGCAGTTTTTGGCTGACTGGCAGAAGAGCGGAAGGAAATAACAGATCGGCGCTGAAGGGACAATCGTTGTTAGCGCTTGCAAATATGATGGCGCCGAACATCGGCGCTGGTCGGCGCAATTAGTCAGACGAGAAGGTCCGTTCCTGATACTGGAGGCGCAGTTTACTGAGGCCATAGATCATGACCTGCTGGGCACTATTTCTGTCGGCACAATAAGCGTTGAGTACTATTGGCTGGATCGGTGGTACAACGTTTTTCGTTTCAGCGAGCCGACCGGCAAACTGTTAAGCTACTATTGCAACATTAATGTTCCACCAAGCTTCGATGGTCGAGTATTGAGTTATGTCGATCTTGATATCGATGTGCTCGTGAAACCAGACCTCTCTTATGAGGTTCTCGATCTTGACGACTTCGAGCAGAATGCCAGCCGCTATGGTTATCCGGTCGAGATACGAAACAACGCTCGCCAGGCTGTGATGCAACTGATCAGATTGATCGACGCGAGAGCCTTTCCGTTCGATCAACAGTAAGACCCACAAATCAATCTATGGCTTCCAAACAGCAATCAAAGCACTCAAAATCAAAGTTGGACCTCTTGCGGGAACGCACGCTGCAGGCTGAGCAGGGAGGCGGCCCGGCGCGCGTGGAAAAACAACACGCGGCGGGAAAGATGAGTGCGCGTGAACGGATCGAATTCCTTCTTGACGAGGACACGTTCGAGGAGTTTGGCAAGCTCGTAGTTCATCGCTCGAAAGATTTTGGTTTGGACAAGCAGCTGTACCCTGGTGATGGCGTCGTTACAGGTCACGGTCTCATTGACGGTCGCAGCGTATTCGTCTTCGCCCAGGATTTCACGGTATTTGGCGGCTCCCTTTCGGAAACCCATGCCGAGAAGATTTGCAAAGTAATGGACGTGGCCATGAAAGTGGGTGCGCCAATCATCGGCTTAAATGACTCCGGCGGCGCACGCATTCAGGAGGGTGTGGTCAGTCTCGGTGGGTACGCCGACATCTTCCTCCGAAACACGCTGGCGAGTGGAGTCGTGCCGCAGATCAGTTGCATCATGGGCCCTTGTGCTGGTGGCGCAGTCTATAGCCCGGCGATCACCGATTTCAATGTGATGGTCAAAGACACGTCCTATATGTTCATCACCGGACCCGACGTGATTAAGACTGTAACGCACGAAGAGGTTACCAAAGAGGAGTTGGGCGGCGCCCTAACGCACAACAGCATCTCGGGCGTAGCTCATTTTGCGGCTGATTCTGATGAGCACGCGCTGCAAGTAGTGCGCGAGTTACTTTCATTTATTCCTTCAAACAACATGGAGGATCCGCCTCGAGTAAGTGCGACCGATCCTATTGACCGAGCCGAGTTGAAGCTTAACGACATTGTTCCTGAGGCTTCGAATCAGCCCTACGATATTCGCGAAGTAATCAATCACGTTGTTGACGACGGGTATTTTTTCGAGATTCAGCAACTATATGCGCAGAACATTTGCGTCGGTTTTGCGCGGCTGGGTGGTCGTGCAGTCGGCATTGTCGCTAATCAGCCGGCCTTTTTAGCCGGCGTGCTGGATATCAACGCATCAATCAAGGCGGCCCGCTTCGTTCGCTTTTGCGATTGTTTCAATATCCCACTAGTGACCTTTGAAGACGTGCCAGGTTTTCTCCCCGGCGTTTCGCAGGAGCACGGTGGAATCATAACGCACGGTGCTAAGCTCCTTTTTGCCTTCGCTGAAGCCACCGTTCCCAAGGTGACTGTTATTACTCGCAAGGCCTACGGGGGTGCCTATTGCGTTATGGCTTCAAAGCACATCAGGACCGATATTAATCTAGCGTGGCCTTCCGCTGAGATTGCAGTTATGGGACCGGAAGGCGCGGTCGGAATTCTTTATCGACGGGAGTTGAATGAAGCGCAAGACACAGACGCTACAAGACGAGCGCGAGTATTTGAACTCGAGGAGAAGTTTGCGAATCCTTACGTTGCCGCTGAAAGAGGTTTTGTCGACGAAGTCATAGAGCCGGCACAGACACGGCCAAAACTAATCCGCGCGCTTTCGCTTCTGGAAAACAAACGGGACACAAATCCACCAAAGAAACACGGCAATATTCCGCTCTAGACGCCTATCTGCCTTGGCCCGGTTCAATGGATATCAGTTGGGCCAGCGGATCAAAGGTAATTCGGAAGGGATAGAGAGCGTCGCGGCCAAGAATCACCGGAGTACTCGACGAAACCCCGGTTAGAACATCGGTGGGTACGCTGCCCAATACCAGATCCCCCAGAGTCACCGTAGTAGGCGCTACTCTCCTCGCCTGAATTACCCTACCGCTTAAATCGCTGACAGTGCGATTCCTGCTATTGGATCCAGTTGGCGAGCCGCTCTCGTTGATTGCGAGGCCGAAACCCGACCCTGTATCAAGAAGAGCAAGTCGTCCATCCCCAAGTCGGACAAAGGGTCGATGGCTGGTTCTCTCACGAACCCATCTCACCACGGTCCCGCCCTGTGGAGCATCATTGATATGCAACTGTCGAACTCTTGAATCAAAGGCTTCCAGTTCGTGATTTGGCAGGTCTATTGAATACCCCAGCGGATTGAACGCCTCAGTGGGATCGAGGATGCCATCCACTCCGCTGGGAAGGTTTGGGGCAATGGCCACCACAATACGTGCAGGCAGAACGTTGTCTCGATCTCCAAGGGCGAGTTCCTTGATCGTCGCCTCTCGGTTCGAGACAATCAGCCCACCACCCAAGCCACCAAGCAAAGTTCGCTGAGCTGGTTGAACAGGAATTGCCGCTCGGAGGATGGCGCTCTGACTAATAATTGAGACTCCGGCGCCGGTGTCAATAACAAAGGTGTAAGGACCTGAACCGTTAAGCCAACCAGTTACTAATAGTCCTCGATCTCGAACGACCCGAAACTTTATGAGGGCCGGTATTGTCGTCGCGGTGATCACACTGACGCGCGGACTACCAAGGGCAGCCCCCACGACGGGGACTGCCCACCAAACAGAAGCGCCAGTGAAAATGCTAAGAGCTACGGCAATTCTGGCGTTTCTCATGACTCTGGTCATTCGGTATTAGTAACGACGGCTGCGCCTACGCAGTTTATAGGTATATAGGGCAGAACCGCCGGCGCCCGACAACGCGCCAATCGCAGCGCCTTTCCCTCCACCGATAACACCACCAATGACTGCACCAGCGCCTGTACCCATAGCTAGCGTTAACTTGTCTCTATGTTTTTGCCAAAAAGTCCTTCCCCTCGAGCGGTTATAGTCATAATAGACGCGTCGAGGACTTGTCCGACTCACGGAATTGCGAACAACGACTCGACCCGGAGCTACAACCGTCCGTCCAGTGGCATTACCCGCTGTCTTGGTAGACGCATTGAAACCATCAGCAAAGCCAGTCTTATATGCAGTCTGCTCGCCAGGCGTACTGAATTCCGCAGGAACAGTTTGATTGTCTAACTGCTGCTGACCGGAAACTGTTGTGTCCTTGGCCTGGTCCTGTGCTGGGGTTTCAGCTGCCGCCGGCTGACTCTTGTGCATCACGAGCGCACCAACCGTGCCGCCGATTAGCGCTGCTACCAATGCAACTGGTAATAACTTGTTTGTCATAATCATCGCTCTGTTCTCCTTAGCATACTAATCGTCCCGTCAAGCACTGCAGAAGACAGCAATGGGTATTCCCAATTCGGTTGGTAATCGGCACAGAGCTACTGCGGTCCTGAATTTACTTCCAAAAAGGCAGGAAATCTTCTTGTCGCAAGGAATTCACAAGCGAAACCCAACGATTCACATTCGCAGTCAGCGAATGGCGTATCCGATATGGAGTCACTCGTATGCGAAATCAGGACTCAAGTGCAGGCGGTGGCGAACTGAGGGCATGCAAAAAACCAGGGAGAGCAGTCTCCCTGGTTTCTCTAAGGTTGAACTAACTAATGTCGATGACTGCTACGCGGCATGCAGCCCTTGAGCAGGCTTATTTTCGCGCAGTAGTTCGAGCGCCTTTTTCATTTGTAGATCCTCGGCGGCAGGCTTCGTCGAGCTTGGTTGAGTCGAAACATCTTTCTTGTCGTTAGCCTGATCAGGTTTGGGGGCAGTGTCGTCATCGTTGCCGGTCAAGTCTTCGGGGTTTAAGTCCTCTGCCAATTCCGGTCGTTTCACTTCAACTGACGGGGCTACCCCGGAATGCGCTCGATCCTCACCCAGAAAAGTCTTTCCATTTGCAGAAGCCCACTTCACAGTGGTAAGCAACAATCCATCTCCGCCACGCAGTGTGAAAAGCTGTTGCTCAGCACCAGCTCCGAAACTCTTTTCACCTACTACCTGGCCTCTGTTGTGCTCAAGCAGCGCAGACGCAACAACTTCGGCAGCTCCGGCGGTACCCGAATCAATAAGGGCAACTAAGGGTCCGGAAAAGATAACGGCCTTGGGGTCGGCCGCGAAAGTCTTCAAGGCCTTCCCTTCCCGACCAACGGTCTCAGCTAATTGTCCGTCCTTAATAAAGAGATTTGCTACGGCGACAGCCTCCGTTAGAGATCCGCCCGCAGTGCCACGCACGTCAATAACAATCTTTTGGGCTCCCTGTTTCACAAGATCCTGAAGGCGAGCACGAGCGTCGGCTGCTTCTCCATCAGCAAAACTATTAATCTTCAGTATTCCAATATGGCCTGCTTCCATCCTCGCCTCCGCCGCTGGAGCGCGAAAGGATCCGCGCTTGACGGTTAACGTCAAGGGGCTTGAGTTTGCTCGCAGGACTCGCAATTTCACATCAGAGCCGGCGGCTCCGTTCAAAAGCTGTTTTGCGTCGTAAAGAGAAATATCACGAGTGGCTTTACCGTCGATGTATTCCACGATGTCGCCGGCTCTTATGCCTGCCTGATCCGCTGGCGAACCCTTCATCGGAGCGATCACGTACAGATAGGAGGCGACTTGCGACAATTCCGCGCCGATTCCGACCTGATTATCTTTGCTGTTTTGGTTATACTCGCGAACCTGCTCGGGCGTGAGATAAGTCGAGTAGGGATCGAGGCCGTAGGCCAGACCGCGCAAAGCGCCGGCACGAACCTTATCCATGTTTGGCTCATCTACGTAATCGTTCTGAATATGCTGAAGGACACTTTCAAAAATTCTCAGCTGGGCGTTTGGATCGTTGGCGGGCTGTTGGGCCCGGGTGGAAATCCAACCACCCACCACCGTATAAAGAGTCAAAGTAGCGGAGAGCAGAATCAAAACAAACTTGGTACGAAATGACATTTAGTTACCTCTTGGAGTTACGTTAAAGCCGAAACGCCGACAGCGCATTCTCTTGCGAATCACGACGTATGATACAGGGGGCATCTAACCCGCGCAAGGCTTCGGTTTGGTGCTCCTTTTGTGATCGCAGTGGAGACTTCCATTAGCATTCAGATGATAAGAAACAGGGCTGCTTCCAATCCTCGGGGACCGGTGCTGGCTCTCGACCTTGGTCAGAAGCTGGTTGGCGCCGCCGTGTCAGACCAGATGCTGATTACGATCAGAAGACTGGACCCAATCAAACGTTCAAACTGGAAACAACTGGTTCGGGACGTGACCGCATTGATCCAGCGCTTTGACGCTCAAACACTGGTGATTGGTTTGCCGCTAAGCCTGGACGGAACCTGGGGCGTTGCCGCGCACAATATGCAGCAACAGGCCACAAACTTCGCTCGTTCCCTTAAGTTGGCGGTTTACCTGCAGGACGAGCGTCTGACCTCAGTCGAGGCGCGGGAGTCGCTCTTGCTCCAGGGTCATAGTGAAAGCGACATACCCATGCTCATTGATGGTGAGGCCGCTGCCTTGATTTTGCGCGATTTCTTGAACAGTAGCGAAGGCGCAGTCCTGGTCTCTCCGGAGGTAATGCGCTCTCAGAACGAGTAGAAGATTAGATATGAAACGGTTGCTATTGGTAATACTTCTAATGGGATTGCTGATCTGCGGAGGCCTTGTTGTCTGGATCTATAACGATCTGCACAAACCCATCAGTCATAAGAAGACTGGCCATTACATTGAGATCCCAAAGGGCTCTTCGCCGTCAGTTGTTGTGCAGACTTTAGCCACAGAGGGGATCATCAAGCACGAATGGCCCTTGATGTTATACCTTAAAAGTACTGGTGCAGGTTCGGGCCTCAAAGCCGGAGAATATGACTTTCCTTCTCCAATTTCTCCGTTGAATGCCTTGGCGAGAATACAGCGTGGGCAACGGCGACTCACGCGCCTAACAGTAATTGAAGGCTGGAATCGTTGGGACATTGCCAGAGCCATGCTCAAGATGCCCGAACTGGGATTACGAGACGAGACTGAGGCGCTCAACCTGATGAACAATGTCAGCCTGATCCGAGACTTGGATCCGGCAGCTACCAATCTCGAAGGCTATCTGTATCCCGACACCTATGAGTTTTCACCTGAGACCTCACCAGCTGACTTAATTGAAATGATGATTAAGCGGTTCCGGGCCGTCTGGAAACCGGAATGGTCCGATCAGGCTCGCAGTCTGAAGCTCTCGCCCAGAGCAGTCGTGACTGTGGCCTCGCTAATTGAAACGGAGGCTAAGCTTGCAGATGACAGACCGCTGG
>Ga0137366_10001838_pt1 | contig 15909 bp, 15 predicted proteins | sample SagtaG_8_FD_104938 | JGI IMG/M metagenome (GOLD analysis project Ga0137366, IMG submission 104938) | Vadose zone soil microbial communities from Sagehorn Ranch, Mendocino, California, USA - Sage1_L_60_16 metaG | ecosystem: Environmental > Terrestrial > Soil > Vadose zone | place: USA...
GCCTATTCCGAAGGCGGTGTATCGACCGATCCGTCGCTGCCGATCGAGGGCGCCGAACTCCAGCTCAATAACTTCGTCCTTGGCTACGCGCGCGCCCTGAATGTGTTCGGCAAGTCCGGGAAGATCGATCTCATCGTGCCTTTTTCCCAATTATCGGGATCCGCCTCGCTTGCAGGACAGCCGGTGGAACGTGATGTGACTGGCTTTGGCGACCCGCTGTTACGGTTCTCGGTCAACTTCTACGGGGCTCCCGCGCTTTCCATGAAAGAGTATCAGAGTTACAGGCAGAATGTGATCGTCGGAGCAAGTTTTCAGGTGACCGCTCCCTTTAGTCAGTACGACACCAGCAAAGCAGTAAACATTGGGACGAACCGCTGGTCCTTCAAGCCGGGACTTGGAATCTCCAAAGCGATCGGGAAATTCAAGTTGGAACTCTCCACCGGAGTGACTTTCTTCACCAATAACGACGATTTTTTCGGCGGCAAAACCCTTGAGCAGGATCCTATCTACTCCGTGCAGGCGCATGTCAGCTATGACTTCGGGCGTGGCATGTGGGCTGGTGTGGATGGGACCTACTATCTCGGCGCGCGCACGACGATAAACGGCATATCGGAAAATAACATGCAGGAGAACTCGCGTGTCGGAGTCACCTTTGCCCTTCCGGTGAACAAACACGTCTCGATCAAATTCTACGCCAGCACTGGCCTATCAACCCGAACCGGGAGCAACTTCACCACCGGTGGCATCGCATGGCAGTACCGTTGGGGCGGGGGGCTATGACGATGGCAGGTACTCTTGATCGCTCCCTGCTTGTTACACTCGTCTTACTTGGCGCAACTAGACTGCCGGCAGCTGAACCGTCGCCGCCTCCTGCGACGGCAGCCGCAGATCAACTGAAAGCACTAAATGATCAGACCATCATCCAGACTAGTGTATGGCTGGACACAGAGTGGGACCAATACAAACACGGCGCGGAAGAGGCGACGTGGACCCTGGGAGGTTTGTGGGGGTGGCGCGTTAGCGACCGGCAAGACTGGGCTGTGCGGCTTAAGGTGCCGTTCGTTTATGATCGGAGTGACGAGGCATCGGGTCATGCCGACATCGGCGGTTTGGGTGATATCGAGGTTGCCACCGGCACTGCTTTTCGCCTGAGCAACACGTGGCGTACGGGCGGTGGCATCGAGTTGCATACGGATAGTGCCTCTAATCCGGCGCTCGGCGATAGCGTGTGGCGCCTACACTCGTCCTGGGCCATCGCGCATGATGTCACGGATTGGCTCACGCTGACGCCGACCGCCGAATACAGCCATTCCATCGCAGAAGAACACAGTGTAGGGCCGCAGCGTTATCTTGAGTTGTCGCTACCGGTCACGTTCATCCTGCCGTACGATTGGTCGATCGCGACGAGATACAAAGCGAAGATCGGCTTTGAAAATGGCGACCGTTGGTTTCACACCGTAGACGTGGGCGTGGCCAAACGCCTTCCGAATGTCCCGCTCGTCCTCAGCGCCACCTTGGAGAAGCAGTTCGACGGCGGCAATAAGAAGTTTCAGGTAAACTTCACGATGACTTACTATTTCGAGAGATACCACAGGCCGAAATGACGAAGTCCTGCCGGTATAGGCCTAAAGTCCAATATTGCCATCGCACTACGAGGGGCTAACTTCGACAATCATAACGCCAGTAAGGCTGATCCGAAAAGAAACTGTAGTCGTTCACTGACAAACTGACCCATCGCTACCATTGAAGAGCAATATTCTGACTGCTTGGCTATGTATCTGCGTCGCCGTCGTTCACGCGGAAATGTCGGAGTCGTCTTCGTTCGCGCCGACCATTCCGAACAAGAATTCTCCGCCGGACAAAGCGCCGGAGAGAATGGTATGGATTCCCGGCGGCGAATTTTCGATGGGCGCCGCTGTGAACGGGCAGGGCAACCATGAAATGCCGATGGCCTCGAGTGACTCGGAACCGATTCATCGCGTTCGCGTGGATGAATTCTGGATGGATGCAACGCCCGTAACCAACGACCAGTTCGAGAAATTCGTTAAAGCAACCGGTTACATCACGATTGCGGAGCGTACGCCAACGAAAGAAGAGTTTCCCACTGCGCCGGCAGAAAATCTCGTTGCAGGCTCAGTTGTGTTCGCGCCGCCCGATCATGAAGTTGCACTGAACGATCATTATCAATGGTGGAGTTACGTGAAAGGCGCGAGCTGGCGGCATCCGCTCGGACCGGAGAGCGATATCAAAGGCAAAGAAAAATATCCGGTCGTTCAGATCGCTTACCCCGACGCGGAAGCCTATGCGAAATGGGCGGGCAAACGTTTGCCGACTGAGGCGGAGTTTGAATTTGCTGCACGCGGCGGTTTATCAGGGAAAACATACGTGTGGGGCGACGAATTTCGTCCCGGTGGGAAATGGATGGCGAACACGTGGCAAGGAAAATTTCCAGTCAAAGACGCGGTTGAAGATGGATACACCGGCGTCGCGCCGGTGAAATCGTTTCCGCCGAATGGCTACGGTCTGTACGACATGGCTGGCAATGTCTGGGAATGGTGCAGCGATTGGTATCGCCCTGACTACTACAAGACTCTCGCGGACAAAGGCGGCGTTACGAACAATCCCCAAGGTCCGGATTCGCCATTTGATCCTTCCGAGCCTAATGAGAAAAAGCGGGTGCATCGCGGTGGCTCGTTCCTCTGCAATGATCAGTATTGCTCACGCTACATTGTTGGCACGCGCGGGAAAGGTGAAGTCAACACCGGCACAAATCATCTCGGGTTTCGATGCGTCCGATCGCCGGAGAACGCCGCGCAACACACAACGAAGAATTAATTTCTGGCGAAAAAGCCACGATATATGCTTGTCCACCGCCTGGGCGATGAAGTAAACGCTATACAGAAAGCTAGCAAACCTATGAAGCCGCTACCTCTTCAATCCACATTCCGTAGAAAATTGTTTCACAGCGCGATCGCTGTCTTGTTCATTGGACTATTATCGCCGGCCTGTTTCCCCGCGCCGGCGCAGGAAACCACCCCGGCGCAACAAGCCCAATCGCAAGTAATGACCACGACGACTCCGGCCGCTGAGCAGGCGACGTCGAAACTTCCAAGCGATCAATTGGATTCGCTGGTTGCACCGATTGCTCTCTATCCAGATCAACTTTTGAGCCAGACACTGGTCGCTTCAACCTATCCTCTGGAGATTATCCAGCTTCAGCAATGGATGGAGAAGAACAAGAACCTGAAAGGCAAAGCGCTGTCGGACGCGGTGGAAAAACAAACCTGGGACCCGAGCATCCAGGCGATGTCTGCCTTTCCCGATGTGGTAAATCGCATGGCAGACAACATCCAATGGACGACGGACCTGGGAAATGCCTTCCTGGCGCAAGAATCCGATGTGATGGACGCCGTTCAAGCTATGCGCGCTAAAGCCCAGAGTAAAGGAACCTTAAAAACCACAGCACAACAAACGGTGCAAACCCAGACAGCGGGAGCAGGTAAACAAGTTATCGTGGTGCAGCAAGCCAACCCCGATGTCGTTTACGTTCCCTCGTATAATCCAGCCGTAGTCTATGGTGCGCCTGTCTACCCTTATCCGCCGATTGCTTATCCGCCGCCGGGATATTATGCGGCAGGAGCAGCGATTGCATTCGGGACCGGCGTTGCGCTAGGAGCGGCATGGGGTGGTGGAGGCTGGGGTTGGAACTGCGGGTGGGGCGGCGGAAATGTCAATGTGAACGTGAATAACAAGTACGTGAACAACTATAACAAGAACGTTACCAACAATTTTAACCAGGCGAACATCAACAAGACAAATATCAACCAGGCGAATTTGAACAAAGCCAACGTCAATCAGGCCAACAAGATCAACAGTGGTAACTGGCAACACAACCCACAACATCGCGGAGGCGCTCCTTATAACAGAGCGTCCGCGAGCCAAGTCCAAAATCAGCTGGCAAACAAGGGACAGGGCGGGGCGGGAGCGAGCAATCGACCCGGCGGCGGAACTGGCGCAGGAAATCGCCCCGGTGAAGGAACAGGTGCTGGCAATCGCCCCGGTGGCGGTGGCGCTGGAACGCGCCCTGGCGGTGGCGCTGGAACTCGACCTGGTGGTGGCGAAGCTGGAACGCGACCAGGCGGCGGTGGAGCTGGAACGCGTCCCGGTGGAGGCGGAGCCGGAGCTAGACCCTCTACGCGCCCAGCTGGCGGTGGCGCTAGCAACCAAATCGGTAATCGCAGCGCATCGTCGCGGCCTTCTGCGTCTCGGGGCGGAGGATTTGGCGGCGGCGGTAGCGGTAACTACGCGCGAGCCAGCAGCAATCGAGGCGGCCACAGCATGGGAGGCGGCGGATATAGCCGTGGTGGTGGCGGTCGTGGTGGTGGTGGCAGAGGCGGTGGCGGCGGACGGAGATGAAAAAAGTCGATGAGGAAAAACAAATGAAATCGAAAGCAAATATTATGACTTCGTCGAAATTCTTCATGATTGCTTGCGCGATCGTTAATTGCATTTTTCTCGTTCTGGCCTCACAAGGAGCGCCGAAGCAGAAACAAGAGTCAACTGCGGGGGCGTCACAGCCACAACAAAAGCAATTCGAAACACCGAAACAGGCGGCCGACGCCCTTATTCAAGTAGCGGCGAATTTTGACGTCGCCGCCGCGAAGGAAATTCTGGGACCGGACAGCGATGACATCATTGCTTCTGAAGATCCAGTTCAGGATAAGAATCGCGCGACCGCCTTTGCCGAAAAGGCAAAGGAAAAGAACTCGATTGAAATGGACAAGAAGGATCCGAACCGTGCCATTCTCCTGGTAGGTAACGATGATTTTCCGCTTCCCATTCCGATCGTGAAGCGCAAAGGCAAGTGGTCCTTTGATACCAAGGTAGGCCGTGAGGAGATATTAAACCGGCGCATTGGTGCCAATGAATTCAACGCCATTCAGATTTGTCGTGGTTTTGTCGAGGCTCAAGAAGAGTACGCTGCGGAAAAACACGATGATTCGAAGGTAAACCAGTACGCACAGCGAATCATTAGCACGCCTGGGAAACACGATGGTCTGGCGTGGCAAAACCCAGATGGCACATGGGGAGGTCCGGTCGGAGAAGGCGTGGCGAAAGCTCTTGAGCAGGGCTACTCAAATCCAAGTCAACCTCAGGCGTATCACGGGTACTATTTCAAGGTGCTGAAGGGGCAAGGTCCCGCGGCGCCTTTGGGACAAATGGATTTTGTCGTTAAGGATGCGATGATTGGCGGGTTTGCTCTGGCAGCGGCACCGGCTCAATATCGGGTGACAGGTGTGCAGACCTTCATCGTCAGCCATGATGGAGTTGTTTACGAGAAGGACCTTGGGCCCAATACGTTGAAGATCTTTCAGAGCATGGATCAGTATAACCCAGACAAGACCTGGAAAGTAACTGAAGATGACGTCGAAGACGACTCACAAGACTAGGGACCAGTAAACTTGCCAGGGTTGCGCTGAGTCTTACCCTTTGCAATTGATGTTCGGTCCCAACTGTCGTCCAAGTTTCCATTAATCGCGGTAGCCGGTCGCGTCCTTTCTGGATGGCGCATCCCATCGTCGCCTTTCGTTTCGCCAACGCGCTTCCTCACGGCTTTTCCATCGAAACTCGCAAAGCGATTGCTGCTCTCCGTTGCGCGGCCTCCATTTTTACCGCTCAACGGCTCAAGTGATCCCGCGCGTCTCTGAAAAGTTTGGCCGACGGTTTGCCGATCTCCTCCTGTTCTGCGTCACGTCGACAGAATTGGTCATCCTCTTTTTACTCACACCCACCTTCACGATCACAGACTGGATCTACGTTCTGCAACATTTCATCGTTCTACGAATCGCGCTCACACGGCCCCGTCCCAAGGTGTGGGATTACTCTATAACATCCAGCGTGGCAGTCGGGATCGCTTATGCTTATCCCTATGCTCAAGTCATCTATCTGCGCTGGTCGCCTGGGTATGTGGCATGGCCTGCAGCCGGGCTGGTTTTGGTGACGCTCTCGACTGGTCTTAGTCTGATTAGCCTTCTCACTATGGGAAAACTCTTTGGGATCCGTCCGGCTCTGAGAGGTCTGGTGACGAATGGACCCTACAGATTCGTTCGCCACCCGATGTATCTCTCGTACTTACTTGCAGACATCGGTTACAACCTGCAGGAATGGAATTTCGTTACGCTCCTCATGGTATTGGTTGGTTGGATGTCTCTGGTCTACCGCATCGGCGCGGAGGAGCGAGTACTCTCTCAACATGCCGGATGGCCAGCCTACCTAGCCCTGGTGCGCTATCGCCTTTTCCCCGGTATTTGGTGAAAAGCCCGCTTGCGTCCCATTCTTCCAGAGTCAGCGTCGGCTATGGCACGCGAACTCTCGCATTCATTGCATCAAAAAGACATTGACTGGGGCAAGCTCAATCGAAATCATCGCCGAAAACCAATTGATCATCGGATTAACTACGATGAAGTCTTTGTTACTGATCGCCTTTGCCGCCGGTCTGCTCGTTCTTGAGCGGCCGATCATTTTTAGCGAAACCTTCACCGAGGGGGCACGCGTATCTCCGGAAACGGTGACCCTGAAGCCCGGTGAATATGTTTGGGAACCGGAGCGCGCCCCAGAAGGGCCTTTACTGATTGTAGCCAGTGTTAGTGAGCAGCTGGCATATGTGTACCGTAATGGTATCCGGATCGCGCGGTCGAGTGTTAGCACGGACCGGCCGGGTCACCGAACTCCGATTGGGGTTTTCACAATCCTGGAAAAGGAGGTGCATCATACATCGAGCGTCTACAAAGGAGCCGAGATGCCTTATATGGAGCGCGTGACTTGCGGCGGGATTGCGCTGCACGCAGGCGATCTGCCAGGGTATCCTGACTCGCACGGCTGCGTCCGGCTCCCATTGGAATTTTCCAAATTGCTCTTCGGCGTCACCATGAAAGGTGCGACAGTGATCATCGCTGACGATCATTCCGCGCCGGCCGAAACGGTGCATCCGGGCCTGTTCTTCACGCAAAGCGGCGAGGAGAGCGAGCCAATTGCTGCTGGCAAGTTTGAATGGAATCCTGACAACTCTCCGAGCGAGAGGAGTCATCGCGCCAGGCGCCACAATCATCTTCACCGACAAGTCGGTAGATCCTACCACGCAAAGTCACACAGGCTTTCAGATTCTTGTCGCGCAAAAAGACAAGCTGCCAGCCAGCTGAGCGAAACTTAGTTTCGGCGAAAAGTTTGACCGGTGAACGCGAGACTGAAATGATCGAAAGCCAGAATTCAATCGCAACAAAGCGAAGATAGCCCATCATGCTTGATCAATTCTTAAGCCGGATTTTTTCAAGCTGGCTGGTGTTTGCGATCCTGGCGGTCGTGCTGCTAGCTCTTTCGGAGTTCGGATGGCGCGTGGGCCTCGCACGCAGCCGCGCTAAACCGGAAAAAGCGGGAGACGGCGGCAGCGTACCGGCGGCGGTGCTGACCCTGCTGGGGTTGTTGCTTGGTTTCACCTTCGCCATGGCGGTGAGTCGTCACGACACTCGGCGCGAGCTTGTGGTTCAGGAGTCAAACTCCATTCTTACTACTGCGCGTCGAGCGCGACTACTGCCGGAGCCGCAAGCCGCTAACGTCGGCCGGCTGCTTCGGGAATATGTATCGCTGCGCATCGAGGCTCATCGTGAGACGCAATTCTCGCAGCGGTTCGTGGCATTGCGCAAAAGCAGCGTCGACCTGCATGAACGCCTCTGGAATGAGGCAGTTGCCGCCGCCGCGAAACAACCGACCTCCATTACCGCAAGTTTCATCGTTAGTCTCAACGAAACCATTGATTTGGAGGCGACGCGCATCGCTGCCAAGCGCAATCATGTGCCTGGCGCTGTCTGGCTGCTGCTGTTGTGCGTCGCCGCTTGTGGTCTGTGGCTGACTGGCTGGGAGGCGGGAATTGCCCGCGGTCACCCAGTTCTTGCGCGATTTCTGTTTCCACTTCTTATCGCCATCGTCATTGCGTTGATTACTGATATCGACACTCCGCGAGGTGGCTTGATCACGCTGGATGACCGCCCCTTGCTGGAAGTGAAGGACACTCTCAAGTGACATTCGACGAATGAATGACTTAACCGCGAAGGGAGTTGTCAGGCCAGGTGCGACGATCCTCTTCACGGGCAAACCGGTGGCTCCTACTGTGTAGGATAACACCGGCTTCGAGGTTCTTGTGGCGCGAAAAGACGAGCGGTCCAGAACGACCGAAAAAAACTCAAAGCTGCGTTGGCCAGCTGATAAGAAAATCAAATGCTAGCGGATAAACCGAGCTGCAAAACCAAGGCAACGCAAACAGTTAATCAGCGGCCATACGTCTGAACAGCGTTTTTGATCGCCTGTTGGCGAATTGCCTGTAGCTTTTGGTACTGGGGTTGTGACAGAATCGCTTTCATTTGCGGGTCAGTCTGCTTATGGATGGCCCTGATCTGCTGTATTTTCTGAATCTTTGAAAGTGAATTATCATTTTTAATCGCTTCCACCTTGGGTCCTTCATCAGCAAGGATCGGCAGAATCTTGACCTTCTGTTGAGGCGTGAGATCAAGTTGTTGCGCTATCGCTTGAAGCTTTGCAGCCTTATTTTGGGCAGACGACGTCGCTGTGGGCAGCACAAACGTGCCAAAGCATAAAGCCGCTGCGATTAGCCGGATATAATATTTCATATGTTTCTCCTTATTTGTTTGGCTGCACCGTGTGCAAAACCGCCAAGCGCGTCAAGTCAAATCAGGGCGGGAACGACTTGACGGGCGACTATTATCTTGAAATCGACTCCAGTTTCTTTGTAGAAACCGAAGATTCCAAACAAGCCGCTTAAATAAGGTATGAAGAAATTGAGAGCCGTAACTACAAAAAGAGCCGTCGCTAAAACAGCTTACTAAACCCCATCTACAGCGAACAGGTCACAATGACTCTTATCTCCGTTATTCTTTTCGTGATTCTCGTCGTGGCCGCGTTCCTCGGGAGACGAGTTCGTTGTTATCTTCCTGAGGATCATCTGAGCGCTGACTCTAAGGACGCCGTGAAACTAGCGATGGGTCTTGTTGCTACCATGACCGCCCTGGTCTTGGGGTTGCTTGTCAGCTCGGCCAAGGGCACCTACGACACTGCGCGAAGCGAAGTGATCCAGATGGCTGCAAAAGTCGCTTTCCTCGACCGCGTTTTGGCCCTCTACGGACCAGAAACTGCGGACGCTCGAGGCGAGCTTCGAGCCGCCGTCGTCGACGCGGCTCGGCGAATTTGGTCGACTGACCCAGGTAGGGCCCCTCAGTTGACCCCGAACCAACAGGCGGGTGACGCGCTTTATATCACTATCCAGCGACTCTCGCCGCACGACGACACGCAACGCGCCCTTAAAGCACAAATCGCCAACTTGATGGTGGATCTCGGTCAGCTTCGGTCGCTACTGGTGGCTCAATCGATACCGTCTATTTCGAAGCCAATGCTCATCATTCTTATCTCATGGCTCGTAGTCATCTTCTTTGGCTTCAGCCTGCTGGCGCCGCCCAATGCCACGACCACACTAGCCCTGGTCGCCTCCGCATTCTCGGTCGCCGGCGCTATTTTCCTGATTCTCGAGCTGGACCACCCTTTTGGAGGCCTGATACACATTCCAAGCGAACCGATGATAAACGTGTTAAGCCAGTTGGTGAAGTGAGGCACACGCAGCGACTAGCGACTTATCTTGTCTGTTTCTCAATTGCGAATGGCACTGGCAAAACGCTCAAGATACCTGCGCTGCAGGTCCTTGGCGGTCGTCTTAGCAGGGCCGAGGTCGAACTCTACTTTTTCAATTGTGCCTCTGAAATACTTTGGTAGCACTTTGGCGTATTCGAATGTTGGAACGACTGGCAGCCCATTGTCGGTGCCAATATCCATGCCGGCATAGGAGGCGAACCGGAACGGCACTGTGTGCTCGAGTTTCCCTTCGGCTTGTTGTTTGCCATTGATGAATAGACGGCTCGTGCCGCCCGTGGCGAAATCCCCGGGTTTATCGGCGGTGAACTCGTAACGGACATTCACTTTTCCCTTGGGCACCTCATCGCGCGAACTGATGGTATCCAATTTCAGACCTAGCATGCTATAGGTCTGCTTGAGGTAGCCGTTTTCGATATAGAGCGAGAAGCCGCCAAGAAAGCTGCCCTCGGCGACAATCACGCCAGCGATACCCGGGACGCAGTCCCAAGCCTGATCGACCCGGATTGTCGAGGTCCGCGCTAATGCTGTAAGAACGATTGTAAATCGGAGGAATCATCCCGGAAGAGATGTTTTCCGTCCCGTTGTAATAGGTGAACTTCGTCTGTTCCGGCAAGCCTTTCGGAAAGCCCCAGATAGTCGCCATCTCTCCCAGTAGCGGCAGGACCTGATATTTCTCGGCCTCCGCCCAGAACAGCGCCGTTAGGTCGCGCACTCTGTCCGGATACTTGTCGGCGACATCGTTAGCCTGCGAGAAATCCTCGTCGAGATTGTACAACTCGCATTTGTCCTTATCGGGGTCCCACTTGCCTGGTGCGAATCGCGCGAGTGTTTCGGGATCAATCTTCCACGGAATTCGGTCTAGCCGCCAGCATGCCAGCCAGCCATCCTTGTACATTGCGCGATTTCCCAAAATCTCGAAGTACTGTTGCGTGTGTTTCGATGGCGCATTGGCGTCATCGAATGTGGAGAGAAAGCTTACGCCGTGCATCGGCATCTGTGCTACGCCGTTCACTTCCTTTGGCTCTGGCAGGCCAGCGGCTTCGAGGATCGTCGGCGCGATGTCGGTACAATGAGTGAACTGACTTCGCAGACTCCCTTTATCCTTGATGCGTTTAGGCCAGGTAACAACCATTGGGTTACGAATACCGCCAAGATGTGAGGCCACCTGCTTACCCCACTTGAATGGCGCGTTACCAGCCCACGCCCACCCTGCCGCGTAATGCGGAGCCATGTCCGGACCGCCCCATTTGTCCAGGCCGCCGTAAGCTTTAATCGCTTTTAGTTGCTGTTCGTTTGTGAGGGGAACACCATTCAGAGTAGTCATTTCGTTGAATGTCCCGCTCTCCGTTCCCTCCATGCTCGCCCCGTTATCGCCAAAGATGTAAATAATTAGTGTGTTGTCGGCGAGGCCCATATCCTCAATCGCCCGTACGACGCCCCCGACAGCGTGATCGGCGTTTTCTTGATACCCGGCATACACCTCCATTTGATGCGCATACAATTTCTTCACTTCCGGCGGTACGCTGTTCCAGGCGGGGAACGCTGGATCACGAGAGGTGAGCTGGGCGTTGGCCGGAATCACGCCGAGCTGCTTCTGCCGCGCAAATGTCTCCTCGCGCAACTTGTCCCAGCCCTGGTCAAACTTGCCTTTGTATTTGTCGCTCCACTCCTTCGGTACTTGGTGCGGCGCATGAGTTGCTCCAGTCGAGAAGTAGAGAAAGAAAGGTCTGTCCGGCGCCTGCGCTTTTTGATCACGAATCCAGGTAACGGAGTGTTCTATCATCGCGTCGTTTAGATAGAAATTCTTGTCCTTCGGCACGCCGATGATGCTGTTATTCTCTGCAAGGACGGGATCGAACTGTCCGCTTTCTCCGCCAAGAAATCCCCAGAAATAATCGAAGCCAAGTGCGTTCGGCCAGCGGTCAAACGGGCCCGCAGGCCCCTGTTGCGCGTCAGGTGTCAGATGCCACTTGCCGATCGCAGCCGTGTTATAGCCGTTGCCCTGAAGAATCTGTGCGATGGAAGCGGCGCTCGTTGGCCAGTTCGTGCTATACCCGGGCCAACCGCCGATCAACTCGCAAATAGAACCGAATCCGACTGCGTGATGGTTTCGCCCCGATAACAACGCTGCGCGCGTCGGCGAACAAAGCGCCGTGACGTGGAATCGATTATAACGAAGTCCCTCGGTCGCTAGTTTGTCGAACGTAGGTGTCGCGACGGGCCCACCGAATGTGGATGGATTACCGAACCCGGCATCATCAATCAAGACAAGCAGGATGTTCGGCGCGTTGGGTGGCGCCTTCACTGGCTGAGTAAAGGCTGCAACAGAGCCTTCCAGCGAACGCTTGGTCACGCCTTGAAACGGCTGCGGTGGACGCGGTAACACGGTTCGATCCCATTCCCCATCATCGGCGGCTGATCCGGTTATTTGTAACGCAACGACAAGCGCGATTACAATGAGGCAGCCTATTGGTTTGAACATACTAGTTCCTCCGAGAAACCCCGCGAAGGTACACAAAGCGGTTAGTCAGCACACGCTAAAAACTGAGCGATCCAGACTGCGATTTCGTCGTTGAACGATTTGAGGCGCTCGTAGAGAATGGAAATGGAAATGGGGCTGGAGCTGAAAGGCGTATGTGAAAAATGCGGAGCCACGCTCGCACTGGGTCGTGTCGCATACATTTGCAGTTACGAATGCACTTTTTGCGCGGGTTGCGCCGGGCAAATGAATTTCGTCTGCCCGAACTGTGAAGGGGAACTTGTGCGGCGACCGCGTCGCAAAGAGACGCCTACTTCCGGCGCCTCGGCTGGTGCCTGATTTGATAGGTGAGAAAGCACTCGTCGCCGATGGTGCGCATACCGCTCAACGAACAATGCACGCTGGCGGGCAGGAATTTCTTGCTCAAGCCTGTCAGTGTCGGGGCCTTTGCTCCACCAAACATGTAAGGCGCAACGGTTAGATTGAGCCGATCGATAAGGCCTTGTTCTAATAATGACCGAAAGAGAGTTGGTCCGCCTTCACATGCAACCGTCCGAACTCCATATTTCTTGCGCAATGTTTCCAGCATGTCGAGGAGATCGACATGCTTTGAACTGCTAAGATGGAGGGTTGCCTTCTTCTCCAAGGCTCGTTGATATTTTCCCGGCATCTGCTTGGTAGAAAAAATAATGATCGGCGAGACGTCCGACTGAAAAATCTTCAGACGATGGTCGATCCTGCCTTCATTCGAGACAATCACGCGTAGCGGGCAGCGGCTTTGACCGCGCTTCACTCTGTTTTCCTGCATTTCAGCCGGAAGGCCAAGCCGGACATTGTCGCGTTTTAAACTGGTGTGCCCGATCAATACCGAATCGGCCAGGGCGCGCTGCCGAAACAAATGCAACTTGTCTTCGCGCGAAGTGAAATCTACCGGCGACAAATTCTTCGTGGTGACCTTGCCATCGACAGTCATCGCGAAAGTGGCGACGACGAATGGGCGCTTGTTTTTCATAAGAAACGTTGAGACGTAAATCGTTGAGTCGTTACATCGTCAAAACCGAATCACGACCTACGATTTACGAATCATGAGTCTTATTCCGCTTCGCCGATCTCGTGCTCCAGCGTGACTACTTCGTGCTCCATCTCGCGCATTTTCACACGCGCGACTGCACCACTCGGCTTGTAAAACAGATAAACGAGCGCGCCTGGCAGACAGCAGACGAGAATGATGAGAAAACTAAGAGAGCCGATGAGAATGGCTTTTGCTTCCGGCACACCGCAAAGGCCGCTAAGCATGATCTGCAAGACTTTTTCGCGAAGTCCAATTCCCGCGAAACTGATGGGTAATGCGGAGATCGTGCGTTCCACTGGCATCACAGCAAAAAAGTTGACCACTGGCACGGGCGCGCCCAGCGCGTAAGCCGCACAGAGAAAAGTCGTGAACGTGGCCAGGTGCGCTATGAGCGACGCCCCAAATGCAACGAGCGTTGCGCGCCAATGATGCGCGTAGAGATGATACGCGGCGGAAATCTCGATCAGTTTGTCGCGACCAGGGAACTTCTCTGGCAACGAATGGAACAAGTTAAACCCGCTGATTACAAAAGTGGATATCAACGTGAGGACCGATGTGCCCAGGAGAAAAAGCAAGAGCCAAAGCAAGTTTCGTGTTTCGGTAGTCTGCGCGAGAAAATCATAGCGCAATCCGATGAGCGTGACGGTGATGGCAACCAATGCAACAAGCCCGATGAAGCGGTCAAACACCACGGCTAGCAATGCGCCCGCCTTTTTGTCCGGCGTTTCCTTAAGCAAATAATAACTCTTCATGATATCGCCACCCGTGCCTCCTGGGAGAAACTGGTTGTAAAACATCCCGATAAAGAACAACCCCGCGAGGCGCGGGAGAGTCAGGCGAATCTTTTGAACCTTCAGCAAAACACCCCAGCGAAAGGCTGCAGCAACTTCCACCACGACGTATGCCAGGATACCCAAGGCAACCCAGCGGTATTGAGCATTTCGGATTGCCTCAACCATCTGTGCGCGCCGATTGGGATCGTGATAAACCCAGTAGAGTACTGCGATCGTGACGCTAATCTGGAAAAGTGTGACCAGGATTTTTTTCATTCGCCGAAGCGTTCCTTCCACATTTGGACCGACTGGCAAATTGCATCAGCTGTCGTGTTCGGGTTCATCTTCCAGACAAATAAGCAGTTTGGGGGAAGAAGCGGAACAAGTTTCTCAAAATCGACACCTCCGGTAAAGGGTAGTTGATCCTCTCGCGCAGGCCAGATGCAGTCATGCACATGGCAGCCAAACGTACGCGGACCGACCGCGCGCAGCCACTCGGCGTGATCAATGAACCCAAGATTCTCTTTAATCTGAGAATGACCGAAATCATGCCAGTAACCGAGTTGCGGAGAATTCATCTCGTCCAGTAAGTTCGCCAATTCGCTCTCGGTTGGAATCTCTTCATAGGCGCGGCGGTTCTCGATTCCCAGACGGACGCCTTTCGAACCAGCATAGTCGATCACACGGCGCAGGCAGTCCTGCACGTGCTGCAGGTATTGGGGCGAACGTCGTTCTCGTTCTTGCACGGCTTTTATTTTCAGTTTCACGTAATTGCGGGAAAGGTATTCGCCGGCTTTCGCCATCGCAATCAACCGATCAGTAATGGGCGGCATGTCGACCTGTCCTAGATTCAATACAACGAACGGCGCGCTTAATTGCCCGGCGAGGTCAATCGCCTGCAACACTTGCGTGACAGCGCGCTCGCGTTCCTCGGCAGACGCGGCGGAAAATTTGTAACGGTCTGGCGGAACCACCGTCGTTTCGCCAGACAACAGGCAAAAATTATACAGACTGCTGAAGCGGACTTCTGTCGTATCGAACATTTTTTGAATTCCCGGTATCAGGGGCATGCGGATGCCGTGGTCCAGCTCAACCAAATCAAACCCAAGCTTGGTTTTGATTTCGCGCAGCATCGCGTCGCCACTGGTATGGCGTCTGGAGTTCCAACACGTGGAAAACGAAATCATCGGGTAACGAATTGTGCGTTTCAGTGAAATAATCGCTTTTTTACCGTGACGATTCGCCTCTCCCTTCTCAAGGGAGAGGGGAGGGTGAGGGTTGGCGGCCTTCTTTTGCTACCATCGAAAACCCCTCACCTCCATCCTCTCCCCTTCGACAACGGGAGAGGCGGAAAGTCGTCCAACGGATACTAAACGCATGCGAAAAGCGCCACTACGGAAAATCGACGTCATCAGCAGACCGGCTCAATCTCAGCTGCCGGGGCAGGCGAGACGGGGCTGTCGCAAACATGCCGCCCGGCGAGGCTCAAAACTGAGGCTGCGGTGATTGCATAAATCACCGAGGCAATACCGAGCGTGGGTCGCATTCCGATCAGGTCGGAGAAGCCAGGCGCGATCAGACCGGCAATGGGCATCAGACCGAAAAAGCTCATGCCTACGACCGCAGACACGCGACCGCGCAAGTGCGCTGGTGCCTGCTCCTGCACGATGGTGTTAGCCAGACCAAAATTCATCGAGAGTGCGATCGCAATGGCTCCCATGGCACACGCCGTGAGCAAGAAACTTTGTGACCAAGACATGAGGAAAACTCCCAAGGCGATGGCCGCCACATTTCCGCCCATGAATTTCAAGCGGTTTTCGCGCGCGACGCTAAACAAGCCAATCGAGCCAAGGAATGCGCCGCTGCCAGAC
>Ga0137366_10001842_pt1 | contig 15892 bp, 13 predicted proteins | sample SagtaG_8_FD_104938 | JGI IMG/M metagenome (GOLD analysis project Ga0137366, IMG submission 104938) | Vadose zone soil microbial communities from Sagehorn Ranch, Mendocino, California, USA - Sage1_L_60_16 metaG | ecosystem: Environmental > Terrestrial > Soil > Vadose zone | place: USA...
CCATCGAGTCGTCCTCACCGAGATTGGGTGACAGCGACTCGAACCCGACGAGGTTGACGTACGCCACGGTGACGTCCGCGAATGACTGGCGCGCCTTGGCATTGCCGTCGCGCATCTGCGCTGCGCCGGAGGCAGGCAGGAGGCTCACCAGTAGCCGCTCATTTTCCAGCACCTGTCGGTCCAATTGCTGCCGGTTGGTGTGCAGACTCGCCACCATTTCATTGAACGCTTCGCCCAGCTCTCGGTATTCGTCGGTGCCGATCACCTCGACTTTTACGTCCAGCGCGCCCTGGCTCACCTGCTTGGCGGCTCGCACCAGAGCGGTGATAGGCCGCGTCAGGACTTGGGCCAACAGCAGCGCTATGAGTGTGGCGAGCAAAGAGAGGCCGACGCCCCAGCCGAGAACCCGCTTCGCGTAGTCACCGAGCGGCGCCATTGCCTCGGCCACATCGATCTTCGCGATGACGCCCCACCGCAGGGAGTCGAGGTCGACTGGCCCGTACGCCATCAACACCGGGACACCACGATAGTCATTCAGCTCTTTCAGGCCCACCTCGCCCCGAAGTGCCGCTTGCGCGGCCTCGTGCTTCACGGGGACTGTGAGGATCGTCGTACCAAGCTTCTCGACGGTGTCGACCGTGTGAGTTGTGAGAGTCGATCGACGCAATGTCTTCAGGAACGCGGCCTGATCCTCGATCAAGAAGCGGGAATCGGACCGCATTGTCTGATCGGGACCTAGCAGGTATACCTCGCCGGTCGTCCCCAGGCCCTCCGCCTCCCATTGCCTATTGCCCGACAGGGCCTCGCTGATTGGCTCGATCGGCAGGCGGAGCGCCATGATCGCGATCATGCGCGGACCGTCGAAGACAGGCGTGCCTACAAAGGCCTTCGGCTCACCCAGTGCCGGGTAATATGCCTCGTAATCGGCAACTTTGTATTCGTCTACGTTCTGAGAATCGCGCAGGCCCCGCACGAGCTCCGAAAGATGGCTCGCTGCATAGGGGCCGTTGATCAGGTTGGTGCCGAGAATGGAGGACTGTTCGAGACTGAAAAACACTTCGAGGGTCTCGGGATCCACCAGGAGGAGGTTTTCCTGCCCGAGTCTTTCGATCGTGCCCTGTAGTTGAGGCAGGAGCCGAATCACAGCCTGCCCGTAAGCGCTCCTGTCGGTGGCCGAGCCGGTCGAACGTCTTATGCCATACGGCTTCGGCCCCGTCGCGATGTAGTGGTAGTGCAGGTACCAGCCTGTCGGGGTCGTCGGCAGGAGGCTGTCCTGGGGCGGATCAATCGCCGAGTTTTTGGCCAACGCAGGCACGAATTCCTCATTGTAGAAACGTTTCACCTCCGCCTGCATCTCCGGCGTGACAGGTTCTCGAGCGAGCTGCCGGTACGCTGCCAACAGCTCCCGAGTTGCGTTTGTTGTGGCCTGAGATGCCGACAGGCTCAGTACTTCGTTGCGTGTGGACTTGAGAATGTTATGGACCAGAGCGGACTTCGATCGCTGCAAGCCCATGAGTTGGCGCTCGGAGACGGCCCGAAGGCTCTTGCGGGCGCTGACATAGCCGATCCAGGACACCACGCCGATGGCCACCAGGGTCAGAAGAACGAAGGCGGCGATTAGTTTCGACTGGACGCTGAACGAGCTGCGGTAGAACATCCGGACTTTGCCTCCATGTGAGAGGCAAGGTAGCACGATGGCGTTTCTGAAATACTGTCAGTTCTGACAGTACCTGAGGATCCTTCGCCGGTGCACAATCAAACCTGACATGTGCTGTCAGTCTGGGTCAGAGGTTTGAGCTGCAATGACACGCCTACGTTTCTTCAGCTATCAACTGCAACACGGCTGATTTGACGGGTTTGTGGGATCTTTGCAGAAGAGGCAACTTAGATGAAAGACAACCACTTTTTCGTTAAGCCCGGCAAGCGCGCGAGGCTCACCGCCTTTGATCCCGCATACACCGCGAAATTCAAAAGCAGCGAAGAGGCCTGCGCGAAATTGGAAAAAGATATTGCCCGGCTGGCAAAGTACCAGGACACACTGTACGCGCAGAACACGCATGCTTTGCTGATCATCTTCCAGGCGATGGATGCCGCCGGCAAGGACGGTACGATTAAGCACGTGATGTCAGGCGCGAATCCACAGGGCACCCAGGTTTTCTCGTTCAAGGCTCCATCCGCAGAGGAACGCGATCACGACTACTTGTGGCGTTGCTACCAGGCTCTGCCGGAGCGTGGCCGCATCGGCATTTTTAATCGCTTCTACTATGAAGAAGTACTTGTCGTTCGCGTTCACCCGGAGATATTGAAACCTTCGCAATTGCCGAAAGAAGCTTTCAAGGGCATCTGGAAGACGCGCTTTGAACAGATCAATAACTTCGAGCGCTACCTGGTCCAGAATGGTGTCCACGTTTTGAAGTTCTACCTTAACGTATCGAAGGAGGAACAGAAGCGGCGCTTTCTCGCACGTATCGAAAGACCTGAGAAGAATTGGAAGTTTTCCCTGAGCGACGCTGAAGAGCGCGGGCATTGGGACAACTACATGAAGGCCTACGAGGATGTGTTCAATCGCACCAGCACTAAATGGGCACCCTGGTACATCATTCCCGCCGACAACAAGTGGTTTGCGCGCGTTGCGGTCGCCGACATAATCGTCACCAAGCTTAAATCTCTAAGACTCAAATACCCGGTTATGAGTGAAGCACACACGCAGGAGCTATTGCTGGCGAAAGAGGCGCTGGACAATGAGCCGAGTTGAGATGTCGCAACATTGAACAAGCTGGGCGGGGTGTCTACCTCAGACCGGCAATCTGCCTCTGCTGGTCGCCCACCAACCAATTTGGCGCCCCCAGATCAGCCAGTAACGCCGAATGTTTGCCTGGGACAGCGCCTCCAAGTCAAAAGCGAGACGAATGAGCTGTGCATCGTCGCGACCAGCAGACCGGCTACAGACTTTCTTGTTCGAACCATAGGTTTTCCTTCCTACATTTTTGCCAACGTACTGTGTGAAATCTGACTATTGCATCTTTAAGGTGCATTGAGGATCGCGAAGGAGAACAATGCGATATAAGAGTTACACACGTCAGTTGAGTACCTGGGGAATACCTGCGTTGTACGCCGGAGCCGCAATCGCTGCCGGGTTGACGTTTCCACGAATCGAACGCCGCGTCTTTCCGGAGCTCGTCGCTGCCCTGAGCGTCTCCTCTGCGGCGGCGATCTACTCCGCAATCGCCTCTGGCATGATTGCCTTAACGGGCATCGTATTTTCGTTGGCCTTCGTGATGGTACAGTTCAGCGCAACTGCCTACTCACCACGTCTCGTGACTTGGATCGCCAGGGACCCCGTAATGTCGCATGCACTCGGGATATTTACAGCCACTTTTCTCTATGCGCTCGCAGCGCTCGCTGGGATAGACCGTAACGGTTCGGGAAAAGTTCCTTTCGTCAGTGGCTGGCTGGTGATAGGCCTGCTCGTTGCGAGCGTAGCCATGTTCATCGGCCTGGTCCAGCGGATCAGTTCGCTTCAAGTCAACCGCATGTTGGTTTTCACGGGAGACCAGGGACGGAAGGTGATAACGACAATCTATCCGTCTGCGAAATCGGTGGTTGCAGCTAGTGGATCGGCTGAGTTTCGCGCCTTGCCTCGCACCCAGACGCTGGTTCATTACGGAAGACCTGGCTCAATTCAAGCTGTCAACATAGCCACTTTGGTGAAATTGGCCAAAGAATCCAGCGCAGTCATCGAAATGGCCGTGGCAGTGGGCGATACGGTCGTGGAGTTGATGCCCTTGTTGCACGTCTTTGGTGCTCGGCAGCCCATTCATGAACTCAAAGTAAGGGACGGGATTGAAATAGGTGAGGAACGTACGTTCGAGCAAGATCCTAAGTACGCGATCCGTCTGCTTGTTGACATAGCGATTAGGGCCCTGTCGCCGGCAGTTAACGATCCGACGACGGCGGTGCAAGCGCTCGACCAGATCGAGGACCTGCTGCTCCGTCTGGGCCAACGCCACCTGGAAATTGGAGCGTTTCGCGACAGCGATGGCAAATTGAGACTAGTGGTTCCATTTCCCGCGTGGGACGACCTTCTTCGACTGGCCTTTGATGAGATTTGCTATTTCGGCGCCAACAGCGTGCAGGTCATGCGGCGCATGAATGCGCTCATCAGTGATCTGATGCCATGTGTGCCGGAGGAACGCCGTCCAGCCCTTAGTTACTGGCAAGGACGATTGAAAGCGATGATCGTGCGTTCTTTCGCAGATGTCGAAGAGAGAATGGAAGCCTTGAAGGAAGATCGGCAAGGCCTTGGCGCACCATTCCAGCATTCATCCGGGAGTCCTTAATTGCCATACGCTTACTTCTTCCTTCCTGCCTCGTTCTTTTTCAATCGCGCTCTCAGTAGCTTCCTGATGAGGGCGCCAGGAAGCTTTTTGCCGAGAGGAAATCGAACGGTAGCTTTGGTGGTTTCATAAGCTTCCAGTTCACTTTCGTGCTCTTCTATGACTGGAGTTGGTATATAAAGTCCAATATGTGCTTTCCAATGACTAAAGTAAGCCAGTCGGCCTTTGTAGTCATAATAGGGCATTCCGTAACTGATACGTTCCACGGAGGTCGGAGCAGTTTTTTTGATTGTTGCCCGAAGCTCTTTCAGTTTGCCCTGTACTTCTCTTGGAGCGGCTGCAATGTAGGCATCGACGTCTTTCGGTTTCTTGTTCATTCCTTGTTGCCCTTTCGCTTGTTCACCAGGTTGGTTGCTTCAGGCTGTCACCGGAATTCCAATCCCAGCTCAAATCGGATTGTCCTTGGTGCCTGGATAGCTAGTGGTATGCGCTTTGCAAAGTTGGGACTGGTAGAATCGGATTCCAAGGTGTTCTTGTTCAAGTTGAGAGAATTGAAGATATCAAGACCAAGCGAAACCTTGCTTCGCTTTACACCGAAGGCCCGCGCCACGCGCAGATCCAGAGTAGAATTGAACTGGGTCCGAAAGGCGCCAAGGTCTCCTCGCGCGGTTGCTCGCACGAAGAATGGCCCTTGCTCGAATCCATTGACGAACAACAGCCGGCCAAACACAAGTCCATCATAATATCTCGCCACAACTCCCAACTGCACGCCATATGGCGCCTCGTAATACGCACTCAGCTTTCCCGTGAAGCCGCGATCGAAATAGGTCCTCCCCGTCGCAAACAAGAGCGTGTTCGGATCGGCATTCGATGCGTTAAAAACTGATTGGTCGGTAATGATGAAACCAGGATCGTTTTGAAAGACGCCATTGCCCGGGTTGGTCGGGTAAGAAGCATGCATCGCTGTAAAGTTGTATGAAGCCTCCCAATGGTGAGCAAAGAGTTTGAGCATTTCGATCTCGATGGCCTTATCGCTGCCGCGATACCCCGATGGGTTTGTAAGCACAAAGAAATCCTTGCCGAGGGCCGAAAGCGTCCGGTTATAGAGTGTCAGAGATTGGTCGTCTGGTGTGCCAATGATTCCGTCGTTGCCGGGGTCGATCACCAGGGTCGGAACATAACTTGAAAAAGGAACACCTGAATTGACTATAGCCACCACGTGATGATCGTCTCGGCGGAAAAGTCGGACGCGAGAAATAAAGTGGTTGCCAAATTGCTTTGTCACTTCTACTGTAATTTCGTCGGCAAGGGGTCTGCGAAGATTCGTAGCAACAGCCGAATATGGACCACCAAAGACCCGCAGTAACCGACCTATCTCCGGCGGCTGAACTTGTCGATCACCGTTAGCGTCCTGCCATTGAAGCACCTGTCCGCCAAGCGCCATGGCGTTTCCGAAATCAAGATAGCGACCCTGCAACGAATGTCCGTAGCGCGCGAAACCGCCTCGCAAAAAAGATCCACTGACAGGCAGCCGTATTACAAAGCCAACGCGCGGTTCGATCGTGGTCCACATGACCCGATTATTCGCCCCGGTGCTCTGACCTGAAGAGTTTTCCAGGCGCACTCCAAAGGGAACGGCCAGCCATTTCGCAGGACGCCAGGCGTCTTGCGCGAAGACCGCAAGATTTCTCACATGCTGACGAGCCTGAGTAGGCGCATTCCATCGCACGACTTCGGTGCCAACGCCCTCAACCAGGATCTGCTCGATTCCATCAAGCGTGTTCCAATGATTTGTAATATTGCTTCCATCAAACTCGGTACCGAAGACCACGTTCTGACTGCCAAACGTTCCGTTGTGGACCACTTGGAATTGAGCATTTACCTCATAGCGCGTGCGTGTGCCTGCCGACGAGAATGGCGCTGCGCCTGTAAACGCCAACTGAGGCAAATCGATTGTGCTTCTTGTTAACGTTTCCGGCTGAATTCCTGATGAAACGATAGCGTGAGCAACCCCGAAGCCGAGCTCTAATGCGGAGGATGCACTGGGCAAACTAGACCAGTGCACCTGGAACTGTTGAAAGTTGTCGTTGCCCCGAAGAGTGGCGCCTGGAGCAATACGTGGGGCAGCGCCTTCCCGGGAATTAAAAACGTGTTGGCCTGCATAAAGCAGGTTCAGTTGTTTGCTGCTGCTTTGGTAAGGGGTGAATTGTGCCAGCAAGTGATAGACATGAGCATCAATCGGAGATGCAAACCCACCCAGAGTCTTCGACAGTTGTTGGGTGGAGAGCGAAATGAAAAACGGCCATGTAGCCTGGCTCAGCGGCAGTCGTCCGGAGAGTTGTCCACTTGCATCCACCAGATGTTGCAAACGCTCCGGTCCCGGAAATCCGAGCTGGACCAGACGCGCTTCCATGTTATCGCTCTGCAATGCGTGATTGGAAAAGAAACCTCGGACGGCGCCGTGTAGATTTGCCGGTGTGGGGGGTGTAGTCAAGATCAGATTAACGCCGGAACCGGGAAGCGAGGCAGGCTTTGCGCCTGTAATAACGGTGACATCAGCGAGCGCGTCAAAATCGGGATCAGTCAGAGGACGGCCCGGTAGATACGGATCTGTCACGTCAAAACCATTCAGGCTGTGCTGGTTCTCAGTCCATGAACCGCCACGGACGCCAAAAAGTGCGGGCCTTCCCGTCTCAAGTCCACCAGTATCGAGCCTGTCCGTTACCGCCGAGGTTTCCTGGTTCTCGAGCAACGACCAGATTCTTCGCGTGGTCGGAAGCTCATGCATGGAGACTTGTCCGAACCGCGTCCCTACCAAAACATCTCGATCAAGCAGTTGGGGCGATCGAATTTCTCCGCTGAGAGTCGGCAGAGCTGGTGCGAGCACAACCCTGACATCCAGCGTGCGTGCTGCGTCAATATTCAGGTGAGAGAAGTGTTGGCCTTTCCATCCGGGGAGGGACAGTTCTAACGAGTACACACCCGCCGGCAGCCCTACAAATTCAAAGCGACCCGCGGAGTCCGTGATTGTGTGAGAGGCTAGCTGCGAAGCATCTACGCGCGAGAGTTGAACTTCTACTCCGGTTATCACTTTGAGCTGTGGGTCGTTAATCAACCCAACCAGAGTTCCGGTTTGCGATTGAGTGAATGCGGCAGAGGTCAGCATGGCTATCGCAAACGCTACAATCGAGCTCCGGCAGACTTCGCGTACGCAAGGGAGGCATCTAAATTCGGCACTCATGATCGCGCATGTCCGTTCTTCCTCAGCGGTTCTAGCACTAGTGTAATCTGTCCGATACTTTCTTCCTATTGTCTTCCGCTTCTCTGGCATCTTCTCTGACAACTCAGAATAGTGGAGTCTGAATTGGAATTGACATGGCTAGATAGTTGTATATACAATCAACGCAACTGGACATGAAGAGCAAACCGGGCAAGGCAAATATATCGGTCGAATCAATCGCTGATCAGTGCGTCGCGGTGCGTTTGCGTTTGCTCACTCGGGTAGTTACTAAACTCTACAACAAAGCGCTGCGCCCACACGGCCTGACGGTAAGCCAGATGAATATCCTGGTTGCGGTGTCATGCCTGAGAGAAGCAAAACAACAGGATGTTTGCCATGCCTTGCATTTGGATAGATCCACGCTCAGTCGCGACGTTGAGCGAATGCGCACGCAGGGTTGGGTAACTACATCGTCCGGACAAGATGGACGCACCAGCTTGCTCAAATTAACTACTAACGGCAGGAGGCTATTGCACGAAGTGATTCCAGCCTGGGAGACAGCCCAGAGACAGGCAACAGAATTATTGGGAACGGAACACGTTGCAACGCTGGATCGAGTCGCAAAAGCGCTGCGGTCGTCAACCGCGAAGAGATAGTGCAAGCTTCCGATTGGGAAGGGAAAATAAAGAGAGAAAGGTTATGCCTTCGTTATCAGAACATCCAACAGTGAAGCGATTCCACGAGCTAAATGACGCAGCAATTGCCCGAAGCAGGGACCAGATCCCAGAGAAACTGGAGACCGAGTGGTTGCGTCAACTGTGTCTCGAAGCTGGCGCCGATGATGTCGGCTTTGTGGATCTCGACCGGCCGGAGCTGGCGGATCAGCGGGCAGACATCTTGCGCTTCTTTCCGCACACGAAGTCGCTCATTAGCTTCGTGCTCCAAATGAACCGCGAGCCGATTCGCAGTCCTGCGCGCTCGGTCTCAAATGTTGAGTTTCACCAAACGGGCGATCGCATAAACGAAACTGCCCACCGCATCGTGGCAGCTCTCGGCGATCGTGGCATTCGTGCGATCAATCCGGCAATGGGGTTTCCGATGGAGATGGATCAAGTTGGGAGCGGCAAGATCTGGATCGTGTCGCACAAACCCGTTGCAGTAGCCGCCGGCCTTGGTCACATGGGCATCCATCGCAATGTGATACACCCGAAATTCGGCAACTTTGTTCTGCTCGGAACCGTGCTGCTGGACGCCGTGATAACCGAGTATCAGCGTCCTCTTGATTACAACCCTTGTCTGGAATGCAAGCTGTGCGTTTCGGCCTGTCCGGTTGGCGCTATCGGCTCGGACGGTACGTTCAATTTCTCAGCCTGCTTCACGCATAATTATCGCGAGTTCTTTGGCGGATTCACGGATTGGGTTGAGCAGATCGCTGACAGCAAGGACGCCAGGGACTACCGCAGTCGCGTTAGTGGTCCAGAATCGGCTTCCATGTGGCAGAGTCTGTCGTTCGGAGCCAATTACAAGTCGGCCTACTGTATGGCTGTCTGTCCCGCGGGGGAAGACGTCATAGCACCATTTTTGACGAATCGCGCAGAGTACTTAAAAGACGTCGTGCGGCCATTGCAGGAGAAGGATGAGACTGTCTACGTCATTCCCGGCTCAGACGCCGAAGAACACGCCGCGCTCCGCTTTCCGAACAAGCACACCAAGCGGGTCGGAAATGGCTTGCAAAGCGTGCGCTCAATCCCGGCGTTTCTGGCTGGACTGCGATTAGTCTTCCAGCGCAATCGGTCCAAGGGCCTTGATGTTACTTATCAGTTCACCTTCACCGGCGACGAAGAGCGTCGGGCCACGATCGTCATTCGTGACCAGACACTGGAGGTGAAGGAAGGTCATGTGGGAAGCGCCGATCTCGAAGTCACAGCTGACAGTCGCACGTGGCTTGGTTTCGTAGCGAAGGAACGCAATCTTGTTTGGGCCTTGCTGCGCAGAAAGATTCGCATCAAGGGGTCACCACGATTGTTGCTGGCTTTTGGAAAGTGTTTTCCCTCGTGAGCCGATTTCTAAGTCACATGCAACAGTTGTCAGAGATTCGGCGGAAGCAGATCGCTTGAAATAACACCAGGAGTCATCATGGTCACTCCGATCGAGCGCGAATTCGCCATCAACGTCGCAAGGGAAAGAGCTTGGCAGCACCTTGCTCACCTCGACCAATGGCCAATTTTCCCTGGTGGTCGGGTCAAGCGACTCCTGGGCGTTACAGGTCTTGCGCAATTCTTCGCATGGACCTGAGAAAAGTTTCGGGAATATTCCTCAACGTCTCTAGACTCCATCGGAAATAAGCGCATTCGGAGCGGCATGGGCCTTGCTGGCATGGAGACGAAGGTCAGTTAGCAATGCTGAAGCGGTTTTCATCTCTGATTTTGGTGCTGGTGGTTGGTGGCAGTGTACTCGCTGGCACGGCACGGCTCCACAAAGGACACCTCTGCGAGACGGCAGGCATCGAGATGGCGGGCATGGATACCATGCCATGCTGTAAAGAGGAGCAGCCCAAGTCTGTAGTAAGTGAGTACGACCCTTCGGAACGATGCTGTGTCACCATTCCGCAAGAGACGGGTGCAAACGGAACAACGTTTAATCTGCGTTCTCCTTCCTACAGCATCGCTGATAATCATCCGGCAGTTGTGCAGTCTCCTCTACCAGCGCCTAAGCCTTACGAGTGTTCCTATTCGACCGAAGCCTTCTTACCCGATCTCCAGGCTAGTTACATCCGCAATCTTTCCCTTCTGATCTAACTCACACAAGGTCGTCGTGTGTCTTGTTGGTCGAGTGTTCTTTAGTTGAAGAACTACTCGGGACAACGGGCGCCGGCGTGTGACCGCGCGCGAGCATTGAGATATCAATCTTGAGGCTCGGCTTGTGGGTAGTTCGCGTTCAGCTAAATCAGGAAAGGACCAAAGTCTATGAAAAAGTTAGTAATCGCACTTGTTTTCGGAGTTCTTGTACTCGCAGCCGCAGCATGTAGCTCAAAAGGCCCGACTGACACTGGCAAAGTCATTAAGAGCGCACCACTGGGTAACAACCTGACGGCGACACTTTCAAACAAAAATGGCGCACTCAAGAACGGTGACAACGACTTCTTTGTGTTGTTCAAGGACGGTTCCGACAAACCCGTGGAAGTCGGAGCTGTTGGTCTGAATTTCTACATGCCATGGATGGGAACGATGCCGGCGATGAATGACGCAGCGGCGTTTACCGCGACGGGCACGCCTGGCGTTTATCAAGGCAAAGTGAAGCTTGGTTCTGCGGGTGAGTGGCAAGCGCAACTTAGTTACGAGGGACCGGCCGGTAAAGGAAAGACATCGTTGACGGTTACCGCTCAGTAATGCGCGAAAGCAGTCGCGAAAACAAAAGCAACGCTTCAGATTGTTGAAGCAAGGCAAGAAATCAATTTCAAGAAAAGGAAAAGGAAGAAGTCATGAAAAACCAAATCAAATTCGTCGCCGTAACCATCGCGCTGGTAATCGCTCTCGGAGCATTCTATCAAGCGCTTGCACAACACCCCGATCATCTTCTCGTTGGTACGAAAGGAATGGTGAGGCTCTCTGAAAAGGTGAGAGTAGGGGATCGCCTGCTCGAGCCCGGTATGTACCACGTCCAGCACGTAGTTGAAGGAACGGATCACGTGTTCGTCTTCAAACCAGTGACCATGCCTGCCGGGTATCGGGAGTACAGCATGGTCGAAGGCAGAGAAATCGTGAGAGTGAAATGCCGTGTCGAGCCACTGGCCAAGTCGGTGAACAACACAAAGATTACCTTCGGCCGAAATGCTGCCGGTGAGCGGACGATCGAGGAGATTCAAGTTGCCGGCGAAAAGGTCAAGCACATTTTCTAATTGTGAGATGTTGGACATGGAGAAGGAGGTAGCCATGAATCACGAACATCAATCAGAAAACGGCAGTTGGCTCGACTCGCGAAGGAGCGTGTTGCTGATCGTGTTTCTGGCGATCATTGGCTTCTTCCTTTTTACCGAACATCGGGCGCATCTGTTCGGCAATCTTCCCTATCTGTTGTTGCTGGCTTGCCCGTTCATGCACTTCTTTATGCATGGAGGTCACGGCAAACACGGCAGCGGCGGTGAGGGACATCAGTGAGAAGTCCAAGCGTCGCTCAGAGGAGGTAAACATTATGGAGCAATACGTTCGGCACGCTCAGACAACTCCTGTATTACTTGACAATCTTTTACCCGGATTCGTACAGTCGGTATGGCTATGTTGAAGTGGTTCACATGTCTGGTTCTGGTTGCGGCACTGAGTGGTAGCGTGTCCGCTGGAGTGCCAATGCACTCGAGCATGAACGATTGGATGATGGACTGCTGCAAAGCGGCGCTTGCGCACGATGATTCGGCAGCCACGTCTCAGGCGAGGCTGTGTTGCGCGCTGAATTGCCAGGAGCCGGTTCCTACGGGCGCTACTACACTTCAACCACTTTCATTGTTCGCGCCTGTGCCAGTCGCCGCCATTCCTCACGTTTTGGTCCAGGACCTCAACCAGAACCTGCGACGCAACCAGCCAGTGGCGCAAACCGGAATTCTCCAACCTGCCTACCTCCTAAATCTCGCACTCCTGATCTAGTTACACAGCCGTAGTGTGTCTTCTTGCCGCGCTTTGTGAAAGCGGGAAGTCGCGAGCGTTCGTTTTACGATCCTAGAACGCACGCCGCCACCTTCTTAGGCAAAATGGGCACTGCGGTCCATCTGTATTTATCCGCGAGTACTTCCGCGACTCTTGGTCCGCTGAGTACTCGACCCTAAGTACATGGCGTGTTCATTTCGATTTTAGAGGAACTCAAACAATGAAGAAACTTGCAATCCTACTCGGGCTGATTGGCTTGGCTGTAGTACTCGTCGCATGCGGTAAGAAAGAAGGACCGTCTTCCGGAAAAGTAATCAAAAGTGCGGCTGCAGGAAACAATCTGAACGTCTCTCTCTCAACTGGTGATGGAGTGCTAAAGCATGGGAAACCGGAATTCAACCTTTCATTCACCGACGCTGCCGGCAAACCGGTAGACGTCGGCGCGGTCGGCTTAACTTTTCGCATGCCGCGGATGGGAACAATGGCCGAGATGAATAATGCCGCCACTTTTACAACTACAGAAACACCTGGCATCTATCACGGCCGGGCTGACATTGAAGTAGGCGGTGAGTGGCAAGTGAAGATTACTTATGAGGGACCGGCGGGCCGCGGCGAGGCGTCGTTTCCGATAGTAGCGCAGTGAGGGCATTCTCAATTTCCGATTGCCAATTGCCGATTGGATTGCTTGCAACAAAGTTGCTTTAGCTCGGCGATTCAGACCCAGGACTACAAACGGTGCTGGCGCAATCGGCAATCGGCAATCGGCAATCAGCAATAGCATGATTCACCGACTCATCGAATTTAGCCTGCGCAATCGCGGCCTCGTGCTGGCCTTGTACCTCGGACTGGCTGTGTGGGGCTACTGGGCGCTTTTACGGACGCCAATCGATGCGATACCGGATCTCTCGGAAAACCAGGTAATAGTTTTCACCGATTGGCCCGGTCGATCGCCGCAGGAAGTAGAGGATCAGGTCACCTATCCGCTGGTAACAAACCTTCAGGGGTTGCCGGGCGTTCGTGTTGTACGCGCCAGCTCCGCTTTCAGCTTCTCAATGATCAACGTGATCTTTGAAGACAGTATCGATCTCTATTGGGCGCGGACACGCGTACTGGAGCGATTGAATCTCGTAACTAAACAATTGCCTGAAGGAGTAGTGCCCACGCTTGGTCCGGACGCAACCGGTGTAGGTCAGATCTTTTGGTACACGCTGGAAAGCGACCAGATGAATCTGCGCGATCTGCGGACGCTGCAAGACTGGTTTGTGCGTTATCAGCTCAATTCGGTTCCGGGCGTTGCCGAGGTCGCTTCAGTTGGCGGCTACGTTCAGCAGTATCAAGTTGATGTTGATCCCAACAAGTTGCGCGCCTACGCAATGCCATTATCAACGGTCGTCGAAGCGGTCGAGCGTTCGAATAACAATGTTGGCGGCAATGTGGTTGAGCAGGCCGGTCAGTGGGCGGTCGTGCGTGGCGTAGGGTTGATCGAATCCGTCGGCGACGTTGAGAACATCGTGATTGGCTCTGCCAACGGCACGCCGATTTATATTCGCAACGTTGCCGACGTAAAACTCGGCAATGCTTTTCGCACGGGAGGTCTCGATAAGAACGGCAAGGAAGCGGTTGGCGGTGTGGTAATTGCGCGCTATGGCGTCAACACGCTCGAGGTTATCGACGCCGTCAAGCAAAAGATAAACGATTTAAAGGCCGGCTTGCCTCAGGGCGTGCGGTTGGTGCCATTCTACGATCGCACCCAACTAATCAATCGCGCGACTGGGACTTTGAAGCGCGCGTTGATTGAAGAGTTATTGTTGGTAACGTTGGCGCACATCATTTTCCTGGCGCATTTCCGCTCAATCCTCATCGTTACGATTCCGCTGCCACTGGCCGTACTGCTGTCATTCCTCTTCATGCACTACATGGGCATCAGTTCGAATCTGATGTCGCTTTCAGGAATTGCCATTGCCATCGGCGTGCTGGTTGATGCCGGGATCGTAGTGACGGAAAACGCTTTTCGTTTCCTCGAGAAGAGAAAAATCGATCCGAAAGACCGGCCGGCTGTGTGGCAGACGGTGCTCGATTCGACGAAGCTGGTGGGACGGCCCGTCTTCTTCTCGATGGCCATCATTATCCTCGCATTCATTCCCGTCTTTGCGCTCACAGGGCAGGAGGGCAAACTCTTCCATCCGCTTGCCTTCACAAAAACCTTCGCGATGGCTGGCGCAACCATCATTGCCGTCACACTCGTCCCTGTGCTCTGCACATATTTACTCGGCGGGAAATTTCATCCAGAGAGTGCGAATCCGGTGATGCGCTTTTTGCAGGCGCTCTACCGTCCCGTGCTTGGTTTTGCGCTGCGACATCGCCTGCTGACAGTCTCGGCAGCGGCCATTCTGTTTGTTGGTGCGATCTTCCTCGCCAGTGGCCTCGGTAAAGAGTTTATGCCGCCGCTGAACGAAGGCGATCTGATGTTTATGCCAGTTACCGATCCGGCGATCTCGATCGATGAAGCACTCAAGATAACCAGCCGACAGGACGAGATACTGAAGAACTTTCCTGAGGTCGAGTGGGCTGTCGGCAAGGCCGGTCGAGCAGAAACTTCGACTGACCCGTCGCCCGTCAACATGACGGAAACGATTGTTCATTTGAAATCACCGGAGCAGTGGCGGGCAGGCATGACGCGCGAAAGGCTGATTGCCGAGATGGACGAGAGGCTGCGTATGCCGGGAGTCACAAACATCTGGACGCAGCCAATCATCAATCGCATCGATATGCTCACGACGGGCATCCGTTCGCAGGTTGGCATCAAGATCTTTGGCAATGATCTCAGGACACTTGAACAGCTTTCGCGCAATGTCGCTGCGGTTGTGAAAACTGTTCCCGATGCGGTTGATGTCTACCCAGAACAGATTAGTGGCGCTCCCTACATCGATATAAGAATCAACCGCCCGGCGGCCGCGCGTTACGGTATTGACAGTCGAACAATCCAGGACGCAATCGAGAAGGGCATCGGCGAAACAAATCTAACTGTCACGATAGAGGGGCGCAGAAGATTTCCGGTTCGGGTTCGTTACGGTCAACAATTTCGCGACAGCCCGGAAGCGCTCTCCGCGATCCCAATCACATCGCCTGCGGGAGCACCGATTCCGCTTTCACAAATCGCAGAAATTCGGACCGTGGAAGGTCCATCAATGATTTCCAGTGAAAACGGCTTGCTGCGCGGCACAGTGCTCTTGAACGTGCGGGGTCGCGATGTTGGTAGTTTTGTCGACGAAGCAAAAGCGGTGATTGCTCGGCAGGTGCAGCTTCCCGCTGGTTATTACGTTACCTGGAGCGGTCAATACGAAAACCAGCAGCGAGCGCGACAACGCCTAATGCTGGTTATCCCTATCGTGCTCATCGTCATCTTTGGTTTGCTGTACATGACCTATCACTCGGCACTGGAAGCCGCGCACGTCTTGCTTGCCGTGCCGTTCGCACTAACGGGTGGTGTCTATCTGTTGTGGGCACTTGGCTACAACTTTTCAGTCGCGGTTTGGGTGGGCTTCATTGCGCTCTTCGGAACTGCGGTGCAGACGGGCGTAGTGATGGTCATCTACCTCGAAGAAGCCGTCGACCGAAAGATAAAAGAAGTCGGCACGTTGACGAGAAAGAGTCTGCTCGACGCGGTGATGGAAGGGGCGCTGCTACGGCTGCGGCCA
>Ga0137366_10001843_pt1 | contig 15881 bp, 12 predicted proteins | sample SagtaG_8_FD_104938 | JGI IMG/M metagenome (GOLD analysis project Ga0137366, IMG submission 104938) | Vadose zone soil microbial communities from Sagehorn Ranch, Mendocino, California, USA - Sage1_L_60_16 metaG | ecosystem: Environmental > Terrestrial > Soil > Vadose zone | place: USA...
GTTGTGGGGATCTCCTCTACTATCATTAATATAGGTCTTGATCCACAGCGCACTCAACTGGTGGTTGCGCTGCTGCTGACGGCGGGCGCTGCTCTTGTTGGAGCCCTGTTGGGAAGGCGCAAAACTGGTGCCGTTGTTGGAGCTGGCATTGTCTTCTGGTCTGGCTATCTTGCAAATTTTATCCAGGTAGAGTTGCAGCCACTGCGCGATCCTGGCGGGCACCTGGAGCCGCTGAATGGGCAGGCGCTGTTTAATACGTCAATAACGATGCTGGCTCTGGCTCTACTGTGCGCGTTTATCGGGGCCGCTGTCGGTATCGCACTTGCTGAAGCATTGCTAGACCCATTCTACGAGTTGCTGCGCCGGATCTGGCTCCACTTTGCACGCCAGCGCCTCGCGCGACAACAAACTGTGCCAGTAGTGGCCACACGTCGTGTTGTGGTAGTTGATCTTTCACGTACCGACAGGATACTCAAGATTGTCGGTCAATGGTTCGGTGTCGTTGTAGTGGTCGGGCTGCTGCTCCTGGCAACGACTTCTGGCGATCTGTTTACGTTCGCACCTGATATCGGACTGCACACGTTGCCGGTTATACATCCAGCTCAGGGAAAGTTAGCACATGGTTCGGTAACAAAGGAGACGCTGGTGAGTCCTGCTTTGAATGGACAGCACAGACCTTTCCTGGTCTACCTCCCACCATCGTATAACACGCCAGAAGGACAGACAAAACGCTACCCTGTGCTCTACCTGTTGCATGGCTCTCCAGGTAAAGATATCGACTGGATTACCGGGGGCAAAGCGAATGAATCCGCCGATACATTGATGGCTACTAACGAGATTCCGGAATTTATTATGGTCCTGCCTGATGGCAATGGACGACCGGGCGTAACTAGCGAATGGGCCGATAGCTTTGATCACCGCCAGTTGATCGAGACGTTCGTTGCCAGAGACCTCGTGCAGTATGTTGACCAGCACTATCGTACGATTCCTGATGCCGCACATCGCGCTCTTGGTGGGCTTTCTATGGGGGGATTTGGCGCCATGAATATCGCCGTACATCATCCCGATATCTTTGGTTCCGTTATCTCCCTGGGGGGCTATTACTATGCTGAAGGGTCTATCTGGGGTAAAAATGCCGCGTATATGCAAAAGAATAGTCCTGCCATTACGCTGCCCAGAGACAAGGCAGCATGGAAGCTTCATATCTATCTTGGAGCTGCCACAAAGGATCAGCCTTACTATGCAGATACAATGGCTTTTATGCGCCATCTGAACGCGCTGCATATTCCCTATCACTTCGACTTGCAGCACGGCTATCATTCATGGCGCGTCTGGCAAATACAGATGTACAATGCTATGCTCTGGCTCAAATGGGGATAAAGACCCCGCGGGAGCAGAGTGCATGTTCGGGTCTGCATCCTTTAGGATATTGGTGGCGAATTCAAAAATCAAGCTCGTTTTGAGCTAGAGTTCGCAGTATTCCGAGCGTGAGAACCGAATTCGCCACCAATATCCTTTAGGGGGAAAGCGGGGTGCAGGGGCGGCAGCCCCTGACGGAGCGCGAGGTGTCCTCGCACAAATCCTTTTTCCAAAATTCCCCGCAAGGATGGGGAGCCGCATGTTCCACCCGATTGTACAAAGAACATGACATTTTTGGGCTTGAGCCCGCCGCAAGCCACGGCGTTTCAACCCGTGGTGAGGCGATCCTGGCTTGAGCCCTTGCTTCCGCGTAAAGAAAGACTGTTCTAAAAACTTTGACATTTTGCCTCATTTCTGCTATACTATCTTTCGTACATGGAACAACTGACGAGTGTATGGGTTCCTGGATGAAGGGTCCAGGTAAAAACACTCCCGTGTTCACCAAATACGACAAGCTATTTGCTGCTACGAAGGCACGGGTACTCAACCCACGGCTTTAGGAAGTGTAACAGCCCCAACAAAATAGCATCAGGAAAAGCCTCCGCCCTGGGGTACGTTCCCACGGGAGCAGCGTCGTAAGGCGCGGGTGTTGGCTCGGCCCAGGTTGCCGTAAACGCTGCAGAAGCCAATCCAGCACAGGTATAGGCATGGCCGAGACAACGGGCATGGCACCGCCCCAGAAGATGAAAAAGATTGGTTATTCGTCTTCACGTTTTTCCTACCATCCTACGTTGGCGCATCGAGTAGGGGCTACGCCCTATGTCTCCGGCCAACGCTCACAGAGGAGAGACAGAAGCCACTGGACTTCAGTCCAAGTGGAGTGTCACTATGGTATACTACAGGAAATAAAATATGGGCCGCTAGTGTTCATATATTGTGAACGAAGTAGGAAACTACAAACAAAGATATCCAGTAGACAGAAGTTCGGGAAAGGGGACAGCAACCGATGCCTAAGAAGGGTGAACTTTCAAAGACAGCTCGTGCCTCGCTTGCAAACCGCGAAGCCTTAAATCATCTGACCACTCGTGTTTGTGAGAAGTGTGGAGAGCCAATTATGCTTCAGGAGCTTCAGCCTGTGAAGGTTGTTGGCGCAGGCATGAAGTATTACCACAAGAGCCACTACAGCGTGCAGTAGTTTGCGTGGATCTCAGCAGAATGAACACAAACAGGCAGGCCCCGTATTATCTGGGGCCTGCCTGTTTGTGTTCATTCTGCTCTTGACAATCCCCGTGTAAGCTGTCACAATCCCCTCAAGTATTCACGCGAGGAGATCTTGACATGGTACAATCGACAAATCGAGAGATAGAATATACGATGGAAACCGATTCTAACGCTATAATCACTGCGACGGTTGCTTTCCAGGGTGAACGTGGAGCGTTTGGCGACGAGGCGGTACAGGTATACTTTGGCAAAGAAGCACATATAAAACCTGAACCAATTCCCTGTCGCACATTTGCTGATGTCTTCCACTCAGTCGCTACTGGCGAGGTCGAGTATGGCCTGGTGGCAGTGGAAAATTCCCAGGCAGGCAGTATCAATGATGTCTATGATTTATTGCGCCAGCACGACCTGTTTGTAATTGGTGAGATCGGACACCCCGTCAATCACTGCCTCCTTTGTTTGCCGGGACAGCAGTTGAGCGATATCAAGCGCGTTATTTCGCATCCCCAGGCGTTAGCTCAGAGCGATGTCTATCTGCGCGCACTTGGCGTAGAGATTGTTGCCACGTATGATACCGCTGGCAGCGCGAAAATGATCCGCGAGGAGCATATGGAAGGCGTGGCTGCTGTGGCTGCTGCTGGTGCCGCCGAACTGTATCAGTTGGAGATTTTAGCCAGCGGTATCCAGACGATCAAAGACAACTACACACGCTTTATTGCTCTTAGCCGGGAGCCCGCGCCTCGTCGCGAAGGTGAAGCTAAAACAATGCTCGTGATGACAACCGCGCACCAGCCAGGATCGCTCTATCAGTGCCTGGGCGTTCTGGCTGCAAACAAAATCAACCTGCTCAAACTAGAATCGCGCCCGTCTCGTCAACGTGCCTGGGAGTATGTCTTCTATCTCGACTTCGAGGGACACCGCGATGATCCAACTGTACGTTCCGCGCTTGCCAATCTAGCGGGTCATACTACCTTCTGTAAAGTGTTGGGATCGTTTGTAAGAAGCGTCTGACTTTTATGATATTACACCTTTTGAAGAATTCTAGTACATGTCACAATAGCCCCTGTGGGTTATAATGCATGATGCGCAAAATAGGTCTGCCGCCTACCCGTGTGATGGGCAAATAGATTTCGTGTGTTTCTTGATTCACTGCGATGGAGTGCGTACTGACGCCAAAACTGTAGTTTGCCAGCCAGGTAAGAGAGCGTCCATTCTCCTGGTACAGCGATATTCCTGCTCCACAACCTACATAGACGAGGTGCAGTGAGGGGTCCAGTACGATCATATCAGGATTGGACTCCACAGGCCAGGGAGTTTCGGCAATGACCTGTAGAGTCCTTAAATCAACCCTTATAAGACTGGGAGTGTCTGCATCGACGCATGCGATAAAGGCAATATGTTGCTCGGTATCGATAGCCGTGCCATGAGGAGCGATACAACCATACGGTAGCGGCAGACGTGAGAGAACACGGCGTGTCAGTGGATCGATAACGACAAGCTTTGCAGTGCCTGGTGGAGGTAGTATGTTTGGGTTGGGATCATCGGGATTGGGCAATTGTTGTACAGGAACAATGATACGATGCAGGCCAGGATCAAATTTCACAATCCCTACATCATCACCCCATTTACCATCAACGCCCAGTATAATTCTGGTGATCACCTTATCGGTTCTTGCGTCAATGATCGTCTCATTCTGATTTTTACGCTCTATCACCTGGCTCTGATCTGGATCGGCAGGAGTACCGGGATTAGAAACAAAGATCAGTTCATCTCTCTGATCATACTCCAGAGTATCTGGTGAGTCGTTCTCTTGAAGATGAATAGGTGTCGCTTTCCATGTGCTTTCATCAATAGAGTAGACGAGATTGTCATTAGCATCAGCCGCGTAGACTTTATGTATATCAGGTGCCACCACGATACCAGCGACTTGTGGGATATTCAGCAGTCTGACCACTTTCTTTTGCATGGTATCAAAAATCACGATATTGCCATCGTATTGTGTATCCGTATCAGGATTAAAGTGGGGATTTACCTGTTGCTCACGATCGAGGTTCGGCCCCGTATGGGCAATGAAAAGCAGGTGCCTTTGTGCATCTAGAGCTTGAAAATCGAAATGATCAAAGAGTGTTGCCACCCCTGGAGCAAGGGGTTGCCGAGTGTTACGATACGCATCTGGCAATGAACTGGGCAATGGAATATCCTGGCTCAATAACAGGTGGTGAGCAGGTGCTGGAGTAGTCATCTGCATACCAAGACGTGTAATGAGAAAGAGTAGTAATCCTGCACAGAGCACCCAGGCTAGCAAGTATAGTATCTTACCTCGTATTTTTGTCATCATTGCATCCATGTGAGCCAGGCTTGCTTTTATCACTTTTTTAGCCCTTTACTCAGGCAATTCTTCATATTGCAGCATTATCTCGGGATCGAGATAGATCCGGTCTTTATGGGTGAGTGCAAGCTCATCGATGCGCATGTCCTCGCGGCTCAATCCGTTTAAGCTTCCCTCATCCTTGATAATCCATGCGCCATCTCGCCACCACAGGAGCGCATGGAAGCGCGAAACATGCTCAGACGAGATCTGGATATCGCTACCAGGGAAACGACCAATAGTAAATATCGGTTTATTTAGCTGGTATTCCCCTGTGGTTTTGCCATCCATCTCAACGAGAATGCGCGCCTTCGTAGGCTTTTTCCCCTCTTGCTCAGCATGTCCGTTGCTATGCCCATTCGATCTTGTGAAATGGGTGTCATTGTGCATATCAACCCCCGGTACTGGGAGTGGAGAAAGAGTGTCAGTCTTTGATTTTGCATGAGAACTAAGGGATCGCGGTAAAGCTGGTACGAGTGGTACTGTCGACTTATAGAGCGTTTGCACAGATACCTCGTCGTCTGCGCGGTCGAGATTATAGCGATTCTGCTCTGCCAGCAGGTTGGCAAAGACGCCTTTTTTGCGTTTTAGTTCCTTAAATGTTCCTCGCTCGACGATCTCACCTGCGCGCATCACAAGAATCTCGTCGACCTGGCCCAGGGTGCTGAGGCGATGGGAGATTATAAACACTGTACGTCCGACGATAAGCTTATTCAGGACATGCATGACTTCTGCTTCGGCCTCGACATCCAGGTTAGCGGTCGGCTCATCCACGATCAGGATCGGAGTATCACGCAGGATAGCACGTGCAATTGTCAGGCGCTGTCGTTGGCCCGCTGAAAAGTTATTGCCACCTTCGCGCACTACTGTCTCATAGCCATCTGGTAAACTCATAATCATAGTATGGATATTCGCCTTTTCGCAGGCAGCAGTGATCTCCTCTATAGTTGCGCCAGGACGGCCAGCCTCAATGTTTTCACGTATGGTTCCCTCGAAGAGCACCGCGTCCTGGTGCACCATGCTGATATTCTGGCGCAGCACACTGAGGGGATACTGTCGTATATCAACGCCATCGATACTGATTGTTCCCTGCTCTAACTCATAGAAGCGCGATATCAACCTCGCGAGCGTCGTTTTGCCGCCGCCTGAGAAACCCACCAGCGCAATCTTCCGTCCCGCCGGAATGTGTAAATTGATCTCTTTAAGAACCAGCTTATCTTTTGTGTAACCGAAGTTAACATGCTCAAAGGTAATCTCACCCTTCAATCTGGCTGACCCGGCGTAAGGATCGATTGTATCAGCCACTTCAGGAGTCTGGTCGAGCACTTCCTGTATTCGTTCAACTCCCGATGCCGCGTTACTGGCCAGGGTAGTCAACTTTGAGAGATCACGCATAGGCTGGTAGAGCATCTTGAGATAGGTAAGGAAGAGCAGCAATGTTCCCACGTCGATCGTTGAAGGGGTAATACTGAATGGACCCAGGTTGATGCCATTGCCCGCCGCAACATAGCCTCCTACGCCAATGACGATCGCTGTTCCCACTATCACCAGGAAGGCAACGAACGGTGTGAATTGAGCCTGTAAGAACCCTGCACGCCTTCCTGCCTCGCGATACGTTCCGACATAACGTCCGAAACGGAGCCTCTCGCGCTTCTCAAGCGTAAAAGATTTGATGACGGTGAGGGCGTTGATATCCTCAGTAGCGATATCTGAGATCTTCCCCATTGCTCTGGCTTTCTTGCGTGCCGCTTCCTTGATTCCGACCGTGTAACCAGAGATAATCAGGAAGAGTATCGGTGCAATCGATAAGGAGAGAAACGTATACTGATTGCTGATGAACGACATGATGGTTGCTACGCCAACGAGCATCAATATGCCTGCAAGAAGATCTATCAGGCCGTCGTTGACAAGTTTCTCGATATCCGCGATATTCCCTGTCAGCCGTTGCACCAGGTCACCCTTCTTCTGTCTATCATGCCAATCCAGCGGAAGGCGTTGTAAATGATCAAACAACTCTTCGCGTAGTTGGGCACTAAGTCCTTGTGCGATGGTCGTAGCGAAGAAGAGGTCGAGATAGAGCAACGCGGCACTCACCAGGCCAGAGATGATGAGCAGTAGCAACGAAAACACGATGACGCCAATAACGCTGTGATGGGTAATTCTGGGATGCAGAACCGAGTTGATATTTGATGGTGTGGCCGGACAGGGCGCCGGTGGTGGTTGCAGCGCACTCTGACCTGGAACAAGCGAGTTCAGGGACGAATCCAGGGTCGGCGTATCAAAGAGTGTCAATACGCCATCCAGAAAGGGAAATGTACACGTCGGGTCCGAACCAGGATTACTGATCTTACTGGGTATGAACTTCAGTGGCATCGCTGTCACCAGGTCAGCGCCGACCTGTGTAAATGTTGCCAGAATCGCAAGAATAATCAGGACGCGATATCCCTTGAGGTTACGGTATAGGAATTTACATAAAAACAGCATGAATTCCTCCTGTCCTGCCTTTACCCCAGGGAGCGTAATTCTTCTGCGGTAGTATGCGGACTGTGAGCATACGCATGTCGATGAGCCTGTCTATGAAATGCTGAGGTGAACGGTCTAATAACAGCGCACTGTTGACGCTGCGCAATGCGAATAATATGCCTGGCGATACGAGAAACGGCCTGCGGTACCTGTCCGAAGCCTGGAAAATCATTGATATCCACCACAACCAGGCCCTGTGGGGTATCAACAACATCCAATCCATAAATATCTAAACCAAAGAGTGCGCCGACACGTAATGCAAGATTTCGTAATTCATAGGTGAGAGGAATAAGCTGCTTATCGACAGTAATCTCTGGATGTAGTGGAGATTTTTTCGCAACTGCATAAGCTTCCTTACCTATGACATAGAGTTTGATATCAAAGCCAGTATTTTCTATATACTGTTGCGCAAGTAAGAAACCATTCCTGTGATCATTAAATGGCAATGTCTGGATATCCCTCGCATGATCTATTCGATACACATTGCGTCCAGAACTGCCATTACTGGGCTTAATGACCAGTGGATACTCTGCCTCGGGAACCTGGGAGAGCATCTGAGGCTGAGCAACAAAGTACGTGCGTGGTGTGGGCAGGCCATGAGCTCTGGCAAATGCCGTCGCTATTGCTTTGTCGCGTACCAGGCGAATGGCACGTGAATTATTGATAGTTGGAATGCCGATGGCCTCTGCCGCCTCCAGAATACTCAGTCCTGGCCCATCTGAGACCGTTTTCAAAATATAGGCATCGTATTTCTGTTGTACCAGGTCGTCCAGGCAGGTGATAGCAATGCCCGGTTCTAGCAGATCAACGCCGTATCCCCATTGTGCAAGTTGATCGATAACGGCCATGGGCATCGTTTCATATCGGTACTGCTCTTCAATAATGAAACAGAAATGCATTGCAAAATCCCCAAAGTGAAACAATCACAACCATTCTCTATGGAATAGTGCGAGGCGCGTGTTATAGTAGTTATTGTTGAGTTAAAGTGTTCCTTTCCACTTTACATGGTATCAACGTATCAACTATCTTAAAGAATACGTTTCCCTGCCGTTAAAGTTACATAAAATGACATACAATCGTTAAGGGATGTCAGCTGACATTCACTCATTACTCGGGCTGGTGATTGTGCTGGCTCATTGGTAAGCCTCTGATGGTTAGAGCCGGGAGTGTTTCCAGGCTTGCTCCGATGTTATGAGAGACAGGTTATAAGTGGATGCCAGAAGATTTTTGATATATACTGATACGCGAGGAGGTTACAGTTCTTTGTGCCTCACGACCCCGGGGATATCTGTTGAAGGTCCCTGGGGCCAGAGAAGCCAGTATAGAAGATAGAACTGGCTGGATGGCATTGGGGCAATCACGACAAGTTGGCAGGCATGATGACCAATCTCTGTTGTGTTAGTTGTTTGGTACTGTGCCAGCACGCAGGCGTGCGCGTTCAAGTATGGACGCCGCCTGGTCCAGGAAGGTCCAGAAGAACGTTGCCTGGGCGCTGGAGCGCGCCTGTTCCGCTCGTAGACGTTGTTCGCTGGCAAACCACGATGTAGTATCCTGAATGCGCAGGCAGAGTACTCCGAGTACCCGTTGGCCTGCTTTGAGTGGAAGCAGACGTAGCACTGAGTCCGGAACTGAGGTGTTGGAGCTATGGTGGACTTCCATCATTTCTCCCTGTGTTTGTACCAGACCTGCTGTCTTCATCTCCTCAGGTGAAAGTGTGAAATCCTCTACCCGTATGGGGGCATCTGCTCGGATACGCAGGGTGCTATCTACATCTGGTAGCAGCAAGGCACACTCGCGTACACCCCAGGGCGAAAAGACTCTGACAGTGGACAGTACAATGGTATCAAACTGATCCTCCGCGTTGTCCGTACTATTGGTCGCGCGACCCAGTTCGTAGAGGATGCGCGTCTCGCGCTCGCGCAACCTGGACTCCTCGACACTTTCGCGCATGACCGTCGCCAACTGACTCGTCAGCAGTGCCACGGCCAGAAAGACAAAGAGCGCCAACCATTCCTCACTGCGTGCAATGGTAAAGGTATACAGCGGTGGAATGAGGAAAAAGTCAAAGGAAAGAAAGGCAATGAGGGCACAAAGGATCGCTGCATAACGTCCTCTGGTGCTTGCCAATACCATGATAACTAGCAGGTAGACAATTGAAATGTTTGGAATAGCTGGATAAAGACGAAATACGTAAATGATTATTGTTACCAATGATGCTCCCACAACAGCTAGCAGAGTATCGACAAGATAGTGTTGCCAGCGTTTCTGGGTAAGAGCTGGTAATTGCGGTATACGCTCAATAGCTTGCATATCAGACTCCTCTTCCTCAAGAAAATGAGAGGGAACGAGTGAGGGACATTGTCGTACCTGATCCTCGTGAGGAAACCCTCTTAACTTCTATTACGCTTCTACTATAGCTCAAGAGATGTCAAAAGGCGCTAAAGAAGATGTACAGGGTGCTCAAAACTTGCTCAAAATTGGATGTGATATAAAGGGACCAGGCCGATTAGCTACAGGACGATCCCTTATAGTCTCTCTGCTACCACAGTGCAAATTTATTTTTGTGAGAGTTTCTCATTCAAGCTACGCTGATTGCGTTGGTTGTTTAGTCGCGGCCCTCTCAGGACGTTTTTGTTGCGTCTGCAACATTTTCCATAAAGGTAAGAGGTGAACTGCCAGTAGCGGCGGTATCCAGATCCAGAGGCCGCGTACATAAGCCCACTGGAAATTGGTCAGATGAGGAACAATGCTCTTGGTCGGAGCTATGGCAAGCCAGCAGTAGATAGTGAGCATACTGAAGGCGGCCATGCGTACAGCTAGAGGCAGATCCAGGAAACCAAGGAATAGTCGTTTGTCGTCGGTAATGGCTTCGAGCAATGCGTAGATTCCAAAGAGCGTGATAGTGTACCAGGGCCAGAACCAGGGTGAGCCAAGTACAAGATAGAAGAGCCAGGCCAACGCCATCCAACGCAGCATATCAGGAATGGTTTTCACGCCATGCGAGGGGAGTAATGCCCGCACGAAGAGCGTAACGTATGCGATTATAAACAGAGCTATACTGAAGACATGCAGCACATTTTCTAAATATGAGCCCGACAACTGCGCTGCAGGGGCAATATAGGCTCCTGTATAGCTGGAGTAGAGACGGACCAGGAATTCATACAGCGTGTTCTGTTCATGCGCACTGCCAGGATTGACCAGTAAGAAGTGTAAGACCTGGCCATCCTGCCAGAAAGGAGCATACAGTAAGATCATTGTGCCCAGGTATGCTGCGATAGTGACAAACAGGCCCGTCCAGCGGCGCGAGGGCCGCGTCCACAAGAAAAGCAACAGACCCGGCAGAAGCATGCCTAACGTAATCTTCATACAGGCCGCCGCCGCCAGCATGACTGCCGCCAGAGCATATGAGCGCATTGTGCCAGGGAAGCGTACCAGGAACCAGATGGCAAGGAGCACCAGGAACAAGATTGTTATATCGTTATGGGCATTAACGCCTGCTTCAAACAGCAAGAAGGGATTCCATGCGAACGCCAGTGCTGCATAGAGGCGGTGGCGCGGTGTAACGAGAGATGCGGATGTAGTGAAGTATTGTAGTCTTCCACTGATTGACCAGATCAAGAAAGTTGAGCCTATGTGTATACCCAGGCTGAAGAACCTGAGCAGCATGATTATCACATCTACCTGCTTGAAACCTGCAAGAAGCGCAATTTCCTGTAAGGCCCCGGTGAGGAAGAACCATGTTGGACCGTAGGCCGAAGGCTGATGTAACCAGTAGATACGTGCTTGAATAGGATCGTTTTGCAGCGATACCGGCAGCGCAGTCAGTGGATTGAGATGATAGAAGACACCCAGGCGCGTGTACCCGATATAAGAGAAGATGTCTTGTGACGTGACAATAGGGATCAGCGTGAAGAGTAATCCAATGACCAGTGTAGAAAGCAAGATATAACGAATAGAGATATAGGCGACCAGGCGACGCAATGCCACCAGATAGAACAGGAACAGCAGTGCAAAACTGGCAAAGAGCGCACCAGTCTCTTTCCAGGCGATATTGAGGGGACCGGCTTGAATAGCATGTACTCCAGGTTGAAATAAAGCAGTCGGTTTTCCTGGGAAGAGCAGGTGTGGTGGTAAAAGCAACCAGTGGGCAAAGCGTGTTCGCAGGAGTGCATCATAGAACCAGAGGCCCCGTAGAGGCAGCGTAGCGTCTACTAAAAAGATAGCGCATCCCATCAGAAAGATCATCGCCAACGGAAAGATGTTGTGCGTTATGGCAGGTGGTGCATCCTGATGCGTCACATCATGAGAGAGCGTCTTTGTTTGCACGTGCTTCTAAAACATCCTATCTTTTTTAAAAAGTTGTCAAATTCATTATCTGATTCCCCACTCAGCACCACATCATCTCCGACCGGGTTAGCAGCATGCGATCCTTGTTGTCATAAATTTATAGCTGAGCGTGCCAGGATATTTGTCAATGTTGTGTAATCATAAGTATACTTCTGGCGCATTTTTGAGCGTGTACTCAACTATATCCTCCCAGAAAAGTACTACGTCTTAATGTACATCAAAAGATGTAGGTATGCAAGAAGTGATATGAAGTGGCAAAATCGCAGATACTCATCTAGACAGAAGTACTATCGTGCCGGGTAAAGATCGCGTCCTGGGTGGGGGGTGGACCTGATCCCTACTGGAATAGGAGCCGAGCCGGAGTCAATCACGCCCACCCGCGAATTGGCAAACCTACCTGCGCACACGATGTCCTGCCTGAGCGAGAACCTGTATAGTACGATCTACATCTTTTTCTTGCACCAGCAGGTGGTCTGTATCATAGGTTGCGATTGCCAGGACGCTAATATTAGCCTCGGCAAGTGGTATGGCAAGAGATGCATGGACGCCTGCTACTGAGAAATCAAATGGACCTTCTACTTTCATACAGCGCCAGCCGCGCTCAGCTCTGGTGCCTTCCAGCGGCACATTCTCCTCAAGGCATATGACGGAAAGTTCGGTATTTGTGCGTGTAAGAGAGACAAAATCATCACCCATTAGTGCCCAGGGAGGGATATGTCCGTTTGGGTCGAGGCGACACACGGCATACCTCTGTGGCAAGAGTGCTAGCGTCAGTTTCTGCATTGGTCTTCTTTGCTCCTTCTGGTTTGAGAGTATCTCATGATGAACAAGAAGAACTTCCCCTCATGTGATTGAAATGGTTGCAGGATTGTTTACGCTGCAGCGATGCACGTAGACAAACAGAGTTGATCCAGCACGGCCATAGGTATGTCGTTTGAGCAGAAGAACTGGATAAAACTTCTTGTGATTTTATTGTATCACATCCTTTTGCTCGTCTTTGTGTGGTAATTGAGCTAACCGTGATGAATAGGTAAAATTGCTCCGTGTGCCAGTAGTGATAGAAAGCGTCAGTGCCGTGATTTGTTTGTGATTTTTCTCGGGTATTCTTGCGCTTGTAAAACCTCTAAAGAAATCGGAGCCCATCATTCTAATCGATGCCCATTATTCTCGTAGGGTGAGGTTGATTATCACCCGGCGAATCGACAATGATGGGCTGTTGCAAAAAAGCAGGAGGCTGTTATGGAGAATAAGAAGAGTCACAATATGCTGTACAAGTCTGGATTTAGTGAGCAGCAGATAGAGGGGTTGCGCAAACTGCGTGAGGCATATGCGGCGAAAGAGATCTATATCACTCCTGCTGCTCGGCGGCGCATGGAGTTTCTGCGCTGGCTTGTGTGTACCGGAAGGTTAAGCGAGCTGCTCCCGTAGAGGCGTGCCATGCGTGCGCCGGGTCCTCGTCCGGACGCATATCGCTCGCCAGGACGCAGCATCCCGGGCCATACGGCGCACGCATGGCACGCCTCTACGGGTTGGAATGTGATCGTTGTGCATCAATCCATGTGCGGATCATGTATCCTGCCAGGCTCTGTGGTGGTGGGAATGCGGGCAGATCGTCGAGGGTAAACCAGAGCGCGTCGTCCAATTCTTGCTGGTCGACACGAAGCTCACCTCTCAGATAGCGGGCCGTATAGCCGACCATGAGTTGGTGTGGGAACGGCCAGGGCTGGCTACCGGCGTAAGTGATATCTGTAATCTCAAGTCCCACCTCTTCGTAAGCTTCTCGTTGCACGCATTCCTCCAGCGATTCGCCAGGTTCGACGAAGCCTGCGATACAGCTATACCATCCCCTGTCCCAACCAGCCTTGCGTGTAAGCAGCATGCGCTCGCCATCGTGGATCAGGACAAGGATAGCCGGAGTGACAGGTGGATATCTTGTATGTCCACAATTCGGGCAGACATGTCCCCATGTGCGGGGGATGCCTTCGGTCTGGTGAGCGCATACCGGGCAATAGCGACCAGTGTGCTGCCAGCGGAGCATCTGTGTTGCATAGCCGATCAGGCCCACGAACTGTTCATCAATACGACCAAATAGAGCCCTTTGTGTAAGTTCATACCAGTCAGCCGGTAATACAACCTCCTGCTTCACTTCGCATGTCATACAGGGCTGTCCATTCAATGTCCCAAGATAAAGGACTGTCTCTGGCTGTAAGAGTGCGCGTATCTCTTCATCTCCCTCGATGAGCTTGAAATTGGAAGCTGATGCCTGCTGTACCAGCATCCTGTCACCGCGAAAGGGTAGCCAGTACGCAGGACCGGGTGCAGGTTGTGCTGGCGGATAGGCACGTAAGAATGTAAGAGTCATGGTATATTCATTTCTACTCTATCGGTCAGGCGCGCTTTCGCTTCTCTGCTGACTCTGGTGATTGTTGGAGGCGGTTAGCGGCATCGATTACCGTTTCAACAATGAGTGGAGCGACCTGGATAAATGGATCAGAATGATGGGTTTTGAGTGTAGCCAGCGCTTGATAGAACTCATCGCGCTTGTGAGGGGGAATAGAGACACTCACGACGGCTTTCGTACCATTTGATGACGGGTATTGCTTCTCGCGATCCATAGATATTTCCTCTTTGTCTGGATTCACTGCTTCCTTCTCCGATTGTATCATATTGGCGAGAGGTATCGCAACTTATGAACTTGTATAATTTCATATCAATATGCTATACTTCGCAAAGAGAGATTGTCATGAGGATTGAGCGCTCAGCTCGTACGTTTGCTAAAGAAGCAAGCGGTATACAACAATTAGGAACGAAAAATTGTCGTAGACGCAGGAGGAGATCAAGTATGGCGAAAGAAGAAGGAATACCAGTCTCCGAAGCACAGATTGCCGTCCACTGGCGGGAGGAGGAGTACTATCAACCTCCGCCAAAGTTTATTGGGCAGGCAAATGCAAGCGATCCGAGTATTTTTGAACGGTTCAGTGAGAAGTACTTTCCTGAGTGCTTCAAGGATTATGCGGATCTGCTCACCTGGGACCACTATTGGCACACGACGCTGGACACGAGTAACCCGCCGTTTTGGAAGTGGTTCGTTGGCGGTCGGCTCAACGCTTGTTACAATTGCGTCGACCGTCACCTGGCGACCAGTCGCAACAAGGCTGCCTTAATCTGGGTGCCCGAGCCGGAAACAGAAGATGCCAGGGCGATCACGTATCAGGAACTCTACGTCAGGGTAAATGAGTTCGCCGCACTTCTCCAAGATTTCTGCGGGGTCAAGATTGGCGACCGTGTAACCTTCCACCTACCAATGGTCCCTGAGTTGCCAGTTTCCATGCTTGCCTGTGCGCGCCTTGGCGTCATCCATTGCCAGGTTTTTGGCGGATTCAGCGGGGTGGCGTGCGGAGACCGGATGGCCGACTCAGGAAGTCGCATCCTGGTGACAATGGACGGCTACTACCGCAATGGAGAGTTGGTCGACCACAAGGTCAAAGCCGACGAGGCGGTGGAAGCGGCCCGTCAACGCGGCGTCGAAGTTGAGAAGGTACTGGTCTGGCGACGTTATCCTGGTCAGTACGTATCAAAGAGCCCGATGGTCGCCGGTCGGGATTTCTTCGTCGACGAACTGCTGAAGGACTACCGCAGGAAGGTAGTCGAGCCGGTTTCCATGCCTGCCGAAGCCCCTCTGTTTCTCATGTACACAAGTGGCACTACAGCTCGACCCAAGGGATGCCAGCACAGCACAGGCGGATACCTTGCTTACGTTGCTGGCACGTCAAAGTACTACCAGGATATCCACCCCGAGGACACGTACTGGTGCTTCGCCGACATTGGATGGATAACCGGGCACTCCTACATCGTCTACGGTCCCTTGGCGCTTGGAACGACCAGTGTTGTGTACGAAGGTGTGCCGATGTATCCCGATCCCGGCCGTCCCTGGCGAATTGCTGAGCAACTCGGTGTGACCATCTTCCACACCGCTCCTACTACGATTCGCATGCTACGCAAGGTCGGTCCCGACGAGCCGAAGAAATACAACTACCATTTCAAGCACATGACAACCGTAGGA
>Ga0137366_10001856_pt1 | contig 15847 bp, 14 predicted proteins | sample SagtaG_8_FD_104938 | JGI IMG/M metagenome (GOLD analysis project Ga0137366, IMG submission 104938) | Vadose zone soil microbial communities from Sagehorn Ranch, Mendocino, California, USA - Sage1_L_60_16 metaG | ecosystem: Environmental > Terrestrial > Soil > Vadose zone | place: USA...
GCAAGCAACGATTGATCAGGTCAACCATCGTGCCGGGATTACCGGAGAGCCCCGCGTTGGCCTCGGTATCAAATTCCTTTGAGGTTGGATCTACGACCGGGGAAAAAACATAACGGGTAACTGTAGCAGGAGCAGGTTGTGGCCTGGTGAGCGCCCGGTCGGTAGCCTCCGAAACTTCGCGATCAACTTCGTCCTTGATTTGCTGCAACTCAGCCTGATCGATCAATCCTCTGTCAATCAAGAACGCGCCGAACCGCTTAACTGGATCGCGCTTGGAGTCACCAGCACGTTCTTCGTCAGCCCGGTAAAGCTTTTCATCATCGGAGTGTGAATGTGAATATGTGCGGACTACCTTGGCATGAACAAAAGCCGGTCCCTTGCGTTCACGACAGTATTTTACTGCGCGCTGCATGGTCTCGAGAGACTCTATCGGATCCGTCCCGTCACATCGTTGCACATAGAGGCCGGGAAAATTCTCCACCAGCTTGGAAACATCACCGCCCGCAGTTTGCACTTCAACAGGAACGCTGATTGCGTAGCCATTGTCTTCCAACAGGAAGAGCACCGGAAGCTTGAGATTAGATGCTGTGTTAAGTGCCTCCCAAAACTCTCCTTCGCTGCTGGTTCCCTCGCCGAGGGAGACGTAGACGACTTCGTCGGCATGAAAGTCCTTAACTCGTTTCTTAAGCTCCGGGATCAACCCGGTACGGTAACCGGCTTCTGCGCAACCCACTGCTTGTAACAGCTGTGTGCCGGTAGGTGAAGATTGCGAAACGATGTTGAGCTTCTTGTGGCCCCAGTGAGACGGCATCTGCCGGCCGTGGGAGTTTGGATCTTCTTCAGCGCCCACGGCAGAAAGTAGTTGCTCGTAAGGTGTCATGCCGAGCTGCAGGCAGAGCGCTCGGTCGCGATAGTAGGGATAGAACCAATCGTAGCCCGGCTTTAAAAAAGTGCCCGCGGCGGCGAGTATGGCCTCGTGCCCGGCGCCGCTGATCTGAAAGAAGATCTTATTCTGCCCTTTAAGCTGTCTTTCTTTGTCGTCTACTCGGCGCGAGAGATAGATCGTGCGATAGATCTCCAGCAACAACTTCCGATCTGGGTGTGTATGCGGCGCAGGTTTTATGGCTGGAGTGGAACGTGGAGTCGCTCGAGGCAGTGGTGGTGCGTCGCTGGTCGACTCTAATTTAGTAGTTGGCTCTGATGCCGCCGTTGGAGGGGCTTCATTAAACGGCGTCGCGGAGGCAGGTCGCCTAACCAACTTCAATACCTTAGTGTCAGTCTTCATAATTGTCAGCCAAAGTTGTGCGGTATTCTTCCGCCATCGAAGGATGTCCGTGGCGTAGCGCCGTTTCGATACCGCGCTCGTAAGCCTTACGGGCCTTATCTCGTTGACCGGTCCGCTCATAAGCGCATGCCAGCATACCGTAAGCGTTGCCTTCATCCTCCGAGATTTCCAGATATCGATTTAAGGCTTCAATAAGTGGTTCATCAAGACCGGCTTTTTCATACTCCTTGGCGAGTCCGAAGAGCACACTGGTATTGGTTGGATCGCTCGTGAGCATCTGTTTGAAAATGTCAATTCGTGATGTCGTCATAAAAACTCATAGGAACAAACTGGCTAACTACCCGCTACTTGCTTCCAATAATCAGCTTGGCAATTGTCTGCAACTGCATATTTGACGTTCCTTCGTAGATCGCACCGATCTTCGAATCGCGCCAGTATTTCTCAACCGGGTAGTCTTTCACATATCCATAGCCGCCATACAATTCGATCGCTCTCGAGGTAATCCGCTCCGCGACGCGCGAGGAATAGAGCTTTGCCATCGCCGCCTCCTTAACGAAATTGAGCCCCGAGTCTTTCATGCGCGCTGCGTTGTAAACCATCAGACGCGCGGCTTCAAGTTCCGTGGCCATTTCGGCAAGTTGAAACTGCACCCCCTGAAACTGGTTGATCGCCCTGCCAAATTGTTGACGCTCGCCGGTATAGGCAAGCGCGCATTCAAGTGCGCCGCGCGCGATACCGATCATCTGGGCCCCAATGCCGATGCGGCCTTCGTTCAAAGTTTCAATTGAAATCTTGTAGCCTTTGCCGGCCTCACCCAGGACATTTTCTTTCGGCACCTTGCAGTCTTCCAATATGAGTTCCACCGTTGAAGACGCACGAATTCCGAGTTTATTTTCTTTTTTGCCAATCGAAAAACCTGGGAAACCTTTTTCGACTACAAATGCCGTGATGCCGCGATAACCCGCCTCGGGATTGGCGTTCGCAAACAGAACAAATATGTCGGCCTCGATCCCATTAGTAATCCAGAGCTTCTGACCGTTAAGCGAATAGTGATCGCCTTTATCGACGGCCCGGGTTTGCATCGCAAAGGCATCCGAACCCGATCCGGCCTCGCTCAGCGCATAAGCGCCAATGCTTTGGCTCGCCAGCCCTGTCAGATACTTCTGTTTCTGATCGGACGTGCCCCAGCGAATCAGTGCGTTATTAACAAGTGTGTTTTGTACGTCTACGAAAACGCCGACTGAAGCGTCGACTCGCGAAAGTTCTTCCACGGCGAGAATTGCGGTAAAGAAAGTTGCGGCAGCGCCTCCGTACTCTTCCGGCGTTTCAATTCCCATCAAGCCGAGCTCGAAACACTGTCTAATGAGCGCCGGATCAAGCTTCGCCTTCTCATCCATCTCCTCAACACGTGGGCGCAATTCACCTTCGGCGAATTCGCGGACGCTTGAGCGAAACATTTGCTCGTCTTCGGAAAACGTGGTTAGGGGACTACCTGTCGGCTGTTCGATAGCTGATTGGGAATGACTCATCTTCACCTGATTCTTGCATGTATCAGAATTGAACATAGCATCATAATCAAGGCAAAACTAAAAAGGCAAAAGGACCAGGAGCCAGATGGGTGGGATAATTTGAAAGTTACTTCGTTCCGAAGATCCGTGTGGCCAACCTTTTGTGACATCGCTTCACCCCTCAAGCTCCTAATTACGACCGCGGGCGTCCCGCCAGTTCCGAGCACCGCGAGGCGCGAATGATCTCGCAAAGTGCTCAACATCAGGCGTTCAAGTTCGGGCCGCGCGCATTCCAGTGAACAAGAAACGCTTGTGATCTCAGACTGACCACTATCAGGAGTCAGTCAGTGGAGCAAATTGAGAATCGCCCTGATGTCTTTTGCCGAACAATTAGGCGGGTGTGGTACCGTAGCCCGATGCAAAGCCAGGGCTCGGTAAGCGCTCCGCAACAGAGGCGCAGCCGTAATCGGAGATTTGCCCCTGTCGGAATTATCTTCGCGCTCGCGGGTCTGCTGCTTTTTGCCTATTTTGTGAAGCAGGCCGGTCTGACCGAGATCCTTGCGGGTATTGGACGGTTGAGTGCGGGCTTTCTCTTGATCCTGGCCATCTCAACCGTCCGTCAGATTACCCGGTCACTTGCCTGGGTCAGGTGTTTTGAGCCGCCCTTCAGCCTTCGTTTTCGGGATGCTTTTGCAGCCCGGGTAATGGGAGACGCGCTGGGAAATATAATCCCGCTTGCAAGTGTTGCCATTAGCGAGCCCTCAAAGGCTTTTTTTGTAAAAGATCGGGTCCCCTTGATGGCCGGCTTGTCCGCGCTGGCGGTTGAAAACATTTTTTATGGTCTGTCGGTCGCGTTCTTTGTTTTCTCCGGCATAGCGACGCTGTTGTTGACTTTCTCCCTCCCCAGGGCCTTGCGCTATGCGAGTCTTGGAGCGTTGGCTACCACCTTCATGATTGTTCCGCTCGCCTATTTCATCATCAAGCGCGAATGGAACGTCCTGAGTGGCGCTTTACGTTTTCTGCAAAACCGAAGGATAGCGCGAAGCTGGATGTCAAAGATGATGCCGAAGGCGGAAACTCTGGAACAGCGTATTTATGGATTCTATGGAAGAAATCAAAGCAGCTTCATTTCCATTGTGGCCCTGGAAATCGTTTTCCATCTGGCAGGCGTTGCCGAGATCTATGCGACACTCGTTTATATCAGCCCGGTCGCACCCACGTTGCTAACCGCGTTCATTCTGGAATCGGTAAATCGCATCATCAATGTCACTTTTAAGTTTGTCCCCTTGCGGACTGGCGTTGATGAAGCCGGCACGGGAATGGTTTCGAAGGTGCTTGGGTTTAGCACTACCACCGGTGTAACGCTGGCGATTGTTCGGAAGGGCCGCGACATTTTCTGGGCCGCGGTTGGAGTTGGATTGCTCTTACACAAGGGCTTTTCGCTTCGTCATGTGGGAAAAGAGGCTGCGCAGAATATAATGGAGGCAGAATCGACTCAGCACTAACTGGCTGCTGATGAATGAGTCCGAAACCTGGAAGTAATTTGTTTATTCGTAAGCGAGTGCACTGACAGCATCGAGATTTGACGCTCGCAGGGCCGGATAAAGAGCGCCAAGGACGCCGCCGATCATACCAATTGCCGCCGCGGTGAGAGACCACGTCCAACTATATTCGAAAAGCAGACCGTAAATGCGATGGATGTAGAAACCCGCGGCCAATGAGACAATAAAACCCGCGACCAGACCGATAAAGCTGATCAAGATCGCTTCCTTCTCGATAATGCCCACGATATAACCGCGTGAAGCTCCCATCGCTTTTAATATTCCAATTTCGCGTGTTCTCTCGGTTATGGTTGTGTACATCGCCAGCATCACAACAAGCGCGCTTACAATCGCAGCTAAACAAACAAGTACACGCAGAAACACGCCGAGGTATGGGATGCTTTTTTCAATACTCGTAAACACTTCGCGCGTAGGCTGGATAGTGTTACCCGGTAATGTGGCGTCAATCTTGTGTTCCATCTCCCCGAGTTGCTCAGGATTCTGAAGTTTGATGAAAATAAAAGTGCATTTTCCTTTCGCTTCCAGTGCGTCTTGCAGTGCGGCAAGCGTCATCTTCACGCGCGCGCCCGACTCGGGTGAGTAGATTCCAGCAACGCGATACTCCTTATCGCCAAAAGGCTTCAGCCTGACACCGACACCGAGATTATCGTTGCGCGCCTTCGTCTCATCAATGACTACATCGTCCACGTTTTGCGGCGCTCGGCCGGCGACGATGTGAATATCGTTCATGCGGGCATAGTCGTCCCAGTCCACACCATCGATCTGTTCAAAACCGAAACCCTTATTGCCCTGGAAGAAGTGACGAATGATTGGTAACGCATCCACCACCCCTTCAATTCCTTTGAGGCGTTCTACATATCGAGTGTCCAAATTAGCGGTTGATGCCGTCAACTGCATAGCCCCTGGTCGCATGAAAATAATCTCGGCGCGCACGTTGGAGGCACGCCGCTGCAGATCGTCTGACATGCCGCGAGTAAGACCGGTGAAGAGCATAACCAGCGTTACGCCCAGCGCGATGCCGGCGACGCTGACCAGCGTGCGAATCGGTCTCTGACGAATGTTAGACGCGACAAGACTTTCCATCAAACAACCCCCGGCACATCAAATCATGACAACTGGAATCAACTTCGGACAGCAACAACGGGCGCCTATTACCATAAAGCATTTTGGTCGAAGCTCACAACGAAGGGAACGTAGGACACTGACCGGTTTTCAGAGTTTTCGAGATCAGTTAATCTCCACGCATGGCTATGAATAGACGTCTGACTGCGTGTCCCTACCTTTTTTTCATTATCCTGACTCTCGCGCTGTTTCCCGTCGCGGGTAACGGCGTTGTGGCTGATAGAGTTCACATAACGGTCCTGGGGACCACTGATCTGCACGGTAATATCGACGCGATCGACTACTACACGAACAAACCAGACAATCGGGGCCTGGCGAAGATTGCTACTCTAATCAAGCGCGTTCGCAAGGAAGAACCGAATCTTGTGTTGATAGATTCCGGCGACACAATACAAGGTACCCCACTCGAGTCATATCACAACCGAAAGAACAATCAGCCGCCGGATCCGATGATGCTCGTTATGAATTCACTGCATTACGATTCGATGACGGTGGGAAACCACGAATACAACTTTGGCCTTCCGGTCCTCGAAAAGGCACGCGGCGAGGCAAAGTTTCCCTGGCTCTCGGCAAATACTTATGAGACCGGCTCAAACAAGACACATTACCAGCCTTACTTGATCAAGGAACTTGGTGGGGTGAAGATCGCTATTCTCGGTTTGACCACACCCGGGATACCCAATTGGGACAACGCACCCAATTACGCCGGCCTGGAATTTCGGGAACCGGTAAGTGAAGCCAGGAAATGGGTTCCCGTGTTGCGCGAAACCGAAAAAGCTGATGTTGTTGTAATAGCGATGCATATGGGTGTGGGAGAAGATCTGCGCACAGGCGAGGTCAGCCCGGGACAAGTACCTCACGAAAACGACGCAGTAACGATCGCAAAAGAAGTCCCGGGCGTCGACCTGATTTTTATGGGACATACTCATCGCGAGGTTCCCTCGCTCTACATCAACGGCGTGTTGCTGACGCAAGCAAACTATTGGGGTCGCCATCTCGCTCGCGCTGATCTGTATCTGCAGAAAGAAAACGGGCGGTGGCACGTCTTTGCCAAGTCGGCGCATACGATTCCTGTTGACGATAAAGTTGAGCCCGATCAGGAAGCAGTCAAACTGGCCGAGCCTTACGATCGAGAAACACAGGCATGGTTGTCGCGGACCATTGGTGAGTCGGCGGAGGAATTGACAGCCCGTGAAGGACGCTTTCGCGACACTCCCATCCTCGACCTCATTCAGCTTGTCCAGCTCGAAGCCGGCAAGGCCGATGTGTCGATGGTGGCGAATTTCAATCTCGATGCTCGCATCAAAAAGGGTCCTGTAACCGTCCGCGACATCGCCGGGCTGTATGTTTACGAAAACACACTCGTGGTTCTCGAAGTCACGGGCCAGCAACTGAAGGATGCTCTCGAGCATTCGGCGAAATATTTTCGCGCTTACGTACCCGGCAAAGCGCCAGCGGATTGGGTGGATGAAAGAATTCCCGCCTTCAACTTCGATATTGCCGAGGGCGTGAATTACGATCTCGACATCTCAAAGCAGGTCGGACAGCGAATTCAAAATCTTCGTTTCCACGGTCAGCCCGTGAACCCTGACCAGAAGTTTCGGCTGGCAACCAACAACTATCGTGTGAATGGCGGCGGTGGCTACACCATGTACAAGAGTGCCCCGGTGGTGTATCGATCGAGCGAAGAGATTCGGGAGTTAATTATTGACTGGGTAGAACGCCACAAGACGGTGCCAACTCGGGCTACCAACAACTGGCGCATAGTTCCTTAAGCTGAACGTCAAAAAGCCAAAACGGCAACCCGGGGGCATGGGTTGCCGTTCTGGCTTGTGAAAGAAGCGACGGATCGCCTCCTCTGCGGGAGCAATTACTTAACGGACCGCTGCGACGACCTCGATGATTTCGTAGCCCTTCTTGGCCCAATCACTCTTGGATGTAACAGCAGCCATCTCATTTTCAATCGCTTTTTGCTGGGCGGACTTGAGCAATTGCCGGCCAGTGGTTTCGCCAGGCATCCAAACTTCACTCAGGAAGTAGTGGTTCGCGTAGCGACGGAATACCAGCTTGCCTTTGTCTTCCGCCTTGGCTCTCGAAATGGGGATTGTTAACCGAGCAGCTGACTGGTTCTGTTCAGTGCTGCTGACTCTGAGCGCTTCGCCGCTCGCGGTGATCGATCCTACGGCGTACTCTCCAGCCGGCAGGTTCTTGTCACCTACAACGAACTCAAATGGGATCTTTGCAGTTTCCCGAGTGGACTGGCCATAAGCTGAAGTTACTGCCGTAACGAACGCCAATGCAACGACTATCATAAACATCGTGAGACCTTTGATTATTTGATTTGCCATGGTTCCTCCTGTAGTCCTTCGACTTTCTCAACTATTGTTACCCGCTTAATCCTGTCGTGACGCATTGCGAAGTTCGTGCCACATGACTCACTAGACCCCGGAAGAACGAAACGCGTACCGGAACGTGCTTAAATGCAGGCGAAAAGTGTTTGGTCAAGAACGGGACCTGCCGGTAAGGTTTCGACGACGGGAGTTGGTTTGCTATCCGAACGGATAGCGTTGTTATCTACTTGGATAGACTGAGGCGATGTCGAAGCAAAACCTGACTGTTGCTCCCTGAGAGTCAGGCGCGTAGACTTGGCTGAAGAAACTCTGACAAACTCCACACGAAATGCAGCCGCGACTCGCAGCTATCTCCGGCAAGCTCAAAGGGGCCATCTTCACGATTAGCGAAGATGCGGTTGTGATTGGGCGCGAGACGGCGGCAAACCTGTGCATTGCCGACGCGTCGGTGTCCCGTCGCCACTCGCGCATTGAGAAAGATGGCGAACAGTTTGTAATAACGGATCTCGAAAGTCTCAACGGCACGTTCGTCAACGACGTACCCGTGAGGATTCGCACGCTTGAACACGGCGATCGAGTCAGAATCGGCGAGTCGCAATTCCTCTTTCTTCTTCACCACGGCGATGTTCCTTCAAAGTCAAGTCAGGTGCAGATGGACGACCGTCAGGTTGTAAGCGGATCCACGGTGCAGATCCGTTTCGATGACGCCCTTTATTTGATGGCGCGCGACCTGAGTGCCTTAATGAAAGTCAGCACGACGATCAACGCCATTCGTGGGTTGGAAGAGCTGCAAAAGCGCCTGCTTGAACTCCTTTTCGAAGTTGTTCCCGCGCAGCGCGGTGCAATTCTGCTTACAGAAGAGGACGAGATTGAAGGCGCCTCGGTTTTTGGCCTGGATCGCGCCAGCGGAAAAGATGAAACTGTGATGGTGAGCCGGACCGTAGCCCAGCAGGTGTTGCGCGACGGTATTGCGCTGTTGGCAAATAATCCGATATCAGACCCGGACCTTGGTTCCGAGAGCTTGATAAGAACTAGGGCTGCATCAGTCATCTGCGTGCCGCTGGTAATGGTCGATCGCATACTTGGCGTACTCTATTTGGATACCAGCCTGAAAGGAGATGAATTCAACAAAGATCATTTGCAACTCGTCACGGCAATTTCCGGCATCGCCGCTGTGGCCATCGAGAACGCACGACATTTCGAATGGCTCGAAGATGAGAATCGTCGCTTGCTCGCGGATGTAAACATTGAGCACAACATGGTGGGCGAAGGTGACGCGATGCAACGCGTTTATCACATTATTTCAAAAGTGGCTCCCACCGATTCGACCGTTTTGATCTCAGGTGAAAGTGGCACCGGTAAAGAACTGGCAGCGCGAGCGATTCATCGCAACAGCAAACGGGTCAACAAACCCTTCATGGCTGTGAACTGCGCTGCCTTAAATGAATCACTGTTGGAAAGCGAGTTGTTTGGACACGAGAAAGGGGCCTTCACCGGTGCCGTCGCACAGAAGAAGGGCCGCCTTGAAGTTGCCGATCGGGGCACCGTTTTCCTGGACGAAGTTGGTGAATTGACTCCTGCCTTGCAGGTTAAGCTGCTGCGCGTCTTGCAGGAACGAGAATTCGAACGTGTCGGCGGCACGGCTACGATCAAGGTCGACATCAGACTGATCGCAGCAACAAACAAAAACCTCGAAGAGGCAATTGAATCCGGTGAATTTCGTCAAGACCTTTTCTATCGACTGAATGTTGTATCGTTTGAAATGCCCGCTTTGCGTGACCGTCGTGAAGACATCCCATTGCTGGCGAGTTACTTCGCCGACAAGTATGGGGTTAAGTGCAATCGCCGACTTAAGGGTATTTCCCCGGAGGCTCGCACCTGCCTGAGTGCCTATGATTGGCCCGGTAATGTACGTGAGTTGGAAAATGCGATCGAACGCGCGCTGGTACTCGGTACAACCGATAGCATACTGCCAGATGACTTGCCTGAAAGCGTCCTGGAAATAGCAGTGGCTGCCACTCCAGCCGCCACCGGGTATCACGAGGCGGTGGCGCAAACGAAAATACGAGTTATTTTGCACGCCATGGAGCAGGCGGGAGGAAGTTATACCGAGGCCGCGAAACTGCTCGCTGTCCATCCTAATTACTTGCATCGTCTGATTCGAAATCTCAACCTGAAGGAACAAGTCAGGAAGTAAGTGTGCTGCGCCCCTGGCCTTTTCGCACGACAACGCCCAACGAGAATCCCGTCCAAAGATACCTCACCTTGGAGTGTGCCGACCTGTCGTTGCTCTTTGTGAGAGTCATCCAAGCTTGAAAAGCTGCCACAAGTCGTAGCACCCCGAGGAGGGGTATTTTTCTGAGGCATTCGCCTGCAAGTTGATGCCGTTTCCGCCAGCTGTGAACCGGTTGCGAGTCATCTCAACCAGAGACAAGGGCTTAGATATGCTAGGAGGACTTATTGCAGAAAAGGTTTCTGTTGTACTGGATTCAAATTAGAGCTATATTGCAAGTCGCACCTTTGTCAGTGCCGCCTAAGGATACCGTTAAAGTTCGCAGTCATCCTGAGCGCCCTGAGCTTGTGTCGATATTTCTAAAACCCGAATCCTTATCCATAAAACAGGAATATCGAGCAGCCAAGGCCCTTGTCCCCTCAAATTCGTTCGCACAGTTGCATTAAAACGACATTATTAACCCCGTCTCTGGATTATTGTCTCTAGGAGGCTACGCATGGCTACGTCGCGCCGAAAGTTTCTCAAGGCAGGTATGATATTTACAGTTTTTGCCAGGGCACCTGCAATTCTTGGGAATGTTGTGAAAGACCTTGAGACTATTTCTGCCACGAGCAATTTGACAAGAGAAACATTTGCTAGATATCTGAACACTATGTTTCGGATTCGGTTAGGCAAGGCGTCCGAGATTAGTCTCAAGCTGATCAGCGTCGGAGATGTTAAAGCAGCGACCACCCATCCAGAGCAAGTAAGAGGCAGAGAAAACTTTTCACTTCTCTTTGAGGGCCCTCCGCAGTCTTTCGAGTTGACCCAGGAAACTTACGCTATCGAGCACCAGGCCATGGGCCGGTTTTCTTTGTTTCTGGTTCCCGTTGGCAAGCCTGAAAATCGCCATCACGAGGCGATAATCAACCGCTTTTAGGTAATAGTAATAATCCGGTATGGACGTTTTCCTTCGTCACACCAGCGCTCAAGATGATTCATTTTTGTTTCAGCTCTATGCCAGCACCCGAGTAGAAGAGATGACGCTGGTTAATTGGGATCCCGTGCAAAAGCTGGCATTTTTGCAGATGCAATTTGGTGCGCAACGTCGCTCATATGAGGATGAGTTTCCCAAAGCCCAGTATCAGATCATTTTGCGGGGCGACGACTGTGCAGGGCGTTTGATCGTCGACCGTTCTGACGAGCGTATTCTCATAGTTGATATCTCCTTGCTCCCTGAATACCGGAGCCTAGGAATCGGGACCAACCTGATTCGTCGTTTGCAGTCTGAGGCGAAAGAATCAGGACGGACCTTGCGGTTGCATGTCGAGAGTTTCAACCCGGCCCTCCGTCTTTACGAGCGTTTGGGTTTCAAAAAGATCATCAAGAACGGTCTCTATTGGCAAATGGAATCGCGGGACAAAGACCGAGTTAGCTATGGCGAAGAGCCACATTCAGAAGCGGCGGGGAACAGGGAAGGTGTCTGACAATCTGAGCCATGCGGCTTTTCTCGAGCAACTCAAGTCGAAATTCCTCCTTCAGCAGGAAGGTGGCGCTGCGGTTGAGCTGGAGCTCTGCCAAGTCTCGACATTGCTGTCAGGACCGTTGCAAGAGGCATTCTCTTTGGTGTTCCGGGGGCCTGCGGGCCAACTGCTCGCGCAGCGTACTTATCGATTTGAACATGACGTCATTGGCAGTTTTGAAATTCTGATTGTTCCGATTAGAAAAGACGATGACGGCTTGTGCTACGAAGCCATCTTCAATCGGCTTATTGAAGCAACATCAATCGACAGCCTGGCTTGAGACCGGGCCAAGAGGGGAAAGTAATCATGAGTAGTCCATATATAGGCGAGATCCGAATGTTTGGAGGAAACTTCGCACCCCAGGGTTGGGCTTTCTGTGACGGCGCGATAATGGCAATCTCTGAGAATGATGCTCTCTTTAACCTCATTGGCACCACTTATGGCGGCGACGGTCAATCGACTTTTGCTTTGCCCGATCTGCGTAGTCGCGTCCCCGTCCATGCGGGCAATGGATTTGTCATTGGACAAAACGGAGGGGTCGAGACGGTTACGTTGACGGTTAACCAGATTCCTATCCATACACACGTTCCCGCGAGCAATTCGTCAGCCGGCAGCAGCGCCGATCCCTCGGGCCGGTTGTGGGCAGCCAACGCTAATACAGGAGTTCCCGAATACACAGGAACTGCTCCGGACTCAAATATGAAGCCGGGCGCGATGAGCGTTGCGGGTGGAAGCCAACCACACGACAACATGATTCCGTTTCTCACAGTTAATTTTATCATTTCCCTTTTCGGGGTGTTCCCCGCGCAGTAGTCGCTTCACCGATAAGGGCGCTTTGTTTTTAACAATCTCCGGGAAGGCACACAGGCTGCCGGGTGCTTAGTTCCTCAGAGTGAAGTCGAAAGAGTCGCAGGACCAGCAGACCTCCGGACCGACGAAGAAGGAGAGTAAAACGTGGGTACACCGTATCTAGGCGAAATAAAAATCATCTCGTGGAATTTTGCACCGAAGGGCTGGGCTTTCTGTAACGGACAGTTAATGCCAATCAATCAGAACCAGGCGCTCTTTTCGATCCTGGGCACTACCTACGGCGGCGACGGACGAACCACGTTTGCGTTGCCAAATTTGCAGACGCGTACCCCTGTTCACGTCGGTGACGGCATTTTCCTGGGTGAGTCCGCTGGCGAAACGGCTCACACGCTCATCATGAGCGAAATGCCCCAGCACACCCATATCCCCCTCGCAGGTACCACTGCCGATCAGCCGTCCCCGGTAAACGGTTTTTGGGGGAGTGCGGCGCAGCAGGTTTACGCCTCCAACGCTAACTCGACGATGAACCCCTCGGGGGTGCTGCAAGTTGGAGGCAGCCAGCCACACGAGAACATGTCTCCCTATCTCGTGCTCAACTTTGTCATCGCACTTTCGGGTGTTTTCCCGACTCAAAACTAACGAGGAGTAGACCATGTCAAGCCCGTTCGTTGCAGAAATCAGAATCTTCGCAGGTAACTTCGCGCCGACCGGTTGGGCCCGTTGCGATGGGCAATTAATGCCGATATCCCAGAACACTGCACTGTTCTCGCTCCTTGGGACCACTTATGGCGGCGACGGAAAAAGCAATTTTGCGCTCCCTAATCTTCAGGGTAGCGCCCCTCTGCAGCAGGGCCAAGGCCCGGGATTGACGCTCCGAGATCTGGGCGAGATCGGTGGCGAACAAAACGTCACGTTGATTGATGTGGAAATGCCGGCCCATGCGCACACGGTGCGATCTTCCAGCGCGAATGCTGATCAAAATAGCCCGACAAACGATGTGTGGGCCGTAGCGGGCGCGAGACGAGCGGCGGTCAATCAGTACGCAGCCGGCAACGGTAATGTGTTGATGAGCCCTTTGGCGCTATCGGTAGCGGGTTCGAGCTTTCCACATAACAACATGCCGCCTTATCTGGGACTGACTTTTATCATCGCGCTCCAGGGTGTTTTTCCGCCAAGAAGTTGACGCTCGAAAGCTTTTCAGAACAGCGAAGGAAAGAGACTACGACACCGGCGGAAGATACATTAACGGCGCAGCATCAGGCAGAGGCTCAGTTATACAACCATGCTTGCCAACTGCTGACCATTCACGAATCGCTATTGCAGGACGCCGACAGAAATATCGCTTTTTTTCAGGCTCTGAAAGAGTCGATCAACCGGGATTCATTGGTTCTCGATATTGGTTCCGGTACCGGGTTATGGGCCATTGCCGCTGCTAAACTGGGAGCGAAACACGTTGTAGCTATTGAGCAGGAGCCGCTCCTCATTGGTCTTATTAAGAGCCTCGCACGAGAAAACGGCGTTTCGGATAAGGTGCAAGTTGTTCAGGGCCAGTCCGGGCAGATTCAACTTGAGGCCAAATTCGACGTTGTGATTTCGGAAACTATCGGTCACCTCATTTTTGACGAACAGATCGTTCAAATAATGATTGACGCCAGACAAAGGTTTCTCAAAACTGATGGAGCGCTGATTCCAAATTCCGTTAGGTTAGTGGTTGCGCCGGCCTTTTTCGAGAGGCCTGTATCCCTGCCTGTGGGCATTTCAGCTGCGTATGACTATTTCGATTCGCTAATCTTGAACGTCCCGGTAGGTTTGACGGACAAGAGCCGACTGAAGATCGTTGGCGCTCCCCAGGATCTGGTACGGGTAGATCTTACGACTGCAATGTCGCCTCCAGATCTCAACAACTTGAGCGCGAGATGGGCGTTGTTAGACACTAAACAGATCAATTGTTTTGCTGTCTGGGCGGAAGCTGACTTAACCCCTCACATCAATATTGCCACAATGCAAACGACCAGTTGGTCAACCACCGTGTACAGAATAAAACCATTTACAGAACAACAGGGTGCAGTTGACTTCAAACTTGCTCTGACGAGCAGTACTAACTATTGGACGGCAACGCTCTCCAAAGATCAGCATGAGGAAGTGCGCAATTATTCGCCCGCCTTTGCGGGTGCCGAGCTTTTGGCGCAAACCAGAATAAACGCACGGGCGTTTAGCCACCTGAAAGAAAAGGGGCTGTTGGAACTCTCAACGAAGTCTGTCTAATCCTGAATGTGAATTTGGTTCGAGCTGTCGCGTCCTCACGAAAACACGTGTCGCCTTTTAGCAAGCTCTCACACCAAAAGCCGGAGGTCGAACGATGAAGCACTCAGTTTCCAATAGAATTCCATATCGGGTATTGGGCCAACCTGGCTTACTGACCTGAGAAGTCTTTCGTAGTGTCTGCAACCCTTTGGACCGAAGAGATAACCTGAACAAGGAGACTCCAAGATGCTTCCCGCAACGAATCAGATTCAAGGAATTCGAAGCAAGTCTGTGGCGATGAGATACGCGCTACGGTATACGCCGATTGCCCTGATTTCATTCATCGCTTTCTTTGCGATTGCGATGTTTATCGCGAGTGATTCTGTGAAATCAAAGACAACCAGCACGCTGGAGGCAGCACGCCACAACAATGCTCTGCTGAGTAACCAGAAGTTGCGGACCTTGAATGTCGAATACACCGGAAGAGGCGCGCTCGTGCAGGCGTTGAAAAGTGGTGGGGCGCGACCGTTGACGTTGTTGTCGGACGACTTTGATGAAGACGGCGCCCCTGATCTCGTCACCGGCTATGACTATTCAGGCACCGGCATATTGACACTGCAGCGAGGCAACATCGATGCGTTCGCGCCGAAAGATCTCTCCATTTATGATCGAGCTGCCAGGGGAGAACTTCCGCCGTCGTTTCTTGACACTGCCGAAACGGTATCTATAGGCGAGCGACCTGACATCTTGCTAACGGGCGATTTTAATGGTGACGGACACAAGGACCTGCTTACTGCTGCTAGCGGTGGCGGTCTCTATCTACTCTCAGGCGATGGACGGGGAGGATTCGCCACGCCCCAGCGGCTTCGCTTGCCTGGCAAGGTAACTGCTCTTGCTGCAGGTGCCTTTGGTCATGGCGCGGGATGGTTAGCTGTGGTCGCCGGCGTGGTAGGGCCGCAAGGCCCGGCCCTCGCGATCTTTGATCAGGGTGCCAAGGGCTTGTCGCATGCACCCACCATCGTCTCGTTGCCCGGCAAACCGACGTCGTTGGTGTTGGGTCTATTGGACGAAGATCCCTACTTTGATCTGGCAGTCGCTGCCGGCAACGAAATCATTATTGTCCATGGACAGAAACCTGCGCCGCCGGTTAGCGACGGAGAACCAATCGATTTGCCCGCGCGCATGGAGCATGTTGCCGTCGGTTTTAATCTGCGTGGGTTAGTGACCGGC
>Ga0137366_10001864_pt1 | contig 15825 bp, 15 predicted proteins | sample SagtaG_8_FD_104938 | JGI IMG/M metagenome (GOLD analysis project Ga0137366, IMG submission 104938) | Vadose zone soil microbial communities from Sagehorn Ranch, Mendocino, California, USA - Sage1_L_60_16 metaG | ecosystem: Environmental > Terrestrial > Soil > Vadose zone | place: USA...
CCGCGGCTGGGCCGACGACGACCTCGCCTTCGCCAAGCCCTGGGGCTTCGAGCTGGAGCAGGTCGAGGCCGAGGTCAGGCTCTGGCAGGGCGAGCTGGACGTGCTCGCGCCGCGGGCCCACGGCGAGTACGTCGCGAGCCGCCTGCCGAACGCCCGCTTCGAGCTGCTCGAGGGCGGCGGCCACTTCCTCGACGAGGAGTGGGCGATCGTCCTCGACTGGCTCAGTGCGCGAGCATCACAACCGAGCGTCTAGGGCGCTCCGGTAGCCCGGTAGCAGCCGCTGATCCTCCCCACCTCCTCGAACGCGCTCGGCCCTGACTTCTGGCAGGCGAAGTCGATGTGCCTGGGAGGCGAGGCGTCGTTCGTCCAGACCGCGTTGGCGCCTCCCTGCGGATCGAGCGCGATCGAGATCGAGTCGGCCAGGCTGCGATTCGCGTTCGGGACGACAGAGCAGAAGATCCCGAACGTGCAGATGCCGCCGTTGTGTACCGAGCCGGCGCCGAGCGGCGTGGTCGTCACGCCCGGCGTCTGAGCGTAATAGGCCCCGTCCGGCCCGAGAGCGGCGGTCGCGCCGGTGATCTGGGAGAAGGCGATCGACCAGACCGAGCTCGGATCGTTCGGTCGCAGCGTGCCCGACGCGTAGTAATCGGCGTCGATCCGTCCGGCGGAGCCGGCCGCGATCCACGGGAAGAAGCTCGAGCCGCCCGTCCGGACGCTGAAGGGAGCCGTCCAGTGGCTGCCCCGGTCGGGCGAGGTGACGAGCAGGAGGTCCGTCGGCTGCGGCGTCTCCTGGCAGTCCGGGTTCGTCTCGCAATCCAGCACGTAGCCGTTCGGATCGTCGTGGCGGCGGACGGGCAGGAGCACGTGCACCTGTCCCGAGCGGTCGACGGAGATCGTCCCGAAGAGCTTGTCGGCGTTGTCGCCGACCTTCGTCACCGGGTCGAAATCACCTTGCCAGGCGAGGTGCGCCGTCCAGGTCAAGCCCCCGTCGAAGGACGTCGAGACCCGCGCCTTGTCGAACGGACCGAGCTGCGAGTAGTTGCACCCGCTCGCCACGTTCGAGGCGACGTCGTTTCCGGACAGCCAAAGCGCATAGACGATGCCGGTCGATTCATCGGCGACGACCCCGCTCGGAATCGTGTTGCAGCCCGAATCGAGGGTCGCGTTGGTCCCAGCCGTCACGAACGTCGGCGGCGAGAACGTCCTGCCGCCGTCGCGCGAGACCGTCACGTACACGAGCTCCTCGGGCGAAAACGTGTGGTACTCGATGTAGACGGTGGTCGCGTCGGGGTTCCAGCCTTGCCGGGCCTCGTGCGGGTAGACGTCGATCCACGGCCGGTCCGACGCTCCCGGGTGGTTGTCCGCGAGAGGCGTCTGCAGCGGCCACGTGTGACCGCCGTCCAGGCTGCGGTAGCCGCACGTGTGAAGGATCGTCGGCTCGCCGCAGATCTGGGAGTTGTAGAGCGCCCCGGCTGCGTCAACGGCCACCGCCGTGTCGCCGATCGCATTCGGGTCCGGCTGGCCGAGGTTGACGAAGTTCACGCCGTCGGGCGAGCTCGCGAACTCGCCGGGCGACTGCATTCGAAACCAGCGCGCCCGATGTCTGCAGCGGCTTAGGGCTCGGCATCGCGCTCGAGCAGCAGGCGTTCGAGGTGCTCATCGCCGTTCTGGCGCGCGCTGTCGATCGCGCGGAAGCCGCCGATGCCTTGGCGGATGTTCGGATCGGCGCCGCGGTCGAGCAGCAGTTCGCAGAGCTCATAACGTGTGTCGGGGCCCTTGTTCTCGGATGCAGCGGCCGCGTGGAGCGCGTTGATCCGGATGTGCGCGTTTCGCGCGAGCGTGTTCGGGTCGGCGCCATGGTCGAGCAGGACGCGGGCCGCATCGACGTGTCCGTAGAAGCAGGCGAGGGGGAGTGGCTGGAACCCGTCGTCGCCGTACGCGTTGGCGCTCTCCAGATCCTGGTCGAGGAGCTCGCGCAACCGCTCGGTTTTCCCGAGCGCTGCGGCCGCGAAGACGTTCAGCTCCGGGCGCTGGGCCAGCAGCTCCGCGACGCGTTCGTCGTCCCCGCGGTGGAGCGCTTCCAGGAGTTCCGCCATCAGCGAAGGAGCTTCGAAAGTCGGCGGTCCTTCAGGATCCGGCCCCCGGTCTGGCACTCCGGGCAGTAATAGATCGTGTGCTCCTCGAAGTCGACGCGGGCGATCGCCGTGCCGCAGACGTAGCAGGGCTCGCCGAGCTTGTTGTGGACGCGGTAGACCTTCGCGTCCTTCGCGCCGCGCTCGCGTAGCTCGAGGCCGCGCTCGAGCTCGGAGTCGATCGCCTCGGCGAGCGTCCGGACCTCTCCCGGGGACAGTCCCTGGGCCCTGGCGAAAGGGGACAGCTGCGCCGCGTGGAGGATCTCGTTCGCCCACGCGCGGCCGATCCCGGCGATCACCCGCTGGTCGCGGAGCAGCGAGTGCAAGCGCCGTGGCTGCTCGGCCAGGATCTCACCGAGCCGCTCCGCTCCGAGGCCTAGCGCTTCAGGGCCAAGGTGCTCGAGCTCGGCAGCCGCGGCTTCGGGCGAAAGCAGCCAGACGCCCGCCCGCTTCTTCGGCCCGCCCTCGGTCAGCACGAGCTGGCCGCCGCCCTCGAACCGGAGCCGGAACGCGGGCGTCTTCGGCCCGGCCTCACCCGCGCGGAGGTAGCGCAACCGGCCCGCGGACATCAGATGGATCAGCAGCACGAGCTCGCCGTCCTCGGTCGGGAACAGGAGCCTCTTCGCGCGCCGCTCGGCTCCGGCCAGCCGCCGCCCGTCGAGCGACGAGAGCGGTGGGTCGTACGTCTTCAAAGTCGCGACGTGCGCCGGGCCGGCCTTCTCGATCGGGAACGCGCTCACCGGATCGTTCAGCGCCCGGCGCCAGGCTTCCATCTCGGGCAACTCAGGCACTAAGGCGCTCGCTTGCGACGCCGACCAAAGAGGCCGCGACGGCTTCGCCGGCGCGGCCGTCCAACGCACCGTCTGGGAGGCAGAACCATGCTGCCCTCCAAAGCAGTTCGCCTCGTATTCTCTCGCCCATGGCTGAGCCGCTCAGCGTAGCCGTCACCCGCGGCGAGATCGTCGAGTCGGTTCACCGAGTGCATGCGGTTGCCGTCCAGAACGGCTCGGTGGTCGCGGCCGCGGGGGACCACCACGTGCTCGCGTCGCTGCGCTCCTCAGCGAAGCCGATCCAGGCCCTGCTGCTCGCACGCGCGCGCGAGGATCTCGACGAGAACGACCTCGCGATCGCCTCGGCGTCGCACTTCGGCACTGGGATCCACATCGACGCGGTCCGCACGTTGCTGAGCAAGACGGGCGGCAATGAGAGCGAGCTCGACTGCGGGCTGCAGGACGGCCGGCCGCCCGAGCCCGTCTACCACAACTGCTCCGGCAAGCACGCGGCGATGATCGCGGTCTGCCGAGCGCACGGCTGGCCGGTCGATGGCTACCGCCAGCCCGACCACCCGCTCCAGCGCGCGTTGCACGCCGAAGTCGCCGCCGCCGCCGAGCTCGATCCGAAGGAAGTCCCCACGGGCCCCGACGGCTGCGGTGTCGTCTGCTTCGCCCTTCCGCTCGAGCGAGCCGCCCACGCGTTCTCGCGCATCGAGCGGATCGACGGCGGCAACCGGATCGTGGCCGCGATGCGGGCTCGCCCGGAGCTCATCGGCGGCAACGGCGGCACCGACACCGAGCTGATGCGGAAACTCCCCGGCTGGATCGCCAAGGGGGGCGCCGAGGGCCTGATGTGCGCGGCGTCGGTCGACGGGCTCGGGCTCGCGGTCAAGGCGGCCGACGGCAACTCCCGGGCGCTGCGCCCCGCGCTGGCCGCCTTCGGCGCCGCGCTCGGCCTCGACCTCTCCGGTTTTGACGAGCAGACGATCCAGAACAGCCACGGTGAGCCTGCGGGGACGACGGCTAGTTTCTGAGGAAATTGTTCCGAAATTGCGAGTTCGCGTGTAACATCCGAACCCGGCGAGGGGGAAGCCGGGGAGAGCACCGGTTCTCGTCGTGTTCGTTTAGGTCAACGCGAGACAGCCGGAGGTCAAATGCTCACTGTCGACATTTCCCTTCCGGACGTCGAGGAGCTCCACAAGCTGGTCCAGGACGGGACCGAGAAGGGCTTCCTCACATACGACGAGATCGTGTCCGGCCTCGAGGAGGTCGAGCTCACCAAGGAGCAGATCGAGGATTTCTACACGTACCTGATCGACCACTCCATCGAGTTGATGGAGGGAGAGCAGCACAAGCACCCGCCGCACGAGCAGCCGGCCCTGGCGGAGGAGGAGAAAGGCCCCAAGCTCGACCTGACCGTCGAGCCGAGCCTTGACTCGCTGCGCCTCTATCTCCGCGAGATCGGGAAGGTGCCGCTCCTGACCGCCGACCAAGAGGTCTACCTGGCGAAGCGGATCGAGCGCGGCGACATGGCCGCGAAGACGCAGATGATCGAAGCGAACCTGCGCTTGGTCGTCTCGATTGCCAAGTCGTACCTGGGCCGCGGCCTGTCCTTCCTCGACCTGATCCAGGAAGGCTCGCTCGGGCTGATCCGCGCGGTCGAGAAGTTCGACTACCGCAAGGGCTACAAGTTCTCGACCTACGCGACGTGGTGGATCCGGCAGGCGGTGACGCGCGCGATCGCCGACAAGGCGCGCACGATCCGCATCCCGGTGCACATGGTCGAGAAGCTGAACAAGGTCGTGCACATCGAGCGCCAGCTCGTTCAGCGTCTGGGGCGCGAGCCTCGGCCCGACGAGATCGCGGTCGAGCTCGAGATGACGACCGCGGAGGTGCGCGAGATCCTGCGCATGGCTCAGCACCCGGTCTCGCTGGAGAAGCCGATCGGCGAGGAGGAGGAGTCCGAGCTCGGCGACTTCGTCCAGGACGAGCAGGCTGAGTCGCCGTTCGACACCGCCCAGGTGTCGCTTCGGCGGGAGGACATCGAGAACGCGCTCGCGTCCTTGCCCGACCGCGACCGCAAGGTGATCGAGCTCCGCTTCGGGCTGTCGGGCGCGCAGCCGTGCACGCTCGAGGAGGTCGGTAAGGCGTTCGGCGTCACGCGCGAGCGCATCCGCCAGATCGAGAACAACACGCTCAAGAAGCTCGAGTCACTGCCGGAAGCGCAAGGTCTAAAAGACTGCGTCTAACCGTGGCGCGCGCCGTCCCGATGCTCTCGTACGAGGACGTTGGGGCGGCGGTCGACTGGCTGGGCGCGGCGTTCGGGTTCCGCGAATCGGGGCCGCGGTTCGACGACGGTGAGGGGCACGTGACCCACGTCGAGCTCTCGCTCGACGGCGCGACCGTGTTCCTCGGCTGGCCAGGCCCGGACTACCGCAGCCCGAAGCGGCACGCGCAGGAGTGCGAGCAGGCCGCGCGCTGGCTCGCGACGCCTTGGGTGATCGACGGTGTGCACGTCGACGTCGAGGATCTGGACGCGCACCACGAGCGGGCGAAGTCAGCGGGCGCGACGATCATCCGCGAGCCGGAAGACCTGCCGTTCGGCCGGCTCTACTCGGCGGCTGACCCCGAGGGCCACCGCTGGATGTTCATGCAGTCGGGGTGAGCGTCCCGCAGTAGCGCCCGGCGAAGGTCGGCATCTGGGCCATGACGCTGATCGGACGGCCGTCGCCGAGGTACCCGGGGCGGTTTGTCCGGAAGCGGAGGGTCCACGGGCCGCGATGAGCGACCCGGAACCTGACGACCACGCTCTCGCCCGGGTGGACGGTCACGCTCCGCTTCGCCCCCGGGCCGCGCAGTTGCAAGGTGGTCGTCTCGGAGCGCGGCGCAGGCGGCAGTGAGAGCGGCAGCGTGAAGACGCCGCGGACGCGCCCGTCACTGGCCGGGTACACCGTGATCTGCCCAGCCTGGGCGAGCCAGGAGTCGTGATACAGCCCGCCGGCGACGATCGCGAAGCGCGGCGTCCCCAGCGGACGCCAGAGCTCGTAGTTGACGGCGCGGGCGATCCGGACGGCGTGTGCGAGCTGGACGCGCACCGCATAGTTCGAGATCAGGAGTGGGCCTTTCAGCGTCCGTCCGCGCGAAACGAGCCGCCCGTCGCGCGCGGCTTTGGCCCGCGGCGCGCCGAACGCGTCGATCGGCGAGGCGTTGTCGAGGAAGTACAAGTGGCGGAGGGATTGGTTCCAGAAGAGCAGCTCGTCGGCGGCAGCGTGGAGCGTCGCGGGTGTCTGCAGCAGCGTCACGTCGCCGAGGCCGGCGTGGTCGACCCAGCGCGCGTCGGTCGGCAGGAGGCTCGTGCGGACCGAGCGCACGACGTGGGCGTCGAATGCAACGGCCCCGAGCGAGACGAACGCAGCCGCGAGGATCGTCGCCCCGATCGCCCAGCGCGCGAGAAAGGCCCGGAAGCAGACTGCGGCGCCGAGCAGCGCCAGCGCGCTGGCGAGCAGCGCGACGACGAGTGAGCCGGTGCCGATCCCGATTCCCTTCTCCAGCCGGAAGACCGCGAGTAGGAACGGCGAGTCCTGTTTGGAGTCGCTGATCGTGTAGCCGGAGAGCGGCACGCGCGCGGCCAGGGCGAGCAGGCCCAGGCCGAGCACGGCCGCGACTCGTGCGCCTGGGCGGTTACGGCGGAGCCAGAGCGCGAAGGCCGGCAGGACGAGCGGCGGCAGCACCATCAGGTAGCGCTCCTGGAAACGGAGGGTCCCGCTGGCGGCGTAGAGCGATGCCTCGACGAAGATCGCGAGCAGCGCACCCACTGCGAGCGCCGCGAAGGCTTTCTCGTCCCGCGTGCGCGGCCGCCAAAGCGCGTACGCAAGCCCGACCAGGGCGCCCGGAACCAGCGCGAAGCCGGCCGAGTAGGCGAGCAGCAGCGCGTCGGTGCCGAGCCAGTGGCCGATCGCGCCGGGCTTGACCCCGAGATCCGCAACGCCCGAGTAGTACCCGAGCAGCCGCTTCGGGCCGAGCACCGCGACCAGCAGGACCGGCGCGGCATAGAGCCCGAGCGACAACCGATAGCGTCGCCACACGGTCCGTACGGACCAGCCGTCGACCACGAGCGCCGCGGCCAGGAACACGATCGGCAGGAACACGTACTGGACCCGCGCGAAAGTGGCGAGCCCGGCCAGGACCGCGAACCCGACCTGCAGGCGGCGGGTCGGCTCGGAGAGAGCGCAGACGCCGAGGTAGACGGCCCCCAGCACGAGCGGATAGGCGGTCGCGTCCGCGAGCACGAAGGAAGCGAAGAAGAGGTCGGGCGAGGCGACGGTCAGCGCGCCGGCCGCGAGCGCCATCCAGCTCCCGCCCCCGAGTCGCCGGACGAGCAGGTAGACCGGGATTGCGGCGAGAGACATCGCGAGCGCGTTCTCGGCCTGGGTGAGGCGGTAGGCGACGGCCGGGTCATGCGTGAGCCAGAACGGCGCCGCGAGCAGCGGCTCGAGCATCGCCGGGAAGTGCGCCGAGTGCCCGCGGATCAGCGGTCGGCCGCTTTCAGCGAGCGAGCGGGCGATGGTGCCGTAGATGTACTCGTCCGGGAAGTAGAGGGGCGTCGTGTGCACGAGCGCGGCGGCGAAGCGAAGGCCGAAGCTGACCGCCACGAGCCCCGCCAGCAGCAGGCGTGCCGGGACCGCGGCCGCGCGCGCGAGCCCTTCCGGGCGCGGGAGAGAGACATCCACCGCCACGTGTCTGCGTATCGGCAGGTCCCGGGTGTCCCTTGAACGAGGGATACTTCGTCTGGATGGGGGTCGCGGACCTGCACCTGACGAGGGTTTCTTGGAGTGCCCGCTTCCGGGAGCCGGCGGTGCGTGGCGCGCAGCTTCTGGCCGTCTCCGGCTTCGCGCTGGCCCAGCCGCTCTTCGACATTCTCGGCAAGAACGCGGAGTTCTTCGCCGCACGCGGCTCGACGCCTGGAGACATCCTGCTCTTCGCGCTCGTCGTCACCTTCGTGCCGGCGCTCGGGCTGCTGCTGGTCGAGCTCGGCGTCGGCGCCGTCAGCCGTCCGGCCGGCTACGCCCTGCACCTCGTGTTCCTGGCGTTCTTCGGCGCCCTCTTCGGCGTCCACGCGCTCAAGCGCGCGGGCCTGAACGGAACGACCGCCCTCATCGCGGGCGCCGTAGTGATCGGCCTGGCCGTGGCCCTCGTCGTCTGGCGCGCGGCGGCGGCGCGCTGGTTCCTGACCGTGCTCGCCGCGGCGCCGGTCGTCTTCCTCGCCGTCTTCCTGTTCGGCACGCCCGTGCAACACCTCGTCTTCCCCAACGCCGAGGCGCGCGCGGCCGCCGCCTACGTGCGCCACCCGACTCCCGTCGTCTTCCTGCTGTTCGACGAGCTCCCGACGATCACGCTCGAGGACGAGAACGGCGACATCGACGCGGGCCGTTTCCCGAACTTCGCGCGGCTCGCCCAGAGCTCGCTCTGGTTCCGGAACATGACGACGGTCTCGAGCAACACGACGACCGCGGTGCCCGCGCTCCTGACCGGGAAGCTGCCGGCAAAGGGCTCGCTGCCGGTCTTCCAGGACCACCCGAACAACCTCTTCACGCTGCTCGGGCGTCGCTACCGGATGCACGTCGTCGAGACGCAGACCCAGCTCTGCCCGTCACGGCTCTGCAAGCGGAAGCGGCAGAAAACCGGCAAGCGACTCTCGTCGCTCTACTCCGATGCCCGGACGGTCTACCTGCACCTGATCGCGCCGCCCTCGCTGGAGGAGCGCCTGCCCCCGATCGACGAGTCGTGGGCGGACTTCGGCGCCGATACCGGCAAGCAGCTCGAGGAGCAGGCGAAGCTTCCGAAGGTGAACCTGAAGACGTTCTACATCGGCCGGCTGCGCGACTTCAACCGCTGGCTCGCGCGGCTGCGCGCTCCCGGCGCGACGCCGTCGCTCGACTATCTGCACATCCTCTTCCCGCACGGGCCCTGGCTTTACTTCCCCTCCGGACGCGTGCGCGCGGTCGCGGTCCCGCGGGCACCGGGCCGCACTGAGGAGACGTGGTGGAACGAGGGGCTCGCTGAGCAGGCCTGGCAGCGGCACCTGCTGCAGGCGGGCTTCACCGACAAGCTGCTCGGGCGGTTCATCGACAAGCTGCACAGGACCGGCCTCTGGAGCAAGGCGCTCGTCGTCGTGACCGTGGACGAGGGCGACAGCTTCCGCGGCGGCGACAGCAGGCGTGACCCGACGCGGACGAATCTCGGCGACATCGCCTTCATCCCGCTGTTCGTCAAGCTGCCGGGCCAGGACCAGGGCCGCGTCGTCGAGCGGCACATGACGAGCGTCGACGTGCTGCCGACGATCGCTTCCGTGCTGGGCGTGAAGATGCGGTGGAAGCACGACGGCCGCTCGGCGCTACTCGACGGGCCGGGATCGCCCATGGTGAGGGTCGGCAAGTTCGCGACCTCGTTCTCGGCTGCGCAGGCGCTGCGGCAGAAAGCGCGGCAGCGCAAGCTCGCGCTCTTCGGCAGCGGCTCCTGGGGGCCGGAGCTCGCGGGGACCGGGCGCTACCGCGGCCTGGTCGGGAAGCCGCTCGGCTTGCTGCAGATCGCGGGCTCGGTCTCGGCTTCTGCGACGATCGACGCGGTGGGCAGCAAGCTCGTGCGCTCGTTCCCGAAACGGTCTCAGCTGATCCCGTCACCGCTGACGGGGCCTGTCTCGGGGCTGCATCCCGGAGATGCGATCGCGGTGGCGCTCAACGGCCGGATCGCCGCTGTCTCGCTCGTCTACCGGGGGCCGCACTTCTCGGCGCTCGTGCCGGAGTCGGCCTTCCGGCCGGGGCGCAATTCGGTGCGCGCCTTCCTGGTCTCAGGCAGCCCGTCGGCCCCGCAACTGCGCGAGCTACGCGTCTCGTTTTCTAGCTAGGCGCCTTCGGGATCTTTCGCCCGCTCGGCGGGCACGAAAAGACGGCAGTGCGGGCACTTGAACCCGCGCGAGTCCGGTGCGGAGGGATCGACGAGGAGCTCGGCCTCGAACTCCTTCCCGCAGTGCGGGCAGACAACCGGCTGAAACGACTGGGCGGCAGTCTCGGCCACGCCGCCAAGCTAGCAAGACCTGCGGACCTTTCGGTTCGCTATCCGGCCGGGTCGAGGTGGTCGAGGCGCCGACCGGTGGCAGCGGCGATGTTCGCGGCAAGCGCGGCGTGGCGCTCGTCGAAGGACGTGCCGTCCGCATAGACCTCGACCAGGCCCCAGCAGTCGCCTGCGGCCGGGAGGCAGACCATCAGCAGGGACTCGAATCCGATCTTCTCCAGCAGCGCCGCCTCGTTCGGCTCTGGTGAATCCTCGAGCAACGACACCGCGCGCGGCTCACCGCTCTGAACGACGTCGAGGGTGAGTGGATAGTCGGAGATCAGGTACTCGTGACCGAGCTCGAGCGGCTCCTTGCCATGTGTGAACTCGGCGAGCGCAACGAGCAGGTCGCCGACCACGCGCGAGATCGCGCAGGCCTTCGCGTCCAGGTTCTCGACGAGCTCCCGGCAGGCGGTCTCGAGCAGTCCTCGAACCGTCTGCTCCTGGTCCAGAGCCGCAGCAACGCGCTTGACTGGCTCGTCAGTCACCGTGTGCATCCTAAAGTCCACGAATCGTCCGGCGCGTCCCGATCACGATCAGCGGCCCGCGCGCTGGGCGCAGCCAGCGCAGCATCGTGAGCAGCTGCGGCAGGGGCAGGCTCACGCAGCCGAGGGTCGGCCGGCCCGTGCTCGCATGGAGGAAGATCCCCGAGCCGCGGCCGGGCACAACCGGCTTCGTGTTGTAGGCGATCACGGCCAGGTGGCGGTACGCGGTCGGCGATTGGGACAGGTCCTCGCTCGTGACCCGGAACGGCGGCTTGGAGCCGCACGGCACGTGGCGGAAGCGGTTGTACCAGGGCGAGCGCGAGTCCTCGACCCACCAGTCGCCGCAGGCGATCCGGTGGTAGCGGTAGTGGGCACCTGGATTCGCCGCAAGCCCGTACATGACCGGGAGGAGGCCGAACGCGCCGGACGGGGTCGTGCGGTCGCCCTCGCGCTTGTTCGCGGAGACGCCGTGCTGGCCCAGCCAGGCCGTCCACGGCCCGGCGACGGCGCGCCAGCAGCCGCCGCTCTTCTGCCAGAGCTCGAGCGTGCCCTGGGTCGAGGCTCGGTACGGCGCGACGACGGTCACGAGCTGCCGTGCGGAGCCGGTCGACGCCAGCTGGTTTGCGAGGTTGCCGGGGCAGGCCGCGGCGTTTCGGCTACCGCCCGCAGCGGAGGCCGCGGCGCCGAGCGTGAGACAGGCCGCGAGGGCGATCCACCTCATCGCGTGCAGACTACGTGCCCGATGAGGCTCCTCCTGCTCGCACTCGTTGCGCTGCAGCCGCCCTTCACGCATTCGGTCTCGCGCGTGACCGCCGCGCAGCTGCCGCACTCCTGGCGGCCGGGCTGTCCGGTTGCACCGGCACAGCTGCGGCGCGTGCGCCTGACGTACTGGGGCTTCGACGGGCGGGCTCACACCGGCGCGCTCGTCGTCAACGCCTCCGCGGTCGGCGACGTCGTTCGCGTCTTCCGCCGCCTGTACGTCGCGCGGTTTCCGATCCGGCGGCTGCGGCCGATCGACGCCTATCGCGGAGTCGATGAGCGCTCACTCGCCGCCGACAACACGGCGGGCTTCAACTGCCGCTACGTGATCGGCCCCGGGCCGAAGCGCTGGTCGGTGCACGCGTACGGCCTGGCGATCGACGTGGACCCGGTCGAGAACCCGTACGTCGAGGGCGGCCGCGTCCACCCTCGTGCCGGACGCGCGTACCTGAACCGCTTGCGAGTGCGCCCGGGGATGGCCGTACCAGGCGGCCTGCTTGTCCGATCCTTCGCCGCGGTCGGCTGGCAATGGGGCGGCCGATGGGCCGCGCCCGATTACCAGCACTTCTCAGCGACCGGCGGCTAAGGACTCAACCGGAACGGCGGGTACTCGTCGGTCACGAGCACGAACGCGTAGCCGCTGACGCGGTTGCTCCAGCGGAACACGCCCGTGATGAAGTCGAACAGCCCGCGCGGGTAGCGCCCCGTGAAGAGAACCGCGAACCAGGCGCAGATCGCGCACACGATCGCCGCCAGGAAGAGGAAGAAGAGCACGATCAGGTGCGGGATCGCGAGCAGCCACTTCACGATCGGCAGCCAGCGGTTCAGGTCCTGCTGCACGTTCGGATACGGCATCTCCAGCGAGACCGACTGGCGCTCGTCGGTGGACGGATAGGCGTCGTCCATCAGCGCGAGGTAGACGAAGACGCGGTTGGTGAACCTGAGCAGCTCGAGGTTCCAGTCGTACCACCAGCGCGGGTACTTCTGGCGAAAGACGATCATCAGCAGCACCGGCAGGAACAGCACGCCGCCCCCGACTTCGGCCACGTGCGCGCCCTTCCCCCAGTTCCAGTAGTCGTGGCCTCCGAGGGTCCCGAGGAGGATGACGATCGGAATGACCATGAAGATGCGGAACGCCGTGGTGAGGCGGTTGAGGTCTCGGTTCGGGTAGGCGACGTCGAACTGCACCGGGTACGTCGACGCGGTCGATGACTCCATGACTGTCCTCCTGCCTAGGGAACTGCCTGGGCCGAGTCTAGGCCGCGCAGCAGTCGGAGCGCGATTCCCCGCAGGGTCTCCTGGCCGTACACGTGCTTCTCGTCGTGGAGGGTGAGAATCGCGACGGAGACGCGCTCGTTGCCGCGCGTCAGGAGAGCGACCTGGTGGTCGACCCAGCCCCTGCCATCGCCCCAGCCGCCCTTGAAGTAGAGCCGCCAGCTGCGCGGGCGAACCCACGCGATCCCCCAGCGCTGCACCGGCGTGATCGTGTTGAGGAGCCCCATGGCGTATGCACGATGGCGAGGAGTGATGAGCGCGTCGATGTGGAGGAAGTAGCGCGTCTGGTCAGCGGCAGTGATCCTGCTGAAGCCCCAGGTCCCCGTGACCAGCGTGAAGCGGCGCATGTGGGCGCGGTGGGCGAGGGCGTAGACGTTGGCGCTGCCGACGATGTGCAACACCTCGCTGGCAGCGTCGTTGTCGGACCGGCGGATCATCGGCGTCAACAGCGCGCGGTCGGACGCGCGGAGCGGCCGGTTGCGGACGGAGGGCATGTCGAGATAGGCAATGAGGAGCATCGCCTTGATCACGCTCGCGGACGGAAACGTCTCGGCGTAGTGCCAGCCCCAGAGGCGCGTGCGCGTGCGGACGGCGAAGGCGATCGGGCCCTGGCGGTGCGAGGCGTAGCGGACCGCCGCGGCGACATTGGGCCGCCAGGGCTGCGGAGAGCTTCCTGCGAGGCCGGCGGAGACGAGCACAAGCGCCGCGAGCCAGACGTAGCCTAGATGCCGTGCGCGCACAGGTACTGCATCTTCCCGGCGAACCGCTCCGGGAGGCAAGCCTGCCCGACCCCGAGCCGGGGCCGGGACAGCTGCGCGTCCGCGTCGAGGCCTGCGCGGTCTGCCGCACCGACCTGCACATCGTCGACGGCGAGCTTCCCGATCCGAAGCTCCCGCTCGTGCCCGGCCACCAGATCGTGGGCGTCGTCGACGAGGTCGGCGAAGGCGCGGAGGTCGAGCCGGGCTCGCGGGTCGGCGTGCCGTGGCTCGGCTGGACGGACGGCGAGTGCCGCTTCTGCCAGAGCGGGCGCGAGAACCTCTGCGACAACGCGCGCTTCACCGGCTTCCACGTCGACGGCGGCTACGCGGAGGCCGCGATCGCGGACGCGCGTTTCTGCTTCCCTATCCCCGACGGCTATACGCCGGTGCACGCGGCGCCGCTGCTTTGCGCCGGGCTGATCGGCTACCGAGCGCTGCGGCTGGCCGGAGACGCGACGCGGCTCGGCCTGTACGGGTTCGGCTCTTCCGCGCACCTGATCGTTCAGGTCGCGCGCTGGCAGGGCCGGCGCGTGTTCGCGTTCACGCGCGAGGGAGACACGGAAGGGCAGGAGCTGGCCCGCTCGCTCGGGGCGGAGTGGGTAGGCGCCTCCGGCGAGCAGCCTCCCGAGCCGCTCGACGCGGCGATCATCTTCGCGCCGGTCGGTGCGCTCGTCCCGGTCGCGCTCCGCGCGCTCGAGAAGGGCGGCGTCGTGGTCTGCGCGGGGATCCACATGACCGACATCCCGACGTTCCCCTACGAGCTGCTCTGGGAGGAGCGGGTCCTGCGCTCGGTCGCGAACCTGACCCGCGAGGACGGCAAGGAGTTCCTCGAGCTCGCGCCGCAGGTGCCCGTCGAGACGCACGTCGAGCGGTTCCCGCTGGCGCAGGCGAACGAGGCGCTCGTTCGCCTGCGCGCGGGCAAGATCACCGGCTCTGCCGTACTGGAGACAGCCGGTTAGACTCCCGCGCATGCTTCGAGCGGTCGGAGCTGCTCTCGGATTCGTCCTCGTGTTCGCCGCGACTCCGGCTCTCGGCGCCGGAACGACGTACACGATCGGACCGGTCGTCGACGTCAGCGCGCCGTGCGCGGGACAGAACGCGGAAGTCGAGCAGGCGGTCGACCCGGCGCTCGGCTACGTCTACGAGACCTGGATGGGCTGCAGGGGCATCGCGTTCGCGCGCTCGACCGACGGCGGCCGCACGTTCGAGGAGCCGCTCTCCGTTCCGGGCTCCGTGGGATCCAACTACAACTCCTGGGACGCTGCCGTCGCAGTCGGGGCGGACGGAACCGTCTACGCCGTCTTCATGCTGACACGCGCCTCGCAGTGGTATCCGGTCGTCGCCGCGTCCTTCGACCACGGGAGCACGTTCACGCAGGTGACCCGCCTGATCCCGCCGGACCCACACAACTGGGGCGACCGTCCGTTCATTGCCGTCGGGCCCGACAACAGCGTGTACGTCACGTGGGATTACGGCCCCGATCGCAGCACGGTCACGTACCTCTGCGATCCGACCGGCAGCTGCGGCTTTGCGACGGGTCAGCTCAACGTCGTGATGCAGCGCTCGACCGACCATGGCCTGACCTTCGGGCCGATGACGTACGTGAGCCCGGGCTTCCCGGCGAGCGGTGGTGACAGTGCACCGATGGTCATCGAGCCCAACGGCCGGATCGACGTGCTCTACCAGGGGTACCACATCACGGATACGACGACGTACGCGATGGAGCCGGGCTACGAGTACTTCACGGCGTCGAGCGACGGCGGGCAGACCTGGTCGTCGCCGGTCCGCCTCGGTCCGGACAACGGGACGATGTCGCTCGCCGAGTGGTGGATCGACGGGGCGATCGCGATGGACGCGGGCGGCAACCTCTACGCCGTCTGGGACACGCAGGGCACGGATGACGACGTCGGCTGGCTCTCGTACTCCGCCGATCACGGCGCGCACTGGTCGGATCCGGTTCAGGTACCGCCCGACCGGCTCCAGGTTCCGCATGTGATGGAGGTCTCAGGCGGCAGTTCGGGGACCGCCTACGTGAGCTTCTTCTCGAGCGCCGACCCACAGGGGTACGCCGATTACCTCCGGACCTTCTCGATCTCACACGGCTGGCAGGGCGCGGCCGTCCGGGTCTCGCCGGACTTCGGCGACATTTCCGTCTGGCCCGGCGACACCTTCGGGATCTCGACGCTTTCGCCCGGCAACGTCGTGCTCAGCTGGGGCAGCGCTACCTCGTCAACGCAGAAGAAGTCGCACATCTTCGCCGCGCCCGTCGCCGTGCGGGGGCACTAGGTCAGCTCGCGCGCGGCGGCGTCGAAGACCTCGGTGTGCCGGTCGACATCGGCCTCCACGGTGGCCGGCGACATCAGCGCCATGTTGTGGAACGGCGTCAGCAGGATCCCGCGGTTGAGCGCGTAGAGGTGCATGAAGCGGTCGAGCTCGTGGTCCATCGAGGCCGCCGCCTCGCCGCCGGTGTGCGGGCGGACGCGCCGGAACCCGTATTCGGCACGGCAGCCGAGGCGAGTGATGTACCAGTCGA
>Ga0137366_10001872_pt1 | contig 15802 bp, 11 predicted proteins | sample SagtaG_8_FD_104938 | JGI IMG/M metagenome (GOLD analysis project Ga0137366, IMG submission 104938) | Vadose zone soil microbial communities from Sagehorn Ranch, Mendocino, California, USA - Sage1_L_60_16 metaG | ecosystem: Environmental > Terrestrial > Soil > Vadose zone | place: USA...
CCTCGCTTTCGTCGGTCGACGCCCCGATCCGTCCCCACACTGCGTCGAGCGATTCGGTGAACGAATCGCCGGTGAAGAAGCTGCAGCCGGAGAGCTCCGCCCATTCTTCACGTACGTCGTCGGGAGTGCGGAAGCAGGATTGCCAGTTTACCGTTGTCCCGCCGCCAAGTCCGGTACCGGCAAGAATCGAGACGCTCAGATCGCGAGTTCCCGACAACCCAGCTTCACGAAATAGCCTGTGCATTCCGATCAGCTCGTGCTGATCGAAATCACCGGCGCTCAAACCGCTGCCCGCTTCGACCACTATGACGTTCTGGCCATTCGCCGCGAGCTCCGCCGCAACGACGCTTCCGGCAGCGCCCGAACCGACCACGCACACGTCGCACTCGATTTCCGTTTCGGGTCCCGGCTTCGAAAGCGGGATGCGTGGTGCCGATGCTTTCTGATTGATCTGCGGCTCGTAACCGATCGCGCTGAGTAGTGCGTCCGATTCAGGCGTGCCGTTCGACGCGTAGGTGTGAAGCATCACCAGGCTCCGCGCACCCTGAAATGCCGAGCGGAGCTGCGGGACCGCGCTTCGAGACAGGCGCTGCAGCACGTGTTCGCGCACCGCCTGGGGCAGACGCGAGAACCTCGTCGCATTTGCCGATACGGTCGCGATGAAAAGCGGATTCTCCAGCAGTTTCAGAAAAAGTCGGAACGCATCGCGCTTGGCGGGCTCGATTCTCTCGAGCGCTTCGGCCACCAGTGCCGCAACGCCGAGGTCCCTCGCCGACATGCTGAAGAGGGCGGGATCTTCGTCCTTCTCAAACGCGAGCGAGGGGACGAAGGCGTCGCACAGGGCGTCGAGTGCTTCAGTCTCGCGGATACTTAAGTTCATAAAACGCGAGGGTTAGATGGCCTGCGTTCCCGAAGGACATACAATACTGAAGCGGGGAGCGGCCGGCCAACAAACGCGACTCAGCTCGGAGCTTCACAAGCGCGCCCGGAAAAGCTCCAAGCTAAGACGCTGCCTAGCTAACCGCTCCCCGCTTCAGTTCTGTGGATACCCGAGTGGGCCCCGAAACCCGACCCGAATCTTGCGATGTCAGGCTCCGACGCGAATCTTAGGGTCCACGACGGGAGGCTTTCTGGCCGGCTACGACTTCACTACCAGGGTGCGCGGCGCGCTGATCAAGGCGCGCGACGAAGCGCATCGCCGCCACCACGAGTACGTGGCGCCCGAGCACCTGCTGCTCGGCCTCCTGGCCGAAGACGACGCGCTCGTGATGGACGTTCTGGAGAACCTCGGCGCCAACCCGATCGAGATCCAGACCGCCGTCGAGCACATGGTCCAGAATGGTCAGCCGACCGCCAGATCACGGATGCCGGATTTGCCCTACACCACGCGAGCGAGAGTCGTGCTCGATCAAGCGATCGGAGCGGCCCATGAGTTCGGCGACGGCTACGTCGGCACACAGCACTTACTGCTCGGTCTCATTCGCGAGCGACTGGGAATCGCGGCGCAAGCACTGACTTCCGCTGGACTGACGGAGCCAACGCTGCGACGCGAGATAGTGCGACTACTTCAGGGGGAAGGCGTTGCTGCTGCGATAGACATCGACACCAGTGGGAAACGCGAGGAGACGCAGGTGCCGCTCAGCATTGCTGTCGAACTGCGTTACGAGGACGGGACGCTGGCGAAGAGAATTTTTGCATCGCCCGATGATGCGATCGGGTTCCTTCGCGATAGATCCAAGGAATAGTCTTCGGGCGCGGATCACCCTACCTGTGATTGCGCTACTTCTGGGTGCAGCCCGTAGCCCACCGCCGGTCCGCCGAACGCCCCGAGCCGGTAGTCTTCAGTTGCATTTGACCTATCTCTCCAGCTCCGTCATTCTCTTCACCGCGATCCGGATCGGCATGAAAGTCGCCGCCAGGCAGACCAAAGTCGCGCCGCCAAAGCCGAGCCAGATCGCCGAGGGATCGGGGTCAGTGCGCAAGAGACGAGCACCAAGGTACTGATAGACCGGACGTGCCTCGAGCACGATCACCAGACCGATCAGAACCACCGACGCCATCATCAGCACCAATCCACCGAAGGACGTCGGAATCTGCGCGGCGTTCTCGGTGTTGAATTTCGGAAATAGCGCGCCGAACCCGAGGGCGAGGCCGGCGATCGCGAACGTCATCATCGTGATGGTGAAAATCGAAACCGCCATCATGAATCCGCTCACCTGCAGCAACACGTCGGTCGCGAACACGAGCACGAGCGCGAGGCCAAGCAGCGGAATCGTACCGACCCAGAACTTTGACCAGAGGAGTTGGCGCATCTCGAGCGGGCTGGATCGCAACAGCCAAAGGGTGCGGCCCTCGAGACTGATCCCCGGAAAGATGAAGCGCGCCGCGATAGAGGCGAGTACGAATCCCGCCAGAATCAGGTTCACGAACGGAATTACGTTGGCCAGGAAGAAGGTCACGCCTTCTCCGCGCAGCGGCAGGAACTTGATGTTGAATACGTACACGACGACCAACACCGTCAACAGAATGAGCTGCGACCATTGCGTCGTGTCGCGGAAGAAAAGACGCATCTCCTTGAGCACCAGCTCTCGTCGCATGACGCCCCACGGTCCGAGCACACGTGAAACCAGGCGGCCGAACGTGCCCTGACGCACCCAGCGCTCTCCACTCTCCTGCGATTTACTGAATCCGCGCGTGTAGAGCCAGCGATGGAGCAGGGCACCAAACACCACCGCGACTGCCGCCGTCGACCACAGCAGATAGAAGTGCAGAATTTCCGGATCGTCCCTCAGCCACGTCATGATTCCCTGGGCGGCCCACTCGCTTGGCATCCACGACGAAGTGGGCGTTCGCAACAGCGAGATGAACTCCACTAGCGAGCGGAACCCTTCGGGTCGCGCCAATCTCTCGGGCCTCACGAGGCGGAAGACCAGCACAACTCCGGCTGCAGCCAGGACGGCGATCACGCTGAGGATGTCGCGCGTTCGTCGCGCCGGAAAAATGTTGACCAACAGAAGCGTAACCGCGGTCCCGATCGCCGCCGGGATGATCAGAAAAGGCGCGACGGCTGCGATTGCCACGAACGGATAAAGGAAACCGCCCTGATAACTGATTCCGTACGCGGTGAGCACCGGTGTCGCGACGAGTACCACCATCCAGCTGGAGTGCGCCGTCGTTTCGAGCAGCTTCGCGCCGTACAATCGCAGCCAGTCAACCGGTGCAGCGACGAGGAGATCCAGATCCTTTGCCAGAAAGAAGCTCGAGAGCGCGGTAACGACGTTCGAGAGAATGAGAATTCCGAACAGGCTGACGAACATCAGTCCGAGTAGCTTGGCAGCGAGCAGAGCGCCGATCTCGGGAATACCGCGGAAATATTTCAGGAGCCGGTACAACAGCCCGAACACGAATACCCAGAAGATTGCGCCGATTGCAACGAACAGGATCAGCCTGCCTGACCGATTCTCGGTCGTGCCGAGCGGACGTGCTCTGACAGATAGAAACTTCGGCGAAAGTACATGCCGCAGGCTCGGCGACGCGGGCAGCTTCGGAGTCGCTGCAACGGAGCCAGGGATTTCCGAAGCGGTAGACTCGAGCGTCGGGGTCGCATCGGTGGCTAGCGAACCGAGTTCGCTACGCATCGAGCACATCCATCGCTTCTCGCGCCGCGCGCTCTCCGGTGAGCTTGAGGAATATCTCTTCCAAGCCACCCCCACCTGTAGCCTGCGTGCGCAGCTCCTGAATCGTCCCGACAGCGCGGATTTTCCCGTGCTGAATGATCGCGATGCGGTCGCAGAGCGTCTCGGCCACCTCGAGCGTGTGGGTGGACATCATGATAGTGTGTCCACGCCGCACGTACTCGCGGAACAGATCCTTGAGAATCCGCGATGCCTTCGGATCCAGACCGACCATCGGTTCATCGACGACGATGACTTCGGGTCGATGAATGAACGCGCTCGAGATTATGAGCTTCTGCCGCATCCCGTGGCTGTAGCTCTCGACCAACTCGTCTGCCCACTCCTCGAGATCGAACAGCGCCATCAGCTCGCGTCCCCGGTGCTCGAGCTTGTCACCGTTTTGCCCGTAAAGCCCGCCGACGAAGCGCAGGAATTCAGCACCGGTGAGCTTCTCGTAAATAAATGGGCGGTCGGGAATGAAGCCGAGCTTTGATTTCGCAGCGAGCGGATCTTCGGCGAGATCGATTCCCGCGAGATGAATGCTGCCGGCGGTAGGCTGAAGGATTCCCGCGATCATGCGCAGTGTCGTTGTCTTCCCGGCGCCGTTTGGACCCAGAAATCCAAACAGCTCGCCGTCCGGAACCGACAGATCGATTGAATCGACAGCTGTAAAGGAACCGTATTTCTTGGTTAGAGCACGAAGTTCTATCATTTGGCTTTTACGTTCTTGAATGCGATTTCAAAGGCGGTGCGAATCGCGGAGAGCCTTCCCGCCCGCGCCGCAACAAGTCGTCCCTCGGCATCGACCCACGTGGTCATGCCGGTCGGCGCTCCTTCAATGCGCCAGGCACGTACGGTATCGCGATGCGCCGGTGCCCAGCTGCCGTTCGGATCCAGCGCCGCGCTATCCACGACAGTGAACAGCGACTCGGCCCGGATCTGAAGCTCGGGTCGGATAACGATGCGAGTGGTCGGATCGAATACTGACATCGTCTGCTTGCGTCCGATCATATGCGGACCGCCCAGCATGAAAGCGACCGGTGCCAGCGACGGAGTAAATAGTGGAGGCTTGAAAGTGTAACGCGCCGGTGGATGCCCGCCCGTCGTCTTCGTCCCCGCAATGAACAGAAGAGTATCCTCTTCGACAGAAGCGTTGATCGAGAAGGGACGCGTTTGTCGGGCAATGTCGATCGTGAGATCCGCGAGTCGGAATCCGCGCGTTAATCTCGTCTGCCAGCGCGCCGAAGTTCGTTCGACCGATTTCGGCGTTGGATAATCACCGACGAAATACTCCTCGCTGACGAGTGTGTTGACCGTCGTATCGACCGCAGATGATGCCGCGCCGATTTGTTGTCCGTCGCTCTCGACGACGTAATAAAACGTTGCCGGCTGAAGTCTCAGGGCAACCTCGGTCAGCTGCTGTGCCTCACTCCGGGTCGCATTGCGGCGAAACATCATCGCCATGCCGCCCAACCAGAGCGCGACGATGATCACCGCAAGCACTGCACGCTTCGATTGCATTGAGACTGGCTGCTGAAAAAGGGGCGGGATCTCACCCCTATAAGACGATTTAGACGATTGTTAGGCTCGTCTCGCTGTTGATCCAGCCAAGGTAGCGTTCGAGACCACCGGTTACCGGAACTGCGAGGAGCTCAGGAACTTTGTAGGGGTGGAGCTCCTTGAACGCGCGCTCGAGGCCGTGAATCGCGCCGGATCGCGTCTTGAGCATCACCACGACCTCGGTCTCGTCCGCCAGTTTGTCCTCCCAGCGGTAGAGCGACCTGGCCGCTGGCAAAATCGTGCCGCAGGCAACGAGGCGCCGATCGAGCAGTGCCCGAACGAACGTCGCGGCTTCGTCAGTATTGGCGAGTGTGGTGAGAACGACGACAGCGTCAGTGTGCCCCACGTCTCCGATCCGGTGAGATGGTGAGGAATTTAACCGCGCGGCGGCACATATTTCAGTCTGGCTATCGAAAAGAGAACATGCCGCCCGATCCTTCCCTATACATCAATCGCGAGCTGAGCTGGCTCGAGTTCAACGCCCGGGTCCTGCACGAGGCGTTCGACCCGAGGAACCGGCTGCTCGAGCGCGTAAAATTTCTGTCGATCTTCAGCACCAATCTGGACGAGTTCTACATGGTGCGAGTGGCAGGATTGCGACGCCAGGTCATCGCCGGCATCCAGCACACTGGCGCCGACGGTATTCCGCAACCCCAGCAGCTTGATGCCATCGACGCGCGCGTCGCTGAGCTGATGGAGCTGCAGCGCAAGTGCCTCTACGATGTGCTGCTGCCAGAGCTGGAGCAGCATGACATCAAGATCGTTGGGATGAACGAGCTTTCTCGTGCTGATTGCGAGCGAGTCGATCAGTTCTTCCAATCGCAGATCTTTCCGGTGCTTACGCCCATCGCAGTCGAGCCGGCTACTCCTTTCCCATACATCCCCAATCTTGCGCTATTGCTCGCGGTCCAGATAAAAGATCCGACAACCGACGCATCTCGGCTCGCACGAATCAGAATACCAAAGAGTCTCCCGCGCTGGGTTCCGTTTGGCCCCGAGAAGCACTTCGTCCCGCTCGAGCAGGTTGTTGGCGCGAATCTGAAGGCCTTCTTCCCCGGGATGGAGATCGGTGCCTTCGGCACCTTCCGCGTGACCCGTTATTCGGACCTCGACCCCGCCGCCTTCGATGAGGACGACGACCTTCTTACGGCTATCGAGGAGCAGGTTTTCAAGCGCCGGTTCGCCGAAGTAGTGCGAGTCGAAGTGGAGAAGGGCATTTCGCGAGAGCTGCGTGACATGATTCTCCGCGAGCTATTGGACGATCAACCGCCGGAAATGCCAATGCTTTCCGAGTCCGATTTCGTGGAGACCGGGCCATTGCTCGATCTCGGCGATTTGATGTGGCTTGCTACGATGAACATCGCTGAGCTGCGCGATCCGCCATTCATCCCGGTGACTCCGCCGGAGCTGCGGGACTCATCTCGTTCGATCTTCGACGCAATTCGCGACGGGGATATTCTCGTCCACCATCCCTTCGATTCTTTCTCCGCTTCTATCGAGCACTTCCTGACATTAGCCGCGCGAGACCCGAACGTGCTCGCGATCAAGATTTCGCTGTATCAGACCTCCGGCGACACCGAGATCGTGCGAGCACTGACGGAGGCCGCTCAGAGCGGAAAGCAGGTTGCTGTTTTGATCGAGCTGCAGGCGCGCTTCGACGAAGTGAACAACATTGCCTGGGCACGCGCTCTGGAAGGATTCGGAGTGAACGTCGCTTACGGGCTTCCCGGTCTCAAGATCCACACGAAGACAGCGCTGGTGGTGCGCAGAGAAGCCGACGGCGTTCGGAGTTACGCGCACATTGGCTCAGGCAACTACAACTCGCAAACGGCCCGGGTTTATACCGATCTCGGTTTGCTCACCGCCAATGCCTCGATCGGCGCCGATATCACTGATCTCTTCAATTCGCTGACCGGCTTCTCGCGGCAGAATCTGTTCAGGAACCTGCTGGTAGCGCCGCGCAACATGCGCACGCGATTCACCGAGATGGTGGACAGAGAAGCGCAGCTGGCCAAAGCGGGGAAGCGCGCGCGCATTATCGCCAAAATGAATGCGCTGGTCGATGCGGACATCATCCAGCACCTCTACGACGCCTCGCAGGCTGGAGTCGACATCGACCTCATCGTGCGCGGTATCTGCTGCCTTAGACCAGGAATACCTGGCATCAGCGATCGTATCCGAGTCATCAGCATCATCGGCCGCTTTCTCGAGCATTCACGCATCTTCTATTTCGCCAACGACGGCAACGAGGAATTGTATTTTGGATCAGCCGACTGGATGCCCCGCAACTTCGATCGACGCGTCGAGGTTGTGACTCCGATTGAGGATCGACACCTCCATCCTCGCGTCTGTGCGCTGCTGGAGACGTGTCTTGGCGACAACCGGCAGGCGTGGGATTTAAATAGCGACGGCAGTTACGTTCAGAGAAAACCCGGCACGGATCCGGTAGTGTCGACGCATGAGCGCCTACTGCAAAACTCCTGGGGAGTTCTCTCACTTCCTTTACCCCGTCGCGACGGCGAAAATCCATCGGCCGCCTCGACTTCCGTGCATCAGACTGAAACTCAGTCGGCTGCGCCTACCTCATCGTCGTAGGTCGTCACGGATCCGTCGGGACCAACGATTTCGACTGGAACGCCGGCCAGCTCGGAAAGTAGCTTGGACTTTCGGCTCGCGCCCCATAGATCGAGCCGCAGATTCGCACCGTGGCGAGCGGGTACGGCGGTCAGTCTCAACGCGCGTTCAATCCAGCGAACTCTTATCTCCGCGACGGCGCTTGCGTGACCTCGGTCGAACCCGTCCGCTACCCGGAGAATTGCGGACAGTCTCTTGATGGTCTGTCTCACTGACCGTTCGAGACCACCATAATTGCGGTGCTTTTTTTTCGGCTCGGTGCCGCGATGATAGCGCGCGACATTCGCGACGATGATTTGCTCCACCGGAGTCATTCCAAGCAGCTCGGCGTGCTCGATGAGATGGTACGAGTGCTTGTTGTGCTTGTCGTAGCTGATGTGATAGCCGATGTCGTGGAGAAGGGCAGCGTCTGACAGCAGCTTTCGATCGTCGGGTATGCAGCCCAGGCGCTCACCGATCGAGTCGAAGAGCTGAAGTGACAGCTTTTGGACATGCTTCGAGTGCGGCGCTTCGTAGTGCGTGCGCTCCGCAAGTTGAAGCACCGAGCGCTCCCGTGCTTCCCCTGGATCGGCGGGCGATGGCGCGACGTGCGCGCTTTCGAGCAGAATGCCTTCCCGAATTCCGTAGGCTGAAACCACCAGCTCCTTTGCTTCCACCCGTGCGGCAACCTCTGCCGCCACAGCGAGTCCGCCGACGATGATATCACTTCGTGCCGCGCTCAAGCCTGGCACAGTTTGTCGTTCGGCGACGGACATGTTGTTGAGTGTATCGACGATGTGCTCCAGCTCGACGCGCGGTATGACTGTCCCGTGCACGGTCTTCGCCGCTTCCATCCCAATGCGCGCCAGATACATCGATGCGAGACTGGTGAACGTTCCACCCGAGCAATAAATACGCGGTGTGTTCCAGTGACGCGCTGCAAGCCGCCGCTTCAGCTCCTGCCGAACGTGCTTTCTCAGTTTGCGCATGCCTTTCTTTTTCATGTCGTCGCCGAGGTACCGCTCGGACATGTGGATGGCGCCGAAGGGCAGCGAAATGAGGCGTTCGACAAGACCGTCGTCGCTCAGCGCGAGCTCGAGTGAGCCGCCTCCGATATCCATCACCACGGCGCGTCCGGCTCCGAGATCAAAATGCGCCAGCGCGCTTCGGAAACTGAGTCGGGCTTCATCCTCGCCGTGAAGAATTCTCACTTTAAGGCCCGTTTCAGCCCGCACCCGCCGCAGGAGTACTTCGCTGTTCTCGGCGTCGCGCACTGCGCTCGTGGCCACGACCTCAGTGTGTTTCACACCGAGCTGGCTGGCCAGCGTCGCCATTCTGCTCAGCGTGCTGATGGCATTCTGAATTGCGATCTCACTCAGCACTCCACTCTCACGAAGACCGGCGCCCAATCTCGGCGCGGCCTTCATTTCGTCGACGACGCGGATCGATCCGGTAGGCGACACGTCCGCGATCGTCTGTCGAATCGAATTCGATCCGATGTCGATTGCGGAGATGCGGATGTCCGAGTCGCTCCTTTGCGTAGGAGCGCTCGGGCTCAGAGTGAGATGCGGTTTGGCGGATGTAGACATGTCTAAAAGTTGACGCATTACCGGCGCCAAGGGAAACTCTTTTTTTCAGTGACATTTTCGTCCGCTGGGATCCCAAACTCTGCCGTTCGTGTCGATGAATGCGTGAGTATACTCACCGGCGCCGAGTATCAGCTTCAGGACTCCGAAGCGTCCGTGAATCTGTGCCGCTGAGTTTCGGGCGACCGGATATCGCACCATGCGCAGGACTCCTCCGCCAGTACCAGCGATGATCTCTTCGACTCCATTTAGGGAGTCCGCGACGCCCAATGGTGTTTGCGGGAGAAACCGCTCGTAGTCGTGCTCGTGTCCGTTGAGGACCAAATCGACGCCGCCGTCGAAGAGTATTCGCCAAAGCCCCTGCACTTCAGTTGCAGGGCCGTAGGTGCCGGAGCTGAAGAGTGGCCGGTGAAAATAGGCAAGCGCGCAGAGTGAGCGGTGTTCCCCGAGATCTTTTCGCAACCAGTCTTCCTGGGCTTTTGCTTCCGAAGGATCGTTCGACTCAAAATAGACCTCGCTGTTGAGCGCGATCACGTGCCATCCGCCGACGTCGTAGCTGTAGTAGCCTTTTCCCGACGGTCCTGCGCGATCCCCGAAAAATGCGAAATACGGCGCCAGGCTTCCGCTGTCGTAGTCGTGATTCCCCGGCGAGGGTCGAATCAGCTTCATGATGCGGTCCTTTCCCCACGAGCCGGCAAAACAGCGTTGGAAATCCTTGTCGACTCCCCCAGAGCCCGACGGGTAGGCGTTGTCACCGATTGTGAAGACGACGGTCGTCACCCTGGCAACGCTATCTGCTCTCACGACGCTGTCGACTATTGCGCCCGTTGCCTCGTCTCCGTTCGTGCCACAGACGGCGATGTCACCCGCGCCGATCATCACTGACGCGCCGGCGAGCGCAATCTCCTGTGGAGGAGAGCCTGGCGGAACCGGCGTCGGATTCTCGTCGCCCGAGCAGCAGAGGAGGGCAAAGAATCCCAGGCAGACCACGAATTTCGTCAACTTCATAGATCGGAGGAGTCTGCTGGCCACTACAAACTTTCGCCTGAAAACTGCAACTGAACGAGCGGGAGGCGTCAGCCTCAAGGCGCGAGGCGTTATGTCACTACGTCGGGACTTCACCGGCGCCATTCCGAGCGCAAGCAACTGCCTGTGCCGTAAAAAGAGTAGGAGCGTCCCGAGTCCTGACCTCGAGCCTCGCGCCTGCCTCGCTGACGCCTCCCGCCCGTTCAGTTGCAGTTATCAGACTGAAGCTTGTAGTGGCCAGTTGTCAGAACGCGAACCCGAAGCTCGTGGTGACTCTCCTCTGCTTCCGATTCGTGAACAGCACGTTCACGCTGCGTCGCGGGTCGAGGAATCCAACCCAGAACCCGGCCCCCGCAGCCGTATGCCATCCGCCGGGAGATTGGCCATTCAGGTAAACCCGACCAGCATCCGTGAATCCGAGCGCCCCGACATCCAGCGGCAGAATGAATGGAAACTTCGCGATAGGAACTCGAAGCTCCGCGTTGCCGTAAAGCGACGCATCACCGGCGTACCTTTGCCGCTCTTCAGCACGGAAGGATTCCGCGCCGCCGAGAAACGCGGCGTCGAAATAAGGAAAGCTACCCCACAGTTTCTTGGCGCCGCCGCGAAACGCCAGCACCGGCTTCTTCGCAATAGGTAACGTGAAAAAAGCGGCGGCCCAACCATCAAGTGATTCGTACGGAGTCCCGACATCCCACATTCCCGGGTATCCGCTGCCGAGTACGTCGACCACGAAGCGCGGTTTCAGAGTATCCGGGACGTAACGACTATCCAGATGCATCTTTAGCCGAAGTCCCGCCTGGCCGAACTGAGTAAATCCGTATGGCCGCTGCTGCGCGATGAACCGATTGCCCACGCTGTCGGTGGTGGTGTACCGAACGATCGGCCCAAGCGAAATGTCGCTGACGGGATTGAGCGAAAGTCCGACGCCCGGATTCAGCAGCCACTGCCTCTGCCGAACATCGTAGAACCGGCCGCGCAGATCCGGAACATCGTTGCCGAAGCCGTGGAACTGCACGACCTCGAACTGTGACATGTGCGCCGTCACGGGAACGTGCACGTCGGATTCTTCGAAGCGCTTGTCCAGTGCCGCGCGAACCCGCCAGCGATTGCTGCCGGTCCCGTACGCCACATCGGCTTTGGTCATCATCGAATACGGCACCTTGCGGAAGCCGTACGAGTAACGCGTAACCCCGATCACCGGGTAAATGCCGACCCCTCGTAGAGAGTGGAGCTCCCCGATCGGGCGCGTTCCGCCGCCGCGATCGGTTTGTGGCGGAATCAGCTTGCCGTAAGCGCGCAGCCACGGCCGGCGATTGAAGTAGTGATTGAATGCGTTGTCGACGTTGATGTTCTCGTCCACCGTGTCACGCGCGTACTTCACGTTCTCTACCGTCCCGGCATCGTAGAATCGCGTCGGGTTCCTTCTTCCTCCCACCATCGAGACATCGGTGAAAGTGTTGGTCCCATTTCCACCGATGATCCTGATGGGGATGCTCCGTCCGACATTCCCTTCGACGGTCGCGCGGTCATTCCCGCCGTGCAGATAGATGCGGATTTCCCGCGTCTCGCTCGCGATGAAGCGCCGTGAGAAATACGGCGCGCTGTTGCCGGACTGAATGCGAACATCGACGATCCCATCGCCCGACCGTATAACCGTGGCTTGATCGTCGGCGTCCGTCCCATGGATGTCGGCAACTGTCCACAGCTCGCGGTAATATTTGTCGGCGGCGCCGCGCAGTCCGTCGCGTCGCACCTTGAGCTTGGCGGCAATTTCGCGGGAGCTGCTAGCGTACTCCGGCGGCATCGCTCGCACCGCGTTGTCGATGACGGGATCAGTGATTCGCTGCACCAAACTGGTCGCGACCGAATCCCAGACCGGCTTGTCCAGACTGCCAAGCATCCTCCGATCGAATTCGCCGGCATTGGCGAAAAGCGCGCTCGGATCGGAATAGCTGCTGCGGAAGGTGACGAGATTAGGCAGCCCGAAGCGGGCGATATTCATCAGCAGGCCACCGTAAGAGACGAACACCTTGTCGCGGTCGCGCGGGATCGGCTCCCATGGCGCGTCGTCTTTTTTGGTGAGTCGCGCCCATTTCCATTGGTCGGGATGACGGTCATTGTCGCCGAGCAGCAGATCCATCTCTCGCGCGGCGAGCAGCTGACGTGCATCGACAACCGTGTTCGCGTCGGCATTGATTCGCGCGAGCAGGGTATCGCTGTCGATGATCTTTTCTGCGCCGGCAAAGGCTCGGCCCTCCTTCGGAACGCTCGGGTACTCTTCGACCATTCCCAGATCGCCCGAGAAATCCTTCCTGAACTCGCCGAGAAGCGAGTCGTCAGGCATGAAATAGAGTTTGGGGGTTGGATGAAGCAGGCTGGCCGCACCGAGCATGGGGGCCGCCGCGATTGCCCCAGTTGGATGTGACGCGCTGCCTTCGTCGCGCACGATGTACCAGATGATTGTGTGCTTGTACTGATCGCTCAGAATGAGATTTGTCTTTCGCACCAGTCGGAAGACGTATTCGGAGCTATCAGGTGCGATGAGTCGCAGATTCTTCGCCTGCTTTCCACCGCCTTCTTTTACCGGCTTCAGGCCGCCGTGAAAAGTTTTCAGATCGAGGATCGGTACCCTTATCGGCGTCGTCCACGCGTCGCGATAGTTATCTCCTAAAAGCTTTCGATGAAGATTTCCGGCCCTGTAGATCTCGCCGGCGACAATGATCACTGTGTCCTTCCCGACTCTTCGCACGCTCGTGTTCTGCGCTGCCGCCGGGCGAAACGCTCCGCTCGCAATTCCCGCCGTTAACACGAGTGCCCACGTATATCGCGAGCAGCAGAACGTGCTATTGAGCTTTCTTCGGCTGCGCATCAGGGTGCCAGCGATAGAGTGTGATTGCCGCAGGCTTGACGTTGGCTTCGTCACTCACTAGCAGAATGCCGTCTCTGGTGATCGCCACGCCTTCGGGCTGGCGGTGGTCGCCGGGCAGTGGCTCGGAGCGCACGACGTCACCATCCGGCGTGATCACGACCAGTCCCTTTTCATGCGACGCAATGATCACGTAATTCCCTGTGGCCGGGTCGATCGTCATGTCCGAAGCGTGGAAATTCTTCCATTGGTTTGAACCCGCCACTTCGCCGATGGGGATGGTGATCATCGACGCGCTCGAGGGATTTGTGAGAGGCAGTGGAAAGCGATAGATCACCAGCTCGTGCGGCGCGGACTTTTTCAGATTCCGCTTGCAGGCCATGACCAGTCGCGAGCTGTCCGCTTCGTAGGTGAGGCTTTCGAGCTCGCATTCTTTGCCGAGGCGGGTATCGAACATCTGGTAAGGAACATGTTGGGCGTCGGCGCCTTCCTTGAACCGGAAAAGTCTCCCGTTACTGGTCATCAGGTAAATGTCGGTGCCCGCGATCGCGATCGACTCGAAGTCACCGCGCGGATTGCCTTCGAGCGAGAAGGCCTTCAGCAGGATCCCTGTTTTCGGGTCGATCTCGAACACTCGGCCGACGTTGTCGTCGTGAGTTAGAACGGTCCCTCGCGAGGTTAGCGCGAGACCCGAGATCTCGTGCAGCTCCGGCGGCATGAGCCACATTGCCAGCGGGACCGCCTTCGTCGGATTAGCGTCTGCTTCACGGATTCTCTGTTCGAGCTGCCGTTCGCGTGTTGCTCGCGCCGCCCGGGCCTGCGCCGCTTTTGCTTCCGAGGCCTGTCGGCAACCAAAGCTGCACGCTACCAGAATCGCTATGAGCGCCAGGCTCCGCGCTGGGCGCATGCGTTCGCACCGTCTTTCTGATCCTGGACTGGTTCAGCAGTCTCGAGATTCGCCGACGCGATCACGCCGTTCGCATTCTCGTGAATCGCTGTGAGCAGCACGTCGCGCGGAATGGATTTCTTGAGTCGAGCCAGGTAATAGATCTCGCAGGGCTTGCCAGTGTGGGTGATAACTTCGTCGAGTTTCCAGCGCCTTGTCATCCTCTCGAGAACTTCTTCCACCTGCTTTTGGGCCTCTGGCACACTGTCGCTGGTGACCGCCAGCACTGAGTTGAAGCGCGGCTTTTTCTTTTTCTTGCCAAGCACTCCGCGTACGCGTTGAAAACGCTGTGCGAGGGCGTCGGCCTTCTCCGGAGTAAGTGAGAGCACGAGATCGCGATCGGGGATCTCGTGGTTCCCCGTCGGGCTGGCCAGGGTTTGGAGAGGCCCCGCCCACTGCGCAGAAGCTGTCGGCGTCAGGACAGTCCGCCCGTAGTCGTATCTCCAGGTGAAGAGGAGCACCAAATTGAAAACCACGGTGATGATCGCGCCCACCGCGAGCGACTGCACTCCCGCCGCAAACCCGACCACGATACTGAGGAAGATGTAGACGAGGTCACGGGCGTCCCTGAGCGTGGTCCTGAATCGCACCGCGCCAATTACGCCGGCCAGACTGAACGCCAGCGCCAGGCTGTTCTGAACGATGAAGACGATGCCCGCCACGACCACCGGCAGAATGATCAGCGTCTGCACCATGTTCTGGCTGTGTCCTGCTATCGGACGCGCGGACATATAGACCCACGTCACCGGAAGCATCAGCGCGAGTGTCCCGATGAGAATGAGCACTGTGTTCACGGCCAGGTCGCCGAGCGTGCCCGGCCCGAAAAGCGTGCTCGAGGTGGGGGCGCCGGTGATCGCGTCGCTCAGGACAGTGGGGCCCTCGGACACTTCGCCAAGGCCCTTCGCCGAAATCCGCTTGATGACGTCAGGAAAGAAGTAAACCAGTATCAGGACGATGACCGCCAGCAGCCCGTAGTACGCCAACAGCCGGCGCATTGGACGGTCCGACTTCATCGTTATGACGTCGATAAGCTGCCTTAACACGGGCATGCCGCCCTCCAAGTGCAAAATGGACGCCTGACCCGGCCTAGCCCCCAGCCTTGGCGCCCTTTGCACTACGTGGGAACGGGGTCGGGTGCTGGCCACCGCCTGACCGTCTTTCGGCGTTTGGGGCCGGCTTGAGTCTGGCTGCGTAACTCGCGATTTTACAAGGCTATGGCAGAAGAGTCACTGATCGTCCGCGGCGCTCGCGAGCACAATCTCCGGAATATCGACGTCACCATCCCGCGCGACCGGTTGACCGTCATCACCGGGCTGTCGGGATCGGGCAAATCTTCCCTGGCATTCGACACCATTTACGCCGAAGGCCAGCGACGTTACGTCGAGTCGCTTTCTGCCTACGCCCGTCAGTTCCTCGGGCTAATGGAGAAGCCGGATGTCGACTCGATCGAGGGTCTTTCGCCCGCGATTTCGATCGAGCAGAAGAGCGCCGGACATAACCCGCGATCGACCGTTGGGACGGTCACCGA
>Ga0137366_10001874_pt1 | contig 15801 bp, 8 predicted proteins | sample SagtaG_8_FD_104938 | JGI IMG/M metagenome (GOLD analysis project Ga0137366, IMG submission 104938) | Vadose zone soil microbial communities from Sagehorn Ranch, Mendocino, California, USA - Sage1_L_60_16 metaG | ecosystem: Environmental > Terrestrial > Soil > Vadose zone | place: USA: California...
GCTGATATTCCCATGCCCGACCGGCCGCAGGGCCGTGCGCTGCTGGCCGCGCTCGCCGATCCGCACCGCCGCGTCAGCGCGGTCATCGCCGCGGATGCGTACCGCGTTCTTCCGCGCCGCCAGGCTGGCGCGGGCACCGGCATCCCCGGCTGGCTCGCCGCCTGGCACGCGCCTCTCCTGCTCGCCGATACCGGCATCACGATCAGCTCACCGGAGGACTACGACCTGATGGCGGGGGTCCTCCTTGACGCTGACAGGCCGCCGGGGCGGGGGGAGGCGGCACCAGCGCAGATCACCCGCCGCGCAATGGCGGCCCCCCACGCTGAACCACCCCCGCAGGGCCGCCGTGCCGCACGCCGGCGCAGCCCTCCGCCACTGGACAGCCCTTCGGCTGACCTGCGGGGGACGGGCACGACAGGGAGGCCGCAGTGACAGAAGAGACGAAGAAAGACAGGCAGCCGATCCCTTTCGCGTTCGCTGGCCGTGTCTCGACCGAGGACAACCAGGACCCCGAAGCATCACGGAACTGGCAGCTCTCCCGCGCTCGCGCCCTGATCGAGCCGACCGGCGGGGTAATCGTTGCCGAGTACTTCGACATCGGTCAGTCCCGGTCCCTGCCGTGGAGCCGCCGCCCCCGCGCCGCTGAACTGCTCGAAGCGCTCGCCGACCCGCGCCGGGGCTTCGGGGCGGTGGTCATCGGGGAGCCGCAGCGGGCCTTCTACGGCAACCAGTACGGGCTGACCATGCCGGTCTTCACCCATTACGGCGTGCAGCTGTGGGTTCCGGAGGTGGGCGGGCCGATCGACCCGGACTCCGAGGCACACGACCTGATCATGTCGGTGTTCGGCGGCATGTCCAAGGGCGAGCGGACCCGGATCCCAAGATCCGGGTGCGCGCCGCGATGGCCTCCCAGGCCAAGATCGAGGGACGCTATCTCGGCGGCCGGCCCCCGTACGGGTACCGGCTCGCCGACGCCGGGCCGCACCCCAACCCGGCCAAGGCCGCCGACGGCAAGCGGCTGCACCGCCTCGAACCCGACCCGGTCACCGCCCCTGTAGTGGTCCGGATCTTCGCCGAGTACCTCGCCGGGCGGGGCCTGTTCGCGATCGCCGAAGGGCTCACCCGCGACCACATCCCCTCGCCGTCCCAGTACGACCCGGCCCGCAACCGGCACCGCAGCGGGGAAGGGTGGTCCAAGGCCGCGGTCCGCGCCATCCTGGCCAACCCCCGCTACACCGGCCGCCAGGTGTGGAACAAGCAGCGCAAGGAAGAAGTCCTGCTCGACGTCCACGAGGTCGCCCTCGGATACGAGACCAAGATGCGCTGGAACGACCCCGGCGCCTGGGTCTGGTCCGACACCATCGCCCACCAGCCGCTGGTCAGCGTCGAAGATTTCGAAGCCGCCCAGCTCATCCGCGCCGACGGCGGCCGGGGCAGGAAAGGCCAGCGGGAAGCCCGGCTTCGCGTCGTCCGCCCCTACGTCCTGCGCGGCCTGCTGTACTGCGGCATCTGCGGGCGCAAGATGCAAGCCCAGCACAACAACCAGCGCACCTACTACCGCTGCCGCTACGCCAAGGAATACGCCCTCGCCAGCCACGTCGCCCACCCCGTCAACGTCTACCTGCGCGAAGAACAGCTCCTGCCCGCCGTCGACGGCTGGCTCCTGAAAATCTTCGCCCCACACCGCCTCACGCAGACGATCCGCGAGCTGGCCGCCACCAGCCACCCCCCAGCCCGCCGCACCGGTCCCCGCGGATGACAGCGCCACGGTCGTCGCCGGATGCGACGCCAAGCTCGCCCGCTACCAGGCGGCCCTCGACGCCGGGGCCGACCCCGTCACCGTCGCCGCCTGGACAAGAACCGTCACCGCCCAGCGCGCCGCCGCGCTGGCCCGCGCCGCCGCCCGGCCAGCCGCCAACGGCACGCGACTCAGCGAAGACGCCATCCAGCAGATCGTCCGCGCACTCGGCGACATCCGGGACGTCATCCAGGGCGCCGACGCCGCCAGCAAGGCCCGGATCTACAACCGGCTCGAATTGCGGCTGACCTACCAGCCCGGCAAAAACCTCGTGCACGCCCAGGCAAACCTAGACCCACGCGAACGTGGGGGAATGGGTAGTGTCCGAGGCCGAACTTGGCCAGTACGCACATCTTCTGGCGAAGCGGGCACGGCTGGCGGTGATGTAGGGATTCGCTGCCAGCCCCAGCAGGGGGCGCATCACGGGGCGGCGTGCCAGAGGGAGTCGATTGGGAGGGCGCGGAGACGGTCTCCGAAGGGGAGGGTCTGCTGCCCGGTGTAGAGCACGTATCCGGCGACGAGCCGGGTGCCCAGTCTTTGGGAGAGGTGGCGCAGACCGGCCAGGTCCTCGGCGCGGACGGTGGCACCGGCTTTTACTTCGATCGCCACTACCCGGCCGTCCGGGGTCTGAAGGACGGCGTCCACCTCGACTCGGTCCTTGGTGCGGTAGTGATGGAGGCGGGCACGTTCGGAGGACCAGGTGAGCTGGCGGGCAAGCTCCATCAGGACGAAGGTCTCAATCATCGGTCCTGCTGCCCCGTCTGGTTCGCCGAGGCGGGTGGCGTCCTGGCCGAGCAGGTTGCAGGCGATGCCGGGGTCGGCGAATGCCAGCTTGGGTGTACCGATGGCTCGCCGGGTCTGGCCCGCCGACCATGCGGGGATTTGCTTGATGAGGAAGACTGCCGTGAGCAGTTCGAGATACCGGTTCAGCGTAGTCCGGGGGATGCCGGATTCTGCCGCGAGCGTCGCTGGCACGAGAAGGCAGCCGGAGTGCCCGGCCAGCAGGGCCAGCAGGCGGCGCAGATCACCGCGCCGCTCGATCGCCGCTAGTTCCTTGACGTCGCGTTCGATGAGGCTGGTCAGGTAGGAGTCGAAGAAGGCCGCGCGGCGGCGCGGGGACCGGCGGACCGCCTCGGGGTAGCCGCCGCGAACGACCCGTTCGAGGTAGTCGCGCTTGCGCAGTGCGGAAGTCCGCGACAAGGCCGGGCCGTGAGCGAATGCGGCGTCGATGAAAGCGTCACGGCAGCGATCGATCTCGCCCTGGGAGAACGGCCACAGCTCGACGATTTCCATCCGGCCTGGCAGTGCGTCGGGGAGTTGGCGCAGCGCTAGCACCTGTGCCGATCCGGTGAGCAAGAACCGTCCCGGGCGTGGGTCGGTGTCCACGGCCACCTTGATCGAGCGGAAGAGTTCGGGTGCGAGCTGAACCTCGTCGATCACCAGGAGCCCGTCGTGGTCGACGAAGCCCGCGGGATCATCGCGGGCCGCGCGCAAGGTGGCCGGGTCGTCGAGCAAGCGGACCAGCGCGTGCGGGCTGGCTTGGGCGGCGAGCCGGGCCAGCGTGCTCTTGCCCGCCTGCCTGGCACCGTTCAGCGTCACGACCCGGGTGTCGCTTAGCGCTTCCGTTACCAGCTTCTCAGCGTGTCGAGGCACCAGGCCCACGGTGTGATCCACGACAGCAGTATTTCCTGCCGGGGCCGGTTTAGTGGTCATCTGGCCGCCAATTTAGCGGTCGGATAGCCGGCAGTCCTATGGGCGTCTGACCGCACATAGCATGGACACCTGGCCGGTACGGGTGAGCCCTGATTCCCCCTCGCGAGATCGTCGCACGTCCAGCCCATGTACCTGCCGTTGCCACGCTCCGGACAGGTGGCGCTGTAGCAGCGCGGGGCGCACCGATAATGCTCGGCGTCCGCGGCGCACCGCCTCGGCCAGCAGCGGCCCTCGACCACGGCTGCTACTTGCCGCCAGGCAAGCCTCACGCGGAGGGCCGGACCGGACCGGAAGCTCGCCCTCGCCGACGCCGTGAAACCTCCCTGTTCGGCGCGCCCTCGTGCCGTCCGGCGTGCGCGGCGCCATCTGGTTGGAACCTGCTCTCGTGATCGAGGCTGGGCTCACCGGCTGGACCCGGGGGGCTCACCAGGCGATGAAGGATTCGCGGGGGCTTGGAGAAGTTGTAAATGGGCACGTGCAGGTTCATCTGGGTGAAATGGCCCTGGTCGACGGCAGTTGTCTCACGCCCGCCAGGGGAGAGACTGCAGCAGTTCTCCACAACTGCGTCAGCCGTTATGGAGAGAATCGGTCGCATTATCCTTAGCTGGCGCGCAGTGGCGCGCCTCGTTTGCGCGTCGCAGCATGCGCTGAACCCGCAAGCTCTTTGACGGACCGCGTCGCTGAAGCTCGAAGGACGTCGGCTTCAGGGTCCCGAGGGCAGGGTGAAGATTGCATGGGTGCCGATCCGCCGCCAGATGACGTGCGCTTTCCCAGGAATCTGTTCCTCGCCGTAGCTAAAAGTAGCGCGGCCGTCGGATGCCCAGGTCATCTCGAATACGCCCGGGTGGGCGGTGACGCCCTTCACACGCAGGCCGGGCCGGAACGGTTGGTCAGGGCTGTCCAAGTCCGGCACGAATGCCTCCTGGATCATCTTGCGGAATTCCTCCTTCTGCCGGGCGGTGAGCTTGCGCCAATGCCGCTCGAACCTGGGGTCAGCTCGAGCGTGGGCATCAGGCTTCTTCGTCATGGTCTTCGCCAGTGAGCGCGTCCAGGTGCGCGAACATCTCCTCTGCCGAGTGGTAGACCGTCCGATGGCCAGAGGCGATCTGCTCGTCGGCTTCTCGCTCGCCCGCGAGCCATTCGGGGACGAAGAACCATACCTGGTCGGTGGGGACGGAGATGAATCCACGCACTGTGACCGTGCCATCCTCGTGCACGGCGAACTCCACCTCGTCGCCTTCGCCGATGTGCAGTGCCTGGCGAATCTCTTCGGGGAGAGTGAGCTGTGCCTTAGGCCGCACCTTGGCGCGGGCGGTGAGGTGCGGCCTAAGGCACAGCTTCGTGCGGCGGCGGCCGCGGGCCGCCTGACGCAACCCTGAAGGCCGTCACATCATCGTGGGCACCGGCGCTATGCCACCCGTGCGCTGTTGCGGCCCGTGAAGGTACCCGGCCGAGCCTTCACTGAGCGAGATCGGCGAGCAACACGGCGATAAGGCGCTCCTCCATGACCGCACGGGCGTGTCCGGTCAGCAGCGCGGCCAGTTCTGGGTCCCATGGGCTGGCCGTCGGCGATCCCGTCAGAGGCGTGGATTCACCCGCCTCGAGCGCATGCCGGTAGTCGGTGGCGGTCATCCGCCAGGGCTCAGCGCCATGGGAGGTGATAGCGGCACCGATGATGCGCAGTCCGGTCCAGTCGAAATCGGCTCGCCAGTGCAACCGGGCGCCCTGCGCGACCGCAGAGCTGACCAGCTTGTGGCACGCGGCGCTCGGCATGCCCTCGGTGCATACCAGCGGCGGGCAGCTCGCGCCAAGTTCGGCTGCCGCGACGCGGAGCACGGCGGGGTTCTCACACACGAAGACGTCAGCGGGGACGGGCAGGAGGTCGTCGGTAGTCTGCTGATGAAGAGTGAGCCGGAACGGGACGCCGCACCGGCTGGCGTCGTTCAGCCACCCCGAGACCAGGCCGGAACCGCGGCAGGCCACATTGAGCACCAGGACCTGGCTCGCCAGGTCGTCGGGGATGGCGCCGTGCATCTCCCACAGCGCCCGCTGCGCAGCGCGGTCGCGCGGCATGGGCGGGGTGCCCGAGCGGATGGCCAGCGCCCGCAGCACGAGGGTGGCAAGCGAACCGCCCGCAAGGAGTGCCTTCGTGTCGCCGGTGACCTGTTCGGCAAGCACCGGCAGCGGGACCGGGTTGCCCGGCGCACGGCCGCGAAGGTTTTCCAGGATCCGCACCGCATGTTCGAGCAGCCGGTCATCGCCGCGGCGCAGCAGCCTGGTGATCGTCCCATCGGCCTCCAGCGCCGCCCACCAGGAGCCGAACCATGCCTCGCCGGCGAGCGCGGACTCACCGGCCGTCGCGATGGCCTCCGCGCGACGACGTTGTTCCCGTTCCCGTTCGGCAGGCCGGTCGCGCAGCGGGCCGCCGAGCATGGCCAGCGTGTCATGCAGGCCGGTGCCGTACCGCTGGCGCAGGGTCGCGTCCAGCGTGGTGAGCTCGATAGTGAGCCGTTTCACCGTCTGCGGCCGGTAGCTGCCGGTTATGCCGATGACCACCCGCCGTTCGGCCTCGGTGGGTGAGCTCAGTCCAATCGATCGGTCCAGCGCGCCACCGGTCCGTTCCAGGCTGCGCCGGGCCGCGGCGAGCAGGCGTTTCCAGCCGCCTGCGCGTAGTTCCGCCAGATCCTCGGCCACCGTTGTCCTCACGCCGCAGCGGTGATCGCCCGCCGGGTGCAGGGCGAGCCGAGCGCGGCGGAAAGCTCGCCCGCCTCGTCGGCGAGGAGCTGCGCTCCGTCCCACACCAGCAACAGTGCGCTGACGGTGTGCTCAATGGGAGAGTGCGCCAGGTCGTAGTGCGCGGCGGCGCGGACGGCGCCCTGGGTCGCCCACAGGTCGTAGCCCGTCATGAACAGGTCCAGATCGAACTGCACGGCAAGGCCCATCAGCTCGCCGCGGCCGGTGTCGTCGACCCCGGTGAACGCCTCATCGAGAGCTAGCAGGCGCGGCGCGTGCGGATGGGCCGAGTTCAGCATCGCGTGCGCGGCGGCGAACAACGGCAGGTGCAATGAGACCGATTGCTCCCCGCCGGACAGCCGGCTGTGCCGCGCCCGGGTGAGCTTCTCCTCGGTGCCTTCGGGGCTGACCATCTGGAATACGAACTGCCGCCACCGACGGTAGTCCAGCACCTGGGCCAGCAACTCCCGGTAGGGCAGTTCACGATGCCGGGCCCGAGCGGTCTTGATCTGCGCGGCGAAGTGGCCGCGCATCCGCGCGAGGGAGTCTGGGTTGAGCCGGGAGGCGTCGGCGTCCAGCAGCCCGCACACCGCGCGCTGTTCGTCGTCGAGGACGTCCGCCAGCAGCCACCTAACCCCGACCGTCTTGCCCGACGACATCTTCCGTGACCGCATCTCGGTGTTCATCCGGCTGATCAGGTCCTTGGCGTCCACAGTGCGCTCGTGGATCTGCTGGGCGAGCCGGGCCAGCAGCGCGTCTTCGAGGATGCGCTGCTCGGATTCGGTCAGCAGCAGTTGCTGGTCGCGGCGGGCGACCGCGATGCGCTCTGCGAACGCGCCGACCGGGAGCGGGCCCTGCTCGTCGGCGATGCGGACGACGATGACGCCGTCGGCACTGTCCCATTCGGGGTGGTAGTCCTGCCCGGATGCGGCCAGCTGGGCTTGCAGATCTTCCAGCGCACGGGTCAGCCGGGTGGTGGAGATCTTCAGTGACGTCTCGGTCGGCGTGAGGTCGCGGGTGGCTTCGAGGATCGCCTCGTGCACGCCGATGACCGCCTGGGGCAGCCCATCACCGGCCCAGTCCGCCTCCTGCGCGGGCCATGCCAGACCCGGCGGGCACTTCAGCACGTCCAGCAGCTCGCGGGCGGCGAACGGTGCGAGACCGCGTGCGGTGGCCCGCTCTTCCTCCAATGCCACGTCGAGCGCACGCCTCCCGCTGGAAACGCGCTCGGCCGCGGCGCTGGCCGCCTTTATGGCCTCGACCTCGGCGGAGCGGGCGGAATGCTCGGCCGACTGGGCGGCGGTGATGCTCCGCTCGGCTTCTTGGATCTGTGCCATCACCTCTTCAGCCTCTTTGCCGACAGCACCCTGCAGCGCATTCAGTTTCGCGGCTTCCTCTGTATGCCGGCGGCGGGCCTCCCGTTCGGTCCCGGCGTAAGATCGCTCCTCCTCGACGGCCTGTTCCAGCCGGCCACGGGAATCGGCGATGATGCCGTTTTGCTGCGTCGCCTCGCGGCGGCGTCCGGTCAGGTCGGATGCGGTGGTCTCGAACCGCCGGGTAGCGGCCTCCACCCGGTCGGCCTGCTCCCATTCGATGGCGTGGTCGACAGCGGTACGGCGCAGTGCACGCTCGGTGACAGTGCACGCGGCCACCGACTCGTCGTAGCCGGATTGGGCGCCGTCGGCGCCCGCCCGGGCCGAGCGTAGCTCTCCGATGGCCTGGGAGTGCGCGCGAAGCGCCGCGGCGATCGCTGTGGTGCGGGGCAGCGCGGCGTGCGCCTGCGCGAAGGTGGACAGCGTGTCGGCCAGCCCGTCGAGCTTCCTGTCGAGGCCGCCAACCAGCTCCGTCAGCCCCGCGATTCGGGCCTCGCACTCTGCGATGCGCGCGGCCCGGCGGCGGGCACGGGCGGTCGCGCCTATGTACTCAGCGCGGTCCTTATGGTGCGCACCGGCGGTGACACCGTGCGAGTAGCGGCCGTCGGCACCGATCACGGCGGCCGATGAGAACAACTCGCCGTCCAGGGCGATGGAGGCGAGCACGGCACCGATTCGCGCGGCAGGTACCGGCGTGTCGTCCTCGGGCACCAGTACATCCGCGAGGCTGGCGCCCTCCACCGGTGAGCCGGGGAACAGGTAACCGTCGCTGTCACCAACGGTGACGTCGTGGGACTCGCGGCCGTCCGGTGTGATCAGAGCGTCGAGCATTCCGGTGGCTTCCAGCGCCGCCTCGACCGCGGCGGCCTGCGTTTCACCGACGTTGCCGGCGAAGCGGACCAACCGCCACAGCGGCGCACGGTCCCCGTCTGATCGGTCGGCGGTGCGTCCTGGGTGGGCCGGCGGTGCGTCGTCGCGGTGGGCGGCGATCCGGTCTCGCTCTTCGGCGATGCGCTTGCGCTCGGTCTGCGCGGCGGCGCGCTCGGCGCGCAGACGCGCCTGCTCGTCCCGTGCGGCCTGCTCGGCCGCGGTGGTTGCCCTGGTGAACACCGACTCAAGGGTGGCGGCGTCCGGGTCGCCGAACACCGCGATGGCCATGCTGAGGCCCTCGGTGAGTTTCCGCATCGCCGTCTCGTCCAGCACATCGGCGTAGCCCGCCGCCCACCGCATCAGCGCCGCCTGGGCTTCGGACCGGGCCTCCCCCACCGCATCGGCGGCGGCCTGCTCGGCGTGCTCGGCGGAGGTAACCGCCTCGAGTGCCCGGTCGAGCGCGAGCCTGGCCAGATCGCGGGCGTGCTCGGCCTTGCGGTGCGCCGCCAGGGCAGCCCGTACCGCGCGGACGGCTTCCAGCCGGGCGGTGACCCGGGCACCCGCCCGTTCGGCGAACCCGTCGGCCTCAGCGTCGGCGGGCCGCCAGCCGATCCCGGCTGCCGTGGCGTGATCGGCGAGTTCAGCCGCGGTGCGCGAGACCTTCGACTCCAGGTCGGCGAGCAACGCCGCGGCCTGTTCCAGGTAAGCGCGGGCACGGACGGTCGCCTCGCCGCGCCGGGCGAGCTCGGCGGCGGCCTCGGCGGCGGTCCGCTCGTTGGTACGGACGAGCCGCTGCAGGTCGGCGAGTTGTTCGACCGCCTTGTAGGCGGTGGAGGACTTCAGCTGGTCGAGCCGGGCGCGCGATCCGGTGAGAGCGTTCTCCGCCTCCTGCAGGCGGGCTCGCGTCTGCGCCTGTTCCGTTTCGGCGCTTGCCAGGGCCGTGACGTTGCCCGCGAGCTCGGTGCGCCGTTGCGCGCCGGATTCGCGGCGGCGGGTGATCGCGTCGGCAGCCGACCGGGCGTGGGTGCGCAGATAGGTGGTGTAGGAGCCTAGGAAGGCGCGGGTAGCCTCGTCGGCGGTCGTGAGCCCTTCCAGGGTCGTGGCGACCGCCTCCATATCGTCGAACGAGCGGGCCGCCTCGACGATCAAGTCGTCGTCGACGGGGCGTAGCCCGTCGGTGAGTGTGTCCGACAGCTTCGCCGGGTCGAGGTTCTTCGCCAGCTGCGGCCGGCGCAGCGTAAGGATCAGGGTGAGCAGCTGTTCGTAGCGCTCCCGGCCGAGGCCGAACAACCGCTGGTCGATGGCGGCCCGGTAGTCGGTGGGGGAGGCGTGCAGGTTCGACTCCCCGATCTCCTCGGCGAGCTGCTTGCGCGTCATCGGCCGGTCGTCGCTGGTGAGGAGGGAGAAGTCCGCACCGACTCGGCCGTCGGCGACGAAGTGCCAGCGGACAGGGGTGTCACGGTGGCGCTGGGCATGCAGGCCGATGCCGACGGTGACGGCCTCGCCGGTGTCGAGATGCCGCAGTTCCAGCCATGCATACCCGACCGCGTTCTCGCCGCCACGGAACAGGAGGTTGGCCTTCATGGTCCTGTCCTCGGCGGCGAACGGGTTCAGCCGCTTCGGGTCGATCCGGCCATCCAGTACGAACGGGAACAGAACCTCAAGAGCCTTGGTCTTCCCGGAGCCATTCGGGCCGCGCAGGATCAGCCAGCCGCTGGCGAAGCAGAACTCCTCGTCCCGGTAGTCCCACATGTTGATGATTCCGGCCCGCGCGGGTTGGAAGCGGGTCACCTGCCGTCATCCTTCGCGGTCATTCCGTCATTCCCGTCGTCGGTGCGGTGATGGAAGTAGTGGCGTCGCGGGGGGGTCAAGACGCGCTGGGCAGCGGAATCTTGATCTGCGCGGTGACACTGCGGTAGCGGGCCAGCAGCGGCAGCACCAGGATGCCCCCGTCAACCCTGGCCACCAGGTCCAGCGACGAAAGCAGCGCAAGCGCCTCGGCCAGCAGATGACCGGGGTCGGCGGCCTGTTTTTCCGCCATCCCAGCGCCGAAGTCCGCGATCAGCTTCCGCAGCTCGGTGCGCAGCCACACGTCGCTGAGGAATGGGTAGGCGGTATCGGCGGCACGGTACTGCCCATCGGACCCGGAATCGGTGCCGTCCCCGTGCCCGTAGTCCCCGGGCTCCGGCTGCCATGCCGGTTCGGCACGCAAGCCGGCGAGGCGGCCGCGATCCGGCAGGGCCGCGTCGATCCGCCGGGCCGCGTCGGCGAGCCGTTCGGCGGCGGTGGCCGCAGGCAGCGGTTCGATCTTGGAATTGTGGTGGTGCAGGTAGCCGGCGATCCGCGCGCACAGCAGCAGTGCGGCCTGCGCGACGGTGCCGGTCGCAGGAAACGCCACGTCCGTGAACCGCTGCCCGGCATTGACCAGCGCCACCCCTTCGGCGCGCCGCTCCAGGCACAGGCCGGTGAGCCGCTCGACGTCCTCGGCGAGGCTCGCCGAGCGGAGCTGGCCACGCAGCCCCTCATCGACGTCGGTGTAGTAGACGACCGGCTGCTCCACGACGAGCCGCCGGGCATTCCGCGCGTTCGCGCGCCGCCGTGCCTCCCGGCCCTGGGCCGGTGCGGAGCCGCCAGAGCCGTCCAGCAGCTCGGTAACCGAGTTGAGATACTGCAGCACCCGGCTCGGCGCGTAGATGGCAACGAGAACTTCGCGGTCGATGTCGTAAAGCGCCTCGGCGCGTTCTGGGTCGTTGACCCACTCGACGGCCGAGCCATCAGCCAGCTTCAGGGCACCACGCACCTCCAGCCAGGCGACCGCGTCCACGAACGCGTCCCGGTCGGGTTTGCGGCCGGTGTCCATGCCGAGACCGTCGATGCGGCCGGCGTCGGCGGCGACCGCGCCGGCCAGCTCGCTGAGTGCGATCTGGGTGCCTGAGCGGCCCAGCGCGGACAACGTCAGCACCAGGTAGGCATAGCGGCGGCGGTCGAACGGCCGCCGCGCGCGGGTGACCGCCGGGCGTGTGCCGTCCAGCACGGTCTGTATCCGGCGCAGCCGGATCGTGTCGCCGCTGACCAGGAGCGTGTAGCCGAGGACCTCGCCGAAGTCGGTCCGCAACTGGCTGACCCATTTGCGCACGAGCGGAAGCGTCGATTTGTCCGGATACGACGCGGTGATCAGTGGGTGGCGCAGCACCAGCCGCGCCGCCTTCTGATATTCGGCCAGCTCAAGCGCATCGACGTCCGCGGCCACCCTCAACTTTCTGCCCCCCTCGCGGTGCGTCGTGGCGGAGGCGCGCCAGCTAGCAGGGCGGGGGGCGGCCCGGTGACCTCCACCGCCAGGCCGTCCAGATGCAGGCGCCCCCGGACCGTGTGCACGGTCGTGGACCCATGGGCGGGCCGCAGCGACAGCCGTACCCCGTGCGCGGATCCGCTGGCCGTCCGGCTGACAGGGACCCGCGCGGACAACGCCACATCCAGCAGGCTGAGCAGCGCCTGCGTCTCCGGCTCGTCCAGCACCCGGCCGTAGACGCCGTCACAGGCCAGCGCCGCCGCCGCGGTGCGGCGTTGCGCGGTCGCCTTCAGCTGCTCGGCGTGGAGCCGCTGCTTCTCCTCGTCGTTGCGCTGGATCCGGCCTGGGCCGTGCAGTCCCTGGGATCTGCCGTTGCGCACCAGCGTCCGGGACAGCTCCACCGGCTCGGCGTCCCACCACGACAGGCGGCTGCTGATCGCGTCGGCGTCCTCGTGCGCGGCCGAGACGTGCCGGGGTGCGCCGAGACCGAACACTGCCTGGAACAGCGCATGGGCGTCACCGTCCGTCGGGCAGGCGATGAACCACTGCGCCAGATGGCGCAACTGGCTCTCCCGGCTCACGCCGCCGCGGCGGGACTCGGTGACCCGGCGCAGCAGCGCCGTGACGTTGGCGATCGCGGTGACCGTGGCGTCCTGCAGGCGCTCAGCCTCGCTGCGGGGACCGGCCCCGAACCACTGCACCAGGCCGCCCCAGCGCGCCCGCCAGTCCGCGACCCGTTCCTCGGTGCCGCGGAACAGCGACTCGTCGGCCTCCGCGGCGAGCCGGGCGAGGCGCTCGGCGCCGGTGGCGTCCACCTCGGCGACCGCGGCGGCCAGGAGCGGCGCGAAGCGGGTCAGCTCTGAATGGAAGTCCCGCATGTGGGTGAGCAGCGCGTCCTTGTGCGCGAGGAACACCTCGGGCCGGGTGTCGTTGGTGCGCGCCAGATCGCCCAGCATCAGGTAGAAGCGGGCCGCGCGCTTCGCCATGTCGGCAAGCACGCCGTCCAGCCGGGACAGCTTCCTGTACACCTCGGCGGCGTCCCCGCACCGCACCGCCTCGGCGAGCGCTCGCAGGTCGGCGAGTATGTCGGGGAACACGAGACGGGACAGCTTGGCGTCTTCCAGGCTGGCGGTCAGCACCTCTTCGACGGCCCGGAAGGCCCGGTATCCGGCCTGGGTGAACTGGTAGACGTAGTGCCGGTTGCGGTACTCGGCGAGGTTCGCGGCGCGGGTGCCATCGTAGGAGCGGTCAAGCACCTGCCAGTCGGCGAGGGCGTCAAGCAGCACCTGGACGTCACCGACGGTGGTCGCCTCCGGGTGCTCGGCGGCCAGCTTGCCGAGCACCTCGCGGGCGTCGGACGCGTGCATCAGCACCTGGTAGTTGGCTCTGGCCCGGTCGAAGGCGCGGAGAAGCCACAGGTACTCGTGGCGTTTCTCGACGGCCGCGAAGTGGAACAGCCGCAGCCGGTCGTCGAGGGTGAACGCATCGATGCCAAAAGTTGCGCTCTCAGTGATATCACTCACCGAGACAGCAGGATGGCTACTCGTCACAGGGCTTCGGTCATCTCGATGATCCGGGGATTTGTGGTGGAACGGCCGTGACAGCCAGTCTGCCGGATCGCCGTGGCGGGTGCGGGACAACACGCCGTAGCGGCACGCAGACCGGTCAATCCTCCGGCGGCTCGACACACCTCACGAGGCCATGCAGCGATCTCAGCGCCGTCAATGCGGCGCCGCGGCTCAGGTCCTCGTGGTGGCGCTCGTTGCGCGGGGTGCGCAGGCAACCGTAGCAGGACGTCTCCAGGCCACAGTCACATGACGCCACCCGCCGCACCGCGGCGGCGATCACCGTGTCGAGTGCGGCGGCGATCCGCAGCACGCTGCCCGCCCCACCCGGGACGGTGTCGAACAACACCAGCCCGCTGCGGCCGTCCGCGCCGGAATGCACCACTCCGTCGATGTCGGCGCGGCTGATCTCCAGCCCGCCCGCGGCGCCCTCAAGCACCGCATACAGGAGGGAGTGCCACTGCGCCCCGGTATCGAGGCCGGGCGCGTCGAACTCCAGCCGCAGGATGTCCGTCTCATAGCTGTGCGCAAGGGAGCGCCAGCGCAGCGGCCCCGTGCACGCCTTGCCGCGTAGCGGGTTGAGGTGCGACGTGGGGGACCGGCCGTGGTTGGGGGTGCCCCAGCCGCACCAGTCGCAGATCAAGAACCCCGAACCGCCCGGCCCTTCGGCCAGTGACACCAGCCTGCCGCGTGCACCGGAGTGGCACCATGCCAGCGCGCCGGTGCCGGCCTTCCAGCAGGTCTCCGCGAGTTCCTCGCCGAGCGACACCACGTGCACGGCGCCGTTCCAGGACCGCTGCGGCGGCACGACGGCGGGCTTGCCGGTGCGCGGATCGGCGACGAAGCCGAACTCCGGCACACAGTATTCGCGGACCGGGCCGTCGGCGGGCCGCCCGCATGCGGAGCACGCCGGTTCGAGGTCGGCACCACCCTCTCGGTAGTGCCCGCAGCCCCGGCACACCGTGTAGCTGCGGGTGATCAGTTCCCGGCCGGGAAGCCGGTAGATGCCGCCCGAGCGCCACAGCACCCCACCGGCGATCAGCTCAGCGCCGGGGGCGTACTCGTGGATCGCCACCGACAGGTCGCGGCTGAGCTCCAGCCGGGCGCCGACCTGACTGTCGCAGTGCGCGGTGCGCAGCTCGACGGTGTCCACCGGAAACCCGTACTTCGGCAGGACGTTCCGGTTGGCCAGGTAGCCGATCAGCGGACGCCGGCTGATGGTGGCGATGCTGCGCTCGAACCGGGCGGCTAGGTCGCTGCGCCGGGACTCGAACGCCTCCGTGCGGCGCTCCTCGAACAGCGCCACATCATGGGCCAGCTCGGCGCGGACCTGCTCCAGCAGCCCGCACAAATGTTCCACCCAGCTACCGTCGGTCAGCCCGATCTGCGGCCAGGACGGCTCCGGCAGCACGGCGCGCAGCGCCGTGTCGACCCCGGCGGGCACCGGGGTGAGGTAGCCGCGGACCGCGCTGCAGGGCGGTTCGCCGCGTCCGGCGGGAAGGAAGAAATCCCCGGCCGTCTTCCACTCCTGGCCGCCGTTGTCCTTGGCGTCACGAAAGAACGCCGCGAGCGCTACCGAATGCGCGTGCCGCCGGTCGATGCGTGGATTTCCCAGCGGCACGTAAGGGGCGCGGACCTGCCCGGTCAGCATCGACTCCGGCGCCTGATAACGGGACAGATCGTGAGAGCGGCGCTGGGCGTAGGTGAGCACCAGAGCGGCGGTGCCGCTGCGGCGGCCCGCCCGGCCAGCCCGCTGGATGTAGTTGGCGGTACTGGGCGGCATGTTCCGCAGCAGCACCGCGGAAAGCGCCCCGACGTCGACGCCGAGCTCGAAAGTAGTGGAGCAGCTCAGCACGTTGACCTCACCGGCCAGGAACCGCTGCTGGATGTCGGAGGCCTCAAGGCCGGTCCATTGGGCGGTGTGCTCGCGGGCGGTCAGCGGCACCGGCGCGGTCTGCCGGTACAGGACACGATAGTGGCCGTCGTCATCGCCGCGGTCGGCGGCCAGCTCACCGGTGCAGCCCAGCGTCGGGCACACCCCACGGAGCGTGGCGGTGGTGACCCGCCGGCACAATGAACACCGCCATTGGCCGCCGCCGTCCGACAGCGTGAGCCATGTGTGATCGACCTGGTGCACCTGACCTAGCCGGGGCAGCGCCGCCGCGCGCAGCCAGCCGTCCCTGACGGCGGTGAGCGCCCGCCAGCACCCGGCAAGCACGTCGCGGGCGTCGACTCCGGACGCGGGCTCGTCCAGGGCGGCCAGCAGCCGGCGCAGGTAGTCGAGCCGCTTGTTGACGCCACGGGTGGGCAGCCAGCTCAGCACCTTGAGCCTCGCCTCCGCGCCGTCGCAGCGGACGTAGATTGGTCCGCGCCGCGGGTCGAACATCTCGTCGGCCGGGTCGACCTCCTCCGGCATCGTGAGCGCGCCCTGCAGCCGCACCGTGCGGAGCAGTTCGGTGA
>Ga0137366_10001879_pt1 | contig 15769 bp, 8 predicted proteins | sample SagtaG_8_FD_104938 | JGI IMG/M metagenome (GOLD analysis project Ga0137366, IMG submission 104938) | Vadose zone soil microbial communities from Sagehorn Ranch, Mendocino, California, USA - Sage1_L_60_16 metaG | ecosystem: Environmental > Terrestrial > Soil > Vadose zone | place: USA: California...
CAGTCAATGGAGCACTCCAAGTCGAGCCACTATCAGCCGAAGACACCCGCTGCCCGCCTGCATATACATTGGTGCTGCTCCGGGTGATAGCGTATATCCCTGCGGAGGGATTCGCCGTCGGGCGCACCACCAAGGCGTAAACCGTGCCCGCGGTCAATGTCGGGGGACTGGCAAAGTTCCCGACGAAATAGGACGAGGCCCCACTCGCGTTGCCGCTAAGCGTTGCCGTGGCGAGGTCGACCCCCGTAGGCAAGTTGCCACTCGTATTTCTCACTGAGAGCGTGAGAGTCGGGGCGGTGCCCGTGCAGCCTGAGCAGAACAGGTTGATATCAGCTCTCGTCAACTGGCCGCTGACGCCGGCGGTGAAGGTCTGACCTCCCCAGGTTGTAGCAGTGATTCCAACGCCGCTGTTGCTGAGCGTCGTGTTCTGCTGATCAATATTTGCGGCGTTCAACAGGATGACATCGCCGGGGCTGTTGGTGAGATCAACATTCGTTGACACTCCGGTCTGGAAGTCAGCCTGAGATGTATCTGCAGGACATGCGCTTGTCGGCGCGGCGGTGAGCGAGAAGTCCTGTATCGTCGTCGCGGCGTCGGCCACGACTATGCTCGTCGCCGTGCTTGAGCCGTAGCCCACAAAGCTGGCGGCCATGCTCGGATAAGTTCCCGCCGGTAGACTTAAGAATGTGTATGCGCCGCTGGCGTCGGTGGTCGTCGTTCTGCTGCCCAATGTCACAGTCGCGCCGCTAATCGGATTGCTCGTGAAGCTGTTAGTCACCGTACCAGACACAGTGCCGCCGGCGCCAACGGGAGTACACTGCGGGAAACTGAATGACCCAATGCGTGTGAGATCGTTCAGCCCATCGGTGTTGTAGTATTCACTGGTATACCAGAAGGTGCAGCCGTCCGGGTCGAGCGACATCGCGCTGTAATCGCCCCAACGTGTACATGTGCCGCCGCAGCTCCCCGTCTGTGTGCCAGTGCCCTGTATCAAGACCTGTTCAGTCTGGTTCAAAGTATTGACCGGATCGGTCGCCAGCCGTCCGGCGTACTTGATCGCCGGCTTGGTTGTGCTGTCGGACGTGCTATAGCCGAGGGCCATGTCACCGATCCGATCGACGGCCAGGCTGGGCATGAAGCGATAGATGACGTTCGCGCCGTCAGGGTCCCAAGTCGCGGCCTGCGGTAGAGTGGCAGCCACGCTGCCGCCGGTGACATCCACCTGGTACCAGCGCGGGGCAGCGAACCCGCTGGTATTTCCCCTGCGCACAGTGTGAGTAGTCCATAACGACTCAGCGCCGCCGATATTGCTGTACTGGCTCTGCATCATCGCCCGAATCTGAAGAACGTCAAGGCTGTTGCCTCCCAGCGACGGCGCATTCGGCACGGTTGCGTTCGGCCAACTGCTGGCGGCGAGCGGAACGTCAGGGCCGGTGAAGGTGGATGCCGAAATCCTGTTCCAGTCAACGTGAAATTTGTAAACGCTTAGCGCATTTAAGAATAGCCATGTCGAGACGAAGTAGTTGGGACTGCCAGCCGGCGGCGTACCTGTCTGAAGCCGTGCGTTGCTCGGAAGAATAGTGAAGTCGCTCGCCGGAGCATTGAAAGAGACTGATTGGACAGTCGGAGCGCCCGCGTACATCTGGGCCTTGTTGAAGGCATACACACGAGAATTCTGAAAACCTCCACTGGCGGCGTAGTCGAACATGTTAACCGACATGTACAAGCCGTCGGGCCAGATGCCGAACTTCGGGTAGTCGCCGAGACCGCCCGCCGTGTTGATCGAATAGAAATTCCAACCGCCTGAAACCGGATCGCCCGTTTTGGAAGCCGCGATGCACTGGAAGGACCCGGGCGGATTGATGACGTTGCTCGAACCATCAAGGGTGAAAGCGAAGTCTGTGATGATCCAGCGATCCTCAAAGCTGTCGTAGAGAACCACGGGGTCGCCGAAGTTATTTGTGTCGCACAGGTTACCAAAGTTGCCCTGGCTCATGAAGGTGTTGAAGGTGAACGCCGCCACGCGCACGCCATCGCTTTTTCTAAAAATACCGATTGAGGTGTTGACCGTCTGGATGTAATAGGTCGGGCCGACATCGCCGTTCGTATCCGGCGGATGCCCCGCACCAAAATTGGCGAAGTCGAGGCCGTCAAAGTTCATTGTCGTCGCAGGTGCTGGTGCGCTTGGTGCGCCGGGCATGGCAGGTTCGGTCGCCACGGGCATCGCAGACGTGCCCGGATACAAGGTTGGGTTAGGCTCCGGCTCCTCGCGCTCGGGCCGCTCCCGCTTCACGGGTTTACGATGTGGGAGATCCCGAAGGTCGCCGTTGAACGAGTGCGCCTTACTGAGACGTTCTTCTTTGGGTTCACGGCTAACCTTGTCTCCTTCGCCGCGAGCTTGCACTTTCTGTTCATTGCTTTGGCGACTCCCTTCCTGCATCCCGCCAGGATCGGCGTGGCCCTTATCATTGTTCGGCGTCGCTTCGAGCGTCGCAGCTGAAGTAGGCGTCAAGGTTGCTGCCACCGGAGGCGCTGGCGGATTCATGAAAAGTTCTGCTTCTAATCTCTCACGCTCCGCGCCGCTCACATGAGAATTGTTGCCTTCCAGCTTCACGCGGCCCTTCTCATTCAACACGTCCGCCACAGACTTGGTGCCACGCTTCCACCCTGCTCCTGCCGCGCTCTTCCTGCTCTCATCCCGCGCGCCTGCCTGGACTGACGACAGTACAACCGCCGCCAAGATCAATAACACTAACCAGAGTGTCAGATGACGAGCGATGAAACGACGCGAACGATGATTATTCGCGCGAGACGAGCGGAACAAGGAATGGATGTCGGAACGCATAGATATTCTCCTTTTGAAGAGCGCAAAAACTGCAGGACGGACTTAGGGCGGCCTAAATCTCGCGGGACGGATGGAGCAAACCAGCTTTGGTTTATCCTGACGAAATCAAGACATCTCGCGTCAGACAATTCGGATTAATGCTCGGACGACCATTCGTCAGCATCATTGGAACCAGAAAATACTCTCGTGGTGGAACGTGAGGCGCGCTAAGAATGAATTTAATGGAGTGACCGTAGGATTCAAGTCATCTACAAAAGCCTGCGCGGAAGTGCATGCTGGTTGAATGCAGGCCTCAGGAGGCATTCGCCCGAAGCGAACGCATCGGAGTATATATCCTTTCTGTCAGACTGTCCACGTGGAGTTGTGCCAGCACATTTCCAGAGAGTCACTAACGTGACTGGTGTCTCTTTCACGACGGCGACACGGGTTCGACTCTCGTACGGGACGCCAACACTCTCCATCAACAGGTCATGGACGTAGCTGATACAAGAGTTTTGTAGCGGGAACCTCTTGGTAACGAGCCTCCAAGCGAGTCAACAATGTTAAGAAACTTACAGGCTCGGAAAGCAGCGCTCACCTATTCGGAATTGTAGGATGATCGACAACTCTCTCAATTAGTTGAGTATCGAAAAGGGCCACTATTTGACGGCTGGAGTGGATACCGAATGCTTTCTCATAGTCGTTCGGTCACGCGTCACTATACTTGAACGCAGATAGGGATCTTTAGGCGACGGAGACACCTGCATTTGACAGGTGATTTTTGCGATGGCCGGATATTTCTCAAGAACCATTAACGTAATTTTCTTATTCAGAATCTCCCAATAATCTTCCTCATTAGGATAGCTCGCGAGAAGCGTTTCGATATCCTTGGCGATCAGCATAAAATCTGGATATTCCGCATTGGAAAGATGCGCTTTATAGCGATACCAAATTGTGATATTCAGATTGTTGTTTTCACCTTGATGGTCAATCTTGAAGTCCTTAATCAAAAACGAAAACTGTTCTACTAAGACGCCGGATTTTACTGTCGTTGCGCCTGGCTTCTGATTGCGTTTTGTAACTGACCGTAGATCCTGAAAGGAACCGAAGGCAGCATCGACTGTGCTGGACCACAAAAGAATCCCAAATGCCGCCAAGCACAACGCTGTGAGTCGCCTATAGCGTTCGTGTTTCGTCAAGCTACTCCCTTCCCCTATCCCGCTGGCAAACGGTTAGGATAACACGCTGAATAAATGCTCGAGCAACATAGACGGCTCTGCTCTGAGTGGTGGCCATTCTACATCATGAAGAGCGACGCGCTAAAAAAGGCTATTTATCGGGATTCCAATCAATCACGGGAGTCTTAGGTTGAACGTAGCTTGCGAGAAGAACCCTCGCTCTTGAAGCGGCGGCTGTTTTGCGGAGAGTTCATCAGCGGAACAGCATAGTAATGATGTGCGAATTGATTGATTGCTTCAGCATCTTGAGGAGTTTGTCCTTGTTAACGTAGATCGCTCCATTCAGTGTGGCGATCTTGATCGAGCAGCAGTCTCCTCACGTGCCAGAATCATTGAAGCGGCAAGTGCCGCAGATTTGTGGTCCTTGGTCCAGGGTGGGCCGATGGAACTTCCCAGGCTTGAGATCCGGCGTTGCACTCGGCTCGCCGCATTCCCGAATGCCGTCTTAGCCTGCTCATCGAGATCTCGCTCTCTAATTGCCGTGACAGAAATTTTCAAACGTTCACACGCCTTCCTGACGGCATTGCGAAAGAATTCACCTTCCGCCGTATGAATCAGCGCGTGCGACGCGAGAATTTTCGAAAGAGACGGTAGAGTACGACCTGAGGCCAAGAGGACAGCAGCACCTACGATTCGATAGTGGCTCGCGTCCAACTCCCGGACCACCTCCCCGACAGCCGCTAAAGCCAAGCGCTCTGAGACGGCTTCGCAGTTTGCAAGATAACTCTCCGACCCTGGGAGTTCGAGGCTCGCTGCATAGTGATAGGGTTGGTTGGCCCCGGGGGTTCTCGGATCAGTGGTGACGATGCGCCTCCGCTCCATTACCTCGACCGAGTTGGCATCTCCGGAAACGGCCACGACCACTCCCCAACCGGAATGCATTCGAAAACCGAGGGCTGCGCGCTTCATGCTTAAGGTTTCCCAGTAACGTGCGGGCAAGTTTACCAAGTCATGCGGTGGGACAGGTAGCCTCACAGCGTTGAAATGCCGCAACCGCTCCAATCAACCTGATCCGCATTCAACTCTATGCGCAATCTCTACGTAGCAAGAGTCTAAATTCCTGTTTCTCTGACAATATTCTTGGACCAAACCGCCGCGGAGCGGCGAAAGAAGGTAGCCAGGGGCAAGCGCAAAGCGAAGGGGAGCGCGCCGCCCCTGGGAATAGGGTTAGCAAGAACCGAGCCCTGAGAAGGGCGACAGAAAAGCCCTCGTGGTCTGGACTTTGTTCATTTACCCGTCTTCCAACTTGGTTCCATTAGCTCTGGTTGCTTTGGGCTCGAATGCGAATAGGATTGTAGGTCCAGCGACTTCAAACGGGTCAGAAACCAGATCAATGATTGAGAACTCTGTCGCCCATTTCAGGGCTGCGGAGATTTATCGTGCTGGATCCAGGGGCGGCGCGAGCGCGCTCGCCCCTGGCTACCTTCTTTAGCGCCTTCGGCGCACGTTGATGGGACCCTTGGTTGCGACTGAAAGCCGCGCCGTGTCCTCCCAACCTTAGCTCTCACCAATCGGACTCATGCCGCTTCAGCCAGATTACTCAATTCTCAATTAGACCGAGCCTCACCAGATTGACGGAGCTCCGGTCAAAATGCACGCCTCGAGCGAAGCCCTCGGCGGCCACAAAGATCCTCGATTCGGCGAATTCCTTAATAATAATCAGCGATTTCCGTTCGCGCTGACAGGCTAAACCCAAATGGCACGGTGCTCGCCATAGCAGATTCGCTCGGACCTTGAGCGCTGTTCTTTGTAGTTCAATACCGTCATCAATCAAGTTTTCCAATTTGCCCACTACGAAGTCGACGGCCCATGAACTAGTTGTCTTGCCCGAATCGTTGAGAAGATATGCAAATGCACTGCCCCCAGGTTTTCAACCGCCTAACATCACTCGCAGTGCTGTTCTCACTCTGTGGCGCGCTCTTACTGCCCAACGAGACGAAAGTGCGCGCCAGCAGCGGCAACATCATTACCAGCACGAGCGACAAGGTCTCACCAGATCTTCGCCGTCTTATTCAATCCGGCAATGGCGGCCAGCATGTGAGAGTAATCGTGCAGCAAACCGGCTCATCCTCCGGCCATATCGTCTCACTGTTTCAGACTGTAGGAGCACTCCCGCGGGCCGTATTGTCCAATTTGAACATTCAGATCCTCGACATACAGGCGAACTCCGCGGACACGCTCGCCGACCATCCTTCCGTTGCCCGCATCTCGCTCGATGCGCCAGTCCGCGCCTCGGGTCATATTACAACCACAACTGGAGCGCAGCAGATCCGGGCTCAGAGAGATGTTCTGGGTCTAAGCGACAATCTAGATGGCTCCGGCGTGGCCATTGCAATCATTGACTCCGGAATTGACCCCAACCACAAGTCAATTGCGAACAAGTCGACAAGAATCAGTGTGAGCAAAGACTTCACGGACGAAAATCGCACCGACGATCCCTATGGGCACGGTACGCATGTCGCCGCAATAGCCGCCGGCGACGGCTCAGCTACAAACGGAGCATATGAAGGAATCGCGCCGGCCGCCAAGATCGTCAATCTTCGCGTACTTAACTCGCAAGGTATCGGCACTGTGTCGGGAGTGCTGAAGGCTCTCGACTGGTTGATTGCCAACAAGGGCACTTACAACGTGCGGGTCGTAAACATGAGTCTTGGCACACCGGCCATCAGTTCTTATCAGGACGATCCCATCTGCAATTCGGTGCGCAAGCTGGTTAATGCCGGCGTCGTAGTGGTGGCCGCCGCGGGAAACGATGGCAAGAACGCAGCGGGACAAAAAATCTATGGCGCCATTCATTGCCCGGGCAATGAGCCCGCTGCAATTACTGTGGGTGCCAGCAATAGCTACGGCACGGATCTACGCAATGACGACACGGTAACGACCTACAGTTCGCGTGGACCAACACGCAGTTTCTCCACCGACAGCTATGGTCTTAAACACTACGACAACGTGATCAAGCCAGACCTCGTTGCGCCAGGAAACAAGATTGTGTCTGCGGAAGCCTCTAACAACTATCTGATCGCGGAATATCCTCAGCTCGAAACCAACAACTACGCGGGAGCAAACATGAAGCTGATGTACCTCAGTGGTACCTCGATGTCGACACCAATGGTTTCCGGCGCTACCGCGCTTTTGTTGGAAGCAAATCCGAACCTTACTCCCAATATCGTAAAGATGATCCTGATGTACACGGCCCAGCCTTTGGCAGGCTTCAATACGCTGGATCAGGGAGCCGGGCAGCTGAATATCGCCGGCGCAGTAGCCATTGCCAAGCTGGTGCAGACACCGCTTCTCGGCTTGACCCCCTCTTTTGGTTCGTCCCTATTGACTCAGTCTGCTCCCGCACCCCAGACCAGCATTTCCTCCTACACGTTCCCCTGGGCCCAGGGAGTTGTTTTGAAACATGCCACGGTTACCGGCAACGATCTGATCAATAAGTATCAGGTCAGTTACGGCAAGGGTTATTTGCTCGGCGACGGAGTCATTGAAGGCTTAGTAACCGAGAGTTTGAATGCCAACATGTGGACCAGGAATGGTCTGAACCTCGGAAATTACCTGATGAAGAGCGACGGAACGGCGATGGGCGGCGGATCAATATTCTTTAGCGACGTGATCCTGCTCGGCGACGGCTTCGCGCTCGGCGATGGCTTTGCTATGGGTGACGGTTTTGCGATCGGCGACGGCTTCGCCATGGGCGATGGGTTTGCCATAGGCGACGCCTGTGCCGTGGGTGAAGACGGAGCGGGCGGAAGATAGAACGAGAGACTCGGAGCACTTGAAGTAGAGAGACTTCTACCACTCCGGGGATCGCGCGCGGCATGATGCGAAAACAACTCACAGCTTTCTACATGTGGCTGGTGGTAGTGGCCGGCAGCGTTGCGTGTCTGCATGCGGCATCTCATTTTCCGCCGGGCAGAATCGACGTTTATTTTCTCCTCCTCGTCACCATTACTGCGGTGATCGGATCTCGCGTCGCGATCCGCATTCCCCAGATAAATGTAAATATTACAGTTGATGACACGTTCGTCTTTATCGCCTTGTTGCTCTATGGCGGCGAGGCTGCGGTTTTTCTGGGTGCCATAGCGGGACTCTGTTCAGGTCTGCGAATCAGCAAGAGGCCGAGAACCGTATTGTTTGGCGCGGGGGCACTGGCTTGCGCCGTCTTCGTAACCGCACATGTGCTGCAGTTCCTTTTTGGATCCACCACCAACCTCTTTCAGAAGGGTCCATCCTTTGCAATCATAGCCGTTTCCCTAATGGCTTTGGTCCACTACCTCTCTCACACTGGTCTGGGCGCAATAGGCAACGCACTAAAAGATAATCAATCGATCTGGCAGATGTGGAGCCGAAATTTTCTCTGGATGTCGGTTACCTATTTTGCCGGTGCCGCGTTGGCTGGATTCATTGTTAGCAGCGTCGGCACGACCCGTTTCTACGCTTTTCTGGTTGCCGTACCGATCATCACGATTGTTTACTTCAGTTATGACCGATATATGCGAGAGGTGAAATCATCTGCACGCCACGCGGAGGAAGCAGAACGCGCTCGCGCCGAGATTGAGCATGAACGCGCAGAACAGGCGGAACGCCATGTTCACGAACTCAACAACTATATTGCAGAGCAGGAAAGAATCAGCAGGGTACTGGAAGAGACCAAGGACCATTTCCGTCATGCCGCTTTTCACGACGCATTAACCGGACTGCCTAATCGAGCGATGTTTACGGAGTTGCTCAAGGCGGAGATCGAAAGCTCGAAACGTAGGTCTGCACATTTGTTCTCGGTACTGTTTCTGGATCTTGATCGTTTTAAGAATATCAACGACAGCCTCGGACACACACATGGCGATCTTCTGCTGGTTGCTTTTGCCGAACGGTTGGAACGAACTCTGCGTCCAGTCGACACTCTGGCGCGATTCGGGGGTGATGAATTCGCAATTCTCTTAAGCGGCATCGTCGACACGACTGATGCGGTCCGCGTTGCGGAAAGAATTCAGGAGGAACTGCTGCTACCCTTCGGCCTCGACAAAAACTCGGCATTTGCCACAGCGAGCATCGGTATCGCGCTAAGCTCCACAGGTTACGACAGACCGGAAGACATTCTTCGCGACGCTGATACAGCCATGTATCGCGCCAAGGAAAACGGCAAGGCCCGCTTCGAAATGTTTGATCAGGGAATGCACGCGCGCGCAGTTTCGAGATTGCAGTTAGAAGGTGATTTGCGACTGGCTGTCGAACGAAACGAATTCTGCGTCCACTATCAACCTATCATTGCTTTGGAAACGGGCCGCCTGGCCGGATTCGAAGCCCTGGTGCGTTGGAATCACCCGCGACGCGGCATGATTTCCCCCGGTGATTTTATTCCGGTGGCTGAAGAGACCGGTCTGATTGTCCCCCTGGGCCAGTGGGTTTTGGAGGAATCATGTATGAGGATCAAGCAGTGGCAACAGGAGTCGCCTTGTCATCGCGCGCTCAGTTTGAGCGTCAATCTTTCGGGCAGACAAGTCGCGCAGCCGGATATGATGAGCCAAATCGAACATGCGCTGGATAGCAGCAAGTTGAATCCCCATTGCTTGAAACTCGAGATTACGGAGAGCGTCGTGATGGAAAACGCCGAAGCTGCAACAATCATGTTCAAGCAGTTGCGGACGCTCGGTGTGCAGTTGAGCATCGACGACTTCGGTACGGGCTACTCTTCGCTTAGCTACCTGCATCGTTTTCCGCTCAACTATCTGAAGATCGATCGCTCGTTTGTAAGCAGAATGACCAGCACGGATGACAACTCTGAAATTGTTCGCACCATCGCAGCCCTGGCTCGAAACCTTGGAATGCAAGTAATTGCCGAAGGAATAGAGACGGAGGAGCAACATCAGCAACTCAAAGCCCTTGGCTGCGAATACGGACAGGGATACCTCTTCTCCCGCCCGGTGGATGGTCGCGGCGTGGAACAGCTGCTCGAAAAGGAAGTAGAACGCGAAGCAGCGCGAGTGACCGAACAGTCCCCTCAAGCTGAGGAAGGTTTTTCCGTCGCGTACCAGATGTAAATTTGAGATCAGTCAGTGGTCAGTTGTCTGTGGTCAGTTGTCAGCTGACCACTGACCACTGACAGCAACACCTGCCCCAACCTGCAAAATTCGCACTCCACACCCCGTAAGTTCAGGGTTTTTGCCTTTTCTGATACATTGAAAGATAACAATGGGCTATGCAACGGATCTATGATGATTTCTGGATACCGACTTAAGCTTCCGACCAACCGGTGGGAAGCTCTGGGCATCATACCCGCCGCCTCGTTTTTTGGTTATTTGCTTAGGAGTTTCATAATTGATGCGATTTCTTCTGAATCAGAAACTAGCTGTTTTCCTGATAATACTGGTGCTAACTGTCGTTGCCACATCAGGCTCAGCTCAGAGCCGGGCAGGCGACGTCGTAATGGTCCTGCCCTTTGAAAATACTTCCAATCGTCCGGAATACAACTGGGTGGGAGAGAGCTTCGCCAATTCGATTTCCGAACTGCTGAACCGGCCGGGTCTGGTGATAGTTTCCAGCGACGAACGCGAGATGGCTTATCAACGGCTCCGCTTGCCAGAAACCGTGATTCCTTCGCGTGCAACCGCAATCAAGTTGGCGCGTGAAGCAAAAGCCACGATGATCGTGATCGGTAGTTACTCCGTTACGCCACCACCTGCTGAAGGAAACCAACCCGGTAAGGACAAGTCGGCGGTAGAGGCCTATGTTGTGGTCACAGCTCGAGTGATCAAAGTTAACGAAGGTCGAACTCTTGGAGAAGTGATTGACGGCGGTTGGGCGACCCGACAATTTGATTTCGGTGGTGTCTTGACTAGCCTGCAGAATATCCAGGGCAGGCTTGCCTATCAGATCCTTTATCAACGCGATAAAGCCTTGCCTGTGTCACAAAACCAGGTTGTGCAGGAAGCGACAAAGATTCCGCAGCGAGCTTTCGAAGCCTACGTGAAAGGCGTTCAACTGAATGACCGGGATCCCAAGAGAGCCAACTATTTGAAGAATGCCCTGCGGCTCTTTGCCGAAGCGAACGACGGCGCCGTCTACCCACAGGCCGCTTTTGAGCTGGGCCAGTTCTACATGATCGATGGCAAATGGAAAGATGCGACCGAGTATTTTTCGAAGTTGCAAAAGAAGGATCCTCATTACGCCGAAGCAGCGTTCTATGCCGGCCTGGGATACGCAAAGATGGGCAACCATGGACGTGCCCTCGCGACGCTGGTACCACTCTCATCCGACATGCCGTTGATCGGCGTCTACAACAACGCGGGTGCCGTGGCGGTGCAGGCCTCACGTGAAGGCAAGAAGGATGATGAACGTGCCCGGCTGCTGACTCAGGGGACGCAATTTCTCGCTCGGGCCGCGGAGTCGGCGCCCGACGATCAGATGGTGCACTTCAACTATGCCTTCGCCTTGTTCCTGGGAGGCAAATACACCGAAGCCGCGGATCAACTTCGTCCGGTGATTACTTCTGATCCTCGTGACGGCCAGGCCTACTTTCTCTTCGCCAAATCGCTCGAGAAGATCGGCAAAACGGAAGCTGCGGCCGCAGCAGACGATCAGGCTCGCCGTTATTTGCAAACCTACGCAAAGTGGCAAACGGAATGGCAGAAGTCGCAAACCACAAGCGGGGTCAGTTTGCGCATGCGCGACGTCTTGAATCGCGATGACGTTTTTGATCTCGAACGTCGCATCGCCCTGGCAGCTAGTGCCGATTCCACCGCTTCAGCGAGCCAGGATCTGCTTGCCAAAGCCCGAGATCTTTATCAAGCTGGCCGTGATGACGAAGCTTTGCCCGAACTTCACCGCGTGGTCATGATTGAACCGACAAATGCCGAGGCCTACCTGCTCAGCGGCCGCATAAACCTGCGGCGCAGCGACCAGGAGGCGGCGATCGCAGCCCTCAAAACTGCGATATTCTGGGATCCCAAACTGATCGATGCTCATATTCTTCTGGGACGAATATTCCTGGAGCGCGGGGACCGCGGAGAAGCCACCAAGTATGCCCTTAGCGCAATGACAATAGATCCCAATAATCAGGAAGCCATTGCGCTGCAGCGACAAGTAACAATGGGCAAGAACTGATCATCTGTATTACGCAATCCTTTTCCTGATGATCATGCTCACATGCTCTCTCGGAGCAGTGGCTATGATTGCCTACCACTCTCGCCGCCACAAAGGCAGAACGGATGACCGACCGCTGGTTGGACAGGGAGCAGTTGTAGACAAACAACTCAATCCGGAAGGGACGGTCCTGGTGCGCGGTGAACTCTGGAACGCATGTTCTCTGCGCGGGGGAAACATAGCATCACGAACTCGAGTCAAGGTTGTTGGGTTGCGAGCGCACATACTGCTGGTTGACTATTTCCGGTACTAGCCCACCCTACCTTCCAGGCACTTTCTGCAACAGTACTAATCACCAGGTTTTTCCAGAAAAACCTTTTCTTTGGCACAACACGTGCTCAAGGATAAGACGGCACACGCGGAACATACGGTAAGTTGACCGCGCCCCCGCCGCCATCATGCCTCTGAGCGCCGCCTGCCGCTGCGCCAGCTGCCTTCCGAGCTACCCTTCAGTGTTTCCCTCCTAAATGTGGACCCAGTCAGTAATGACTGGGTTCTCCTGCTTTTGGCAGCGGCCATTTTGAAATTCATCGATTTCCCGAAGAGACCAATCCCTGTTCCCGATCTCCAATCACCTCGTTCTTCAAGAAAAACTCTTCCTTTGGCACAACATGTGCTCAAGGATAAGACGGCACGCACGGAAGATATGGTTAGTTGACCGTGCCCCGCCGCCATCACCCCTCTGAGCGCCGCCTGCCGCTGCGCCAGCCACCTTCCGAGCTATCCTTCAGTGTTTCCCCCCTAAATGTGGACCCAGTCAGTAATGACTGGGTTCTCCCGCTTCTATAAGACCCTCTTCTCTCCTAACGCTGTGGTGATTCCTGACTGACCCTTATCCAACAATCCGAAACAACTATCCGAGAGCTTTGGGCGCAAACGAAATTTGTCACTTTGTCAGTGACGTTTTCTGTCTTCTTGCGTCGTGAATGGACGAATTAAGTAACGGTGAGAGGCTACAAGCCGCCCGGGACAGATTTTTTTTGGACGACTTTCCGGGGTCGGGACCTCGCGATAGAATCGGAGAAAAGCCCTTCTCTGCGTAACCTCTGCGTGCTCGATGTAGCAAGAGTCTAACTTCCTGTTTTTCTTACTGGCAGGATTTCTGGACCGAACCGCCGCGAAGCGGCCGAAAGAAGGTAGCCAGGGCAAGCCCGGGGTGCCCGGCGGGGGTATCCCCGCTGGGGTGGAAGAGCAAAGCGCGGCGGCGCGCACGGCCCCTGGTAATAGCAGTAACTAATACCGAGCCATGATAGGGCGACAGAACATAGCGACTCGGCATAAACCGCGACATCAACCGATCTGTCACCCTTAGGAGGAGGGCTGCGGAGATTTATCATGCTGGATCCAGGGGCGCGCGCAACGCGCTCGCCCCTCGCTACCTTCTTTCGCGCCTCCGGGGCAGGTTGGTTGGACTTTGTCCAGGCTTTAGCCTGCCGTAGTTCCTTTTGGTAAACTCGCCGCAATGCAGGATCCGGTCTCTACTGCGACGCGAGTCGAGTCGGGTTGGATGGCGGCGGTCACGTCGCGCGCTCACGCGGAAGTTCCTACAATTCCTCAACTGGGTGCAGCTTTAGCAAGCTCGTTTCTCCTAATACTTTCGTTTCCAGATTTCGGCGTTTCCGCCTTGGCCTGGTTCGGCCTAACCCCGCTGCTGGTTACGGTGGCACGACGACCCACACCATTTCGGGCGTTCCTACTCGGCTTGGTCACTGGCACGGTCTTCTTCTATGTGTCGTGCTACTGGCTTACCTATTCACTCATCCACTATGGTGAGCTTGCGCCATGGCTGGCTTACCTCTTACTTGCGCCTGCGGCGCTCATCGTCGGCATTTTTCCAGCTCTATTCGCGCTGTTTCTTGCCCGCGCTATCAAGCGATGGGGAACGCAGGCAATCCTGCTCTCTCCTTTCATCTGGACATCTCTTGAATGGGCCAGACTCGGATTGACCGGTCAACTCTGGAATGCCATAGGTTATTCGCAGGCTTATCATCCGTTGTCGATTCAGCCGGCGCGCTGGGGCGGTGTTTATCTGGAGGGCTTTCTGGTCGTCGCTGTCAATGCGGCAATCTCGTTGGCACTCTTGAAGAGAACACGGCGCGGTCTCGTAACGTCTGTTGCTGTAATCGTAATAGTAATGGCATTGCACGCCGTTTCATGGGTTAGTTCCCTCCGCAGAACGGCATCGGATGGCAAGCCTTATTTGCACGTGGTTGCCCTGCAACCAAACGTACCAATGACTCCCGCAAAAACTGCTGAGGAGTTGGAGCAGTTAACTGAGAGACATCTCTCGCTGAGCACGACGGCCGTTCGGTCACTCCCAAACGACAACCTGCCCCGCCTTGTGATCTGGCCGGAGTCGCCAATGAATTTCACTTACTCGACCGACTCGAGCTTTCAGACTGTCGTAACCCGATTCGCCAAAGAGAACCATACTTACCTGCTTCTCAATTCGCAGGAGCCGGCTCCGGAACACGGTTCCTACAATTCGGCCCTTCTCATAAATGAGGAGGGCCGCCTGATCTCGCAATATGATAAGATTCGCCTGATGCCGTTTGGTGAATACGTGCCGCTTCCGCGCTGGTTACCGGGAGCCTCATTGATAACTGCTATGGTCGGCGAGTTTACTCCGGGCGAGCATTACACGCTGATGCCGATCGGGACGCATCGTGCAGGCGTTTTCATCTGTGTTGAATCGGCGTATCCATCGATCCCAAGGAAGTTCACGGACGAAGGTGCCGATCTTTTGATCAATATCTCGAACGACGGTTATCTCGGTCCAACTGCGGTAATGCGACAGCACCTGGCAAATATGATCTTTCGCGCCGTCGAGAATGACAGGCCACTGATAAGCGTTACCAACACCGGAATCACAGCATTCATAACAACCGCCGGTGAAGTGAAAGACCCGACACCGGGATTTGAGTCAGTCGTACGAACCTGGACCATAAGCTCAACAGGAAGCACCAACAGTCTTTATGTACGACATGGGGATCTTTTCGCCGGGTTCTGTGCAGCAGTCACTTTAATCGTTTTTGTTTGCACTCTGCGCATGTTAAGAAGGGATTTTTGAAGGCCTAAGATGAGCGATTCGTTAACAATTCAGGAACTAAAACCTTTGTACGATAGTCTGCGGTCGCGGGTTGAACAACTCGGGAGGTTTCTTTGATGTTCCGGCCCGACGCGAGGAATTAGCCAGCATTGAGGCAAAGGCTTCGGCGCCTGATTTCTGGGGCAACCAGGAAGCTGCACAAGGCCTATTACAGGAGCGTAGCCGGCTCGAAAGAAAGATTGAACGCCAGGATCATTTCCAATCCGAGGTTGACGACGCTGGCGTGCTCTTTGAGTTTTCAGACGAAGACGAAGCATCGTTAAAAGAACTCCGCGCTCTGATTGAGCAGCTCGAACATGAGCTAACCCTCGCGGAGACAGAGATGTTGCTCGCCGGCGATAACGATCGCCGCAATGCGATCTGCACGATCCATCCGGGAGCAGGTGGGACTGAATCCCAGGATTGGGCCGAGATGCTTCTGCGGATGTATTTAAAATGGGCGGAGCAGCGCGGGTTTAA
>Ga0137366_10001882_pt1 | contig 15764 bp, 16 predicted proteins | sample SagtaG_8_FD_104938 | JGI IMG/M metagenome (GOLD analysis project Ga0137366, IMG submission 104938) | Vadose zone soil microbial communities from Sagehorn Ranch, Mendocino, California, USA - Sage1_L_60_16 metaG | ecosystem: Environmental > Terrestrial > Soil > Vadose zone | place: USA...
CTCCTCGTCGGGTTTCCCGTTAGCGTAGCGGTGTGCTGATCGAGCGGAGCATGCACCCCGACTGGCTCTCGAACTCGTTTGTGATCGCCGACACGGAGGGCGGAGCGGCCATTTTTGTCGACTCCGGCGCCGATATCGCGCCGCTCGTCGCCGCGGTCGAGCGCTGGGGCGCGACCCCGACCGCGATCCTCCGCACGCACTCCCACCCGGACCACGTCGTCCACGAGGCCGAGCTGCGGGTGCGGTACGGGGTGGACGTCGTCGCCGAGCCCGGCGAGTGGCAGTGGGGCGGCCTGCGCGTTCGGGGCGTCGCGACCCCCGGCCACTCGGACGACATGGTGGCCTTCTTCGTCGACGACGCCGTCTTCACCGGAGACACGCTGTTCAAGGATGCCGTCGGCGGCGGGAATCTCGAGCAGGTGCGGAGTTCGGTCATGGATGTCTTCATGGCGCTTCCCGACGAGACGCGCGTGTTGCCCGGGCACACCGACGAGACGACGATCGGCCGTGAGCGTGAGCACAACCCGTTCGTCCGCGTCTGGAGTGGGGCCGAGCCCGAGGGGTCGGAGCGGGTCGCGGTCGGCGGCCGCGAGGCGACGCTCGTCGTCTGGTCGCCCGACTACGACGGCAAGGGCAAGGCCTGGGTGCGCTTCGACGACGGCGAGGACGCGATCGTCGGCGGCTCGCGGGTCACGCGCGGCTGAGCCGGAGCGGTAAGGCCTGTCCGAAAAGGACAGTAGGTTTGGGGCGTGCGCCTGCTCGTCGCCCGCTGCGAGGTTCGCTACTCCGGACGCCTGAGCGCCGTTCTGCCCGAAGCCGTACGGCTGCTGATCCTGAAAGATGACGGCTCGGTGCTCGTGCACGACGACGCCGGCGGATACAAGCCGCTGAACTGGATGACCGCACCGACCGTGGTCGAGGAGCTCGGCGACACACTCGTCGTCCGCAAGCCGAAGACCGAGGACGTGCTCGAGATCCGGCTCGCCGACGTGCTGAGCGACGTACGGCACGACATGGGCGAGTCGGCGGCACTTCAGAAGGACGGTGTCGAGCGCGACCTGCAGGAGCAGCTCGCGGCTGCGCCCACGGCGCTCGGCGAGGAGCTGACGCTCGTGAAGCGCGAGTGGGCGACGGAGGTCGGTCCGGTCGATTTGATGTGCCGCGACGAGGGCGGCGAGTGGGTCGCCGTCGAGATCAAGCGCATCGCGACGATCGAGGCGGTAGAGCAGCTGACGCGCTATCTCGCCTTCATCCGCGAGGACCCGGCGAAGCAGGCGTGCCGCGGCATCCTCGCGGCGCAGAAGCTGAAGCCGCAGGCGATCGCACTCGCCGAGTCGCGCGGGATCCGCTGCGTCGAGGTCGACCTCGCGCTTCTGCGCGGGGAGCGCGAGCCGGACCTGACGCTCTTCACGGCCTGACGATCGCCTTCAGGTAGCCGGGCGGCGGGTCGGCGAAGAGCCCGGGCAGCTGCTCGAGGCTCACCTGGTGCGTCAGCAGCTTCTCCCACGGTCGGGCGCCGCTCGTGAGGAACGTGAGTGCTCGGCGCACCGTCTTCGGCGTGTGGTGGAACGCGCCCTTCAGCGTCAGCTCGTCGTAATGCAGGCGGTTCGCGTCCAGCTCGACGTCGTTCGGGATCCCGCTGAACAAGACGACTGTCCCGCCACGGCGGACGGCGCGGACAGCGTCCTGCCAGCCCTCGGCGGTTCCGGTCGCCTCGATCACGACATCCGCGTCCTGTGCATCGCCGGGTGTGCCGCCGAACTCGGTCGCGAGCGTCCGGCGCTCGTCGGTGCCGCCGGCGATGTAGACGGTACGGGCACCCGCATCGCGTAGGCACGCGCAGAGGAGCATGCCCATCGGACCGGGCCCGAGCACGGCGACCGCCTGGTCCTCGACGTCGACGATGTCGAGGACGTGGAGCGCGCAGGCGAGCGGCTCGACGAGCGCCGCGATCTCCGAGCCGAGCGTGCGCGGGACGGGGTGGAGGTTCACGCGTGCGATGCGCGCGGGTACGACGATCAACTCCGCGTACGCCCCGTTCAGCAGTGGTAACAAGTTGTCACAAAGGGTTTCTCGGCTTCGCGCGCAGTTCGGGCACGCGCCGCACGGCGCGGAGTTCGCGGCTACGACCCGCTTGCCCGTGGCGACGTCGAAGCCGCAAAACTCGTGGCCGAACGGTGACGGCGTCTCGGACAGCAGGAGCGGGTGTCCGCGGCGGAACGTCTTCAGGTCGGTGCCGTCGGTGAGCGCGAGCTCGACCTGCACGAGCACGTCGCCGGGCCCCGGCTGCGGGTCGGGAACGTCCTCGATGCGCAGGTCGCCCGGCGCGTAGAACCGCGCCGCTTTCACGGCACGAAGACGACCTTCAGCGTCTCGCGGCGAACGAACAGCTCGAGCCCCTCGGCGAAGCGCTCGAGCGGCAACACGGTCGGCTCAGGCAGGTCGAGCTCCGGCAGGAGCGCTGCTGCCGCGTGCATCGTCTCGGGCGTCGCGGAGCGCGAGCCGACGATCGTCAGCTCGCGGCGGTAGACGCCGTCGGACAGCAGCTCGCCCGCGTCTGCGAAGACCAGAACGGTGCCGCCGGGCTCGACGGCTTCGAGGGCGCTCGCGCCGCCGCCGCGCGCGCAGACGATCGCCGCGCCGACGGGCCCGTCCGGGGCGCGACCGGCGCGGCGCGGGTCGGAGTCGACAGCAAACACCTCGTCGCCGCGGCGCTCGAGCACCGCGCGGAAAAGCCGTCCGACGAAGCCGTTGCCGACAACGAGCACGCGTCCGTGCGGAACTCGCTCCGCGCCGCGAAGCACGCACGCGAGCGGCTCGACCATCGTGCCGCGAACGTCGTCGAGGGAGTCCGGTAGCTCGACACCGTCGGCGGGTGCGATGCGCTCCGCGAAGCCGCCCGGGACGATCGTCGGCTCCGAAAACTGCTCGCAGGTCGACTCGTGCCCTGCGTCGCAGCGCGCGCATTCGCCGCACGGCCGGTGATGCACGAGCGCGAGACGGCGTCCGCCCGCTCGCGCGACGACCTCGTGGCCGAGCACCGTTCCGGCCGGCGCTCGGCCGAGCTTCTCGACGTCGGAGCCGCAGAGACCGCAGGCGAGCACCTCGAGCCCGTGCTCCGGCTCGGGGAGCTCGGCGAGCCGCGGCCGGCCGTCCGCGTCTAGAACTACCGCCCGCACACGGGTATCGTAGGCCCATGGCAATCACGCTCCACCGCTGCCGCAACGAGTGGGTGAAGGTCGGCGGTCATCCGTGCTGGAAGGTTCAGAAAGCGCTCGACGACATGGGGATCGATTACAAGGTCGCCCGGGGACCGGTCAGGAGAGGGCAGCGCGACCACATGGAATCCGGAACGGGCCAGCGCCTCTATCCGGCGATCGAGTTCGAGGACGGCACGTGGTATCGCGAGGAATCGAAGGACATGGAGCGCCGGATTCGCGAGGGGCGGCTCGGGACGACCGCGGAGCCCTCCGGCTAGACTGTGCCCCGACCCCGGGGCTATAGCTCAGTTGGGAGAGCGCCTGGTTCGCAATCAGGAGGTCGGCGGTTCGAGCCCGCCTAGCTCCACCTCGAGAAAGGCCCGCAAATGCGGGTCTTTCGTCTTGAATTAGGCTGCGCGAGATTGCGACTGGAGCGGCGATGGCGAACCTGATATTCCGGATCGTCGGGGGCCTGCACCGAGGCGTCTACCGGCTGACCGGCGGCAAGGTAGGCGGGAAGATCGGCAAGGCGCCGGTACTGCTGCTGACGACGACCGGGCGCAAGAGCGGCCGGCCGCGGACGACGCCGCTCGGGTACGCGCCGGCCGGCGACGGGTACGCGGTGATCGCATCGAAGGGCGGCGCACCCCAGCACCCGCTCTGGTACCTGAACCTGCAGGCGAACCCGCGTGCCGAGGTGACGGTAGGGCGCAAGACCCGGCAACTGCACGCCCGCGACGCAGAGGGGGAGGAGCGCGAGCGGCTGTGGCGCGCGGTGACGGACATGTATTCCGGCTATGACTCGTACGCCCAGAAGACGAGCCGACGCATTCCGGTCGTCGTGCTCGAGCCGGCGAGGAATAGTCAAGACCTGTGGATTGGCGTGCCACGATGAGGTGGCAAGATCAGGTGCAGGAAGGGGACGAAGTTGTCGGACCGATCAGGAACCCTCGCTGACGATCCGTTCAGTGGTCGGCACCCAACCAGTCACGAACGGCTGACGGGACTGCCCTGGGATGCGTCGCACCACGACGGCGCTGCGCCTTGGGATATTGGCCGGCCGCAGCCGGCAATTGTGTGTTGTGCTTCAGTGACGATGGTCTCGATACTGGCCCGCACTCCATCAGTCAGGAAGAGCTGAGAGCGGCGTTCAACCACAGCAATGGATGGAATGTCGCCGCCATCGAACCGGACCGGATTCAGACGAGATACGACGACGACGGCGCACCGGCGTGGTTCGCGACAATCAAACGGATCTAGACTGCGGGACTGGTCGGCCCGGTGAGCCATCCACAGGGTCTGATCAATTGCTCCGAGTCGGCAGCTCACTGACCGACGACGCCGGGCAGCCAGGCTTCCACCGCGGCGGCCACTGCCTCGACGTCCGTCCTCAAGCTGTGGTCGCCCGGCACCTGCACCACCGTGCGACTCGTGGTGGCGGGCGGAATGCCGAACGGATCTCGCGCACCTTGCACGACGAGCGTGGGGACCGTCACCGCGTCGAGCTCGGGTAGGCGGCTTGCTGCCGGCGCGGCACCCGAGCGGCGGGGCGGCCGCAGCGGGAAGGCGAGGCACACCACCCCGACGGCGCCGGTCGCCTCGGCGGTTCGGCATGCCACCCTGGCTCCGGACGACCGACCGCCGACGACGAGCGCCAACCCACGAAGCTCGCCCGCGAGCAGATGGTCGATCACGGCTTTCCAGGCGGCGTCGAGCTGGCGCGGCGGAGCGGGAGTGCGCCGCCCTGCGACCCGGTACGGCTGCTCGACGAGCGCGACGCTGACGTCCATCGACTGCGCGACGCTCGACACCGCCACAAGGTCACGCGAACCCACCCCGCCACCGGCTCCATGCCCGAGGACAAGCGCGGCTCTCGCGCGATCGACGGAATGCACCTGGGCGGTCGCCCGACCGTGCGGAGTCTCGATGTTCAGCATCGTCATCCGGGTGACATCCCTTCTTGACTCAGAGCGCCTGCAGACCGACGTGCACCGAGAGAGTCTCGTTGGCCGCACCTTTGTAGACGCCGCGGGTCGGCGGCACGTCGGCGTAGTCCCTCCCGACCGCGACGCGGACGTAGGAATCCGTCTGTTCGCGGTCATGAGTCGGGTCGAGCGCGAGCCAGCCGCGCTCCTCGTCCCAGACGTCGACCCACGCGTGAGACGCTGCATTGTCGCCCTCGAGGCTCGGGTCGTAGAGGTAGCCGCTGACGTAGCGTGCGGGGATGCCGAGGCAGCGACAGGAGGCGAGCAGCACATGCGCAAAGTCCTGGCAGACCCCGCGGCCCAGAGCGAGTACCTCATCGGCACGCGTCTGGACGTCGGTTGCACCCGGCTCGTAGACGAGCTCGGCGCGCACTGCGTCCATCAGCTCGCGTGCGCGCCCGACGCCGCTCCCGGTCCCGTCGTGCCTGGCGGTGAAGTCCCGGACGCCGCCGGCAAAGGGCGCGTACCCCGTGGGGCTGAGATAGTCGTGCAGCTCGAGCGGCGTCGGCAACCGGCGGTCGCCCCCGAAGTATCCCGGCGTCATCACTTCGCTCACCGCCGTGACGGCGAGCCGGTCGTGCGACTCGAGCACGTCGAAATGGTGGACGTCGTTGCCGAAGTGGTCGCGGTACTCGCGCACTCGCAGGCCCGGCGGCTCGGTCGTGAGCCGGAACGACGAGCAGTGCTGGCCGCCGCTCTCGAGCGGGCGCAGGCGAAGCTCCGTGTAGGCCTCCGCAATCGGGCCGTCATAGCCGAACTCCGTCGTGTGCTCGACGCGCAGGATCATTGCTGCTGCTGCTGCTGGGCGTAGGGACCCGGTGGGACGACGCGCGTCGTGAAGTAGCCGGCCGCGATCTCATCTGCCGCGTCGGCGAGGCCGCGCATCACACGGCCGAGCAGGAGGGCGGTCGTCTCGTCCAGCTCATGCAGGTCGGCGAACGCGAGCTCTGCGAAGACGCGGCCGATCGCCCGGTCCGGCCGGAGCGTCTCTCCCGAGATCGCGCGGATCGCGCTCAGGCACTGCTCGAGGCAGAAGCACACCGCCCGAGGGAGGCGCCGCTCGAGCAACAGGAACGCGACGACGCGCGCGGCGCGAAGCTCGTCGCTCTCCTGTTTGCGGAACGCCTCGAAGGCGCCGCAGGACTTGAGGAGGCTCGACAGGGACGCGTGCGTCACCGGCACCGGCTCGGCCCCCGTCAGGCCCGGCACCTTGACCGAGAGCAGCCGCGCGGTCGCGTCGGCCCGCTCGAGGTGCGCGCCGAGCTCGAGGAACTCGTACGCCTCGCCGCGCGGCAGCGTCGCCTTCATCACGCCCTGGAAGGCGTGCGAGCCTTCGCGGATGCGGACGAAGAAATCGTGCGGCGAGGCGAGCACGGCGGCCGGCCGCCTACGCGAGACGAGCAGGTGCAGCCGGTTCAAATGCTCCCACATCTCGCTCGAGATCTGCTCGCGCATGCCGCGCGCGTTCTCGCGTGCGCGGGCGACACAGGCGGTGACGGCGTCCGGGTTCGCCGGATGCCAGAGCACGAACTCCGTGACAGTTTGCGCCGTGTAGTCGGAGAAGTGCTCGCGGAACGTGTCGTCGCGGCCGAGGAACAGAATCAACTCGCGCCAGGCGCGTCCCCGGTCCGGTAGGTCGGCGTCGAGTAGCCCATGGAAGTTCACGTGCAGCAGCCGGCTCGTGTCCTCGGCCCGCTCGATGTAGCGACCGGTCCAGTAGAGCGACTCTGCAACCCGGCTCAGCATCAGGAGCGCAGCACCCAGGTGTCCTTGCTGCCGCCGCCCTGCGAGGAGTTGACGACGAGCGAGCCCTCGCGGAGCGCCGCGCGCGTAAGGCCTCCCGGAACGACGCTCGTGATGCGGCTCGAGAGGACGAACGGGCGCAGGTCGACGTGTGCGGGACGGAGCTCCTCGAGGTAGATCGGCATCCGGCTCAGCGCGATCGTCGGCTGCGCGATGAACTCACGCGGCTCCGCCTCGACCTGGCGGCGGAATGCATCGCACTCCTCGGCGGTCGCCACCGGGCCGATCAGCATCCCGTAGCCGCCGCTGCCGTCCACGGTCTTGACGACGAGCTCGTCGAGGTGCTCGAGCATGTACCGGCGATCGGCCTCGTCGACGCCGAGGTACGTCGGCACGTTGCCCAGCACCGGCTCCTCGCCGAGGTAGTACCGGATCATCTCCGGCACGTAGCGGTAGACCGCCTTGTCATCGGCTACTCCCGTCCCCGGCGCGTTCGCGATCGTGACGTTGCCGGCCCGATAGGCGTTGAGGAGGCCGGGCGCGCCGAGCATCGAGTCCTGGTGGAAGACGAGCGGATCGAGGAACTCGTCGTCGACGCGCCGGTAGATCACGTCGATTCGCTGCAACCCTTGCGTCGTGCGCATGTAGACGACGTCGTCGTGGCAGAGGAGGTCGCCGCCCTCGACCAGCTCGATGCCCATGTGCCGGGCCAGAAACGAATGCTCGAAGTAGGCGGAGTTGTGCACGCCCGGAGTCAGCAGCACGACGGTCGGCATCGCCGCGGCCGCGGGAGCGACGGCGCGAAGCGCGGCGAGCAGTTCCTGCGGATACTGGTCTACCGCGAGCACGCCGTAGCGCTCGAAGAGCGGCGCAAACTCGCGCTTCATCGCGGAGCGGTTCTCGAGCATGTAGCTGGCGCCGGAGGGCGAGCGCAGGTTGTCCTCGAGCACGAGATACTCGCCGTGCTCGTCGCGCACGATGTCGACGCCGGCGACGTGTGCGTAGACGCCTCCGGGCGGGTCGACGCCGATCATCTCGCGGCGAAAGTGACGCGCGCCGAAGACGAGGTCTGCCGGAATCCGCCCGTCGCGCAGAATTCGCTGGCCGTGGTAGACGTCGTTGAGGAAGAGGTTGAGCGCACGCACGCGTTGCACGAGACCGCGTTCGATGTGGTTCCACTCGTTCCCCGGGATCACGCGCGGGATCAGGTCGAAGGGGAAGATCCGCTCCAGCCCTTCGTCCTGGCCGTAGACCGTGAAGCCGATGCCCTGGTTGAGGAACGAGACGTCGACTGCGTGCCGCCGCTCCTCGAACTCCTCGACGCTGAGCGCCGCGAGCTGGTCTGCGAGCGCGCGGTAGTGCGGCCGCGGCAGGCCGGGCGCCTCGAACATCTCGTCGAAGAACGTGCCGGGCTCGTAGCGGCCCTCGAGCGCGAGGACGGATGTCTTGGAAGACGTGGGCATGAGTACGAGGTGCCGAGCCCCGTCGCCCGATCGGGCAGCCCCACCGCCGCCCGTCTCCGACAGTCTAGACCGGGCCGCGATCACTGTGGGATGCTGCCGGCGCGGCCTTTCGCCGCACGAGCACGAGAGGAGGGTCCGTCCGTGAAACGCTCTCTCATCTGCGCGGCCGCGATCATGCTGGCCTTCGCCCTCGTCGCCGGAGCTGCCGCGGCACGCGGTCCCGGCGGCCGCACCTTCCACGGCGCCGTTTTCTCCGCCGGCGTCTCCGGCGACTCGAACGCTACGGCCGGTCCGGCGATCGCGTTTGCGCCGCCGTTCGACTCCCTCGTCCGCGTCTCGACGGATCAAGGCGTCACTGCCCCGCTGACCGCCGAGGAGCTGACGACGAGCGGAAGCGTGACGCTCGACTCGCAGGTCGAACCGATGGTCTCCGTCAACCAGTTAAACCGGAGCAACGTCGTCGGCATGTGGCAGGAGGACCGCTGGACGACCGGCGGCTCACGCAACCTGGTCCTCGGCGCGAGCTTCGACGGCGGACGCACCTGGACCAACAGCCCGGTCCAGGGCATCACGATCCTCGCCGGCGGCGAGTTCCAGCGGGCCACAGACCCCTGGGTCGATTTCGGCCCGTCGAACCGCGTGTATGCCTTCAGCCTCGCCTTCGACGACACCGGCCCTGACAACGGCCTCTTCGTCAGCACGTCGACCGACGGCGGCCTGACGTGGGGAGCGCAGGTCCCGGTGATCATCGACCGGCAGTTCGAGTTCTTCAACGACAAGAACGCGTTGGCGGCAGACGACTGGGCCTCGAGCCCGAACCGCGGCAACGTCTATCTCGCCTGGGACAGGCTGATCGAGGATCCACTCGGACAGCCGTTTGTCGGCACGTACACCGGCCCGGCGATGTTCTCGCGCTCGACGAACGGCGGCGCGAGCTTCTCGACTCCGCAAGTCGTCTTCGCGACGGGCACGAACAAGCAGACGATCGGCAACGTGCCGGTCGCGTTCCCGAACGGTGACGTCGCTGTCCTTGGCACCTACTTCCAGAACGGCAGCCTCGGCAAGAACAGTCAGAACCTGTGGGTGACGCGTTCGACGGACGGCGGCCGGACGTTCACTGCGCCTCAACTGGTGCTGGACATGCAGTCGCTGCCTGTCCCCGGTCTCCGCACAGGGGACACCGTTCCGTCGTTCGCGGTCGAAGCGGACGGGACGCTGTACGCGACGTGGCAGGACGTCCGCTTCTCGAACGGGAAGCGCACGGACGTGCTCGTCACGTCGTCGACCGACGAGGGACGGACGTGGTCGATGCCGGTGAAGGCAAACGACACGCCTGCCGGTGCGGAGGACGCGTTCACTCCCGCGGTCGCCGTCGATGCCCGCGGGCGCGTCGGCATCCTCTACTACGACCTCCGCGCCGATCCGTCGACCAAGGACGGCTCATTCATGACCACCGAGTGGTTCACCACGTCAACTGACGGGGGCCACACGTGGTCGGCGAGCTCGCCGGTGACGCCGACGTTCGACCATGCCGCCGCGCCCCCGGCCGGCGGATACTTCCTGGGCGACTATCAGGCACTCGACACCGCCGGCACGTCGTTCCAGCCGTTCTTCGCTGCGAATCTGGCGCTCCAGGCGAACGGGGCACTCGGATCGGACGTGTTCTCCACACGGATCAGGTAGCGCGGCAGCCTCGCGTTTGACGCCCCGGCACCGCCGACCTACGATCGGTGCGGGTTGGTACGCCTCAGGGTCTGGGCCCTCGCCGCACTCCTTCTCGCCGCGCTCCTCGCGTTCGCCCCGCGGGGGCTTGCTGCGCCGGCTCCGCCTGCGCCGACGGCCGGCAAGACCGTCGTCGTGGCCCGAGTCAGCGGCCTCGTGAAAGTCCGTCTTCCCGGCGAGCCGGGCTTCAACGCGCTCCACGGCGCCCGCGTCGTGCCGCTGCGGACGATCGTCGACGCGCTTCGCGGCGTCGTGCGCCTGACGAGCGCGGACGGCTCCGGGCTCTTCTACCAGGGGGTCTTCCAGGTGTTCGAGCCGAAGGTCGCGCCCGCCGGCGCCGGGAAGGGACGGATCACCGATCTCCATCTCGTCGGCGGCGACTTCAGCGTCTGCTCACGGAAGCTCGCCGGCCGCAGTGCGCCTGCCAAACCGATCCGCAGCCTCTGGGGCAACGCGAAGGGCCGCTTCCGGACGAAGGGCCGCTACGCCGCCGCGACAGTGCGCGGCACGGTCTGGCTGACCGCGGACTTCTGCACCGGGTCCGAAGTCACCGTCCGCACCGGTGTCGTCGGGGTGCGCGACCTCGTACGCGATCAGACCGTGATCGTCCCGGCCGGCAAGAAGTACGACGCGGAGGTCAACGTCGCGCCCGTCAACTCGGCGCCGCCGGCGATCGCCGGCACGCCGACCATCGGCCAAACACTGACTGCGACGGCGGGCACCTGGACGGGGACGCCTGCGCCGACCTTCGCGTACCAGTGGCAGCGGTGCGACGCCGCCGGCTCGGGGTGCGTCGACATCGCCGGGGCCACCGGCACCACCTACGTCGTGCAACCGGCCGACGCTGGTGCGACTCTGCGCGTGCGCGTGAGCGCGACCAACGCGGCGGGGACGGCCTCAGCGACCTCGCCGGCGAGCGGCGTCGTCGCGACGGCGCCCGCGAACGTGACTCCGCCCTCGATCACCGGCACGGTGGCCGTCGGGTCGCCGTTGGCCGGATCGGTCGGCGCGTGGAGCGGGGTTCCGGTGCCGACGTTCGCGTTCCAGTGGCAGCGCTGCGACTTCCAGGGGAACGGCTGCACCGCGATCGCAGGCGCGACGACCACGGCGTACACGATCCAAGCTGCAGACGTCGGTTCGACGCTGCGCGTGCAGGTGGTGGCGACCAATGCCGCGGGGACCGCGTCCGCAGTCTCGGCCCGGAGCCCCATCGTCGCGTCCGCGCCGGCGAACACTACGTCCCCATCGATCGGCGGCACCCTCGTGCAGGGCTCGTCCGTGACCGCGTCGGTCGGGACGTGGAGCGGTGTGCCGGCGCCGACGTTCGCGGTCCAGTGGGAGCGCTGCGACTCTCAGGGGAACGGCTGCGCTCCGATCGCGGGCGAGACGACTACGACGTACACGATCCAAGCTGCGGACGTCGGGTCGACGCTGCGCGTGCAGGTCGTCGCGACCAACATCGCGGGAACGGCGTCTGCAACCTCGCCCGTGACGGCCGTCGTGGCTTCCGCGCCGGCTAACACCAGCCCGCCCTCGATCAGCGGCACGGTCGCGCTGGGCTCGTCGTTGACCGCATCCCTCGGGACGTGGAGCGGTGTTCCGGCGCCGACGCTCGCGGTCCAGTGGCAGCGCTGCGACCCTCAGGGGAACGGCTGCGCTCCGATCGCGGGCGAGACGACCACGACGTACACGATCCAGGCTGCAGACGTCGGGTCGACGCTGCGTGTGCAGGTCGTCGCCACCAACAGCGCGGGCTCGGCGAGCGCCGTCTCGGCTCCGGTCGGCCCGGTCGTGCCGGGGATCTCGATCGCCGACGTCTCGATGTTCGAGGGCAGCCCGGACCTTCAGGGCGTCCCCACCACCACGAACTTCGTCTTCACGGTCACGCTCTCGGCGGCGTCGTCGCAGGACGTGACGGTCGACTTCACGACCGCCGACGGCACGGCCGACAACACGGACTATGCGGCGGTACGCGGCACGCTCACCTTCAAGGCAGGCGAGACCAGCAAGACGATCACGGTCGCCGTTGTCGGCGACGGCATCTTCGAGCCTGATGAGCAGTTCTTCGTCAATCTGAGCAACCCGGTCAACGCCGATCTCGTCGACGCGCAGGCGATCGGCACGATCCTCAACGACGACCCCGGTTAGCTCTCAACGAGCCCTCACCCCGGGCACACCCGGCTCTTCAGTTGGCGCGGTCACTTTGGGGCATGGCCATCCTGACCGGCAAGAGGCGCGCCCTCGCGACTCTCGCTGCTTCCTCTGCGGAGTGGATCGCCGAAGCGCCGTCGGCGTGCTCGAACTCGGGGCAGTGCACGACCCTGTCGCTCGCAAACTTCGGGACGGTCTCCTTCACTTCGGCGAAGGCGACTGCCGCGGGCTACACCTGGACGATCAGCGACGCGGCCTCGAGCCCGACCGCGATGGACCTGCACGGGTCGGCGGGCGGATTCTTCGGGCGCCGGTTCGGGGCGATGGCCACCGCCGCCGGGGCGACGCCGGGCGATCTCTCGAGCGACGGCTCGTCGTTCAGCATCACGTGGGCGGAGTCGGCCGCCGCCCCGGGCGGCCCGCCGGCTTCTTAGAAAGCTCACAGGCTGGTCTTAGGTTCGTGCACGATCGTGTTGCCCATGAGGCGCACGCAGCTCGCGCTCGTGCTCATCGGCCTACTCGCACTCGTCGGCGGCGGCACTGCGCTCGCAGGCAAGGGCGGCGGCGACCGCCATACGGTCAAGTCCGCGCTCGAGAGCCGCGGGGAACATGGCCACGGCGACGATCTCGACGCAGCCGCGTCCTACCTGGGGCTGACGACCGCGAACCTCCTGACGGAGCTCCAGAGCGGCAAGACGCTCTCTCAGGTCGCCGACGCGACGAGCGGCAAGTCGACCGCCGGGCTCGTCGCCGCACTCGTTGCCCACGAGAAGCAGGAGCTCGCCGATGCGGTGGCCGCGGGCAAGCTCACACAGGCGCAGGCCGATCAGCTCGGCTCGACGCTGACCCAGCGGTTCAACGAATTCGTGACCCACAGCGGCCGCGGCCCATTCGGAGGCGGTCCGCGGCACCACGGCGGCGGTCTCGACGCGGCGGCCGGCTACCTCGGAACGACTGAGTCGGCGCTCCTGACCCAGCTCCGGGCCGGCAAGACGCTCGCGCAGATCGCCAACGCGACGAGCGGGAAGTCCGCGTCGGGTCTGATCGACGCACTCGTCGCCGACGCGACGCAGCGGTTCGGGACGCACGTTCCCGCCGACCTGCGTTCGCGGATCACGGATCTCGTCAACGGGACGCTGCCGGCAATCGGCCCGCGCGGCAGGCACGACCACTGGCTGCCCGGCCGCCGGGCCTAGTAGGTATCGCTCGCCCAGGCGGCCAGCAGGCCGCGATAGTGCTCGATGAACCGTTCATGCTCGTGCGACGGGAACGTCGAGCGGATCGTGTCGACCAGCACCTTGTCGAAGCCCTCGCTTCGAAACCAGTCGTGCGCCGCCTCGTCGAGGTGTGCGAGCGGGCCGGCGCGGAACTCGGCGTACGCGTCCGCCTGGAAGTAGTCGTCGGCCAGGGCGCGGTAATCGCGTAGCTTCTCCTCGTAGGTCGGTCCCTCGCGGTCGGCGACCTCGAACCACGGCCGAGGGTCGACGTCGATCCGGATCCGCCGCCCTTCCGCGAGACAGAACGAGCACCAGCGTACGAGCGCGGTGATCGCCCACGGGAAGTAGTAGTGCAGGCTCGTCAGCGCGACATCGGGAGAGGCGTTCGCGTAATCGATCGGGAAGACCTCGCCGCCGCGGACGATCGACTCGCACGAGTTGAACTCCCAGCGGAAGAATGCGTTCACAACCTTGGAGATCGTCTCGACTTCGGCGCCCTGCTCGGGCGAGAGGAAGTCGTGCCGCACCTGGTAACGGTCGTACATCGGCTTGTCGGGGTCGAACCACATCACCATCGTCTCTGCGCCGATCGACAGGCTCCGCGCGAACACCTCGAAGTCGTCGACCGCGCTCTGCACGTGCATCAGCTGCTCGCCCGATTCGTCGTACCGCCGTCGCAGCTCCTCGTGATTGCGCGCGCGCGTCACGCCCCGCCACTGCCCGCCGTCGAACGGCTTCAGGTACATCGGGTAACCGACGTACTCGCCGATCGCGGTCAGGTCGAACGAGACGTTGTAGCGTGCGGCCGTCGCCGGGAAGCGCTCGTTGAACGGCGGCCGCTTGTGCGGGATCAGCCACGTGTCCGGCACCTTCAGCCCGAGACGCATCATCGCGCAGTACGCGGAGTGCTTCTCCATCGACTGGAACGTGAACGGGTTGTTGAGGAGGTAGACGTCGTCCATCAGCGCGATCTTCTTCAGCCACTCGCGCGGCAGCAGGTACCACCAGCCGACGCGGTCGACGACGAGCGAGTAGCGGGGCTTGTAGCGGAGGTCGAACGGCTCGTTCAGCACCCGCTCGATCTCGAGCTCGTGCCTCGAGCCGCGCCACTCGAACGCGCCCAGACGGGCGGCGATGCTTTCGAACGCCGCCGGCCAGTCGTCCTCGGTGCCGAGACTGAGCCCGATCAGGTGTTTCATCGCCAGACCCGCCTCAGCAGCGGTCCGAGGTGGGACTCGAGCCCGCGCCGCCACGTCGGCCAGTCGTGGCCGCCGCGGGCCGCGTGGAAGTCGACGGGATAGCCCTGCGTGGCGAGCGCCTGCGCGAGTGCCGCGTTGTTCGCATAGTTCTCCTCGTCGAGACTGCACGTGATCGTCGTCGGCACCGGTCGACCCTCGTCGCGCGCGTTGAGCACCGTCCCTACGAACCGGTCGATCCGCGAGAAGCGGGGGAAGCCCGACTCCTGCCGGTCGGTGCGGCGCCGGAAGTAGCTGCCCGACTGGAGGAGGAGCCCCGCGAATGCACGGGGCTCGAGTCGGTGTGCGTGCAGGAGCGCCAGGCCGCCGAGGCTCGCGCCGAGTCCGACGCGGCGGCTTCTCCCGAGATGCTGGTCGAGCACGGCTGCGAGCTCGCGGGCGAATGCCGCCGAGGCCGAGTACGTCTCGAGCCGGTCGTCCGGGACGACGAGGGCGAGGCGGTGCGGCGGCACGGCCCGCGTCTCGACGAGCCGGTTCACGATTCGAATCAGCGACGCGCGCCGCACGTATTCGGGCCCGTCGAGGACGACGAGCACCGGCGAGCGTCCGCCGGCGCCGCCGATCGATCGCAGCCGGATCGAGACGTCCACCGCGGCATTCTTGCCCGCCTGCAAACGAGGCGTATCGTCTGGGGGTGGCGGCTACCGTCCCGACCGATCTCTTCACCGAGAACCGACCGCTCGCGGAGGCGCTCGAGCGGGAGGGTGCGGGGTGGGCCGCGGAGCGCTGCGAAGCCTTCGCCTTGGCACTCGGCGGCGAGCCGCTGGAGTGGGGCCGGCTCGCGAACGAGAATCCCCCGAAGCTTCGGCGCGACGAGGTCGTCGAGTTCCATCCCGCGTGGCATCAGCTGCTCGGCCTGTCGCTCGACCACGAGGTGCACTCGCTCTCGTGGACCGATCCGCGCGAGGGGGCGCATGTTGCGCGGGCGGCACTCTTCTATCTTGCGTCGCAGGTCGAGGCCGGCCACGGCTGCCCCATCTCGATGACGCACGCCGCCGTTCCTGCGCTGCGGGCGGCGGCTCCGCAG
>Ga0137366_10001888_pt1 | contig 15751 bp, 20 predicted proteins | sample SagtaG_8_FD_104938 | JGI IMG/M metagenome (GOLD analysis project Ga0137366, IMG submission 104938) | Vadose zone soil microbial communities from Sagehorn Ranch, Mendocino, California, USA - Sage1_L_60_16 metaG | ecosystem: Environmental > Terrestrial > Soil > Vadose zone | place: USA...
CTGCTGAAGAAAAATCCGCAGGACTACGATCTCGCACTTGGGCATTTTCTCGATTTGACGCCTGAAGCGCTGGGCATGTTTCGTCCGCAACTGATCGCGGCAGTCGGATCTCTGTTGCTGGGAGCTGGACTCAACTTGTGGTTGCGTTACCAGCGCAAGCCGGAATATGGAAATATGGTGCTGGCCGGAATGATGGTGGCGCTGCTGGCATGCGTGCATGCGGCGTTCGTCACGTTCTCGCCGATTCTTTCGTCGAAGCAACTGGCTGCGGTCATCGCGCGGCACTACCAGCCGGGAGACGTGATCGTAATAGACGGCCAGTATCACGAGGCCTCAACTTTGAATTTCTATTTGAAGACTCGTGTACGGGTGCTGCACGAGCCGAGCGGAAATCTTTGGTATGGTTCGAAGTTTGCAGATGCTCCGCGAGTATTTGAAACGCAAGCGTCGTTTTACGAATTGTGGGCGAGCCCCTCCACGGTTTTCCTGTGGACCGATCAGGACCACCCGAAGGAGTTGACCGGGTTGACGCAGCATTTTCTGGTGCGGCGCGGGGGAAAGTCCATTTTTACGAATCGGGAAGTGGGGCGTTGAGCGTTCTCCTCTGGCGCGTGCTTTTGGGAATTACGTCCTTTGGGCTGGCTAGTTCGACGGTATTCCTTTTCCTGGTCATTATCGCAGCCGCTAGATTCAAGCTCCGCGCGAAGGAGATCCAGGGCTCGATCTCGATCGTCGCGCGCGATCAACTTCCTCCAGTGACGATTTTCAAACCGCTGCACGGGATGGAGGAACGGCTAGAGCGGAACCTCGAGAGCTTTTTTCAGCAAGATTATCCCGTTTACGAAATCATCATCGGTGCCCGCAGCGCGAACGATGCCGCGATCAAAGTGACCGAACGGTTGCGCGCGCGTTATCCGCAGGTCAAGAGCCGTATTGTGATTTCTGGCCCGCCGGAATGGCCGAATGCCAAAGTTTTCACACTAGACAAAATGATTCCGCTGTCGCAAAACGATTATTTTGTCATCAGCGACAGCGACGTGTGGGTTGAGCGCGACTTTCTGCGGAACGTAATTCCGCCGTTGCTTGACCGAAAACTTGGCCTGGTTACGTGTCTTTACCGTGGCGAGCCGGCGTCGGATCTTTGGTCTTCGCTGGAAGCGCTGGGAATGTCGGTAGAAATGCCTTCGGGCGTAGTGATGGCGGACATGCTCGAGGGCACACGCTTTGCGCTCGGCCCAGCTGTGGCATTGCGCCGGGATGCGCTTGATGCGATTGGCGGAATTCGGTCAACCGCAGATTACTATTCGGACGACTATGTCCTTGGTAACAAAATTTGGACTGCGGGATATCGAGTAATTTTTTCTCATCACGTCGTGTATCACGTGCTGACGCCACGGTCGTTTCTGCGCACGCTGGGAGATCAATTGCGCTGGATGAAGAGCACTCGCCATTCGCGTCCAAAGGGACACATCGGAACGGGCCTCACTTTTGCCATGCCATTCGGGATGCTCGGGCTGATTGCGGCGGTTGCGTTAGGACATGGCGGATTGGGACTGGCATTGTTCGCCGCAGCATTTTTCAACCGCGTGATCCAGTCGGTTGTTGTTGGCGGTTGGCTGCTGCGCGATCCGCGAGCATTACGTTTGTGCTGGCTGTATCCGCTGCGAGACCTGCAAGGATTTGCGGTATGGATCGCGAGTTTTATGAGTCATAGATTTTATTGGCGCGGCGAGACGTACAGGTTTACAAGCGAGGGGCGAATCATTGTCCAGGACAGGGCTGCGGCGAGCTGAAGCTCGCTTTATTGGCTTGGTTGCTGCGGTTATCGCAGCGCTGAAAGCGCTGCACCACCCAAAACCAGAGCACTGTCCTCACGCTGCACTGCTCACAATTGCGCCGCCCGCTCAAAGGGTCGCGGAGCTAGTCATGGGATATGAGCTTCCCGTGATCTAATTCGAAGACTTTGCCGCGCCAGATGATCTTGCGGCCAACGAGGCACGCCATCCAGATGAATGGCGCCAGCAGATCGCGGAGAGGGAGCAACCAGAACAACCGCAAAGCGCTGCGGTCACGAAGCACAAAGCCGCTGGTAACGCGAGCGGCTGCGAATCGCAGAGATAAGGCGAATGCAAGGAATACCCATGCCCACGGAGCGCCGCGCGCCAAGATCAGGGAAAGCATGGCCCAGGGCAGAGTGAAAGTCAGTGGCAATCCAGCGTAGCCTCCGGGACGCGAGGCTCGAATGGTCCGCATCCAGCGCAGTTGATGGTTGATGAACCCGGCAACGTCATAGTTGGGCAGGTAGGTGTCAACGATTGTCCGCGAAAGCTCAATTCGGAGATTTTTCTCCGTAATGTGCCGGCCGAGTTGGTAGTCATCGGCAAGATATTCGGCCAGAGCCTCGAATCCGCCAATCGCTTCCAGGTCTCTTTTGCGCAAGGCAAGAGTTGATCCGAGACCAAAACGAAGTCCGCGTTCGATCTGCATAGCAACCAGAACTCCCGGCATAAAGTCTGTGCTGATGCCCAGCGATTCGAGTCGCGAACCAAACGTGCGGGCTGGAACTCCGCGGTACGGGCAGGTAACCAGACCGACGCCAGGCTGCTGCAGTTCTGTCGCAACGGTGCTCAGGTAATTCGGTTCCACGCGGATGTCACTGTCATTCACTACCATCACGTCATACTTCGAGATGACCGCCAGCTGCGCCAAGCTGCTGACCTTACTATTGGGGCCGAGGTTCTTCTCACAGTGCAGCAGATGGATGGAGCGATTGGGAAATTCCTGTTGCAATTGCTTGACTATCGCTGCTGCCGGATCGTGTGGGTCGCTGATCCCGAATAGGATTTCGTACTCTGGATAATCCTGAGTGCAATGGGAACGCAGGCTCTCATGCATTTCGGGATCGGTTCCCTTCAGCGGCTTGAGGATCGACAGTGGCGGGAGGGCTGACGCGACAGAAAAGGAGCGGGCGCGAAGCCGGACAAATTTAGCGGCTGCAATGACACAGACGACGCAGTAAGCCGCGCTCGCCGACGTCAGCAGCGTAACTGCGATCAGCAGAAAGTTGTACATGCAGAATGATCTTTGTACAAGAAGGAGAGGAGAAAGACAAAGGTTGCTGAACTGGGCTCCTCGCTTGCTAAAGCAGCTCGGACTTCTCAGAAGCGAGGCATGGTTAGATCGGCACGAGTGAAGTCGGGCCCTTCCGATCTCAGCGCGATGATGGACTTGTTCGGGCTAGGTTTCGATTCCCATGTAGCAGACGCGGCCGATCAGGTAGTCCCAGTAGTTTTCACCTCCCGCCAGCGGCACGACTTCGACCGCATAGGCTTGGTTGTGAGGCCGTAGTACGAGATTCCTCCCGGCCAGTTCCACATAGCGCACGATGCAAGTGTCTTTTATATTTACGCCGTACATATTCAGTTCGCCTTTCCGGTATGGCTGCAGCGAGTTGTAGTGGCGGTCTACGAGAACAGTGGCGCCAGGCAGAAGGCGGGGGTACATGCTCATGCCGTCGCCAGCCTCGACTTTGACCGCAACGAAGCGCTCCCAATCACTGCGCTTGCCGTGCATATCGGGCCGAAGCTTGCGCAGGAAGTTGCGCTTGAACTTCTGAATTTCGCGAACCTTCATGCTCATAATGAGCGACTCTGTGCCGGCGACGAGGCCATCGACCACAAAGATATTCTCGAATTCATCATCGCTTGGCGGTGGGATGCTGGCGCGCTTGTTGACCTCGGCAGGATCGACGAGGTCGAGAACGGAAAGACGCTGCACGGTGAGCACTCGATCCATTCCTTCCAGGCTCAAGCTCCTCTTGCGGTTGAGGAAGTTGGAGATATGGGCTTGTTTAAAGCCGGTCTGTTCGGCGAGCCTGAGCCCAGTCAGGCCCCCTTCCTCGATCCGGCCCCACAAAGTTTTCCGTAGATTTTCCTGTAGGCTCTTGAATTTCATGCGCGCAGTATCGCACGTGGACTATAGTATTGCGCTATTACTATTGTTAAAATATATGCTGACAAATAATTCCATTTCCAAATTGGGAGTCGAGGGATTTTCCCCCACCAATTTCCACAATGGAAATGCGCACCCCTTTTTATAACAAAGCGCTATTCCCCTTTTGACGAACCAATCTCAAAGGAAATACGTATTGTCCTTGATGCGCAAAAACTTGCAGCTATACGATTGGCGCAACATATAACCAAAGCTTTCGAAAGGGTCGAGGGGAGAAAGAAGGGACTATGCCGCACTTCCTAGGGGAGAAGGCGGCGGCGGGCTTTGCTGAGTTTCGCCGCAAAATCCGAGCCGCGGAGGTGCTCTCTGCAGCCATGGAGCACTTGTTATCGCAGATACAATTCAACGGAAAAGTGGGCGTGGTCATTCAAAATGGCCGCGTTCTGAAGTCAGGATACGAGGAGGGATATTTCCGGCAGCCAGCCACTTGAGATTCTAAGTCGTCGCACGCGTAACTAAATAATCGAGGACTGGTCGTCAAACGAGCCCTGTAGCCGGACCTTACCGGCTGCAGGGCTTTTCTCTTTTTCATGAAACTCATTCACATAGGAGGCGAGTATGGAACCATTAGAAGCCGGTTCAATTCAACTGGAACTCAAATATTGCGAGCGCTGCGGCGCACTCTGGCTACGGCCGCAAGGCTCAGACCTAGTGTTTTGTGGATCTTGCGCTCTGGTAATGGCGGGTTTGGCGCCCAATTCACGCTTTCTAAATAATCAACGGTCGGCAGGTTTCCGGCCCGCGGAACACGCCTTTTGGAGTGAAGGAGGCAAAGCATGAGTGACAGCTATTCTGTGCTATCCGAGGATACAGGCACGCGGGATTCCGTGTTGCCGGTCTGCGTGACGCCACAGTTCGAAGCAGCCGGTCCGGTGTTTCGAAATGCCGAGATGTGGCTGTACCGGGAGCGCACGGTCGCCCTGCTCCGACGATACCTGCGAATTTCGATTGAAGTTGGCAGGCTGCCATCGCTGCTAGGGCGGGAGTTGTTTCGATCGAAGGTAACCTCTTACCGCATGACGAGTTTTGAGGATGGAGTCATTTTCGTCCCACGACGTGGAACATGCGCTCGAACATCTGAACGCATTCGCCCAGCAACTGGTAGCGACACTCGTGTTCCAGGACTACACCCAGGATGAGGCCGCTGAGGTTCTGCATTGCGCGCGCAGAACGGTCTGTCGCGAATTTCCTGAAGCCCTGGACCGGATCAGCGAACTTTTTCTCGATGGAGGGTTGCTGAACCGGCTGCCGACCGTGCCTGTGGGAAATTCTTGTCAAGACGGGAAGAGGCGAATTTTGCGCAAGTGATTGCAAACAAGTCAATAAATTTCACGATTATTCACTTGACACAAATAGAATAATCAGGCATTATTGTGGCATGAATATCCGCGAAGCGCACGAAAAGTTTTCATCAGACGAGCAATGCTTGGTTTACATCCAGCAGATGCGCTGGCCTGATGGCGTCATGCGCTGCCCCGCGTGTGGCGCGAAAGAAGTAAAGCGTGTCGAGCGCAAAGCGGATTCAAAGAATCGCCGGAAGTGGTTTTATCTGTGCCTAGAGAAGACCTGCCATAACCAGTTCACTCCCACATCTGGCACGATCTTCCACGATACACATCTCCCGCTCATAGTCTGGTTTCAGGCAATCACTCTGATGCTGAATGCAAAAAAGGGAATCAGCGCGAAGCAATTGCAGCGCGACCTGGGGATCGGCGGATATAAGACCGCGTGGTATTTGAATCACCGCATCCGCGAGGTCATGGGACAGGGCGATATACCCAAGCTTGGCGGGATCGTAGAACTTGATGAAACCTACATCGGCGGAAAGCAAAAGGGCAAAGGCGTTTTCTACGGCAAACGACAGAAGCAGGTGGTTGTGGGAGTTCGCCAGCGCAAAGGACCGCTGCGATTCATCCACACGAAAGATGCGAAGGCAGCCACGCTCCGAACGATCATTGAAGAACACATCGGCAAGGATGTGCAGTACGTAATGACCGACGATTCCAGCGCCGGATATTCAGCCCTTAAAGATAGCGGAAAGCACATGGTAATCCGCCACAGCATAGGCAGCTACGTTAACGGCATCATCCACACGAACACCGTAGAATCCGCATTCAGCTTGCTCAAGCGCGGCATCGTCGGCAACTTCCACAAAGTGTCGATAAAGCACCTGCAGCGTTATCTGAATGAGTTTGCGTATCGCTTCAATCGCCGGACCGACAATGAAGCGTTCGCAGAGACGGTATGCCGCTTGGCTGGATTTGCGCCGTTGACGTTCGCGACACTCACTTCTGAACAGATTTAGGCCGCTTTGCTGGCCGCTTGCCCTTGTGCAAATCTGCCGTTTTTTGTGGATGCTTTTCGAGCATCCGCTTTAGAACCTCATCGAATTGTCCCTTATCCGCTTTCATTTGAGGCAGTTTACCACGCCTGTCTAGGGTGGGAAAAAGTGGTAAGTAGTGCCTAAAATGCCTAAAACAGTTTTTGGTGATCGTCTATTGACTCATCCAAAGACTCTGGATTAAAATATGGTCACGTTAAGCCAAAAGGACTCGCTTATGGACAAGACCGATGTTCTCCGACAAATGATCGCGGACTACCAGAAAAAGATCGATTTGTATCAGGCCATGATTGCGGAATGGGAGCGGGAATTAAAAGCGCAGGGCGCACCTATCGATTTGATGGCAGACGAAAAGAAGAAGACTTCGGGTGATGTCGTTTCTTCCGTTCGTGCATACCAGTTCTTCAATAAGTCTCAGCCGGAAGCAGCCAAGGCTCTGCTTGAGTCTGTAGGGCATCCATTGTTGACTCAAGAGATCGTTGACGGAATCGAGAAGGGTGGCGTTTCGGTAGGCGGAAAGACTCCGAAAGACAAGAAGATGAACCTGTACACGATTCTTCAGCGCAGTTCGGAATTTGTGCGGTGGAAGCGCGATACATGGGGAATCCCCAGCTGGCCGGGCGCTCCGAAGCGTAACGATGTAGCAGATGGTGAGGCGCAATCAGCTGAGGCGAAGAGTGCATAGATTTTGGTCGCGGCCTGAAATTTGAAGAGGGGAGGAAAACAAAGACAACCAATGAGAATAGCTAATAGCTGCTCTGGGGCTCACGATCAGAGTGGCGGTAAATGGGAAAACCTGAATCGCTGATTCCTTGGCCGGGACGCGATTCAGGTTCCAGTGAGACCGATCGTGAGCGGAGGGTGATTTAGCTGCGTGGCTAAACTGGTTTTATACCCCAGTGTTCCCTTGCGGGAATGGGAGTCGTACTCCCCGCCCTCCGCCATTATAACGCAGTGGTCAATTAGGAGCGGAAATGGCTTCTGTCAATACGAAACTATTGCTGGGCTGGATGGACGAAATCGAAGCCATGGCTTGTCTGCTTCGTGAATACAGAGGCGAGGAGCCGTTCACGGAGAAAAGCGCAAAGGATCTATGGAACCGATACCGCAAGAAGGTCGCGGCTCTACCTCCTCGCGATTGCAGGCCGCCACAATGCGTTGAAGCTCGAACACGGAAAGAGGAGTACGCCGAACACCACTTCATGCAGAAATTCGGCAAGCATCCCCATGTCCAGCGCGTTCTCAAGCTCGACGATCCGAGTAAACTTGTCGCGCATCAGCTGATGGTCGTAATGCCGCAAAGCGAACGCTATTTGGCTGATATGCAGGACGCGAAAAAGCGATTGAATATCGCATTGGGAAGAGGATTAAACTTCGAGGGCACACTCCCAAAGGCCAGGAAAGATGGGGATCGACTAATCAAACTCGTTCCCCATGCTGAATTTTCCGTAATCGACGGCACCGAAGAAGATTTCAGAGTGCGAGAGGACCACAGACACATCGCCGTTAAGGAGTTTAACGGAAGAATGCTCCTAGCGGCGGGTTATCACCGCGCGCACATATCAATGTACCGCAGCAAACCGGAAGACACCGTTCTACCGCTCTTTGCAGCCTTGGAGTCAGACGCTGACGGGTTCTTTTCCGTAGGCACAAAAGTGCCATTCAAGCGAGACATGGTTTTAGGTTCTTGTCCACCGCTCTTAGGGGATTTTTTGGATGATTCCTTGTGCATACAGTTACCTCTTCGCAAGTGCCGCGTTGAAATCTGCGTTAATCTGACAACCCACGTTTGGGATCGACAGTGGATAGACGCCGAATCTTAGACGCCAAGCGTGTTCCTGCGCAAGTATTAATTATATCGGTACGCCTACTTTGACTCAAATCTGACGAAAGTCTATTAACTACTTAGGTAAGAGAATACCCCTGTCACGGCACCTTCAGCCTATCATTTGTGTCAAGTGAATAATCGTGATAAATTTCTGCAAAGTATGGCACAATTTCCTTTTCAAAATGCTATGCTTAATTTAAGAGTGAAAAAAAGGGCGCACCGCAAGGTGCGCTCTTTTTTTGCTCCCCTATGCCGAGGGATCCGATCGATTGCGTCGTGGATCTCTCGGCCCTGCGCCGACGGATCACCGAACTGGTTGCACGAAACGCGGTTTTGATGATGCAGCAGGCGATTGACGCGGTGAAAGAGGAAGGCCAAATACCATGCCATCAAGTACTTGTTCGAAATGATCGGACTCTATCCTGCAGCCGCTGACGATGAATCGGAGGCCCAAAGTTCGCTGACACAGACATTGCTGGATCATCTGGGACTCAGCGAAGTTACGGACCAGAAAACCACGGCTAAAAAAGTCACAGGCCGCGATCCCTTAAAATTGAAATGAACTGGCATCGGGGATTTGAACGCCGGTTGCGTAGGGCGTTACAGCAGGCGAAAGCCTTGGCGACTAACCTTGGCCGGTCGGTGAAGTTCGCCGACGATGCGGGAGATGGAAGCTCGAGAATGGATCTGACGTGGATCACGGGCCGTTTGGCCCTCGGAGGCGGCATTTGGACAGCGGAACACATGTCTGAAATCGCTCGTGCTGGAATTACGCACATCATAGACATGCAGATCGAGTTTGATGACACTCCGCTGGCGGAGCCGTTGGGAATTGATGTGCTTTGGAACCCTACCGACGATGATTTTCAGCCGAAGGAACCGGAATTGTTCCAGCGCGGTGTCGAGTTTGCCCTGCAAGCCTTGGAGCGGGAAGACGCAAAAGTGTTCATTCACTGTGCGGCCGGGGTCCACCGTGCTGCCATGATGACGCTGGCACTACTGTGCTCTCAGGGATGGGAACTGGAAGATGCGATGCAGACGATTTCGTCGCGACGTCCGGTAGTGGATTTTGCCGAAGTCTATGTCAACAGTGTTGAGAAATTTTTGCAGCAACAGGTAAAGACAGCGAACTAACGCTTACAAGCCACTTCGAGATTCGGAGGAATTATGTCGCACTCAAGCCGCCCGCAATGGCGGCTTTTCTGTTTGGCGCTGTTGATGGTGCTTGCTGTCGCGCCACTCAAGTCGCAGACGCCTGCACTCACGACCGTCAGCGATACCGTGTTCCGCGCCAAGGGCAGTCCGGCATCCGGGGTCCTGCTGATTTCGTGGCCTGCGTTCTCGACTGCTGGTGGAGCAACAGTTGCTGCCGGAAACACCAGCGTAACGTTGCGTACGGGTGGCAGCATGACTGTGCAGCTGGCGACGAACGACGGTGCGACTCCGGCGGGAACGTTCTACACGGTCGTATACCAACTTACAGACGGTACGGTGAAAGTCGAATTCTGGTCGGTTGGGACGAGCTCGCCTGAGACGATTTCCGCTGTGCGTACGCTGGGCGGCACTGGCATTGGGTCCTCGCAATTCGCTACGCAGCAGTATGTCAATGCGCAATTGGCGAATGTCGTGCACCTGAGCGGAACCGAGACCATAAGCGGAACCAAGCAGTTCACGGTGTCGCCGGTCTTGCCGACTCCGTCTCAGTCGGGCCAGGCGGTCAACAAAGCTTACGTGGATGCGTCGGTTGCAAACGTAGGCAGCGGCGGCGGCAACTTCGTGAACAAAGGCCGGCGACACGATGACTCGGCCGTTGACGCTTCCAGGAGACCCGACCGCGCCGAACCAGGCGGCCAACAAGCACTACGTTGATTTGGGATTTGCATCCAAGGCCGACTTGGTCGGGGGCCTGGTTCCGATTGGAGAATTGGGAAGCGGCAGTGCGAACAGCGCAGCCTGCCTGCATGGCGACTCGACCCGGGCTGGATGCGGCACGGGAGGCGGTGGATCCGGACTTACTCCGGGGATGCTAGCCATCAAGTACGCTACGGATTTTTCTTGGACGCAGAACCCAACGGCTGACCCGAGCACTGCGGGAGCAAACACGGTGACGCTGACATCTTGCTCTCCGGGGGCGAGCGGCGCCGAGCCGCAGTACTACGTGTATGTTTCGGGCACGGGAACGGCAGAAGCGGCACTGGTCACAGGTGCCACATCCGCCGGAAGCGGCCAGCCGGGCACGCTGCAATTCACAACGGCGAATGCTCACCCCGCGGGTTACGCGATTGGCAGCGCCTCAGGCGGATTGCAGGAGGCACTGATAGCAGCACGCTTCATGCCCTCAAATCCGGTTGGATCTTCGCAGTCGGGCAAGGTAATCGTTCCTCCGGGAGAACTCAAAGCCTTCGCCCAGTATCAATCCGGGGATCGAATCTTACGGTGGATTTTTCGGGATCGATTGTTGAATGTTGGATGAACGATACATGCATTTTCGTGGGAGACCCATCGAGTTCCAGTCAGTTCGAGGACATCACCTTGCTGAACCCACGCGGCAGACCCACGATCGCAGGCGGGACGAAGCCGTTCATCGAGGTCAATGCCCAGAAGACGCGCTTGTTTAATGTGGCGGCGCGGCTGCCGTTCTCAGGAGGAACGTTCGGTACGTACGTTCAGGTGGACGACGACCAAGCTTTCCTGCTGGACGGCCTCGATTACGTTCTAGGCGGCGGCGTCCGCTGCGACAGCACGTTTTGCGGTCCGGTGGTCTCCCGCCCGGTCCATTCAATGTGTTTTCAGCAGTGGGGTGGCTCAAGAATCTAAATATCTCAATGCAATGTGCCGGAAACGGAGTGGATTGGCAAAGCGGCAATCCATATTGAGCAACGAGCGCTGAGCTGTGAGCTATGAGAAATCCGTTTGTCACTCAGGTGTTCGCATTGTTGAAAGCTCGAGGCTCGCCGCTCGCAGCTCATTGCCGACTCTATGACCCCACGAACTGACGATGCCCGCATGCACGATTCTGCCAAACATCCACTGGTAGTGCGCGTCACCGACAACGATTTCCAATGCGAAGTGCTTGAAAAATTGGCACGGCTGGAAGCCAAGATGGAGATGCTGGTGGGAGGTGGCCAACCGGGGAGAATGAGCCTGATTGAGGCGCGCGTAAATCGCTGGAGCGCAGCGAGGTTCGTCGCAGCGTCTATGACCGGCTGGTGAATGCGGCGATCACGACCGCGTTGAGCGCCCTGATCGCGTTTCACGACAAATGGTGGAAGTAGCAGCTCTGATGTGGATTCCGCCGGTAGCTACGCCCTTCGTGCGTTGAATGCCCAGGCTGAGTTGAGGAGGGTGATTAGCGTCCGATGATCTGTGAAAGGCACTGTCTGGGAGTAGCGAAATGAAGTTCACCGTTCCTTTGGGAGTTTGTTCAATATTCATGCTCGCAGGTTGCGCGGCCCGCGGCGTCGGCGCATTCCGCACCGTGATCAGCCCAAATTGTCTGACCGCGCCGGTGGTGATGAAAAATTGCAGCGCCTCCGGCGGTTCCACACGCTGTCGCGAAGTCGAGGTGAGATACAAGCCCGGATGCGCGCAAATCCAGGTGAAGAAGACTGATCAGGCGCCGGCAAGGTAGATGTTGTCGTCATCAAGACTCCTTACGACGATCTAACCTGCTAATTCATCCAGCACCCGGTCCACGTCGTGTTCCTTGTTGTAATGCACGAAGCCAATCCGCAGAAACCCGCCGTCTTTTTCCACTCCGAGTCGTTCCGTCAAATTGATGGCGTAGTAGTTGCCGTCCCAGGTGAAGATGCCGCGCTCACCGAGTCTGGTGGCCAATTCCAGCGGAGTATGGCCTTCCATTCGGACCGCAAACGTCGGGCAACGGGAGTCGAGGCATGTGGGATCGCCGATTCCGTAGAGGCGAAGCCCCGGAATTTGCGCCAGGCCTTTGAGCATCCGCTCTGAAAGCTTGCATTCGTGAGCGCGAATGGCCCGATAAGCAAGTTGTAGCGCTTCGCGACGAAATGCCGCCAAAAGAACCTCGCCCCGCCGAGAGGGTGGTACCCCCAACCGCCCAGCCGCGCTGTGCGCGACAATTGGCGAGCGAAGCTCGCCAGCTCGGACGAGGGCGTCCGGGCCTACGTGTTTGGTAGCACCTCCCGCCGCTCGTCTTCCCAAATCGGCCAGATACTCAACACAGGACGTAATCCCTGCGATGCATTCGTGATTCAGCGTGCCCCATTCCCATCGTTGCGGGATCGCGTTAGTATTGGCGCGGACTTTATACGGCTTCAGGCGAGTCAGGTGTTCCCGCTTGCCATAGAGCACACCCATGTGCGGTCCGAAGAATTTGTAGGCTGAGCAAGCCAGAAAATCGCAGTCGAGCTCGCGAACGTCAATCGGCCCGTGCGGCGCGTAATGGACCGCGTCAATGTAAGCGAGGGCCCCAACTTCGTGGGCGAGCCGAATAATGGTCTTCACATCATTGATGGTGCCCACGGCGTTCGATGCGTATCCGACGGCGACAACCTTAGTTCGGGAATTGATCTTGCTCGCCAGGTCTTCCATGTTCAGCGTGCAATCTTCTTCGCGGATGTCGGCGAATTGGATCTTGACACCACGTTCTTCGAGGGCACGCCAGGGAGAGACATTGGCATCGTGGTCAAGATGCGTAAGCAGGATTTCGTCACCTGGACCGAGCTCTCGGCCGATTGCACGGCTTACGGCGAACGTCAGGGTGGTCATGTTTGGGCCGAAGATGATTTCGTCCGAATCGCAACCAAGAAAATCCGCCATTGCTGAACGTGCTTCGGCGATCACGCGGTCGGTGTTGCGGCTGGTGGCGTAGGCGCCACAGGTGTTGGCGTTGTTTTCGCGCAGGTAGTTTGAAATGGCGTCAATCACATTTTGGGGAACTTGTGTGCCGCCGGGGCCATCGAGAAAAGCGGCAGGGCGGCCATTGACCTCGCGCGACAGGGAAGGAAATTGGGAGCGAACCCAAGCGAGGTCTAGTTGAGGAGCAATGCCGTGAGAGATTGGCGGCTCAGCGGCGGTTTGCTTCATGAGTTGGCCATGCCCGGGCTACGCATACCCCGCCATTTCTAAACTCTGCTTCTTTCGCGCCTGTGGGGCTTGCGCGTATTCCAGTCTTCCCAGGGCTTACGCCCTGGGCTGCATTCTTGCGCCGCTTCTCGGCTCCAATTCCAGCTATCAGGTTCAGCTCTGGCTATTAATATCAGGGACTTTGTAATAGCCAGCAACCATTACCCGCCAGCGCTTTTTCATCCCATCATGCTAGTTCGCTCGGGCTGGATCTTGTACATCACGCGCTGTTCGCCGGGCTTGCGATAGGGATACTTGTCTGCGCCCAGATATTTTTTGGCCATCTTATCAATGTGCGCGTCGGCGCCCTGCTCGGTAATTTCAACCACGCGGCCGCGAATTTCGAGATAGCGATAAGGATTTTCGGGATCAATGATGGCCAAGGCAACGCGCGGGTCGCGGCGCATGTTCTTGTCCTTCTGGCGGCTCTTGGCGGTATTGACGACGACTAAATCGCCTTCCACATCGCACCAGACGGGCGTGACTTGAGGGGAGCCGTCGGGCATAAGAGTGCCCAGGCTGGCGAAAGCGCGTTTCGAAAAAAGATCGCGGAATTTATCCGGGATGACTTGCGACATGAGTTCCTCCTTGCTGGATCCCAAGCGGAGACATTATAGAACGGCGGCGGCTGATGGGTTGGTGTGGCCGTGAACCGCCTCAGAACTCTAGCAGAATAAAATTGGCCGGACGCTGGCTGGCGTTCACAAGGGTGAAGCCGGTGCCGCTGGGCAGAACAATGGCCTCTTCTGCTGCAATTTGCAGAAGTTCGTCAGGCCTACCCTTGGTTTGCTTCCGCAATTCCAGATCGCTAATGGCGAGTAGCACACGAGAAGCATTGGAGACGGAGAGTTCCGCCCCCGGTGCAAGTTGGTTTTTTGAGGCCGTCATGGCGCCAAGGCTAAAAGAGACGGTCCACGTAGGCCGGGCACTCCCCAAGTCTGATGGAAACAAGTCATTTTCGTAACTTCCGGACAATGGGTCATAGCTGACGTTGTGCAGCAGCTCTATCACAAGCTCACGATGTGTATTCAGGGATTCGTTACGAATAACGTGCTGCATCGGTGTGTGCACAACTCGAGTTTCGGAGGCGCTCCAATCGTGGCTCATGGTCCCGCGGCCCTCAACGGTGTTTGAGGTCGTGCCGCTTCCCGCGACAATGTAAACGTAAGGATGGGAGTGGCAGTGCGAAATCGTGCTCGCCAGGCGCGGCAGTTCGAGCAAGTAGACCCGCGCATCCGCGTTTTGGAAAACGAGCTTATGATGCGGCTCGTCCCCAACGTCAAGGCAACTGCCAGATTGCGCCGTCGCGACGCCGGTGGCCGTCAGGAGAAGCATGCAAGCGAACAAGGTATCCCGCATGGAGCAATTCTAGGTAAGCATAGCTCCCTCTCCGAAGTTACTTCAGGGCGTGGACTACCGCGCGGCACTGTGAGTAGGAGTCGTTTCATTCAGGTATGCTTCGGTCCGCGCACGATGAATGCCGCGGTGGGCGCGTATCTTCTCGCGATTTTCACAATTGACAATTGGGATCTTCGTTCGCCGAAAACCTGGCACTCCTCATCAAAACGCGCCAAAATTCGGGCATTGTCGCGACTGCTTGATTTCCATGCCACGTTTGCTTGCACCACTCCTGCTGCACTCCCCTGTGAATGAGCTGCACTCGATTGAAATCAAAGCACATACAAACTTGTTTTTTCTATTGACCTAAAAAATAGAAGGTGTAAAACACAATTGTTCTTTGACAGTTTCTGAAGTTTTTCCGGTTGGTGCGGCGTCCGGGGGTCAAGCGAAGTCACCTTCGGCATAAGGCAAGAGCGAAGCGTAGGAACTTTGGGCAACCAATAGATCTGGCGTTAGACACTCCTGCAAGATGACCGACGGAGGGCTAGTAAGGCTCTATAGCAAAGTGCTGGTCGAGGAGAACAAGAAACGCCGTCAAAGGCAGGATAGAGTCCCGAAGGCGTTGAACTGATTTGTCCGGTTGGCGGTAAGCCCGGAGCCCGAGCAACGATCGTCGGTTGCAGTCCGCAAGGATAGTAACCAATGCAGGTCGGCAAGGGTCTAAAGCGAGCTACTGGCCGAGACGAATGAGATCAACATCACCGACGGGACTCTTATATTTTGTGCTACGCCCACCTTGTCGGCGCGTAAAAGCGCGTGGATCAGGCGGAGCAACCGCACAGAAACGCAGCGCCACGAGCCATAGGCAGCGGCCGGTCTTCCACATGCTCCTCCCCCATCGAAGAGCGGCCCTTTAAGCTTCCCTGCGCGGTGGCGCTGCGATTTCCCCTTCTGCATTCGGACTTCTCACTTCTGCATTTCCGCTACGGCCCTTGCGTCACCTGCTGTTCTCCCGTAACCAGGCGCGCACGGAAGATGCGGCTTGAGATCGGCTCTTCCCCCACCACATCTACGTTCACGACATACGTTCCCCGAGAGACGCTGTCCCCGAATGGGATGTCGAAATC
>Ga0137366_10001891_pt1 | contig 15738 bp, 8 predicted proteins | sample SagtaG_8_FD_104938 | JGI IMG/M metagenome (GOLD analysis project Ga0137366, IMG submission 104938) | Vadose zone soil microbial communities from Sagehorn Ranch, Mendocino, California, USA - Sage1_L_60_16 metaG | ecosystem: Environmental > Terrestrial > Soil > Vadose zone | place: USA: California...
AACTGTATCAAGAAAGGCCTTACGTATACCAGGTATATCATTGGTTAAGGTACAAAAGAGTGCTTGTCGTAAAAAGCGCTCGCCGAAAGGCTCAGCCCTGCTGGAACGTAGCGCTACGCCACGTACGATAAGTTGACCGCTATAGGTAAGTAGTGCATAATTCTTCACCTCATGGCTGAGCATAGCATTATAACGTCCCTCGTATTCCAGCCTAATACCCTCCGGTAACACTGCTCCAACCTCAGCTACAAGAGCGCGTTCCTGCTCTTCATCCCAGGTAGAGGGCACCGCAAAGTACACGCCATCTGTATCAGCTTCGATGAGTGCCATTCCCCTGCCTTGCAGTGCATTGATCACCTGTGATAACAACTCACGACCTCGTTTAGTGACCTCGTCAGCAGCACGCATATCGGCGAAAAGGGCCATTGAACCCGCTCCCATATATCCGTAGGCTGCATTGACCAGAATTTTCATTGCTGATTGTGTGGCGTCACAGGTGTTGGCCTCCAATGAACCAGGAATTGCTTGCTTAGCAGCAGCCTTTAGTGAGAGTCGTAAATCTGTCAATCGCCCTAGAATGCTGAGCAAGACACCCAGGTGATCACATGCAGGTCCGATCTGGAAAGTGCGCATGAGTGAAGGATACAGTGATGCGACATCTGCTTTGACCACGTGTTCGGCTACACCTTCTGCAAGCAGGTGAACAGCACCACCTTCATGCATTCCATGGCTGCTATATTGGTTCGCTGATTGACGAGGAAGTGCTGCCCCGTTACGCAGATAAGCACGGACAAGCATTGGTTCGAGAATGCCCATTGCTGGACCAGCCGAGGCCAGACGCTCGTAGCGACGAGGGGCCATAGATGCTAATGCGAAAGGTGCACCAAGTAGCCGCTGAGAGAGTTCATCTACTTCTGTCACATCATCAAGGGCGTAATCGCGAACACGTGCAGGTTCACGTTGATATGTTTCGAAAATCATTGCACCATCCAGATATACGCGGTTGGGAGCAGCTATACCAAAATACTTCGCTACATCTTTAAGGCTATAACTGGGCATATCGCGAACGACGAAATCATGTCGCCGAACTGCATCTAGAGTATCGATTAACTCTCGTCCAGCTACACTGTAGCGAGTGCGGCGACGGGCCTCAGGGCCAATAGCCAGCGTTTCCTCTCGTCGCTCTAAATGTTGAGGACCGCCTTCTCGTCCAAGTATTAGAGGGATTCCTAGAACTGATGTGCAGGCACAATAATGTGCTGGACAGTGACAATAAAGGTGTGAACGCATGCTGTGCTCAAAATATAGATTGAATTACCTCTTTGGAGAAGGAAGTCATCCGGAAGGTGAGTGTTCACACTGTTATTTCAAGTCTGCACACCTTCATCTGGGTATCGTTATAGACAATAATGTTCCGAACTACATGAAGGGTCGATGGTGGCCCGCTTTCTTGAGTTAAGGAAACGCTGCAATTTACTTCCTGCATCCATCGTAAACACTCAGTTGCGGGGAAACCAATCGGCAAAATAGTATTCTGCTGGAGATAGTCTCATATCTCGTTCATCTTGTCAAACCTACCGATATTCAGCGCTCTCCATCCCTCAAACCTACGGATACGATTTCAACTGCCCGTGTAATTTCCATGAGCAATTTCTTCGTCTTCGCCGAATGAGGAATGCCATCCAGGCCAAATTGCTTTAAGGCTTCCAGGTAATTTGCCCCCTTACGATGGCTGAGCCAGGTGAGCCGATCGATTGCACTGCATGGAAAACATTGAGAATGTTCTCCAATTGCTCTTTGCGTAAGTCTTTATCGATCAGATAAGCGCCAAGGAGGGCAATGGACCCTTTTACCTCATTGCCATCGATTCGCTTCCCGATTGCGCGAGATATGCTTTCCCTCACCGCTTATTGCTTGAATTCTTCCTCCAAGGACAACGACTCGATGTGAGCCTGCAGCGCGCTCTCAGCGTAGAGGCTGATCAGATGGAATGGGTAGGGATAGACGGTGAACTGCTTCAAACGGATAAACTGGATGCTCATTGAGGTGAGGAGCGGACTCACATCAGTGTGCTCTTTCCCCTGATAGATATCGAAGCGTCTGATCAGATGTGCGCGCGCCTGAGCCTTGTTGATCCCTTGTGTGGAACCCACCAGATAGCTCTGGTCGGTGTCATCGTACCAGATCCCTTCGTAGAGATAGAGTGCGTTGGCCTTGTCGCTCTTAAACATGTCGCGTTGTCTGTAGAGGCGCCGGAGCCGTCCGGTCCTGTAGCGCTGTTCATTGTCGGGCTGGATGTCAAAGATGGGGGCGATCCGGTGCATCCAGCCATCTATCAAGTCGTTGTAGGAGATCGCCGGCTGGGCGAGCCCGATCTCATCCAGGAGCGCATCGTAGGTCTCCAATTGCTGGAAGAGCCTCAGCTCCTCCTCATCTGACAATGACTTCGGTCGAATGCGCTCATAGTATGGCGCGAGCTTGAGATCATCGATGCTGATTGGTTTGTCGAGTTCTCCCCGTCGCTTGAGCACCTCCTCTTAGTCGTAGAGGACGCGCTCGTTGAGTTCCTCGAGTTCGATGAAGGTCTCGGATCCGACGATAATATCATATCGTGGCAGCTCCTCATTTGTTCTGTTCTCTTTCAACATGTGATACTTGTCGAGCATGCGCTCCTCCATCTTGGCCCAGTCGATACCTAGGCGTGCGAGCAGCTCATCGCGGGCGCGCCTGCCACCCGGGGATTGGAGATTGGTGAAGCGCAAGGTGTCCTTTTCGAGGTGCAGGAGCAGTTCGTGACTTCGGTCGCCAATGCGACGTTTGCTGATGAAGAGAAACGGGGTCGGGTAGAACGGTAGCCGCTCTTGGACACTTCTTTCATTGGCGATCACGTCTTTCAAGTATAACTGATAGAGCGCCATCTGCAGTTTCTGGCAAAATTCCTCCTCCTTGCCTGGACCCGGTAGTCCATAGCTGAGATAGTCGTGCGTGGCGAGACCTTTCTTCTCATCTGCATCACGGAGGTTGACGCCCAACGATTGCTTGGGAAGATGAGGGAAGGCCGCGTATAGCACCTCATAGGGGTCAGGCGCCCCAAAGAAGATCCCCTGTTCCTTGAAATCCTCCTCCTCGTGATCCTGCAGCACCAGGATGGGATGTCCGTGCGCCTGAGCGAGATCGCTAATCGGTGCAAAGCGGAGACCAGGTTGGAGCGAGCCTGTGAGTCTGGTGATGAGATCAACGTAGGCCTGCAGGTCGACGTGCTGAGCCGGAGTTGGCTGGAGAGTCGGCTGCAGCCGATTATCGTAGACGTTCACGGTCTCGAGCAGGTGGAGCGGGAGGCCTGCGTGTTTTTCCGGCACCTTCGCAAATGGATGGAACGTGCGCTCCTTGATCTGGCTGGTGATGCCCCAGTCTGCCAGGTAGCGCGTGTAGCCCTGAATGAAATCGTAGAGGATTTTGCCACGGCACTCCTCGACCCGATGGAGGCTATGATAGGGGAGTGTCGTGCGTCTCCCGCTAAGCGGACTGATGGTGTACACTGCCTTGCCGCTCCGCATGTACTCCTGCGCCCTGTCCATCTTCAAATGGATGTAATAGACCTCGCCATTTCTGAACCTCCTGCCAAAGTAGGTGCCGGACCATCGTTTAGGTTCATCAAGCAAACGCCGAAAGGGATGCGCCCTGCCGATCACCTTAAATTCCTGGACGGAGTCGTGGGACCGGGTACGGATGTCCCCCTGCAACTGTACCTCGATGCAGATATCACAGTCCAACTCCTTAGAACGTTTGGCGTATACGTAGCAATAATCCTGTCCGATGAAGTATCCGGGCTGCTCCCCACGGAAGTAGGCAATCTGGAGCAGCTTGAGCAGGACGTGAAATTGTATGGCGCTGAAAGGAATCGGCTGCGGCTCGAGTGGGGGACCCGGGTGAAAGCCCAATCTGAGTGCTTTTGGCATTTCACCTCGCGGAGCGAGCACATAGACGACCCATTTAGGTGGCCCGTCAATCCGGTCAAACATGAAAGTCCTGTAGGGATAGTCCAGTTGACTGCGCAGGCTGTTATGAAGTTGGGCATAGGTACTGGCGCCGTTGCTTTTGTTCCGCTCGTCATAGTTCTTCGAGCGCAGGGTTGCGGGAAGCACGTAGCGGACGAGTGTGAAGTGTGCATCCAGTACAGGAAAGTCAGCCGGACGGGAGACAAGCAGGGTTGTCGTTTGAACGGTTTGAGCGGTTGGCATAGAAACAATACTCCTTTCGCAATGCGCTACGCGCGCTTGAGGTCACGGCAGAATACTTCAAAGGCGTGTTGGGGCAGAGCGGCGGCGTCCTGCTGGAGTGCCCCCTGGACAACGATAATCGAGGCATCGGCAAAGCTCTCTACAGGGCGGAAATCGCAGGTATAGTAGTCGAGCGGCCTCTGGTAGTGGCTCGTCAGATTGATATAGATCAGCTTGCCTGCTTCACCATGATAGCAAGAGATCGCCTCCAGCTTTTCCTGAGCGCGCCACTTCAAGTACTCGTCATTCAACTTGGGATGCCAGGCGGGGTCGGTGGGGGGAAGCGCAAAACGCCCCATCGTCCAGTCGCTGTAGTGTTTGCCGTCGACGTACCACGGACGCCCGGCGAGCTTCATATCTGCGACCTCGAAGAGGCGGTCGGGCACGAGTTCAAAGGAAATGCCTTCGTGCAACAGGAGTGCCCTGATGGCTTCTTCGCCGATGGCGCCGGCAAGAATTGCCTGGTAGCAGTAGGGCGTAAAGAACTCTTTGTTGGGATGATCGAAGGAGAGTTCGTAGCCCTCTCCCTTAAAGTGGTCAAAGATCACCGGGTTCAGCCGGATCGTGCGGTACAATATATTCATGTCCCAGGGGAAGCTGTCGTGCTGGCGGAGTTCCGCCGGGAGACAGTCCATCTGGGGGGTCAGCACCACGAACCCTTTTTGATAGTAGGGCGAGTCGGCCACGCAGGCAAAGCGATGCAACACCTCATCCTTGAAATCGTGCTTGAGTGCAGCTATGCGCAGGTGCTCCCAGAGCTTTCGCGCCTCCTGGTCGTCCTTTCCCTGACGCAATCCGGCAATGCGCGCGAGCAGTTGTGCTATCGCGGATCGGCACTGCTCGTTTTGAGGCCAGAGGCGGGAGTCCTTGTCGCGGCGGATCTGTCGCGCGATATACGAGCGACGTGCGCTCACCTGCTCAAACACCTGGCGGAGGTTCTCGGAGATGATGGCTTCACGTCCCTCCCGCACTTCATCGAAGGCGGGCGAGCAGAACATTTGAAAGCGGAGATCGACCTCAGGACTCAGCAGCACGGTCTGGTCAGGCGTCTCTTTCCAGGTGCGTTCGATGCGTCCCAGTGCCTGAATAAAGGTGGAGATGTCGTTATAAAGCGCGTCGATCCGGGTGTCGGCGTGGGAGCGGTACAAATTGTTCCACGGGTCTGGATAATTGAGCGTGCTCAGCAACTGGCGGAATTGCTGTTCGGAAATGGTCTTGCTGAAGAAAAGTTTCGCCAAGTACCAGATGTTCTCCTTGAGGGTTGCCGCCTGATCCTCTGCCGTTTGATTGCCGTCGAGTGGGCCGAAGTAGTAATATGGCCTTTCCAGCAGGCCAATGATAGTGAAGTCCCGGCGATCCTCCTCGTCGCTGTTCTTGTGCGGCAGATACTGGAGGTTGACCCCGTTGCCGGCAGTGAGGTACTGCGTCACTACGATGACGGGCTGTGGTTCCCAGAAGAGCGAGTCAAAGGCTCGTTGGGCCTCCTTGCTCTGACGTACCGCCTTTGAGAGCTGTGCGTTGTAGAAAACGACCGTGAAGTGGTGCGCTAGCATAACGATGTCGTACACCTCGAACCAATGGGTCTCCTCGCGTTTGGTGATGGCGAAGAGGTCCTCGTCAGGAGCCGGGTAGCGGTCGAAGACGAACTTGATTTGCTTGAATGAGGTAAAGAAGAGGAGACTGGCATAGTCGCCGTCTGGCTTTTCCTCGATGCGCTTCGTGATCCACAGGAGGACCGAGAAGAACAGGCGGACGCGCTGCTCGAGATGCTCTCTGCCCTTTTCGCCTCCGAAGTCTTCTTCGGTTGAGACCGACTTCAGGAACTGGTCGAGCTGCTGTTGGTAGGAGTCCGCCGGATCCAGCTCTTGTAACACGTCCAGATGGACGCGATTTTTTCGGGCGCCGGCTTTCGCCAGGTTGAGCTGCCGCACAATGGCTCTGTCCTTGTCGTCTGTCTTGATCAGGACTTGCTTCTGCTCCAACCAATCTAGATCGAAGTTATGGACCTGGCGCGGGATATCGACGGTGGCGGAGAGGCCGAAGACCAGGTTATGCTGGGCGAGGATGTAGAGGATGGCCTCTGGCGTCAGCGACATGCCGTAGTGACGTACCTCCACCTCCTCCCGGTCGGTGATCTGCTGGAGGTCCTTGATGTCGTAGAGGCTGTAGCCCCCCTCGAGCAGCGACTCCCTCGTGGTCAGCGGTGTCGCGTCGATGCGGGTGTAGTGGGACAGGCGCGCCATTTGTTCGCGGAAGTCGGTTCCGCGGAAGCACTGGCGCACCATCTCGCGATGGATGACAGGATCTTCCCTTTCTAGGTCTTTAAAGAGGCTGAGAGCCAACTGGCAGGCGTAACTGACGGTGCCGAAGAAGCGCAGCGCGGAATACGGTTTCCCCCGTGCTGGGTCGGGGCGGGCGACCAACTCGAAGGAACGCTCGGTCTGGTAGAGGTAGAGCGGGCTCGTACTAATAGTGTGCTGCGTGCGAAAGATCGCGGGTGTGTGGCGAACTCCTTTTTTCCCCTTGTAACCTCCGTCCCGAGGGAGCAAGCTTGTAAAGTGATTCAATTCAGGAAAGCGCAGATGCTCGTTCTGAAACTGTTCAACCAGTTCGGTGATTTTTACAATGCGGTCGCGGATGGGTTTTACCGAGAACGGATACTGTTCGAGCGGGAGTTTATAGTAGGCCATAGCCCGGTAAAAGCGTTCGACGAACAAGAACGGGTCGCTGATCTCCCGTGAGCGGCAGATCAGGTCAACCAGGTCGTTCTCCAGAAAGTCAAACTCGTCGAGGTAGATGCGGTAGCCGCCCTCTTCATCCTGGAGCCCGGTTAGACTCAGTGTCTTTTTTCCATCGAAGAAGCCGTAGAACGCCTTGTGCAAGGTGATGAGCATGAGCCGCACCTGCGGCTTCTGTTTGAACGCGATACTGGGGAAGAGCGACTGTATCACCGGGTGGTTAATCAGGTCCTGGTAGGCCGAGGTATTTCCCCGTTTGCCACCAGCTGCCAGCAGGGCTGCTTTGAAGACACCCAGCACCCGCCGCGCCGAGCCGTCCATCACTTCCTCCAGCCGCCACTGGATATAGGGGTCCCTGCTGGAAAACTCCTCGAGATCCTTGCACGCCTGGCGGGCGGTGGCAATGTCCACCTTCCAGGGATTATAGACATTATAGGAGTCAATGTACATTTTGAAAGCGCGATCGGAGAGGAACGCGTAGAGGGCGGCGCGATGGTCCCGCAAGGTGAACTGCACCGCTTCCAGGTCTCGCGGCACAATAACAAAAGTCGTAGGATCAAGCTGCGCGGCCATCTCCTCGATAAGTTGCTTGCGATTGGCGATATAGATGGACTTCGGATCAGTGGGCGGGGAAGCTTGTATCACCTCTCGAGCGCCCCTTGTTTTACCCAGTCCGGTCCCACCGACGACAAGTTTCAGCCCCTTTTCATAGGATTGAAAGATGTGCCTGTAGTATTGAGCATAACTTGCCATACCAGTTGATTCGTTTCCTTTCTTCCATTTGGCCTAGAGCTTCGTAGGATGTCATAAGACGAAAAGTAGGTGAATATTCTGCTCGAAATACCTCGTTGTCCGTTCCCTGGCGACCCTCTTCCATTTGAGTGTTTGCCTCAAGCAGACAGATGAGTGCCGGAGCTATTGAGCTCTGGATAGCGTTCTGCTAATTGGCGAGCATCGGCGATGATAGCATCCCGCAGCGTGGCAGGCGAAATGACTTCCACATCTGCTCCCCACTGACAGATCCAGGCAACCATTTCGTGTGGTTCTGACACCTGGAAAGTGACAGAACAGGTTCCATCTTGTTGCGCTACTACTCGCTGGCTAGGATGCCAGAACGCCTCCTGCACGATCTGTGCAGCGTCGTCAAAAAAGCGCAACTCTACCTTCTGTGGAGGGGTGGCGCGCCAGACAACACCCCAAGCCTCTGAGAACAAGCGGTTGGGGTTGTAGGTGGAAGGGATGTTGAATTTCTCTTCTGTCAGTTCGGCAGCACCAATGCGATCGAGCTTGAAGGTGCGGATGGCACTGCGTAATTCGTCAAAACCAATCGTATAGCAACTGTTAGTGGCGCCATACGGTTCGATGCAGTAGGGGTGAAAGCGGCGCTCGGTGGCGGAACCGGCTTGATCACGGTAGCTCAGGTGGACGACACGTCCCTCGGACCACGCCTGGGTTATGGTTTCCAACACCGCTAGATATCCTTCACTGAGAGGCAAGGATCGCTGCAAGACAGCTGCGTCCTCAATATAGTTCGCAAATCGAGGTGCGTCATCCCTCACTGCCTCAGCCAGCTTATGCATGATCTTCTCTGCATGAGGATTACGATCGCTCTGTTGGCGCGAGAGTAAACGGCATGCAAGATAGAGCGCCAGCACTTCATCTGGGGTCAATCGGAGTGAACGCATGGCCTGATGGAAGCTTAATTGATACCGTCGACCTCTCTTACGCACCTCAACCCCTGCTGACGTTAACCTGGCCAAGTCACGTCGAATCGTGCTTGCGTCGACTTCTAAAGATTCTGCAAGTTCACTGGAAGTGAGACCCGCTGGGTGGCTGCGTAATAAGGCCTCAACTTCCAAAAGGCGAGCATCGAAGGCCTGTTCCATGTAATCCTCCTTTTCAATCAGCAACTTGGGTGAGTATAACATAATCGTGCAAAAAAGGCAACTTTTGCACGATTATTATGAGATAATGCCTAAATGCGCTCCAACGAAAGGGGTGTGGTATAGCTAATGGGTGAAAAATTCGGGACGAGAGCTTCTTGTAGGCCAATTTATACGCTTTCAGACCTTTTAAAAACATCGTGACCGTCTTTGCTGAAACTGAAGGAGTAATGTTTTGAACACTGAAGTGAGGGTTAATTGCACCATCGTCTGCTAGAGCAATATTTCTGTTGGATCTAGCCAATTCTCCTCATTATCACAGCACAAGCACACTTTCCACTGAGAATATCGTTATGGTATATAGCACCAATACGATACACGAGCCGCCTTTCCAGTAAAAAAGCCATTATAGGTTCGCGAGTGTTCTACGACTTGCAAAGTAACTGTGCAGGAGAATCGTTTCAAATGATCGAACACTTTCAAGACCCCTTTCCAGATGAAATTCTTTACAGTGTATGGGCACGTTTCAGTGAGCTCTCCAATTTTCACTCGCTCTCAGATGTATTTGAGGAACTCTTTAACAAGAGGAAGATAAAACCAATCCTGGATCTTCCATGTCATCTTGGTCACTTCTTCGACCGCTTACCCTTTGAACACGGTTACACGATCGATGTACTCATCAATGATCATACCCTGTTGCCATTCTATGCACCATTCCTTCCCCCTGAACGGTACCAAGCTCTTCTTGAGCAGATGATAAGTGGTAATGGGAAGGCGGTGCAGAGAAGAGCGGGGAGCGTGAGTATTCATATACCACAACACCTCTATCTGCGTTACTGCCCGATGTGTGTAGAGCGTGATCGAGAGGAGTTTGGAGCTTGCTACTGGCATCGTCTTCATCAGGTTCCGGTGGTGGTTGTCTGTCCTACGCATGCGATTTTTCTCGAAAATAGCACGGTTCATGCGCAAAGTACATACGGCAGGCAAGAGTTTATCTCTGCGGAGCGAGTGATCGGTACGCCTGTTTCTCGCCGAGCTGAATCATGGCCGCTCTACACCTTCTGTAGAGATATTGCTCTGGATGCAGCCTATCTTTTGAATAGCCCTACTGCGTCTTTAGAACTTGAGTTTTTGGAGAAGCAGTACTTCGCTATGCTTGCACAAAATAGTTTTCTGACACTAGGAGGGTTGGTGCGAAAAGCTGATCTTATCAAAACTTTTGTAGACTTTTATCCCGCTGAATTACTAAGTCTATTGAATTGTGAAGTGCGTTATGCTCGTAATAGAGAGACATGGCTGACTTCGCTACCGCATCGCTCGAAACATATGCTCCATCCACTTCATCATCTTCTGGCTATTCGCTTTTTCGGTACCACCATCCAGGAATTTTGCCATCGTGAATTGCAAAGACCTCAACTTTTTGAGCCTGGTCCGTGGCCATGCTTGAATCCGGTCTGTGACCACTATCGAAAGTGCTCCATCAGTACGTATCAAATCAGAGAAATGGCAAAGGGGAAGTATCGGGGAATATTTACATGCGAGTGTGGTTTTAGCTACAGTCGATACAGTCAGGTCGGGGCGGCCTTTTCTTCCGTTAGCGAAAGCGAAAAAAGGGCTATTCTCTCTTATGGACCTGTCTGGGAAGCAAAGTTGCGTGAACTATGGCTTGATTCAACCATGAGTCAGAAGGAGATTGCACGTCGTTTACATATCTCAAAGACCTGCTTGAAATGGCATGCGACAGAAATGCACCTTCCACCGATACGTGTTGTTGCTACAGCAGTAGAAGAGTGCTTATCAACCCACATTACAGAGCAAAGTCGTTCCTGGTATCGAAGTCAATGGCTAAGCCTGCTACAAGAGCATCCAGGGGAAAACTGGAGTAGATTAATAGAGAGATCACCTCTCGTATACAAATGGCTCTTGCATAACGATCGAGAATGGCTCGATGAACATCGACCACCACGAAAAGAGAAAGCAACTCGCCAAAGCTCAACGAGAAGTGATTGTGCTGACCAGGGGGTGTTATCACATAAACCAGAACGGTTCTCGGACTTTCAAACTGCTGATGCAGTGAGGTCTGCAGCCCAAAGCTGCCTACATGATCCTGGACGACCAAAGAGAATCACACAAACGAAGATAAAAAAACATGTTCCAGAGTTGACCCAATTACTGCGCAAGCCTGTCGAAATACCGCTAACGTTGCAAGCTCTGCGAGAAGTAGTTGAGTCACGTGAAGCCTTCGCGGTTCGCCGTATCATGCATATTACGCACAATTGCCTGAAAGAGCGGGTCTTTCCAGCAAAATGGAAGTTAATTGAACAAGCCAATCTTCATTCATTAGTTCATAATCCTGAAGTACAGCAGGCCTTGGAAGAGGCAATGTCTCTCCTTGTTAAGGATGCAACGAGTAGGAAACTTGGTTAATATGCATATACGAGCTACGTTTTAGAGACGTATCTTCCGTTCATGTTGTCTGTGTTGGTGGAGCCAGGAATAAGCGGGACAGCATTAATCCAGCGTGGTGGTAAATGTCTTGCTCTTTGTGAAATATGGTATGCTAAGCAAAACGGCTCTCAGATGGATCAGTTCAGGAAAAGGTTGCGACCAATTCAATCAACGCGGCTAGATTTGATGACTCCTCATTCCCATGATGGATGGGTACTGGCGAAATCGGATGTTTTCCGGCCTCCAACTGCGGGCCATACACCTCGGATCAAGTCCACATGATCGGTCATCTGAAAAGTTTAACTTGAGTAATGTAACTTATACTTGTGTTACTTCGAAGCAAGTTGAGCAAAGTTGCGATACTCGCACCCACCCGCGTCTTATCACCTAGTATTACCGGAGCGAGGGCGTCCATGTGTGCAGCGACAATAATGTCAGCTATCCGCGAATAAAGGCCGCTCTTAAGAATAATGGTCGCTACCGCTCCCGAGCTGTACATCTGCGGAGTCCAGCCCCTTGCTGATCGCTTCATCAAAGAGGATAGTGAGGGTGTGAGCATCGCTTACACCGTGGCTCGCAGCGCGCATGAGGGTTTCGTCGACGTGAATCGTTTCTTCAAGGATTTTCAGGCGTTCCATGAGTGGCGTATCGAGCAGCGAGACCCCATCCTTGTAGAGGATGTCAAACACAAAGGCCTTGAGTGGCAGCTGCTCGGCCATGGCCTCGATGCCATGTTTGCGCCTCCTGCGGGTCGTTTCCTGGAAAGGAAGGAATTCCTCGGAAGTAGCGTTATAGGCCAAAGCTTCCGCGTCAAGGATGACGCTTTCAGCCTGGACCTGCTTGCGGGTCCCCTCGATGAGTTCGGGGAACATGTGTGATTGGTCCTCCAGGTTGCGTGAGAAGATGGTGACGTGCTCTCCATGCTTGTGGATCTGCGCGCGCAGGCCGTCGTACTTGTACTGGGCCAACACGGTCCCCATTTTGGCGATAATCGCCTCTGCGGTAGGAAGCCGCTCGGCCAATTGAGAGTGGACCGGTTTGCCCACCTGGATAGCTATGGCAGAGATCACCCGCTGAGCATCTTCCTCTCCTGGATGTTCCCAGAGTGTTCGAGCGATGAAACCCAGGTCGGAGATCTTGTGATAGGCTCCCTCGAGCAGCTTGCGATTCTTGATATCGTTCCACCTGACCTTCGCCTGCGCATCGAGCACCGTCGCATCGCCGATGCCCATCCGCAGTTTGCCCAGCAGGATGCGCACTACATACCTGGCAGACACGCTATCCACCTGCCTGAGAAAGTTGACCAGCCGTGCACTTTTGGATTCGACTGCACCTTTTCCCGCTGTATGCGCGATCGCTCTCAACTCCTCAAACACATCGTTGATACTGAGGGGAGAGGAGGCATCCTTTTCCTCACCACGCACCTGCTCTGCGATCAGTCCGAGATCACCCAACCTCGCGTACAGCGCCTCAATCTGCTCTGTCGTGCTGTGAAAGGCTAGAGCAATGGCCTTCGACACACTTTTCTCAGCCATTCCCATCTCCAGCGCCTCGTAGAACGGCGCCACCCTCCCCTGCATCAAATAGCAGACCTGTTGGATCTCCTCTGGCTGTTCGATTGAGCGAAACAACTGCGTGACCAGTTCAATCAAGGTGAGACGAGAACTCGTCCGTTCTAGCTCTTCAAAGGTTCGTGCAAGGTCAGCAAATTCCATCGAATATCCCTCTTCTTCTCTTGTCAGTCGATACTGTGTGTTGTACACGTGAGAGCCGTATAAGCCTGCTCATGCAGTCATCCACATCTGAAGTCCTATCACCGCCCCACCCTGTCACATGATGCATCCTGTCTATCGTTCTAGTATAGCGTACTGCAACGCAAGTCACCAAGGTACAAGGACAGCAGGCAGCGTCTCTCCTTCGTCACCTAAGCCAGGAGAGACCGAGCCAGTGGTACAATGGCAAGAGTGACGTTCTTTTTCTTTCCAGGTGGACAAGCCTTCGGCCACGAGTGAAAGAAATCTGCAACAGGTCAGCGTCAAAACAGAAGGAAGAAGGAAAGGCCCCTGCATGAACGCCTCAGCAGAAACATGGCACCTGGGCAATCAGGCGGTCCAGGTGACGCTCCTGAAGAAAATCTACTGGCCTCAAACAGGATTCACCAAGGGTGATCTACTGACCTATTACCGGCAGATCGCGCCGGTCTTGCTTCCCTATCTCAAGGAACGCCCGGTGACGCTGCGCATGTACCCACAAGGAGTTGAGGGAACCTCGTACTACCTGCGTGACTGTCCAGCTGATGCGCCCGGGTGGCTGCGGCAAGTGACGTACCAACCCAAGACCGTCAACCACCCTGTGCCGTTGCCCCTGATCGACACGGCAGCAGGCCTGCTCTGGTTTGCCAACCAGGGAGCCATCGAATTCCATCTGTGGGGTTCGCGCACTCCGGATCTCACGCAGCCTGGCCTGGCCATCTTCGATCTTGATGCTGGCTCGACGGCCTCTTTCGTGGCCATTCGGGAAGCGGCGCTGCGCCTCCACGATGCGCTGGAACACGCAGGAGTCAGGGGGTATCCCAAGATCAGCGGGGGAGGTGGACTGCACATCTTTGTGCCACTCGCATCCGGTTCCAAATTCGAACGCGTCCGTGGATGGGTCAAAGGGGTAGGGAATGAGCTCGCGTCGAACTATCCCAATCTCATTGCACCTGCCAGTGGAGCGACTCACAAGGGAGGTCATGTGACGGTCGACTATGCGCAGAACAGCCTTGGACGCAATACGGCAACACCCTATACCTTGCGTGCCAACCCAGATCATCCAACGGTTTCCACGCCTCTCACCTGGGAGGAACTCGATATTGGCAGCATCCACCCGGCTACCCTCACGCCCCAGGTAGTGCTTGAACGGGTCAGTCGCACGGGCGATCTGTTCGCCCCAGTCTTACGGGCCGATCAGCGCATCGACGGGCTGTGAACATCACTTGTCGTCAGTCCTTCGCCTTTGGAGGCTGGCAGCGTATCCAGCGCAGCTGCATCTGTTCGATGGGTCGATCAAACAAGCCTTGTTGCCCGTCCAGACGAAAGAGCTGTGAGAAATCATCAGCCTCAAATACCACGCGCAGACGTTCAGCATAGGAGTCGCGCAGTATGCGCAGGTAGTGCTCAATGTCATAGTCTCTGCGATCGGTAAGAGATGGAGCAGTCGATGCAGTAGAGAAGAGCGATTCCTCGCTTTCCTCGGTCTCATCTCCATTCTCCTCGTTCGAGATCGGAGAGGCATCATCGGCCTCGTCGGGCAACCAGACTGGCACTCCCTGAGGCGCTCGAAAGAAGCGCACGCGCTCGCCAGCACGCCACTGCTTTCTGCCAGCCGCCAGCAGCGCCTCATATTGCGCCTCGGTATGTTTCGACCGCTTGGCAAGATAGGTTTTTGAGTCCTTCGAAAGACGCATACGCGTCGCGACATCAGAGGCGGGTAATAGGCGTTGCCGCAGCGCCTCTTGCGTGTCCCGGTAACACTGAACGATCCCTGCGATATCGTCCTGCATGGCACAGGGGAACGCCTGCAGCAAGAAGCGTACGCCGAAGGGTTCTGATCGGCTGGAGCGCATAGCCGCACCGCGCACCAGCAGTTCTCTTGTGTAGGAGAGCAGAGCATAATTTTTGATTGCGTGCGACACCATGGCGGCGTAGCTAGATTCGTACTCTAACCTGATCCCCGCTGGCAAAGTCGCTCCGATCTCGTCCACCAGTGCTCTCTCTTCTGCTTCTGACCACTCCTTCGGCGTCGCGAAGTACACGCCATCGGTATCGGCTTCGATCGGCACCATGCCTCGCTCACGCAGCGCCTCAATGATCTGGTCGAGCAGTGCGCGGCCGCGCCTGGTCACTTCATTGGCGGCACCTAGATCTCCAAAGAGAGCCATGGAGGTCGCTCCCATGTATCCGTAGGCCGCGTTGATCATCGTCTTCATGGCTGCCTGCGTTCCTTCGTGCTCATCAGCCTCTTGGGAACCTACGAGTGCCGAGCGCGAAGCCGCTTTGTGAAACAGGCGCAGTTCGGTCAGGCGGTCGATCAGGTGTAGGAAGACGCCCAGATGGTCGCAGCTTGGTCCAATGCGGTAGGCGCGCATCAGCGAGGGGTACAGCGAGGCGACATCTGCTTTGACCACGTGTTCGGCCACTCCCTCCTCCAGGAGATAGGTGGCTCCTCCCTGGTGCCGTCCAAATGTCTCTTCCTGATCCGATGCTGTCCTGGGTAGCGCCGCTCCTGCTCGCAGGTATGCTCGCACCAGCAGCGGTTCGAGAATGCCCATGGCCGGCCCAGCCGAGGCGATGCGCTCGTAGCGGCGTGGGGCCATGCCCGCCAGGGCAAAGGCAGCGCCCATGAGCC
>Ga0137366_10001897_pt1 | contig 15732 bp, 15 predicted proteins | sample SagtaG_8_FD_104938 | JGI IMG/M metagenome (GOLD analysis project Ga0137366, IMG submission 104938) | Vadose zone soil microbial communities from Sagehorn Ranch, Mendocino, California, USA - Sage1_L_60_16 metaG | ecosystem: Environmental > Terrestrial > Soil > Vadose zone | place: USA...
ACCGACGTTACCAAGATCATCAACGTCCCGGTGATGAGTGTGAGTGAAACAAACGGAATTGCCGGTTGCATTTACAACATGACAATCCCGAACATCGACAACTGGCGTCGTTTTGCGCAGGGATCTCGGTTCGGTGCGGAGAGTCTTGCGGAAATTTACTCCAATCCACTCATCGCAAAGAAAGTCGTCTTCAATTTGATGGATGGCCTCATTGCGCAATATGCTGGTGGCCCGCAGCCGCAACCGAATTATGCCATTCATCATGCAACGTTGTACGCAAGCAGAGATCCGATCGCCTTGGATGCAGTCGCCGTTAAACGTTTGGAAGAATGGCGCGCACGCGGAAGTTTGCGGGCAATCCATCCACTAGCGACCTACATCGACTTTGCCAGCCAGCTCGGGCTTGGTAACTCAACGCCCAGTCGAATCGAGCTAAAAAATATCGGGCGATGACTTCTCGTACTATAGTCGGAGTCACTGACCCTGACCATCGAAGGCGGCGGCTACAGACAGTGATTCTGCGTTCAGTCTCTCGTTCATTTTATCTTTCAATCCGATTTTTGCCGGAACAATTACGCGAATCGATTGCACTGGCGTATCTGCTAGCGCGATCGACAGACAGCGTTGCCGACACGACGGAAATTTCTAATCTCGTGCGAATCGAGACGCTGAAGATGCTCTCGGACGGAATCCAGGGAAAGGCTTCGCGCGACGTGGTCGTAGATCTGATCGCTTCTTTTGTCCCGTTACAGGCGAACAAGGGCGAGCGACAACTGCTCGAGTCTTTGCCAGATTGCCTTGATTGGCTTGAGCAGATAGAGCAGGCTGATCGTAACGATATTCGTGTCGTGCTCGAGAAAATTACGCGAGGCCAGATGCTCGATCTGGAACGCTTCGAGAATCCGAAGGAAATTCGCGCGCTCGGCACCGCTGCCGATCTTGATGAATACACGTATCTGGTTGCCGGGTGCGTCGGTGAATTTTGGACTCGGCTCTGTTTCCGGCATGTTCCGAACGTCGCGAGCCTCAGCGAGGATGAGATGCTGGCGCTGGGCAAGCGTTACGGAATGGCCCTTCAGTTGGTCAATGTCCTGCGCGACGCCGGCGCCGATCTCCGCGCAGGCAGATGCTATTTTCCGGAATACGAATTAATCGCCGCGCATCTGGCTGCGTTGCAGATTCTCCCCGAGCCGGAGCGCTTCCAGCCGATTTACCGAACCTGGCTGGAGAAAGCAAAAGCTGGGTTGGAGTGCGGAATGCAGTACTCGAAGGCAATCGAAAATCGCCGGGTTCGCGGTGCGACGGTTTTGCCGGCGTTGATCGGCGCGCGCGCACTAGCGCTTCTGGAAGAGACTGGAGCGGGAGCGTTGCAGCGCACAGTAAAAGTTTCGCGCCGCGAGGTGCGCGCAATGGTCTGGTCGCTCGCCATTACCTTCGCGTCGCGCAAATCGATCGACGCGATCTTCAATCGTTCGAAATTGTCGCGATCGTCGGCTCGTTGACCGGAAGCCTCGCTTTCGGCAAAATGCGATAAATGGCCACAAGGTCTTCGGCACTCATCGATACGCGTGTTATTTATTGCGGCGACAATCTCGACCAGTTGCGAAAATTTCCAGCAGCGTGCGTCGACCTGATTTACATCGACCCGCCATTTAATTCGAACCGCAACTATGAAGTGTTTTGGGGCGAGACCAAGGAGAAGCGCAGCTTTGAAGATCGCCATGCGTCAACGCAAGCTTACATCGATTACATGCGCCCACGCTGTGTTGAGCTGCATCGCGTGCTGAAGAAAACAGGCAGCTTCTATTATCACTGCGATTGGCACGCCAGCCACTACGTCAAGATCATGCTCGATCAGATTTTCGGCGAGGACCAATTTCAGAACGAAGTCATCTGGAAAAGAACACACGCCCACGGCAACATTGGCCGTCGTTTCGGTGTTGTTAATGACTCAATCTTCTTCTACGCGAAAAGCGACGATTATGCCTGGAACCAAGAATACTTGGACTTCGAAGAAGATTACGTTGATCGCCGCTTCAATTACAAAGATCCCGATGGTCGACGCTGGCAATCCGTGACCCTTCGCAATCCAGGAAAGCGGCCCAATCTGCATTACCCTTACACTGCAAGTAACGATGTCACTTACTTGCCGCATCCCAATGGATGGTCATGCGATTTGGAGCGGATGAAAAAATATGATCGTGAAGGACGGCTGCATTTCCCGTCAAAGCCTGGAGGTCAGCTGCGGCTAAAGATGTATCTGGACGAATCACCGGGACCGAAGCTGCAAAACATTTGGGATGATATTCCTCCAATCAATAGCCAAGCGGCAGAAGCCTTGGGCTATCCTACGCAAAAGCCTCTTCCGCTTCTCGAACGCATAATCAAAGCGAGCAGCAACGAAAACGACATCGTACTTGACGCGTTTTGCGGCTGCGGGACAGCGCTCGTTGCCGCACAGAAACTGAAGCGACAATGGATCGGGATCGACATTTCTCCGACTTCGTGCCGGGTAATGGCAAAGCGGCTGAAGAAAGATTGTGGGCTTAAGGAAGACGAAAAGCTTTGGGCAATCGGTCGCGGATTTATCGTGCGCGATTTGCCGAAGACTGAAGAGGAGCTCCGCAAATATCCGCCATTTGAATTCGAGAACTGGGCTGTCGTCGCTCTCGGCGGTATTCCTAATAAAGCGCAAGTGGGCGACTTCGGAATCGATGGCCGAATTTATCCCGTCGGAGCGATGCCAGCGCAGCGCGCCCGCGAAACAGGAGAGATGGAATTCATGGACGTCTGGTATCCAGTGCAGGTGAAACAACGAGACAAAGTCGGACGCCCTGATATCGATGCGTTCGAAGCTGTGATGATGCGTGAAGAGCGAAAGCTCGGTTACTTTGTCGGCTTCGATTTTTCCGGCGATGCGCTATTCGAGATCGACCGGTTCCGTCGCAAAGAGGGCCGCGAAATTAAGGCGCTGACCGTTCGCGAGATTCTGGACGAGGAAATCCGGAATCGATGACAGAATTCCCACTAATCAACGAACTCCGAAAATGGCGCTCAATGCTAACGAACGTGACTGCAGACAATGCTAGTCCTCGTCTCATTGCGATCCTGGACTGGCTTTGCAAGGAAGTCGCCACTAAAAGAATCATCGAGAGTCTCGTGGCATCCGTGGATCAATCGAAAGTGTTTCAGTCTAACCGGCAAGGTCGGATCGTAGCGAGGACGCTCGAAGAACGAGCGTTCGCCGGATATGCGCTGATAACGAATTGTCGCAAGCACAGCTTCTATCGGTGGTGTATGCAATACGATGTTCGCGGACCTTACAGATCGTCCAACATTAACGAAATCACACGAGCCGGGATAACCGAATACGTTGAGCCATTCCTCGATTACGTACAATCGGAGCTCGTCGCTGTACTCTCAGACACGACTTCGACGTCCATCATCGAAACGCGCTTATCAGCATGTCTAGAGGAAGCGATCGCGGCGCATTTGCCAACTACATCTGAGTTGATGAGCAAAATCGCTTCAGAGTTCTCCCGTTCAGATTCAGATGTTCACTGGCAGAATGTCGGAAATTCATGCCGGGAAGCTTTGAAATCTGCGATTCGTGAGCTCGTCGAAATAACGCAGCTTACGCTCCCTGCCGATGTCCACCTCGGCAATGTCAAGCGCATCGCCGAACTGATTACGTCGCGATCTGCGACGTCCGATTCTCGCGGGACACTTAGCAAGTTAACGGGTGCTGTTTGGGACCATGCGCAAACTGTTACACATCGCGACGCGATCACGAAAGAGGATGCGCTTCGCCTATTCGTTTGGACAACTCTAGCCATCTCCGAGTTAGTTGATCTTCGGAAATAGCCATATCGAATAGTTTGAAGAAGATTTACTCATCCTAGTGATATATCGAAGATGAAACGTTTTCGTGTTTTCGGATTCGATCTCGACAGGCGGGCATTGACGCTCACAATCGAAGAGCAAGAACATTGGAATGAACAGGCAAAAGAGCAGCACCGCAAAAATCGACAGGAGATGCTAGGGCAGCTCGTCTCGGAGTTCGGAGAAGCTGCCACCGAAGAGAAGCGTCGTAATTTCGTTGATCTGGGCCCAAAGCCGTTGTCGATCTTTGCATTTCATAACCGATTCCTCTGGCAAATTCGAACGTCGTTTGTCATGGGCGGATATTATCCAGCGCTAACTGCGGCATGTGCGCTTGGAGAGCGAATTTTGAACTACTTGATCTTGCTGTTGCGGGACGATTACAAAACAACGCCTGAGTACAAGCGCGTTTCCAAAAAGGATTCGTTCGGCAATTGGGATCTCGCGATTAACACCCTCGAGGCATGGGATGTTTTCCTCCCAGAGGTTACAGCGGAATTTCGGAAGCTCCGAGACCGTCGCAATGACGCGGTTCATTTTCGCCCAGAGGTAGACACCAACGACCGAGAATTGGCGCTGGGCGCTGTCAGGAGTTTAGAATCAATCGTCTCCAATCAATTCAGCGCTTTTGGCCCGCAACCCTGGTTCATCACGGACATTCCCGGGGAAATCTACATCAAGAAAGAGTGGGAAAAGAAGCCGTTCGTCCACAAGGTTTATCTTCCAAATTGCGCGCTAGTCGGACCGAAACACACGATCGAATCAGTGATGCCGTGGGCTGTAAAAGATGATTACCCGTACGAATCGATTGAGATCACTGATGAAGAATTTTCTTCGCAACGGGCAAAAGCTACACAGAGCTCCGACTAACAGTGGCTATTGTCCGCAACGTTTTTCGAGCCGCTACAGTCGCCCTCAAGAATGAAACCGCCGAGGGTCCGTTTTGCTCATTCTGCGGGCGAAGCCACAAGCATGTGAGAAAACTAATTGCCGGCAGTACTGGGTACATCTGCAGCCGATGTGTGACGACCTGCGCAAATATCCTTGCGAAGGAAAAGCGCGTTCGGCGGAAATAGCATCGCGAGGTCGCGGCGAACCGCAGTGATCAAAGCAGAACCGTTTTGACTAAATGGCGAACCGGTTTCGCCATGACAAGAACGCGCGCATTTCCGAAGATCGACATCTATTCGAAAAAGATAGAGAAAAAATGGGGCAGTCCTCGCTATTGATAGTCGCGAACGAGTTCAAAGCTAGAGCCCAGTCGATTTCCTACTCGCCGCGATAAACCCAGCGTGCCGTCGGTGTTTCGTGCACGACGATCTCCCAGAGACCGGGACATTGAGATTTCAAACTAGACGATGATCTTTGGGTACGACAGGCGCGTTCTGACACACGATGTTGAAGCATGTCACCACGTGAAATCATTTTCTACGAAACCGATTTCGGCGATGAGCCGGTCGAGGGATTTCTTGCCGGTCTAGAGCCGGCTGTGCGCGCAAAGGTGGTTCGCACATTGGAATTCTTGCGAACTCAACAAATTGTGCCGGCGAAATTTTGGAAAAAGCTGAGTGGATCCGATCTGTGGGAAGTGCGAGTTGAATACGCGGGCAACATCTACCGCGTGCTGGCAACCTTCGCGAAAAACAATCGCGTCATTCTGTTACACGCCTTTCAAAAGAAATCGCAAAAAACGCCGCGACAGGATATGGAAATTGCTCTGCAGAGGCAACAGAGGTATTTTCAACGACACGGTTACCTGTGAAAGACGATCTCGACAAATTCCACAAACAAAACATGGCGTCCGATCCCGAGTACGCCATCGCACGACAGTTGCTTGACCTTGGCGAGGCTGTCGCGTGTCTCCGGGAGAAAGTAGGCCTGACTCGCGGCGAGCTTGGCAAACAACTTCGCGTGAAAGCACGTGACATCGCAATTGTTGAAGAGGAGACACCGCGTGCGCCGGCCGGACTTTTAGAAGCCGCATTGAGCTTTCTTGTCCAAGGATTGGCTCCAGCCATTCAAAAGCAATCCGAAGTCTCCGTATCAGTCCAGCGCATTCGCGAACTCCGCCCGGCCTTGGTCCCTGCTTAGCAATGTTTGTGTCGAATCGCGACCACATCGAGGTCGAATTAGTTAAGCTAGTCAGTGGCGTGCGGCTGCTGCGATTCACAGAGCCGAAGTTGGGGCTCACGCTCGAACGAAGAGTCGATCCGAATCAGCCGGTCAGCGGTCAGAAGAAGGCACTGATGCAGGTTTTGAAGCTGCCTTGACGCAGGCGGAACTAGCTTTTGCTTGATTGCGCCAAGCGGGAACGCTCGCGGTGCATTGTCACAGAAAATAACTTCGTTGCTTCTCAGTGATCGGCTGTTCGAGTCGCTCCAGCACTTGGAGCATGTCTTCCCAAACTTTCCGTTTCTCGGAAGGCGCCTGGTTTCGGAGCAAGTAAGCGGGATGATACGTAATCATGAGTGGGATCCCGTTGTAAGCGTGCCAGCGCCCGCGCATTTCGCGCATGGTCCCTCGCGTCCCGAGCAAGCCTTCTACAGCAACTGCACCGAGCGCGACCAGGACTCTCGGTTGGATGACGTCGATCTGCTCGACCAGATACGGTCGGCAGGTTTGCATCTCTGCCGGTGTTGGTGCGCGATTTCCAAAACTTCCTGACGGCATATCCGGCCTGCACTTGAGAATGTTCGCGATGTAAACGTCTTCCCGGGCAAAGTTCATCGCCTTGATGATTTTCGTCAGCAATTGTCCGGCGCGTCCAACGAATGGTTCGCCCTGCTGATCCTCATCCGCCCCGGGCGCTTCGCCGATGAACATCAGGTCTGCGTTCGGATTTCCTACGCCGAAAACGGTTTGTGTGCGGGAGCAGGCGAGATGCGCGCATCTCGTGCAAGCGCACACGCGTTCGCGAATCGGCTCAAGTAATTCTGCCTTGTTCGGCGTCGCCTGTAGAAGTTGCTCAGTGAGCGACGCATGGCCTCCACTATTAGCAGTTTGCAATTGCGCGAGCACAGTTCGCGATGCGCGCGGAAAACGATCGTTCGTCTCGCGAATTTTCGCCAGCGCTGCGATAACCAAATCGAGAGCTGGCTGTGTCATTAGCGACGATCATCCAAAATTTTGCGCGCGGATGCAATCTCTTTGATCGTGCAGCGATGAACGCGCGACTAAGCGATTACGACTATAATTTGCCGCGGGATTTGATTGCGCAGCGGCCGCTCCAAAGGCGCGAAAATTCTCGCATGCTGGTGCTGCATCGTGCGGAGCAGACGATTGCACACCACCAATTCCGCGAATTGAAAACGTTCTTAAAGCCGGCCGACCTGCTTGTCTTGAACGACACGAGGGTTCTTCCGGCGCGCCGATTTTCCGACGACGGTACGATTGAATTCTTGTTTGTTGAGCGCCTTGGCCCAAATCGTTGGAAGTGTCTGGTCAAGCCGGGACGAAAAATGCGTGTCGGTGCGACGGCAAAGATCGACCACGTCAGCATGCTGGTAGAGGACATCACAGATGACGGCGAGCGCATCGTAACGTTAGACGAAGATGTCGATCTTTACGCCGGCGGCTCCATGCCGTTGCCGCCTTATATCAAGCGACCGAGCGATGACAGGGACGCGGCGCGGTATCAGACTACCTTTGCTCACGCCGCCGGCGCAATCGCAGCGCCGACAGCCGGTCTGCATTTCACGCCCGAAATTTTGAACGAAATCCCGCACGCGTTCGTAACTCTTCACGTGGGACAGGGAACATTTCTGCCGGTGCGCTCGGAGGAGGTTGCCAAACATCGAATGCATGCCGAACGCTTCTCCGTTTCGCCAGAAGCCGCAGATAAAATCAACAACGCGCAACGCATAGTCGCTGTCGGCACAACGGTCGTCCGAGTGCTGGAAACAGCGGCGCGTAGCAATCGACTGCCTACGGACGTCAGCTCGAAAGAGCGGCAAATTGAACCGCAGTCGAGCCAAACGGCTCTCTTTATTTATCCACCTTACCGCTTCCGAGCCGTCGATGTTCTGCTGACCAATTTCCATTTACCACGCTCAACTTTATTAATGCTGGTGAGCGCGTTTGCAGGCCGCGAGTTCTTGCTGCGCGCGTACGAGGAAGCGATTCGCGGGCGGTATCGCTTCTTCAGCTACGGCGATTGCATGCTGGTTTTGTGATTTTCCTCTTCCGCCTTTTCTGAATCTTAAAACGCGAAGAGGCAGAAACAGAGGAATAGGAAGATTGCGTGCTCGGACATTGTGTTATCCTCCCGAGACATGGCAGACGAACCAAGAGGCGAGCTGGTGATCCAAACGATTGCCATGCCGAAAGACACCAATCCGAACGGCGACATTTTCGGCGGATGGTTGACTTCGCAAATGGACCTTGGCAGCGGAATTCTAGCGGCGAAAACCGCGCAAGCGCGAGTCGTCACCGTTGCGATGGAGGGGATGTCGTTCCTCGAACCCGTGCGGGTGGGGGATACTGTCAGGTGTTATGCGCGAGTGGAGAAAATCGGACGAACGTCAATGACGATACCGGTAGAAGTATGGGTAACGCGTTACATGAGCGGCGAGGAGCGCCGCGTCACACACGGCGTCTTTACTCTCGTCGCTGTCGACGAGTTCGGAAAACCAATTCCGGTAAATCGCGGCAGTGGGTAGTCGCCATTGCAGTAATTGTGGCGGCGCTCTATGAGCGTCGTTGTGTTTTGATTTCGGCGGTCGCAGACCGCCGCTACAGTAATTCGTAGCAATGGCCAATTTCGCCTATCTTTTCGAGCGATTCCCGTCATTTGGACAAACGTTTTGCTATCGTGAAGTAGCTGAGCTCTCGCGGCAGGACATCACTCCGCCGATTTTTTCTATTCGGAATCCAAAAGACGAGCCGCCGCAGGACTGGGACACGCGCATCGTCCAACGCGTCCATTATTTACCAGAAGAAAAGCAGTTGCTGGATTCCGTTCGCCTGGCTTCCAAAAAAGGACAAGTCAATGCACAAATTATCGCTGCTCTCGACAAGTGGGGCCGTCGCACTGATTTCCTTCGACTTTACCAGGCTGTTTACGTCGGGCTGCGCCTGCAACAAATGGGGATTCGCCATGTTCACGCGCATTTCGCCGGAATGGCGGCGCGCACTGCTTACTGGATCAGCAGATTTTTCCCAGTCACATATAGTTTTACTGCGCACGCCAACGACATCTTTGCGCCGCGAGATTTCGAGATCGGACTTGATAAACTCGTCGATGCGGGGCGTGTGATCGTCACCGAGACCGATTACGCCGCGCAATTTTTGCGAGAACGATTTTTAGAACACGCAGATCGGATTCATCGCATTTACAACGGCCTGAATCTCGTCGAATTCGGACGCGCGGATTTTTTTTCGACGCTGCCCTTGATCATTGCAGTTGGCCGTTTGATTGCGAAAAAGGGGTTCGCGAATTTGATTCGCGCCTGCGGATTGCTTGCAGAGCGTGGAAAATCGTTCCAATGCGAGATCATTGGCGAAGGCCCACTCGAAAATGAATTGTGCGCGCAGATCGAGCAACTGGGTCTGCAAAATCGCGTCGCGCTCCCCGGTGCTAAACCGCAGTGGGACATCCGGCAGCGTCTGGCGGCGGCGAACGTTTTTGTACTAGCAAGCGTGGTCGATTCTCAGGGCGGGATGGACAATCTTCCCACGGTCATCATGGAAGCGATGGCGACGGGTTTGCCGGTCATCTCGACCGACATCGGCGGCATTCCAGAAATGGTCGTTCAAAACGAAACAGGTTTTCTGGTGCAACCGGGCGACGCAGTGGGGCTCGCTGGCACGATCGAAAAGGTGATGGATGACCGTCGGCTAGCGCAAAAGCTTGGCCACGCTGGTTACGAGCGTGCGCAAAAATTGTTCTCGATCGAGCAAAATGTGCACGATTTATTCGCGCTGATTAATACAGGTAGGGGAGACTGAGCCTAATCGCCTTGACTCATCGTGGCGTGAGGCGGTTCAGGTGAACCGCCCCTACCAGATCGTTGTGTGTTTTACAGCAACTCCCGGACGCAATTGACCGCGCGCAGGTAGACGTGGTGCGGCCCGCCGCGCATCAATTCTTCGCTCATCAGACTCACCAGATCATGCTTTGCTGCGGGCATTAGCTGCGGCATTCGCTTGTCGCCGGGCTTTCCGCGTGAAATTTCCAGCAGATCGCCGCACTTAGCATGCGTCACCAGAAATTCCACCTCCGGTGTCTCTATCGCTACTTCTGCAATTGGTTCTCCAGGCCGTTCGCGCAGCTCGACATCGATTTTTTGGCCAGACGGACCAGCGAATGGAAGCTTGTTCGCCACATCGGCTTTCTCACTTCTCCAGTTCAATTGCGCCGCGAGCCAGCCGACAAAGAGGACGGCCGTTGATCGGAACCCGGGGGCGAAGCCGAGCCGGACCTTGCTGATTTTGGCGAAGTGATGATGCGACGCGGGATGATCGAAGAATTGTGCGATTGCGAAACGAACACTGTCCAGTCGTGTCCAATTTAGGTCGCAGAGTACGATGCGCTGTTTGGCTTCCTGTTCTGCGGACTTCAGCAGGCTTAGTTGCGCGCCAAAATCTTTCCAGATCTGGCTGTCATAGATTACTCGATCTACCCACGCCCAAAGTTGCGGTTCCATCGGCTCACGGAATTCCTCCTGCCACCAAAGGTAGAACGGCAGGTCTGAATCGAGGTGCGAGAAAACTATGTTTGGGAGCAAAGTCACACAACCGCCTTTGAGCAGGAATGAAATTTGTTCGGAGCAAATTTGTTTGCTGCCTGCGCCACTAACGTGACAATGCGCGCTGATCCACGCGTCGACGCCATCTTCGGTCGCATTGCAATCCGCTTCGATAACAATGGCACGACAGGTGTGGTTCTCAGCAATTTTCGCCATCAATTGGGTATTCTGATTCAGCGAGCCCGCTTTTTCGCTATAAACGGCAAGATTCATGAGCGAAGCGCGCGTCATCGCGCCTGCACTGTCCTGCCAAAGTTTTTTCAGCTCCTGGTCGATGTTGCTGATCGCAACCTGGACTCCGGGCGAATATGTTTCGGCTACGGCGGGCATTGATCAAAGCCTCCTCCACGCCCGGCCGTCGCGGGCGAGCAAATCATCTGCTGCTTCTGGTCCCCACGATCCTGCAGGATAAAAAAACAACTCGGGAGCATCGCTTTTCGCGTGCCATGCTTCCTCAATTGGATCGATGAAGGCCCAGGCTTGCTCGACCTCGTCGCGACGGGCGAAGAGTGTGGCGTCACCGCTCATCGCATCGAGCAGCAAACGTTCGTACGCCTCGGGACTAGCTTTGCCGAAAGACGTTCCGTAATGAAAATCCATCTTGACGGGTTCGATGCGAAAGCTTGTGCCCGGCACCTTGGCATGAATTCGCAACGAGATCCCTTCATCCGGTTGAATCCGAATGACGAGCACATTTAAGTCGTGCAAATCCTTGTTAAACAAGACCGCCGGCGCTTTTTTGAAGTGAATGGAAATTTCGGTCGCCGACTTCGGGAGCCGTTTTCCGACTCGCATATAGATCGGGACATCGGCCCAGCGCCAGTCGTCGATGAACAAACGCAAAGCGACGAAGGTCTCCGTTTGCGAATCCGGCTTGACGTTTTGTTCTTCTCGATAGCCCACTACCGGTTCGCCGTAAATGGCGCCCTTGGTGTATTGCCCACGCACAACATTCGCGGCGACGTCGTTGCGTGACCAGCGGCGCAGCGATCGCACCACTTTGACCTTTTCGTCGCGAATACTGTTAGCGGCCAGGTCCGTGGGCGGTTCCATCGCGACAAGACAAAGCAGTTGCAGCAAATGGTTCTGCACCATGTCGCGCAGGCCACCGGCGCTTTCGTAATAGCCTGCGCGAGTGCCCACGCCGAGGGTTTCCGCCGCTGTGATCTGCACGTTGTCGATGTAGTGTGTGTTCCAGAGAGGTGCGAAAATCGCGTTCGCGAACCGAAGTACCAAAATATTCTGCGCAGTTTCTTTACCGAGGAAATGATCGATCCGATACGTTTGCTCTTCGGTAAAAGAATTGTGCACGATCCGATTGAGCTCGCGCGCTGAGGCGAGATCGGTCCCGAACGGTTTTTCGATGATTACGCGAGCCCAGCTTCCTTCGCGCGTTTCATTCAAGCCGGTGGCTTTCAAGTGCTTCAGAATCGGTTCGAATTGATCTGGAGAGGCCGCAAAATAAAAAAGGCGATTGCCGCGGGTGCCGTGGTTTTTGTCGATTTCTTCGAGGCATTTGGTCAAACTCTTGTAACCAGCCTCGTCGTCGAACTCGCTCTGGTGATAAAAAATCGATTGAGCAAATGTCTTCCAAATTTCGTCGCGCATGGCTTGGCGGGAAAACTTGCGCGTAGCTTCTTCAAGATCGCTCCGGAATTCGTCATCACTTTTCTTGCGGCGAGCAAATCCGACAATCGTCACAGAGGGAGGCAACTCGCCATCGGCCGCAAGGTTGTACAGCGCGGGGATGAGCTTGCGGTGGGTGAGATCGCCAGTGGCGCCGAAGATCACAATGGCACACGGTTGCGGCACGGTCCGGGTGGAAAGTCCTTCCCTGAGCGGATTCGGTTGCGGTTGATCAGTGGCCCGATTCATGTTGTCCACAGATTACACAGATTTCGGCAGATTGGATAACGCGAATCTTCTGTAGCGGCTGTCTGCCTGCCGCGCCGGAGTACAGCGACGGCGGGTGACCGCGGATTTTAACAATTTCGGCGCTCGTAGAGTGCTGCCAGAGTTCAAAGCCACATTGCCTAAACGCCCCGTCTGCGTAACAGAAGCGATTCACATGTCGTTCCGCGCTGTGATCTTCGATCTCGATGGCGTGCTCGCCGATTCCGAGCCGTGGTGGAACGAAATCGACGCGAAATTGCTTGCCGCATACGGCGTCACGTATCGCGGCGAATACCACCCGAACGTGCTCGGCGTGAGCTACCGGATCGCGGTCGAGTTTTACAAAAAAGCATTTAATCTTTCCGTCTCCATCGACGAATTGATGCAGCGGCGCGCAGAAATCGCGACCGACTTCTTTGCCAACCGCGTTGGGCTCTTTCCTTCGGCAAAAGAAGTTCTGCAAGAGCTACGGCAGATGAACCTGCATCTCGCCGTCGCGACGAGTTCGGTCAGTGCATCTGCGAGGCCGTTCTTAGATCGCCATCAACTGACGGCGTTCTTTGATGTTATTGTTACCGGGGACGAGATTAAGCGCGGCAAACCGCGGCCCGACATCTACCTCCGCGCATCGGCGAGACTCGACGTGACTGCGGACGCATGCCTCGTGATCGAAGATGCATTATCCGGTATCGCCGCCGCCAAGGCTGCGAAAATGCGCGTCGCCGCCATTCCCGACGCCCGCTTCGTCGATCCATGCGAGTACGAGAAACCAGCGGATTACGTGCTCGGCAGCCTTTCGGAAATCCCGCCGCTTATCCGCCACCTTGCTATGGCGGCTTAAGCAGCAAATTGGACTAGAACGGCAGCGAAAATCTGCGCCTCAAAGGCTTCGGCGATGAGATCGGCGATCTCGAAGCATTTCTTCTTCCATTAACACCTTAGCTCGGCAGCGGAAACCTTTGCGTCAGCTCGCGCACTTTTTCGCGGATGCGATTGAGAGCGGATTCGTCGGTGCGATTTTGCAGCGCTTCGGCGACGAGGTCGGCGATCTCCAGCATTTCTTCTTCTTTCATCCCGCGCGTGGTCACGGCCGGCGTGCCTACACGAATACCGCCGGGTTTGAATATTGGGTAGGTGTCGAACGGAATCCCGTTTTTGTTTACGGTGATCCCGGCACGATCGAGAACTTCCTGCGCTTCTTTCCCGTTAATTTCTTTTGGACGAAGATCGACGAGCATCAGGTGATTGTCGGTGCCGCCGGAGACGATTCGATAACCGTGTTTGGCCAAACCGGCGGCTAGCGCTTTTGCGTTCAGGACGACCTGCCGCTGATATTCACGGAAGTGCGGTTGCAACGCTTCGTGGAAACACACCGCTTTTGCGGCAATCACATGCATGAGCGGTCCGCCTTGGACTCCGGGAAAAACAGTCGCGTCAATCTGCTTCGCGAATTGTTGCTGGCACATCACGATGCCACCGCGAGGGCCGCGCAGACTTTTGTGCGTTGTCGTGGTGACAAACTGCGCGTGGGGAATGGGACTTGGGTGCTGACCGCCTGCAACTAGCCCGGCGATGTGCGCCATGTCGATGAACAAGATCGCGCCGACCGAATCGGCGATTTGTCGTAGCCGCGGGAAATCGATGATCCGCGGATAAGCCGACGCGCCGGCAGTGATCATGACCGGTTTCACTTCCTCTGCTTGTTTTTGCAGCGCGTCGTAATCGATTTGCTCGGTCTTTTCGCTCACGCCGTACTGCGATACCGCGTAAAATTTGCCGGAGAAATTCGCTGGATGTCCGTGTGTGAGATGGCCGCCGTGGGCGAGATTCATCGCCAGAATCTTGTCGCCCGGTTTGAGCATCGAGAAATAAACAGCCATGTTCGCCTGTGCGCCGCTGTGCGGCTGAACGTTTACGTGCTCGCATCCGAACAATCGTCTGGCGCGATCGATCGCTAGTTGCTCCGCAGTATCGACATTCTCGCAGCCGCCATACCAGCGCTTTCGCGGATAACCTTCCGCGTATTTGTTTGTGAGAACGCTGCCTTGCGCTTCCATCACCGCGCGGCTGGTGAAATTTTCAGAGGCGATCAATTCGATATTTTCGCGTTGACGTTTTTCCTCTGCCATGACTGCATCGAAAATTTCCGGATCTGTGCGCTGCAACGCTTCGGCGTAAATGCGAGACGACAATGTCGATCTTTGCGGTTCCATGGGCTGAGGAATATCACCGCCAACATAAACATCGCCAGTGCGAGCTGCACCTGGCGGGACGAGGGCGCTTTGTTCGACAAATGCGAGCACGCTTGGCAGCGCGTTCTGGATGATCCGTGCGCAATCCTCATACACTTCGCGGCCGAGACCGATCGGGTCCGGCACGTCGCGCCACACCGTTGTGCCGGGCTCTTCAAATTCCCGCAGCAAAAACGATTTTTCAGCGCCCTGCGGAAACAGCGTTTGGATTGTTTCGAGGTGTGCGCCGGTCATCGCAAAAATATGCGTGGCACGATCCACCAGCGCCCCCGTGAGGGGCTGACTGCGCAAGTCGCTGATGTCCACGCCTCCTTCTGCGCAGACCTGCACCGCGTAGAGACTTGGCGGCTGGCCGCGCACTGCGTGGACACCGGCCGAAAGAACTTCGATGTCCCTACGATTGCCAATTAGCCGACAAAAAAGGCCTTCCGCGATCGGGCTGCGACAAATATTACCTGTGCAGACAAAAAGGATGCTTTTCACAGTTCGCACGGCGCGAGCGAGCGCCAGTTCAACCTAGAAGCGAACGGGTCTAAGTCAATGCGACGCAATAGAGCAGGGACACCTTGAATGACGGACTTTTACATGTCACATACCGACGGATGCGTTGGCTGATACCTACGATTTTAATTACTGCGATTAATCTCCCCGCTGCGACTTTGCCAAATCCTTTAGCTCAAACGCGTCAGCTAGTAGTGGTATCAGCGCCATCCTGGGATAGTGACACTGGTACCCTCATGATGCTTTCAAAAGTGGCGGGACAATGGGTCCGGCACAGTAATGAAGTTCCGGTGGTATTTGGCCATGGATTGGCATGGGGACGCGGCTTGCAATTGAATTCAAAATCTGGACCTCAAAAACGAGAAGGAGATCAACGTTCACCAGCTGGCATTTTTTTTGTGGGGCCCGTGTTCGGTTATGCGAAAAATCCCCCAGCAGGCTGTCGGCTTCCATATCGC
>Ga0137366_10001902_pt1 | contig 15710 bp, 9 predicted proteins | sample SagtaG_8_FD_104938 | JGI IMG/M metagenome (GOLD analysis project Ga0137366, IMG submission 104938) | Vadose zone soil microbial communities from Sagehorn Ranch, Mendocino, California, USA - Sage1_L_60_16 metaG | ecosystem: Environmental > Terrestrial > Soil > Vadose zone | place: USA: California...
GGCTCTACGATCAGTGAACTGGCCGCAACTATTCTCTGGTCGCTCAGTCCCGACCGTCAGCTTGAACTGGTCCAACAGGAGACCGGGCAGGACTATCTCGCGGTCAACGATCCGCCGGTGCTGGCGGTGGCGAAGCGCCTGATCATGGAGGCTGTTGCGCCTTTTGACGATCCCGACCTGCGCGATGCTCTGTTGAAGACGCAGCAGCGCGACGAGCAGACCATCGATATCGTGAGCCAGGACACGCTGCTCACCTCCGACTGGGATATTCAGGCTGAGGACAGGGCGCGCCAGGTCGTGACGACGTTCCGCCAGTTTCTAGAGCAGCATCGCGACGAAATTACGGCCCTCCAGGTCTTCTACAGTCGTCCTCACAATGTGCGTCTGCGCTACCAGGATATCAAGCGCCTGGAGGAGGCCCTCAAAGCGCCGCCGCTTGGTCTGTCCCCTGAAAGACTCTGGCAGGCTTATCAAACATTGGATAGTGGCCGCGTGCGTGGCGGAAAAAATAGTAAACGCGCGCTTACTGACATCGTATCGCTTATCCGTTATACTATTGAGCGAGAGAGAGATAAAGATGCAATGCTTGAGCCGTATAATGAGATTGTGACGCGCCGCTTCACCGCGTGGCTCGACGAGCACGAGCGACTGCGCGGTAGACCGTTTACAGCGGAACAGCGACAATGGCTGCAGTTGATCTGTAGCACTATTGCCTCCTCGCTCACTATTGAGACGGAGGACTTCGAGTATAGCCCGTTTGTCCAGCAGGGCGGCCTGGGAAAAGCCTATCAACTATTCGGCGCGGAACTGCCCGTTATTTTGAAAGATTTAAATGAGAGGTTGGCGGCATGAGCGAAGAGAATGAGCTACCGGAGGGGTGGGAACGAACGTCAATAGGTTCTATTGCTGAAATTAACCCTGCAATAGATATTTCAGCATTACCAGACACGACCTTTGCGTCATTTATACCCATGGCTGCTGTAGAGGCTGAAACAGGGAATGTAGATACTTCTAATCAACGCCTTTTGAGAGAGGTAAGGAAAGGACACACCGCTTTTCAAGAGGATGACATTATTTTTGCCAAAATTACACCTTGTATGGAAAATGGTAAGTTCGCGATTGCCCGTTCTCTCATCTCAGGTATTGGTTTTGGATCGACTGAATTTCATGTTATACGTCCAGAAAAAGGTATTGCAACCGAATTTCTCTATTATTACTTATCCCGATCTTTATTTCGTCAATTAGCACGCAAAGCAATGACGGGATCGGCAGGGCAACTCCGTGTTCCAGCCTCTTTTCTTATTGATTCATCATTCCCTCTTCCTCCCACAAACGAGCAACAACGCATAGTAGAATCCATCGAAGAACAGTTCTCACTCCTGGACGATTCCGCTGCCTCCTTACAAAAGGACCTGATCAGGCTCAAGCGTGCCCGCGAGTCCGTCTTAAAATTTGCAGTCGAGGGTAAAATAACAGAAGAGTGGCGTGAAGAGAATCCCGTCGCAGAAACGGGTTCTGAGCTGTTAGCGCGCATACTGGTTGAGCGGCGTGCGAAGTGGGAAGCCGAGGAATTGGAGAAGATGAGGGCTAGGGGGATAGTACCAAAGGATGAGAGGTGGAAGGAGAAATACAAAGTACCTCAAACTCCAGATGTACGACAGTTGTCAACTTTGCCGGAGGGTTGGTGTTGGGCTACAGTGGATCAGATAGCTGTATTAGTAACTGATGGCGACCATAATCCTCCTGCGCGTGTTTCTTCTGGCGTTCCTCATTTAACCGCTAAAAATATTGTTGGCTCCCTTATCGATTTTTCCAGTTGCACATTTATTTCGGAAATTGATGCTAAGCGCGTATTTAGGCGCTATATGCCGCTTCCTAATGATCTTATTATTACCTGTGTTGGAACTATAGGACGTACAGCGATTGTTCCAGATGGAGTTATATTTAGTCCTGACCGAAATCTGGCTGCTGTCCGTACTATACTAGGATACAGCTTTCCAAAATTTTTAGAGTACTGCTTTTTGTCACCAGAGCTTCAAAAAAAGATGGCTAAAGTATCAAGTTCAACGGCTCAACCACATCTTTATCTAACAGATTTGCGTGCGTTATGTTTTCCATTACCATCTCTTGCTGAGCAAGAACAAATCGTCAACGAAGTAGAGATGCAGCTCTCAATCATCGCCCACACAGAAGCCAGTATCGAAGCTAACCTCAAGCGCATTGAGAACACACGTCAGCTCATACTCGAACAGGCATTCGCGGGCGAACTGGTGGAGCAGGACCCCGATGATGAACCGGCCAGCGTATTGTTAGAGCGTATTCGCGCGGAACGCAAGCAGCGCGAACAGGAAGAGGAAAAGCGTAGAAAGGAAGAACGTATGAATGGAGCGAACAAGGGCAGGGCGAGGCGCTCCACGAAGAGGGAGCGCCGACCACTGCAACAGGTATTGATAGAAGCTGAAAAGCCGCTAACACCGGATGATCTATTTCATCAAGCAGGACTCAAGGCTGATGTAGCCAATAATATAACTGGCTCTGATGTAGCAGATAATGTAGCTGACTTTTTTGAAGAACTACGTGACGAGGTCGTGAATAAAAAGCGCATAAAAGTAGACCGTCCTGACAATACACTGGTGTTTTTAGAGGCTGTTAACAATGAGAATCAATGAGCTTACAATCGGGGAATTTAAGAATCTGAGCAACTTTAAGATTAATTTTAATGAGGATGCTCTTATTTCAGTATTGATCGGTTGCAATGGTAGCGGTAAATCAAACTTGCTAGAAGCTCTCATCACTATTTTTCGCGATCTCGATCTTGGCGATGATCCTGCATTTGAGTACAGGCTTGATTACAGTTGTCGCGGTCATAAAATTCATATTGATGCAGATCGTGGCAGACCGAAAAAAGATAGGGTTCTTGTAACTGTGGATGGCGAAAGGATGTCCTATCGTCGTTTTTGGGATGGACCCGAACGAGAGTATCTGCCCAATTATGTGTTCGGCTACTACTCGGGAATCGGTGGAAAAATGGAAGCTCTTTTTGAAAAGCACCAGGTGCCCTTCTATAAAGAGTTACTTAGGGGCGTAGACAATCCACTGCGAACTCTGCTGTATGCACGTCTTGAACATGCTCAGTTTGTACTGCTCTCGTTTTTTATTGAGCAGGACGAGAAGATCCTCCAGTTTTTAGATCGATATCTCGGTATACAAGGGCTAGATTCGGTTCTATTTACGATGAGAGAACCTCCCTGGTCGAGTAAGGAGGGTGATGCTCATTTCTGGAATGTGCGTGGTGTATTGCGAGATTTCCTCAACAAATTGTATGAAGTATCACTGGTTCCCTTGCGCGTTACTCAACGCGTAAACCTTAATTTCAAACAGAGTACCACACTAGAGCACATGTACTTTTATCTGCAAGATGAAAATGCACTGAGAGAATTGTATAAATTTTATAACGATCAACGAGCCTTTTTTAAGGCTCTGGAAAGTACTTATATTTCCGATGTACTTGGAGAAGTACAAACGCGAGTGGTGGTGCGTAATGCGCAGGGTCTCTTAACGTTTCGGGATTTAAGTGAAGGGGAGCAACAGCTATTAATGGTATTGGGTTTATTAAGGTTTACCAGGGATGAAGAGTCATTATTTCTCCTGGATGAACCAGATACGCATCTCAATCCTGCCTGGGCTATTCGCTATCCCAACTTTGTTGATCAAATCGCCGGGACACAAGAGACCAGCCAGATTATTATGACCACACATAATCCCCTGGTTATTTCAAGCTTGAAGAAGCAGCAAGTGCGGATGATGCTGCGTAATGAGAATACGGGATATATCTATGCGGAAGAACCAGACGAAGGTCCACAGGGTATGGGTATGGATGCAATGCTTACAAGTGAATTGTTTGGTCTACGCTCTTCGCTGGATATTCCTACTCAGGAATTGCTAGATGAAAGAAGAAGGCTTATTGTCAAGGAAACCTTGAGTATCGACGAAAGGCAACGGCTTGAAGAATTAAACGAGGCGCTATCTGGCATAGATTTTAGCGTCGGCAATCATGATCCTGAATACGCTCGTTTCATTAGAAGGAAAGTACAGCGCGAAGATGAAGCAATACGTGAGATGTTTACACTAACTCCACAACAGATTAAAGAGCAGAATGCCCTGGTAGAAGAAATCCTGGATGAATTGGAGGAGGAAGAACAACAGGCATGAGATATGTTCCCCTGAAGCGCTTAAGACAGGCCATCACGCCTGAATGGGAGGAAAAGGCACGAGAAGCTTATGAGAAGGCAAAAGCTGCTGGCACAGAGAAGGAACGTGCTGAGACTATTAATAGTTGTCGCGATGTATGGATTAGTTTGAAGGAAGCTCTCCAGAAGGTCGCAGATGATAAGTGCTGGTATTGCGAGTCCAGCGCTCATCGTATGTTTGGCGATGTGGATCATTTTCGTCCTAAGAATCAAATCAAACCGTATCCTCCTGATCCTACACAGCCTAAACTTCCAGGGTATTGGTGGTTGGCTTTCTGTTGGAGCAATTACCGCTACTCCTGTGAAAGATGCAATCGACCAAGGAAAGGTAGCCATTTTCCATTACTAGATTTAACAAAAAGAATATGTAACGAATGCGATTATGAAGATCTGCTAGCGGAAGAATCTGTTTTGCTTGATCCTACCGACCCTGATGATCCCGCGCTGTTAACATTTGACCGTAACGGTAAAGCATTGCCCGCGTATGATAAAGAAGAGTGTCCTGAAGAATATCAAAGGGCCGATACCTCAATTATATTGTATGATCTAAATCACAGAGATCTGATTGATCAACGACGAGAGGAAATCTGTGATAGAGTGAGGGAACTGGTCAGAAAGATGGACTGGAATTCGGCAAAGTGGAAGGAGTCGAATAAAAATGATGTTGCTGCTCGTAACGCTATGCGCGAGGCAGCCACCGAATTGAAGAAGATGATACACGAAAGCGCTGAGTATTCAGCGGCTGCTTATGCTGTACTCAAATCGTTCTGGACTCCGAAACGCGAATGGATCGGGCGTTTGCTGGCATCATGATAATGTAAGTAAAAAGGAAATCGTATTCGTATGAGCACCCACTCCCAGTATATCGTACAAAAATTGTGGAGCTACTGTAACGTCCTGCGCGACGATGGTATGTCCTACGGCGACTATGTAGAGCAGCTTACCTATCTGCTCTTCTTGAAGATGGCCTACGAGCGGACACAACCACCGTACAATCATCCCTCCCGCATCCCAGATGGTTTAGATTGGACCAGCCTGCTGGCGCGCGATGGAACAGCCCTGGAGCAACACTACCGTAAAATCCTCGAAACGCTTGGCTCAAGTGGCGGCATGTTGGGCATTATTTTTCGCAAAGCCATCAATAAAATCCAAAATCCTGCCCACCTGCGCCGCTTAATTGTGGACCTGATCGACCGCGAAGCCTGGACGACGCTGGACGCCGATGTAAAGGGCGACGCGTACGAGGGTTTGTTACAGAAGAACGCTGAAGATACCAAAAGCGGCGCGGGCCAATATTTTACTCCGCGCTCTCTCATTCAAGCTATTGTCGATGTTATGCATCCCACGCCCGCTATGCGCATCTGCGATCCGGCCTCTGGCACAGGGGGCTTCCTGCTCGCGGCCTACGAATACATCGTGCATCATTATCCTCATTTAGAGCGTGACCAGCGCCGTTTCCTGAAATATGATGCCTTCCGTGGCTGGGAGATCGTTGACAATACCGCGCGCCTCTGCCTGATGAATCTCTTCCTGCATGGTATTGGCAGTGATGAAGAGGACGCGATTCCTCCCATCTATGTGAAAGACAGCTTGCTAAGCACGCCGGGCGAACACTTTGATATGGTGCTGACCAATCCTCCCTTTGGACGCAAGAGCAGCGTTACCTTCATCAACGAAAAGGGGAAAGAGGAGCGCGATGCCAATGTGATCGTGCGCGACGATTTCTGTGCGCGCACCAGCAACAAGCAGCTCAATTTCCTTCAGCACGTCAAATCATTGCTGGCACCCAATGGACGCGCGGCGGTCGTCGTGCCCGATAATGTCCTGTTTGAGGCTGGAGCCGGTGAACTTGTACGACGCAATCTGCTACAAGAATGCGATGTACATACGCTGTTGCGCCTGCCTACGGGTATCTTCTATGCCAACGGTGTAAAGGCGAACGTCCTCTTCTTTGATAAGAGACCAGGGAGCGCCGAACATCAAACGGAACGTCTCTGGGTCTATGATCTACGTACTAATAAGAATTTCACGTTGCGTAACAATCCGCTCACGCGCAAGCACCTTGATGAGTTCGTCGCTTGCTATAATCCTGAGAATCGCCATCAACGCCAGGAAAGCGAGCGTTTCCGTTCCTACGGTTATGAAGAACTACTCAAACGCGACAAGGTGAGCCTGGACCTCTTCTGGCTGCGCGATAAGAGCCTGGAGGATGCCGAGGATCTGCGCTCCCCAGATCTCATTATCGCCGATGTCATTGAGGACCTCCAGGCTACCATCGAACAACTGACTATTATCACAGAGGGTTTCAAAAAGCGGAATGGTCGAGCATTAAAGAACAGGCAGCAATAGGATATTTCTTTTTTATCCTCTCTTATACTTCTTCGTCGTCCTGTCTGCTCCACTGTCATTGAATGCTGTCAGCAAGCGGCGAAAAAGATCCGTGTAGGGCCAGAACAAGGCAATGGATAGCTCCACCGGCTTTGAGGAACTCACTCACCGGCGATATGCAAATCGTGAAGCCCCAACGCTCAAGAATGCGTCCCACACGTAAAGGACAGGAGGGCATGATGATCGTCTTCCCTACAACAACGGAATTTGCACAGAAGGTCAAAGCTTCCTCTGATTCCAGTACAAGAGCTTCGGGTACAAGCTTCTCTATAAGCTTACAACTACGACGGGACCAGGCGCAAGGGGCAATGATAGCCCTACGATCATCGAGTGGACAGAAGGATAGATCTAAATGGTAGAGGCGAGCATCAACAAACTGGATAGGGAGTACTTTACGCTGCGACAGATTTGCCAGTGCCCGGTGAGCAGAGATGGTGGTGCGAAATCCATAACCTGCGAGTAAGTAATCGCGAAATGGATAGATATCGCTGCTCTCCAGGCTTGCCCTGGCTGCCAGAGAAAGTTCTATCACTTCATAATTTCGATTCTGCAGCCAATGTGCGCCATGCCTGGCCTCTTCTTGCCTCTGAGGGTATCGAAAGCGGCTCATGATAAAGCGCTTTCGATCGACAAGGCCGATATCGGCTGTGAAGACCATATCAGGAAGCGAGGCCACGGGATGGATAAACTCGACAGCGGCTCCGGCCTCCTGAAGATTGGAGACAAGGGTGTTCCACTGCTTTCTAGCTAGATCAAGATCTGGCTGGACCGCTCGCTTCATCCAGGGATTGATCTCATACAGGACGCCGAAGTGATCCGGTGGACACATAAGAAAGTTCCGATATTGCGAGCTTGAGTATTCATCGCTTATTTGTGAAGAATATTGGATCTGCCGTGAAACACTCATGAAAGTCCCCCTTAATTGTATATATAAGTGCTGTCCAGACATGTGCATATATTAACTAAGAACGCCGCTATGAGAAACCTGGCCTGCCGTTTCCTCTTGTACCCGCATCATACTCAGCCTCAAGCATTCAGCCAGGTCCTGGATATGGTCGGTGACACAGGACATATGTGTGCCTGGAACAAAGTGGGTCTCTATATCCTCGCTCTTTTTTGCCTGGGTTACCGGCTGCCACGAATTTTCCATGCCAGGCTCTTCACGCGCCCAGTAGAAGGTAATCTTGCCAGCGTAAATGCCCGTTTCGTATTGCGATACCAGCCAGGTGAATGCGCCCACATAGTCGTTATGAAGGGCTTCAACCGGCGGGAACATCGCTTTGAGTCGTGGATCAATTGCCAGTAATTGGTCGAAATCCTGAACCCGACTGCTGGAGGGATACAGATGTCTGTATATATGCCGCAAGGCGTGTCGCATGTGGAGGAACAGGATGGCTTGCATCTTCACCCCAAGTCGCAGTGACTTGCTAATAAGACTGCCCAGAGTGCGTAGCGTTTTGAACTGCACGGGAATAGAAGGGTTGATGAGAGCCAGGAAGTCAACATGCTCTCCCGCCGCCTCAAGCTGGCGGGCCATTTCATAAGCCAGGAGACCACCATTACAAAAACCTGCAAGCAGGTACGGGCCCTCCGGCTGAACGGTGCGCATCGACTCAATATGCGCTGCCGCTATCTCCTCAAATGAGGGGAGGGTCTGCAGGCCACCAAACTTATAGGGTTCCAGCACATAGAAGGGCTGGTCGGGCCCTAATGCACGCGCCAGTGAGAAACAGTAGAAAGCCCCACCGGTCCAATCTCCATGTAAGAAGAAGAGAGGCCGTTTCGATCCTCCAACCTGAACCGGCAGGAGCGAGGTTCGAGCGCCCACTTGCTCTTGCTGCTGAAGAGCTTCAGCGAGCCGTTCAATAGTCGGCCCGGAGAAGAGAGTGGAGAGGGCAATTCTCTTTCCGAAGGTGTGCTCGATGTGGTCAACAAGGCGAGCCGCAAGTAAAGAGTGTCCTCCCAGGTAGAAAAAGTTATCCTTGATGCCGATGGGACGGACATCCAACAGCTCTTCCCACATCTGCACCAGTTGCTGGTGGATCAGCAATTTCGGAGCCACAAAGGTTTCTTCCTCCGTGCGTTTGACCACTTCAGGTGCAGGCAGGGCACGGCGATCCACCTTGCCGCTGGAGAGCAGCGGCAAGCTCTCCAACTGCACTATCACCGTCGGAACCATGTACGCCGGTAGTTTCTGTTGCAGGTAGTGGCGCAGCTCATGGCTGGACAGCGACTCCTTGCCAGTTGCGACTATATAGGCCACCAGGGATTTCTCCCCGGCTCCGTCTTCCTGTGCCAGCGCCACGGCGTCGCGCACCTGGGGATGCCGGGTGAGCACCTCTTCGATCTCTCCCAGTTCGATGCGGAAGCCACGCAGCTTGACTTGCTGATCCATCCGTCCCATATATTCGATGGTGCCATCGGGCCGATAGCGCGCCAGGTCTCCGGTTTTATAGAGCCGTGCTCCTGGCTCAGAACCAAAGGGATCGGCGATGAAGCGCTCGGCAGTCAATGCTGGACGATTAAGGTAGCCGCGAGCCAGCAGCGGCCCTCCAATGTGGATCTCGCCTGGCACTCCCACCGGAACAGGATGGCCAGCCCGATCCAGAATGTAGATCGTGCGGGGAGGAACCGGTCGTCCTATCGGCACGCTCGGCTCAAGCAGTTCGTGCTCACCGTCGTGTGGAAGCTCATAGAGGGTGGCGGTGATGGTTGTTTCGGTAGGACCATAGGCATTGAGCAGGCGGGCCGAGCGCAGGGGGGTTTGCCTCCATCCCTGTACCATCTCGGGCAGCAGCCGATCTCCTCCCACAATCACCAGCCGGAGTTGATGATCTTGTAACTGCTCTGGTTTTTTGACCCATTCCCGCAACGCCTGCTGCCAGTAGGCCGGGGGCAGATTGATGACGGTGAGCCCCTGCTGCTTGATGTGGCGGAGCAAGACCGCGGGGGACCAGATCTCTTGCCCGCGCACCACGAGCCGGGCCCCGACCAGCAGGGTGGGCAGGATCTGCTCTAAGGAGGCATCAAAGGTGATGTTACTAAACTGGAGGACGCGGTCGTACGGACGCAGCTCATACAGTTGGGCGATGCTCCGACAATGGGTAGCGATGGCCTGATGAGGAATGAGCACGCCCTTGGGCTGACCGGTCGATCCCGAGGTATAGATCACATAGGCCGACTGTTCTGCCTGCACCTTGCTGAGGGGATTGGTCTCGCTCTGCTGGCTAATCGCCTGCCAGTCGCTATCCAGACACACCGGGTGCGTCTGCTGCGCTGGAAGCCGATTCAGCAGACGCCGCTGGGTCAGCAGCACCTGCATGTGACTGTCGGCCAGCAGGAAGGCCAGCCGCTCGCGCGGGTAATCTGGGTCCAGCGGTACATAGACACCCCCGGCTTTGAGAATGGCGAGCAAGCCCACGATCATCTCTAGCGAACGCTCCAGGCATACTCCCACCATCACCTCTGGTCCCACACCCAACTGCTGTAAATGATGGGCGAGCTGGTTAGCACGCGCATTGAGTTCGCGATAAGTCAACTGTTCGTGCTCACAGAGCAGGGCAATCGCATCAGGAGTACGCTCGACCTGTGTCTCGATGAGCTGATGCAGACACCCATCTTTTGGATAGGATACTTGAGTGGCATTCCAGTCGACCAGCATAGTGCGCCGCTCATCTTCCCTCATCAGCGGCAATTTCGCAATGTGCTCTCCAGGGTCAGCTACAATACCTTCCAGCAGCGTCTCCAGGTGGCCGATCATGCGGAGAATCGTTGCATCCTCAAACAGATCAGTATTGTAGATGAAGCGACCGATCAAGCCATCAGCACGCTCATCGAGTTCGACCGAAAGATCGAACTTCGTTGTGTAGGTCTGCACATCCATTTGAGAACAGGTCCAGCCGGCAGGGAGCCTGGGCAGCGAAGGCTGATAGGAGAATATCACCTGGATCAGCGGAGTGTAGCTAAGTGAACGCTCAGGTTGCAATTCCTTCACCACAAATTCGAAGGGCACCTCCTCGTGACGACGAGCTGAGATCACCACCTCACGTACACGACCAAGCAGCTCGCGGAACGTCGGATCGCCTTCCATATTCGTGCGCAGCACCAGGGTATTCAGGAAATACCCGACCAGTCCTTGCACCTCAGGACGCTTCCGATTCGATGTGACAGTTCCTATCACCAGATCGGTCTGGCCCGTGTAGCGATGCAGCAGCGTCTGAAAGGCCGTCGTCAACGTCATATACAATGTCACTCCCTCCTGACTGCTCAATGCTTTCAGACCGTCAGTGAGATGGCGGGAGAGTGTAAATGCTTGCATCGAACCGCGCGAGCTCTGGACAGCCGGACGTGGCCGATCGGTGGGCAATTCCAGCACTTGAGGAGCACCGGCCAGTTGCTGTTTCCAGTAGGCCAGCTCGTGCGCGAAATCCTCTTTTTGCTGGGACTCGCGTTGCCAGGTAGCGAAGTCAGTGTATTGGATAGGCAATGGAGCAAGTGGCGATGGTTCGCCATGAGAAAATGCCTCGTAAAGCGCGTGCAATTCAGGCAAAAAGATCTGGTTGATGGCAACGGCATCAAAGATGATGTGATGCAGCGTCATAAACAGGCGGTGATCGTTCTCATTGAGATGAACGAGTAGAGCACGCAGCAAAGGACCATGAGCAAGGTCGAAAGGCGGTATCGCCTGCCCAGTAGCCAGCCGGATTGCCTCGCCTTCTCTTTCGCTTTCAGGAAGATTGCTCAGGTCTAGCACCTGCAGATCTAATGGCATAGCAGGCTGGACGACCTGGACAGGTTGTTCATCAAGCACCGGAAAGATGGTACGCCAGGCTTCATGACGATTGATAAACTCATTCAAGCTCTTTTCAAGGAGAGGCACATCAAGGGCACCAGGCAGACGGAGCGTCACGCTCTCGTTATACGCAGGAGTATCAGGTGCCAGTTGAGCCAGGAGCCAGAGCTGCTGCTGTCCAAAGGATAGAGGAGCCGGGTCTGTTGAAGAGCGCCTGGGAATAGCACTAACGGCGCTGGCTGCCTGCGGTAGATTTCCACGCAAGTATCTGTCAAGGAGGGCGCGCCTGGCCTCAGAAAGATCCGTCACTTTTGTCATTATATTCAATCCCTTCGGGCGAGGAATCATTGATGAAGTGAAAACTTCGAATATCAAAAAGTAGAGAGGTACATTTTACATATACTGATATACGACAAACGAGCACATTTTTTGCCCATATAGCTGATAAAACAATAAAGGGACCCTTCTCCTACGAATAAAGGCAAGGAAAGCTAGCAGGATATTTCCCTCTTATCGCGACCGCTTACTACCTTGTCAGGCAAAGAGAGGAAGCAGAAAAATTTCTTCTATTCACTTTTTACAATAAGGAAAGATAACAAATTACCACCTTAGAAGTCAATATTAAAATTATGTAAAATGGGAGAATTTATGAGGGAATAGGTTGAGATACATTAACGGCACCCTTCTCTGAGCTCTGTTAGTAGTCAAAACACCAGGATCGGGTGTGAATTCGGTGAAAAAGGGGTGTGAATACAGTGGAGAACATACATTCTTATGTTCTCGGGGGGGCAGAATCTTACACCTTGTTTTACCTATAGTGCCATCCGGATGTAAAAAATACTAAAATACAGCCAGGTTACTTTATATATATACATCAAATGCAGCAAAATCTATTATTACATCGAGTAGATTGTCATCACTAAAACCATGTTCACCCGGCGAGAAAAGCTACGAACAGCGTAACAAGGCCAGCCGTGCGCATGCTATCACCTACATAGAGATAAAGCACCCTCGCCTGCTCGAAATACCAGGGCGTGGTGACCGCGATCCCAAAGGTGATCAACAGAAAGGCGAGACCCATGAGAAAACTGAAGCGCGTCTCCTTCTGCATAAAGATGACTGCGTAGTTCAAGCAGATGGCAAAACAGATCACACTGCGCAGAAAGCTCACTGAAGCTTCTACAATGGGGTTGGAGAGTTGTGGCAGCAGCGGAGTCAGAAATAACATCACCAGCAGGAGCCCCGCGCAGATCACTAGCCAGCGCTTCACCAGATACATATATTTTACCGAACTACGGAGGGAGCATAGGAAAATGAAGGTGTAACTCACAACCTGGGCGGTATAGCGAAACCACTTCGTACTGAATTTACCCACAAAGTAATTATCGCCAATGAGTCCGATAACGCCCACAAACGCAATGATGGCCATCGACATCCCCAGAATGAAGAGCAGGTCATTGCCCGAACGGGAATAGCGGTTGAAAGCGCGTAACGCAATCAAAAAGGAGATGGAAGCCTGGGCTATCAGGAGGAGAGTAGTGATTTCTGTTGAGTTCATATAGCAATACTCCTTTCTTCCTAATGCAAGGAGGGCCAGTGATTTGCTCTACCGGGTGGAGAGAAGCTGGTCGCTCTCCACCACGTGCCCCATTGCGTCATAGAACTGAATGAAGCCTTGTTTACGTAGTAGACACAAAATCTTGAGGGCTTCACTCATCTCCAGCCTGGTAACAGTGGCAAGGTTCGTGATCGTTTTCCTGCCGTCGATGGCAGCGTAGAGCCGGCGCACTGACCCATCCTCAAGGACGGTAGAGTAGGCAAAGGGATTGTTCGCCCGCATCGCCTCGTTGTCTGGATTGCGATGGGGAATAAGCTTCGCCGAAGCTGGCAACGTGCGCGAGATAAAGGCAGGGGGAAACGCACTGTGGAAGGGCTCAGGAAGGACCTCCCAGACCGTTTGTACCAGTGTTTCCAGGCTAAAGGGCCTGTGCAGGTAGCGGTCTGCGCCCTGACGCAGCCCATATACTTGATCGAAGGGAGCGTTCCTGGCGCTGATGAGAATAACACACAGCAAATGCCTGGGAAATCTCTGCCGCACAAATCGACAGACCGCATAGCCGCTCATGTCTGGCAGATGCGCATTCAGAATTAGGCACTGCGGTTGAAGAGTCATGACCCTTGCGAGACCCTCCTGTCCGTTGAGCGCGATATGTACGTCATATCCTGCGCTCTTGAGGGCGGTGACGATAAAGAGGCAGCCCTCGATGCTCTCATCGACGACCTGAACTCGCGGGCTATGCATCACAATCCCTGCCTTTCTTTTCATACTGTCCGTAATCAGAGAATCTAGTATCAGATAGTAACACCGTTATTCAGGTCGCTTTTTACTGGAAGGTACTTTAGGACATTCTGTCGAGACCCCACAACCGCTATTACTTTCGTGCCTGTGAATAGTCCAGTAGCAGGTGAATGTGAGATACTTACCCACAACGCCTGAAAATTTGTGATAAAAGGATGATCAACGCTATGCTGATAGATATCCCCGAAGACTGGCGCGCACAACTCGCCGACGAGTTCGAAAAGCCCTACTTCCAGACGCTGCAACAGTTTGTGGATGAGGAGCGACGGCAGCACACCGTCTTTCCGCCCGAAAAGGATGTCTTCTCCGCCCTGAAACTGACTCCTTACGAGCACGCAAACGTCTTCCTGCTGGGCCAGGACCCCTACCACGACAATAATCAGGCCCACGGTCTCTGTTTCTCCGTGCGCCCAGGCATTAAGCCACCGCCTTCGCTTGTTAACATCTTCAAAGAGCTGCGCAGCGACGTGGGTTTTCGCATCCCCAATAATGGCTACCTCGTCCCCTGGGCAAAACAGGGGATGCTGCTGCTCAATGCCGTGCTGACGGTGCGCGCGCACATGCCCAACTCCCACAAGGGCCACGGCTGGGAGATCTTCACCGATGCCATTATTCGTGCCGTCAATGCCAGAGAAGATCCCGTCGTTTTCGTGCTCTGGGGCGGCTATGCGCAGAAGAAACGCGTCCTGGTCGACACTGCGCGCCATACGATCATCCAGTCCGCGCACCCGTCGCCGCTCTCGGCCAACAATGGCTTCTTCGGCAGCCGACCCTTCTCGGCGATCAATAGCGCCCTGCGCGCCGCCGGCAAGCCCGAGATCGAGTGGCAATTGCCAGACCTGTAACGCTCTGGGGATCACAGCGCTCTAAACAAAAATGTAGTATTATTGATAGGAGCCCCGTTTACGGCGTCCAATAGACAGCAAGCTAAGAAAGGATGAGCGCGTGGCGGATGTCGCGGGAGCTGGCTCCCAGGGCGACCGCAAGGGTCGCCCGTACAAAAATACGGGAGGATGTTCAACGCGATCGGGTTCTGGTACGGGCGACCCTTGCGGTCGCCCTGCTGGCGGCTCGACAGCACAAACTCAGCACTTCTCCGCTTGATACGCATGGGACGCGATAAATCGGGTCCCTGCAAACAATAAACGTTTTAACGATACGAGGAGCACAGCGAGAGGGTATATTTATGACACAGAATCCAGATCAGAACGTCAACTACCAGGCACCATTCGTGCTCGGACTGGACGTAGGCACATCCTCGACGCGTGCACTCCTGTTCGACGCCACCGGCGCACCCGTTGCAGGCGTTCTATCGCAGCGCACCTATCAGCTCACCACCTCCGACGAGGGCGAGGTCTCTGTGGATGCCGATATGCTCCTCTCCGTCGTCGCCGGAACGATCGACGAGGCGCTTAAACAGGCCGGCGAGCGCACAATCGCCGCGGTCGCGATCGATACGTTCTGGCATGGCCTGCTGGGACTTGACGAGGCCGGTCGCCCACTTATGCCCCTCATTACCTGGGAGGATACGCGTCCCTACGCCGTCGTCGCAGACCTGCGCAAGCAACTGGACGAGAAGGCGATTCACGATCGTACGGGCGCGCGCTTCCACGCCAGCTACTGGACGGCAAAGCTGCTCTGGTTGGCGCAGCAGCAGCCTGACGTGTTCAAGCGTGCAGCGAAATGGCTCTCTTTCGGCGAATATATGCACCGCGAGTTCCTGGGCCGCTCGGTCTGCAGTCTCTCGATGGCCTCCGGTACCGGCCTGCTCGTCACCCGCGAGCGCTCGTGGGATGCCGAACTGCTGCAATTTCTGCACGTGCGCCCTGAGCAGATGCCTGAACTGGGCGATCTGCACGATAGTGTGCAGGGACTGACCTCCGAATATGCCAGGCGCTGGCCTGCCCTGCGCGATGTGCCC
>Ga0137366_10001911_pt1 | contig 15685 bp, 30 predicted proteins | sample SagtaG_8_FD_104938 | JGI IMG/M metagenome (GOLD analysis project Ga0137366, IMG submission 104938) | Vadose zone soil microbial communities from Sagehorn Ranch, Mendocino, California, USA - Sage1_L_60_16 metaG | ecosystem: Environmental > Terrestrial > Soil > Vadose zone | place: USA...
AGGGATGCTCATGTCAACATCCTTTCCAGATAATCAGCCGCAGCACGCAGCCGCGCAGGATCGTCACCGAACATGCCGAGACCACTGTTGCAGTTCCCGCACAGGATCCCGCGCAGTACGAAACCCCCCAGATCATGGTCGTGGTCGGCGTGCGGCTTCCCGTCCTTACCTGGCCACTCGCTGCTACGGCAGATCGCGCACCGATTACCCTGTGCTTCTAGCTGCGCTTCCCACTGCTCCGGGGTGATCCCGTACAGGTACTGACGGTTGTAGTGCGGCGTGCTTCCCCGATAGCGCTTACCCATTTCAAGCTGCTTGCATTTCGAGGAGCAGAACTTTGAGTTACGGCGGCGCGTCTCCGGGATCGGGTCCCCGCATCGGGCACAGGCGGGGTTTGTTGCCAGCCAAGCCTCACGCTTGGCCGCCTGCCGCTTGGCGTTCTGCCATGCCACCCCGCATTCCCGGGAGCACGTCTGTGCCCGGGAACCGGCATCCATCGGGATCGGCTTCCCGCACTGCTGACACTGTTGTTCGGCGCGCTTACGGAGCATCGCGGTGTGTTGCGATGCTGTACGGTGCATGTCCTTGCACTTACGGGAGCAGAATTTCGACGGGGGACGACCTCGGCCGCTGTAGGTAATCGTGTTCCCGCATTGCTGACACTGTAGCTCCATGCCACAGTTTAGCATATTCCTAACAGTTTAGACGGTGATGTTAAATACTGCTTGCACCGCACCAACTGTAGCCCAGATCACGGTGTTACCCGTGAAGTAACAGGTGCCGTCGCGGCGTGCGAACCAGGTACGGTTCGGAGCCTGCACGCACCACACCAGGTCAGCGGTCTCCTGGGTTGCCGTAAGATCCGCTACCTTATCTGTCCGTTCCGATTCGCTGATGAGCAACTGAGCGTCCTGCGGCAGGGTCTGCGTCGTGTACCATCCGATACCGTCCATGCCGGGAGTAACGACAGGCCAGCGATGATCCGGGGTGGTCACCGAAGAATGCGACGGGCCTTCCATCCGAACAACCTCGTACGGACCGTTAGCGAAGACGTGCACCGACTGGACCTGCTGCCACTCCGCCAGGCCGGTTTCCGCGTTCAGCGTCAGGCAGGCGTCCTCTGCCAGCACCTGGTCATACCGAAGCCAGCCGCGCCGCGTCAGGATCTCAGTCTCAGAATCGACGCAGAACGTTCCGTTAGTCTGGCTCTGGGCGCCGCCGAAATAGTTGTAGCACATTCCCTGGTCGACTGCCGTGCCGCCCGTGATCGTGTCGTCGAACACCAGGCATCCGTACGCGTTGGTGATGGTGACGTTTCCCGCACCTGCGGTGTTCGCGGCGATGAAGCACAGCGACGAGGATCCCGTATCAACCGCGAACGACTTGGTGCCCAGCGCCCGCCCGGTGGCCGTCCAGTTGGAGTTCAGCGTGTCAACGACCTCGTTCGCGGTGACCCACACGCCCGTGTTGTATGCGGACGAGGCGACCGCCACGGTCTTGTCAGGGGTCGTCGTGTTGTTGAACAGGGCGGCTTTCACGCCCGCGTCAGCGACCAGCCCCGCGTACGTCGTCGGGAAACCAGTAGTCGCGGCGACACCCCGAGCGATCGGGTTCAGCATGGCCTGCTGGAAGATGGCGCTGTTAGACCATGCCAATTTTAGTTCTCCTCGTCGACGGGAGGTGGTGGCACGCCGCCGGCTGCCGTGGCGAGCTGCGCCTGAACCATGACATGCGGCACTTCGGGTTCCCCTATATCCCCGCCGTACTCGTGGGTGACTTCGGGTAGCTCACTCACCAGGCGTCCCCTAGCCGCGCCTGCGCCAACCCCGCGTTGACTGCGATATCTTCCCCGTCGTCACGGGTGGTGCGGACCGCCATGTACGGTTTCCCGTCATCGCCGGTGTTCTGGATTTCCTTACCTAGGTAGTCGGCGCGTTCCTCCGCCTCCACCTTGCACCGAGTGCCCGTCCTGATCAGCGGCGCTGAGAGCGCGTGCAGGCCAGCGCAGGTGTGGAACCGGGACGCCCCCGGAGGTAGCGGAACCGTAACTTCAGTTACGTCACAATTAGGGCATTCCCAGCCCTGACGGGCATGGATCAATGGGATAGTCATAGTCGCAACCACACCCCTCTTCGACCGCACTCCCAATCATCAACGCAGACTAGGTACTTGTCGGAGGGAGGCTGGTTCTCCAAATTCATCGCCAGAACTACAGCGCCACGGCGGATCTTGGAGTACACCATTTTCTCCAGATCACGCTGGACCTCACGGTCACGGAACGGGCGGTTGAAGAAAACGATATCGAACTTGTTGTAATCCTGGAAGTCGAACGCGTCACACTCGGCTACGTTTAGTCCCTGCTCTTTCGCGGCGACCACGTACTCGGGAACCCGGTCGAATCCGGTCACGTCCAGCCCGAACAGCTCTCGGGCCAGCATCATCTTCGTCCCGGGACCGCATCCGATTTCGAGGAATCTGCCCCCCGGGGCCTCGGCTAGCGCCTCTATAAGAAGCACGAGGTACTGTGCAACGTCTGATGGCATCCACCCGGTGAACATCTGCTGGTCGCCGACATCAACCTTTTTCTGCCACTGCCGTTCGATCTGCCGGACGCTGGTCAGCAGGTCACGAACGTCGCTCATTCCGTGTTACCCTCCGGGGTGCCGTACTTTTCCTTGATGTACTGCAACATCTGCTCGGCCTGCTCCGCCGCTGTGCCGCACTTCCAGTCGCCGGGCACCTCGCCACCCCGGGTTTCCTCCGCCGGTTTCAGCGGAACAGGTTCTGGTACGTCTCCGCCCACCGTTTCCAGCCTTCCTCTATGGTGTACTGCCGGGCCTGTTCCCGGGCCGCCGCACCCATCTTCTCCCGCAGGCCCTCATCGGAAGCCAGCTCCGACATGTACCCCAGCCACTCGTGGTCCCTCTTGACCAGGAACCCTGTCTCCCCGTGCTTCACGTAGCCACGGTACGGATGCCAGTCTGACGCGATCACCGGGATACCCAGCGCCCCGTACTCCAGCGCTTTCAGGAACGACTTCGACGCGTTGAACTGGTTTGGTGCGATCGGCGCCAGGCCGATGTCCCAGTCCGGGGAGGAGAAATACTCCCGTTCGTGGTCGGTGACGTGCACCCACTTAGTGAACACCACCCGACTGCCCGCCTTGAATGTGGGCCGGTAGTCGGTCCCGGACAGACGGAAATCCCACTCGGGGAACCGTTTCAGGAACCGTTTCACCGGGGACACGATCAGTCCCACGTCAACCCCGTGAGACGCCCCGCCAGCCCAGCCCACGGCGGGCCGTTCCCGATGCTTACGCTCGTAGTCGCAGACCCATCCGGGGAGGTGGTTCGGGAGGACCACCACGTTCGGGTTGTGTTCCCTGAGCACCTCGGCGAGAGGTTCGGTGGAACAGGTGATCAGGTCCGCGACTTCCATCGCGTGGGTCGCCGCGTCGAGGATGTCGGGGCGCTGCCACAGGTTGTACGCGGAGAAGTTCTCCGCGTTGATGGAGAACACGTCGTCGTCCAGCTCGTACACCAGCCGGGACGTCGGTGTGCGGGCCTCGCGGAACACGTGCACCCCGCCGGGTTTGTTGAATCTCTGCGCCACGATCACGTCATGCCCCGCCATCGACGAGGCGGTGATCACCTGGCCTTTGTCCATGTCGGCTGACGCAATTGTCACGTCGTAGCCGTGCTCCGCGAGCTGCTGCATCGGGAGGAACATCCGGAAGTATGCGCAACCAGAACCACCGTCGTGGCCAGCGAAAATCTTAATTTTATCTCCTCCGCTAGCGCCTCGGCTATGGTCCGTTTCACGTATCCCTCGTCTAGGCCCGCATCAATCCCGGCTTTCGCGACCTTCGCCACCTCGGCGGTCGGCAGGTCATCTTCCGTGGCGGTCTTCACCGCCCAGTAGAAACCTTTGTGCCGCTGTCCTTCGGGCAGTCCCGCAACGAATGCGGCGAGACCGTCACCGTTATCCGCCACGGTAACTGGCCGTTGTCGCAGTGCGCGCACCGCGGGATCGTGAATCTAGGCATCGGGGATCAGACCCCACGCCAGCGAGCCGATCACGTCGGTGATCCCGAACTTATCCGCGACTTCGGTGATCGCGAACCCGGGGTGCCCTGTGGCCGCACACCGACCGTAATCATGAAAAGCAATCCACCCGCCCGGTCTGACTAGCATCAGGGCGAGACCCAGGTCTCGGGTGACGGACTCCTCGGAGTGGTGCCCGTCCAGGAACGCGCCGTCCACGCGGATGCCATTCGCGGCTAGCTTCGGGACTTCTTCCTCGAACCGGCCCCGGATCGCGACAACCCGGTCGTCGACCTTATAGCCGATCAGGTTCGCCCGGTACCCGTCCCACGTCTCATAAGCCCCGGCGTGGTCATCACCCATATGCCAGTCGATGGAGTAGACCAGTTCAGCGACCGACGCCATCACGATGGTCGTATACCCGTAGAACGCGCCCAGCTCCAAGACCACCTGATCCCGGGCCAGACGGGCTAGCTCAGCGGCCTCAGTGACGGTGACCGCGGACTGAAGTCCCCCCGCAGGGAAAATGACCTGACGGTCAGATTCCCCACGCGCTTCGGCCCGCCACCGTCCAGTACGAGATACCCGGTTCGGCGTGTTCATGGTAGTAGCGCAGCTCCTCGTCCAACTCCGAGTAATCCTCATACCAGGCTAGGTGGTCCGCTACGTACGGGTACCCGGAGCGCACCGCGTTCATCGTGAACGCCGGGCGTTCTGTCAGGGGCCGGTACACCGCGAGGGTCGTGTCGACCGCTGCCCGGTATGTTGTGGCGTCCACCGGGTCCTGCCAGAATTGCTGCTCCCATTTCAGCACGTGATCCCGCCGCAGGTAGTCATCGGGGATCCGGTCCAGCCGCAATCCCATCCCCGCCTTGTCGAACTCCGGGTACCGGTCCAGCAGCGCGGACAGTTTCTCCGGCCAGTCCGGGAGGCAGCCATCCGTCGGGACCACATCACAGTCGGTGACCACGTACCGGTCATCGCCGCACGCCTGACGGAACGGCTCCCACTCCCACAGGCTCCGCGGGTGCCCGCCACCATGGTGCAGGACCTGCACGCCCGCGACATCCATCGCCTTGAGGTAGTCCAGCGCCAGCGGCCATGTGGACCCCATGTCGACGATCACCGGGTCCAGGCCCGCCTCGGTCATGGCGGTCAGGCACAGGTGCGCATAGTGCACGCGGTCACGGAAGATAATGAACGCTTTCACGAATCCAGCATCCTCAGTTTCTCCAGCCGCGCCAACCCGGCGGCACGCCAGGAATGCCCGGGCCACGCCTCACCGTCCCGTTCCAGTTCCGAGAGCGCGTACCCGATTTCTTTCTGGATATAACACAGCCGGCACAGCCATGAAAGCCTAGGTATCTCCATCCGCCCGCACGCGCATAGCTTCATGTCGTTCACCAGTACACGTCCGATACAATGTAGATGTCTTCGGACCCGCCGCAGGGCATGCGGTGGCTGCGCGTGTGAGGCCCGAGTTGAGCCTGTGATCCGCGAACCTCTGCGAGATGGTGACACTTCGCGTAGGAGATGCCACTTTGACGAGGGGCGGCTATACCGCAAGAGCCAAGCGGTGCCGCCTCTCGTGCTATACTGAAGTCGTCACCATCTCGCAGGAATCCCTGTCCTTCCAGGGCGGGGAGGATGTCAACGGAAGACACTGGGCCACACGTCTGAGGTTTCGGCGTCCACATTCACGTAGCGTACCCCGGCGTCCAGCCACCGTTCAACCAGGTCCCAGTCCTCAGTCCACGAATCCGGCCCCCACGTGCCGTGCTCCAGGACGGACCGGCGGTGCATGATCATCGGGGAACCCACATTCCCGCACGCCAAAGGACCCCACCCGACCACCACCGGGTGCGCGTGATGGGACACCATCCGGGACACCGCGAAACCCGCCTCCGGGTCAGCATCCAAAGCGGCTGCCATCAGCCGGCAATGCTCCGGGCGGAGCGCGTCGTCATCGTCGCAGTAGGTGATGTAGTCGCCTACGGCGAACGGCAGCGCCGCTTTCCTCGGCCGGGACCCGAACTCCGCCAGGGGATCCCGCTCAGCGAACTGCGCGTACACCACCGCGTGCCGCCCCCGGAACGTGTACAGTTTCCGCATCAGGTCCGGGTCGGGCCCATCAGAGAACACCACGTGCTGCACACGGGGGTACGTCTGCGCCTGTATCGAAGAGATACACCGATCCAGCAGCAAATCGTTTCTACGCCATGTTGGGGTTATCACCGAAACCATCGGGACGGTCAGTTCCCAGCGCGGGCTCACGAGACGTACACCACCAGCGTGCCGTCGTTCGCGGCTGACAGCGGGTGCGGGTCATAGCCTGTGGTCACCGTGCGCGGCGACACCCACCCGTCCCCGTTCAGGTTCGTCTTCTCCCGTACGTACACCATGGTCCGGGGGTCCAGGCCAGCGTCGATCAGCTCCTGGAGGTGGCTGATCAGGGTCTCGATGTTCATCCGAGGATCCCCAGGTTGGTGTTGTTCTTTGGTCTTCCTCGGGACGGCACGGCCGCTAGCAGGTCGTTCAAAGGATTCAGGTGACCTTGTGGATGTTGACGATCTGGCTCCAGGGATGAACTGAGGCTATCCATACTTCCGATGGATTGTCACTGTTACTCGGCAGCGCCACACCGTAGGCGAACAGTTCCACATCACCCACAGGGAAGGTGGCGCTTCCGTTAGTCACGGTGTCAACCCGCACCGTGGTAGCGCTAGCCCACCAGGACGGGTACTCAAATTCAACGGCTCGTGAAGTTGACATTCGATCCTCCGGATCATGACGTGATAACCCCTAGCGGGCTCCACGGTATCAGCTCCATGCCCGCCTGGAGGAAACCACCGTCGACAAGCATGTTCACCCCGGTGATGTACGCCGCGTCCGGCCCGGTCAGGAACGCCACCGCGGCAGCGACATCTTCCGCTGTCCCAGCCCGGCCCAGCGGTACGATCCGCTGGGCGTAACCTTTCTCGTTAGCTGGCGTCTTGATGATCCCCGGGGACACCACATTGACACGTACCTCGTCCGGTCCCCATTCCACGGCCAGCGTCCGGCACATCATGATCAGCGCGGCCTTGCTCACCGGGTAGATGCCCCGGTTGATGTGCGGCATGGTCCCGCTGACCGACCCGATGGCGGTGAATGATCCGCGTGATTCCTTCAGGAACGGGTATGCGGCCTGGGCGAGTTGCCACGGGGCCCGTGCGTGCAATGCGACCATGAAATCCCAGTCCTTGACGCTGGCCTCGGCGAGCGTCGCGTGCTGGGACTGGCCCGCGCAGGCTATCACAGCGTCCAGGCCCCCGCAGGTTTCCGCTGCGGATACGGCCAGGGACGCCGGGAATCCTGGGTCGGTCAGGTCACCTGGGCGGGACCGCGCCACCGCTCCTGTTTCTTCCAGGTCAGCCGCTAGCTGTTCCAGGCCGGGGTTCCGGCCGGTAGCGGACAGTACGATCCGCAACCTGTCCTTCCAGTCGGCGGCTAGCCGCCGGGCGATGGCCCCGCCGATGCCGTCCCGCCTAGCCCCGGTCAGCAGGACACGCATCGGCTGGCTACCGCCCGGCTGAGGTTAGCCACGGGTAAACCGGCATAGGCAGGATCTCAGACTCCGGCATTGGGGGAGGCGGGCCGCCCTGTCGTGACCAGCACCCCGCGGTTTCCCGGTAGTGGTACATCGGGTCGCTTATCCACGCTTCCTGCTTCACTTTCCCCGTCGCGCGCAGCTCATCAGCCCAGTACGCGTCAGCGTGCTGGTCGTCGGTGCGCCACCGTGCCAGCAACGCCAGTTCACGGCGGATCGGGTTGTGATGCACAATGTCACGGAATATCACGTTTCCTGTGTTTTGCCACCCCCCGTGCCGCAGGGAATGCTCAACCGGAACCTGAAGCTGCCCTTCCAGGGTGTGCCTGACCGGGAACCCCACATAGTCAGGGCGGGTTTCCAGCGCGCCCATGATCCTGGCCACGAAATCCGGGGCCACCCAGTCATCGTCGCCAATGAACGAAATGTACTCCGCCCGGGAAAGTTCGGTCAGTTCCTGCCACTTCGCGTAGCTTTCGTTCCCGGGGCGTTCCAGGTTGTCCCGCATGGCCAGCATGCCCAGCCCCGGCTGCCACTGCCGGTCTAGTTCCGCTAGCAGCGCGCACATCATGTCGTGCCGGTGCGGGGTGGTGGGCAGCAGGATGTCCCACGAAACGTTCACAGCAGCCCCTCCACCTCAGCGAGGAGGGGTGCGTCCCGGTCACGCGGGGACATGACGGTGACCGGCAGCGGCCAGCTGATCGCCAGCGCAGGGTCATCGTGCGCGACCAGCACATCTTCCGCCGGTTCGTGAACGCCGGTGATTTGGTACGTCACGTCGGCGGGGCCGCAAGTCACCTGGTACCCGTGCGCGCACCCCGCCGGTATCCACACTGATTCCTGCGTGTCGCCGGACAGTCGGACAGCTTCCCACGTTTTGTAGGCGGGTGAGGGTTTCCGCAAGTCCACGATGACATCGTAGATGACACCCGCCGAGCAGCGCACCAGTTTGTTCTCGCCGTCACCGGACCGGACGTGCAGACCCCGGATCGTCCCGGTGACCGACCGGGACATGCACCACCGCCACCGACCCGACTCAGGAACCAGCCCGGTTTCCCCGGTGAGGCAGAAGAACCCGCGTTCATCGGCGTGCAGTTCCGGGATGAGCCTGAACGCGCCGGGGATACGCAGGTTAACGGTCCGCATGGCACAGGTCCATGTCGTGTTCTACCATGGCCTGGACGATCCCGCCGAACGGCACAGTCGGTGCCCAGCCGAGTTCCCGCGCGGCTTTCCCCGCATCCCCGCACAGGTAACTGACCTCAGCGGGCCGGTACAGCCCTTCGTCGGAGCGGACATGATCCGCCCAGTCCAGCCCGGCCACGGCGAACGCCGCCTCACACCACTGCGCTACGCTATACGTCACCCCGGTGGCCAGCACGTAATCCCCCGGGGTATCCCGCGCGGCGATCAGCGGCAGCGCCGCGGTGTAATCCGGTGCCCATCCCCAGTCCCGGCGCGGGTCCAGCCGTCCCAGGACCAGTTCCCGCTGACGGCCCGCGGCGATCCGGGCGACCGCCAGCGTCGTCTTCCGGGTGACGAACTCCTCACCCCTTCGCGGCGATTCGTGGTTTGACATGATCGCCGTCGACGCGTGCAAACCGTAGCTTTCCCGGTAGCAGACGGTGACGTGATGCGCGAAGACTTTCGCGACCGCGTACGGGCTGCGCGGCGCGAACGGGGTCTCCTCATCCTGAACCGCAGTTTGGGTCTGCCCGAACATTTCCGAGCTGGACGCCTGCACGAACCGGATCCCCGGGTCAGTGAACCGGATCGCGTCCAGCAACCGCAGGCATCCCATCCCGGTGATATCCGCAGTGACAGCTGGCTGGAGCCATGAGGTCCCGACGAACGACAAGGCGGCCAGGTTGTACACCACGTCCGGTTTGCATGCCAGCAGCGCCGTGTGCAGGGAAGACTGGTCAGCCAGGTCCCCGCGGACCAGTCGCAGCCCTGGGGCTGCTTCCTGCGCCGCCGCCCACCGCGGGCTCATCTGCCCGCGGACCAGCCCGTACACGGCGTGGCCCGCTTCGGTGAGCTGACGGGCCAGATAGGGGCCGTCCTGACCGGTGCACCCGGTGATCAGTACGCGCATGTCACCGCCCGGATTTTCTCGATGTCGACGGCTAGCTGCCCCTGGCAGTACGCGTTGAACGCGACCAGCCCGGACCCGAACGTCTGCTGCGCAGCCCGGTACGTGTCGTCGATGGGCGCGGCGCCCGTGGTGAAATGCTGATGCCGGATGATCACGTCGGCCAGGAACGTGATCCCGCAGGCACGCCCCCACGCCCCCCACGCGTCGTCGACGTACATGTGCGCCAGTGCGGGGACACCCAGGTAACCCAGCGCGGCGATCACTTCCGCGCGGGTGAACACGTGCGTGACCTGGGTACCGGGCGGGCGCAGCGGGTACAGGTCGTTCCCGAACGCGAACGGGGTCGATTCCAGCGCTGCCATCACCCTGGTGTCCCACCCGGGGGTTTCCGGCACGTTGTCATCCCCGAGCGCCCCGATGAACCGGTACTGCCCGGCGCGGGGGACGGCCAGCTCATTCGCGCAGGCGGTGAACCCCCGCGCCCCCGAACGGATCACGTACTGCGGCCCGGCAGGGTACGACGCGCCCGTGAGGTCATCCTCGTCCAGCCCGACCAGCAGCGTGGTATCACCCTGGCAGGTCCCGGACATGGCCTGCCACAACCGTGCCACGTTCCCGGGTCGTCCCCGGCTGGGGACAACCACGAGCAGGTCGTTCACCGGATCAGCCTGTCATCCCCGGTTAGCCGCCTGGTGTCACTTTCGTACGCGTCCCCGGACCGGGGGCCGTGGGTGAACACCAGGACCCTGGTGTCTTCCAGTGCCTCCCAGGCGTGCGCGGTACCCGGATCCTCGCAGGTCACCTCACCCGGCTTGTACACGTGGTCGTGCAAAGTGCCGCCCGCTCGCTGGGTCACGACCCGCAGCAGCCCGGACAGGATGTAGGTGAACTGCACCGTCTTATCGTGAACATGGTTGCCCCGGATGGCACCCTTGACGGTTTCTATCAGCGTGACTGCGGCGTCCGGCCGGACCAGCAGATCCTGGATGACGCCGCGTTCGTCTTCAAACCTGTCGGGCACCAGCCAGCACCTCTTTCTCATGCTCCCGGTACCAGGCTACCGTGCGGGCCAGGCCGTCGCCGAAACTGACCAGCGGCGGTCGCCCGTTCTGCGGCACCTGACGGGTCGGCGGGTCCGAATGGAGAAACCCGCGCATCGTCGTTGTCCTGATAACCCGGCCGAAACAGTTAGCTATGTCATAAGCGACACTGATGATCGTCCGCACGTCAGCAGCGCCCGCATCGCAACGGTACACTGCCGCGCGCGGGGTTTCTTCGAGTATGTCACACAGTTGGGCAGCGCAGTCGGCCCGCCAGCTGAACGATCTCAGATCCTCACCAGACCCGCGCAGCGCGAATGTCAGGATCCCGTCCGCGCGGTCCCGGTCCAGCTGGATCATGCGGAGAATGAACTGCGGAATCACATGGTCCGTGCCCATGTCCGGGCCGTATGGGTTGAACGGCCGGACGATGGTGACGTGACGTGATCCGCTGGCCCAGTCAGCGGCCATGCTCTCGCAGGCCAGTTTCCCCGCCCCGTACACCGTGCTCCCGCAGGCCAGCGGTGAGGAAACCAGCATCAGCCTGCCGACGCGGGCACGCGCGCATTCATCCAGCACCACGGCCATACCGCGAATGGCCACATCGGTTACATCGCCGTCCGGGGCGCCGTACGGGGCGTACGCGGCGTGCACGACCGCGTCACATCCGCGTACCGCCGGGATCACCGACGCGGGATCCCTGATGTCACCGGTGAAGATCGTGCAGGGTGCACCGGAAAGCCGCCGCGGCGCATGGGTCTGCCGGGTCAGGACCCGGATGTCATGACCGTGCCGGGAAAGCTGCCGGACCAGCGCCGAACCCAGGAACGAGGAACCACCCGTAACCAGGACCCTCATATCAGCACCGGGACCGGGCCGGGGACGATCATCCGGCCGCCGACGTCGAGGAAATCCTGTATCGCCGGGCGTCGTATCACATCCGGCAGGTAATTCCAGGCGGTCAGCAGGTACGTGTCCGGTGCCCTGCCCGGCGCCCGGATCGGGATGTGGCCCCCCGGGGTGAAACGCCCGATTTTCCCCGGCGTGATGTCCTCCACCCACGGGACCTGCACCGGGCCGACCCCGCACCAGTTCAGCAGCGTCGCTGATTTCGCGGACGCCCCGTACCCTGCGACCACCCGGCCCTCGTCCCGTTCAGCGTCGATCAGGTCCAGCAGCCGCATCTTCAGGTACAGCGCCCGGTCCTGCATGCTCGCGTACGGCTCCCAGCTTTCCAGCCACGGGCTACTGTCAGGGATGAACCCGTGCATCCGCGCGAGGGTCACCCGCAGGCTGCCACCCTGCGCCCGGGTACGTACCCAGCCGGTCACCGCCAGGCCCGCGCTCTGCGCTAGCCGGGCGAACGACCGGAGCGAGTAGAAAAACCGGTGCTCATGGTAAACATGGTCGGCCTGGCACCCGGCGATCAGCTTCTCCAGGTCCTGAAACTCGGCGACCAGCACACCACCCGCACCGAGGAGGATACGCGCGCCGCCCAGGAAATCCGCCGGGTCCGCCACGTGCGCGGCGACATTACACGCCACCACCATCCCCGCCGCCCCGTACGACGTGCGGATATCCCGGGCGAGAGCCGCGGTGAACGGCTCCGCGATCACATCCAGCCCACCCTCCCTGGCCTGCTCCGCGGCGGGCTTCACCGGCTCCACGCCCAGCACTGGGCCGCCCGCCGCCGCGATCTCACGCAGGAACGTCCCGTCGTTACAGGCGATCTCCACTGTCAGCCGGGACGGCAGATACGGGTACTGGGTGAGCAGCTCCGCGGCCATGTCACCGAAATAGCGGACCGCGCCCGGGGAGGAACCGGTGCGGAACCCGTACTGGTCGCCGTACAGTTCCCCGTCGGGGATGACCTCGCGGAGCTGCGCCAGCCAGCATCGCGTGCACACCGCGACGTTCAGGGGGTACCACGTCTCACGTTCACTCGGGGTGGCCGGGAAATAGTCGGCGGGCGGGGAAGATCCGAGATCAAGAAAGTCCCGCAGATCCCCGCCGCACCCCGCGCACGATTCGCGTCTCACCCGGCCATACTACAGGTTAGGAAATGTCGCATCGTGCCATGATAGCGGCAGGCTTAGCGTAGTAATCCACTCGCCACCGCTCGTAGCAGCCGTCGCACATCCGCGCAACGTTCAGTTCGTTCCAGGCACCGCACCGGTAGCAGTAGCCGTATTCCCGGTTTTCCACAGCATTGGCCCTCCAGAATCATGCTGCCCCGGGGTTCGGGGCAGCGGACAGTTCAAGTTACGCTACCCGCCCGCTGCCACCGCGACGGTCAGACCTGCTGCCAGCCGTCTCCGCTCTCGAAATCACCGGTGGCCTGCCCGGAGGCGTTAGCCGGGCCAGAATTCTTATCCACCGCCACCCACCCCGCCACAGTAGCGGAACTAGTGGCATCCCACGGCTGACCGGGGACATCTGACGTGCTGACAACCGGATTAGGTGCAGCAGGCATTTCTACACTCCCTTCCAGGGGGAACCATCATCTGGTACTTCATTCGTCCACTCGGGACCGACCGGCTGGCGGAAACCGAACCCCGCGGCGGCCTCCACCTTACCCTGCACCGCAGGCACCGTCTCACCCCACTCGGCAGACCCCCGCATGTCAGCGGTCAGCTCCTGGTACGCCTGCCACGACAACATATCCGGGCCGACCACCGATCCCGAAGAGTTACCCGTGAGCGCCACGGTTCATCAGCTCCTGGCCGTAGACTTCCAGGCAGGCGGGCCCGGCGGCGACCAGTCCTCACCCTTAGCCTGCGGCTTACCATCAGTGCCAGGCGGGATCTTCTGCTGCATTGCGATCACCGGGGCGGGCTGCGCCGGAACCCCCGACTCCCCGCCCGGCGCAGTATGCGCCGTGTTCGCCGAGGTCTCACCAGCCCGCTGGCTCGTCGGGGCCACGCTGGTCTTCGCCAGAGCCGACAAATCCTCCATTGCGCCCTCCCTCTAAGGGTTCGGGATACCGAGCGGCAACACACCCAGGTTATTCGGCTCACCCACGTTCCCCGCCGGGTTAGTGCCGGTCCATACGTTGGACGAGGTGACGGTGACATGCGGGACGCCGACCTGCGCACCCAGAAACCCCGGCTCCCCCACCCCGGAACGTGCGTCGCCACCAGTGAACTGATTCGGCAGCGTACCCGTGTGCGGAATCCCGAAGTCAGCCACTACTTCGTCCGGTCATCCTTATAGTCGTGCGCCAGGTTCGAGTTGACGTGCGACGCCAGCTCCTGACCGTTCGGGTACGGCTTACCACCGGTCTGCCCGCCCTTAGCTGGTTCAGTACCTGGGGCGTAAACCCTCGCGATATCGGACATCAGCGCACCGACCTTCCACCGCGCAGCACCGTGCCCGCACCGGGCTGGTACCGACCCCGGCCCGCCTCCGGCTCGTTCCCCTTGATACCGGGGAGCTGCGGGCCACCCGTCGCGTACCCCTCACTGTTCGCCTCGCTGGCACTCGCCGGGCCGTCAATGTTCTCACTCGCGACGTCCGACTCGTACGTCCCCGTGTACGGGGAACCCGGCCGGGTGTAACTAACCGACGTGCCGCCCGGCTTGTTCGGGGCGGTCGCCGTGCCCGGCGCACCCGTCTGGGTGATCTGCGCGTCAGTGACACCCGTCAGCCCGTCAGTGATCTGACCCGGTTCGTTCGTCACGTCAGAACCACCCGACGCGCCCCGCGTCCCCGGCGCACCCGTACCCGTCGGCAGCGGACCGCCGAAAATGTCGTTACTCGACGGGGGGTACTGACCCGGCTGGCTCGTCGCATCCGTACCGCCCGCAGGCGTGCCGCTCCGCGACGCGCTCCCGCCCGACACCTTCCCGCCGCCCACCGGCTTCTGGCTCGGCTGATTACCTGCCATGGCGATCTCCTCCTGTATAGGTTCTTCATCTGCTGGCAGCACCGGCGGGTTTGCCCGTACCTGCCCGCCGGCGCCACCAGAGTTAATCGGCGGATTCCTCCAGCCAGGTGAACTCCTGCCCGTACGCGCCTGAGTCCCCGTCCAGGGGTATATCCGCCCGGCCGACACCGACGAGCAGCACCTTACAATGACGGCACCGCCACAACACGACCCGCGCCGAAGCGGCACCATTCCTAGTCGCAGCATCCGCGACCAGGAACCTGCGCTGATCCTCATCCCCGTAATGCGGGCCGTTCATCACCGGACACGGCTCAGCCGGGCGGAACGGCGTACACTCCCCCGACATCAAGAACGTCATCGGCGCTGGCATGACACCAATATACTAGGTCAACCGTCCCGCGGGGCCATCCCCAACCGCATATTACCCGCATAGGCGGTATCCCCCGGGGCGCACTGCGGACACCGGGACTTACCATCCCCGCCCGCATTCAACACCACGAAACTACCCGGAAGCACCGTATGCCCGCACGACAACCGCTCCAGCCCCCCGTACTGGCGGCACCGCGGGCAGATAACCTGCCCCGTCCGCAACCGCAGCGCATCCACGTTCGCACCGATACGACGGGTGCAGGACGTACACCGTTCCACAGTCCCTGCGTCTGCGACCTTCAGCTTCCGCTTGTTACTCACGGACGCTGACCGTACAACTCCATCAGCTGCTGCTTCGTCATCCCGTTCGCCTCATCCTCACCGACACCGCACGCCATCGCCCAGTCCACCCACTCAGCCTTCGGCGCCGCCGGGCGGGGCGGGCCACCCGGCGACACCTGCACCGGCTCCTCTTCAGGCTCCGACACAGACTCGGGCTCCGACTCTGGCAGCTCATGCAGATGCGGCAGAGGTTCCGATACCGGCTCAGGCTCAGGGGCCGCAGGCCACGAATCCGCGACGAAGATCGCGTTCCCGCCGGCAACCAGATCCCGCCCCTCCCAGTCAGGGACCTCAAAGTCAGTCCACGCAGGAGGCCACACC
>Ga0137366_10001920_pt1 | contig 15660 bp, 12 predicted proteins | sample SagtaG_8_FD_104938 | JGI IMG/M metagenome (GOLD analysis project Ga0137366, IMG submission 104938) | Vadose zone soil microbial communities from Sagehorn Ranch, Mendocino, California, USA - Sage1_L_60_16 metaG | ecosystem: Environmental > Terrestrial > Soil > Vadose zone | place: USA...
GTGACAACAAGCTTCTACGACGAGAAAGAAAATTGGCGGCCGAGTCACATCGAGCTCGCCGATCGGGCAAACCTGCTCTTGATCGCGCCGGCCACGGCGCACATCATCGCCGAACTTGCGCATGGTCTGGCTGATCATCCGCTTGCCGCCATCGCGCTCGCCACCCGCGCGCCGATTCTGCTCGCGCCCGCCATGAATGGAAAAATGTGGCAACACTCTGCGACGGTAGAGAACGTGGAAAAACTAAAAGCCCGCGGTGCTGAGTTTATTGGACCCGAAGAAGGAATGCTGGCGTGTGGTTACGAAGGTCTCGGCCGGCTTTGGAAAGTGAACGATATCGCGTTTCGCGCCGAATTCCTCCTCGCGCGCCAGGATAATTTGATCGCGTGAGATTTCTCATCACGGCCGGCCCGACCCGCGAGCCGATCGATCCGGTTCGTTACATTTCGAATCGCTCTTCAGGGAAAATGGGCTACGCCATCGCCAAAGCGGCGCTCGAAGCCGGACACGATGTCACTTTAATTTCCGGTCCGGTGCATCTCGATCCGCCTCGCAGCGCGCATGTCATCTCGGTCTCGACCGGCGACCAAATGTACAGTGCAGTCCATCGCCACGCGCGCGAATGCGACGTGCTCGTGATGTGCGCTGCTGTGGCCGATTACAAACCGCAAAAGGTTTCCCGGACGAAAATTAAGAAACGCAATGAAACTCTTTCGCTCGAATTGGTTCCCACACGCGACATTCTCGCGTCGCTCTCCAAACAAGGACGCGAATTTCTCCTCGTTGGTTTCGCCGCGGAAACGAATGACATCGAAGAAAACGCGAGACAAAAACTACGCGCGAAAAATTGCGACATCATCGTGGCGAACGATGTGAGCCGCGCAGATTCAGGGATGGAAAGCGACGCAAACGAAGTGACAATCTTCTTTCGCAACGGCGAAAAGAAGAAAATCTCGCGCGCATCAAAAAAAATTATTGCGCGCGAGCTCGTAAAAATATTAGCAAATTCGCGAGAAAAATGTTTGACAAAAAAAATGTGATGATTACTGAACCCGTGTAAGTGAAGTCATTCCCAACTCTTCACATCTCTCCGCACGTTGCGGATTGAAAGGGGGGAATAGAGTCGATGGCAAAGAAAAAAAAAGCAGCAAAGAAAAAAACAGCGAAGAAAAAGAGGCACTAAGGCCCAACGCTCGATAACGGCTCCGAAAGCTTTCGGAGCCACAACCCCTAACTTCAACCCGGGAGGAGAATTTATTTTCCTCCCGGTTTTTTTGTGATGCGGGTAATCCTCTCTGCACTTCCATGGTCCACCGCACAATCGCACGATCGCCGCTGGGTCGCGTTATCTCATTTTCCGTTGCGCACTCTGCGCCCGTTGTGCGAGGTAGTTCTTGTCATGAAGCATTATCTCGATACGGCCGAGAAAACGGCACGTGCCGCCGGCGAACTGCTTCGTCAAAATTTTCAGCGGCCGCTGCGCGTTAATTCCGCTCATGCGCACGACATTAAACTGGAAATTGATGTTCAGGCGCAGGAGTTAATTGCCAAATTGCTCCTCGAGGAATTTCCCGGCCACGCGCTTTATGGCGAAGAAGGGATCGTGGGCGATCAATCCAGCGAGCATCAATGGGTCGTCGATCCGCTTGATGGCACCGTCAATTATTTTTACGGCATTCCGCATTTTTGCGTTTCAATCGCGCTACGTGTCGGCAGCGAGATCATGGTGGGCGTCATTTACGATCCAGTCCGTGAGGAGATGTGGTCAGGACAAAAAGGCGCAGTCCCGAAATTAAATGGCCAGCCCTTTCACGTGAGCGAGCGCGCAGACCTGGCTGAAGCCGTGATTTCGGTCGGGCTTGCCAAGACCGGAGAGACAATCAACGCGAACCTTCCGCTACTCCAGGAAATGATTCATCGCGTGCGCAAATGCCGCGTCCTCGGCAGCGCTGCGCTCGACCTGGCTTACGTCGCATGTGGACGTTTCGACGCCTACATTGAGCAGGGAATTAGCTTGTGGGATATCGCAGCTGGATGGCTCCTGGTTGAAAACGCCGGCGGCCGTGTCGATCTTCGGCCGCGCGAAGACATGAAAGGCAAATACAGAATTGTCGCCTCTAACGGCGTGATCGATCTCAAGTTGTGACGATGAATTTACGAGTTCACGATTTAACGATTCAACGATTCAACACGGCGAAGCCATGATTCGATGTGGAATCGGCTACGACGTGCATCGTCTCGTCAGGGGCCGAAAACTGATTCTTGGCGGAGTCGAGATCACACACTCGCACGGACTGGAAGGACACTCGGACGCGGACGTCTTATCGCACGCAATCGCGGATGCGCTGCTCGGCGCGATTGCGGCGGCCGATATCGGCCAACATTTTCCCAATACAGACCAATCAATTCGCGGCATGAGCAGCATCGAGATTTTGAAACGGGTGACCAAATTGCTCGCGGAGAAAAAAGCCCGCGTGGTGAATATCGATGCAACTATTATCGCCGAAGCGCCGAAACTTGCGCCATGCATTGAGGAGATGCGAAAAACGATCGCGGACGCGATCGGGATTTCGGATTCGAATGTCAGCGTGAAAGCGACCACAAATGAAAAGCTCGGCGCGATCGGACGCAACGAAGGCATCGCCGCAATGGCGGTGGCGACGGTGGAAACGGAGTGATGGAGTGCTGAGGTAATGAAGTAATGCAGTCAGATTTTTCCATCACTCCAATACTCCGCTACTCCATCGCTCCATTGGCAGAACATGTCTCTCCGCTTTTTTAACACCTACTCGCGCGAGATCGAAGAATTCGAGCCGCGCGATCCCGCCGAACGCAAGATCGGCATCTACACGTGCGGGCCGACTGTTTACAGCCGGGCGCACATCGGAAATTTCCGCGCCTACGTCTTCGAAGATTTGCTCCAGCGCCATCTCGAGCTGCGCGGTTACAAGGTGCATCGCGTGATGAACATCACCGACGTGGACGACAAAACGATCCGCGGCGCCAGCAAAGCCAAAGTGCCGCTGGACAAGTTCACCGAGCAATTCAAGCAAGCATTCTTCGAAGACATCGAGACGCTGCGAATCAAGCGCGCGGATGAATTTCCGGCCGCGACCGATCAACGTTACATCGATAAAATGATCGAGATGATCGGCGCGCTCATCTCACGCAGCCTCGCTTATCAGGCGGACGACAAGTCAGTTTATTTTCGGATCAACAAATTTCCCGATTATGGAAAGCTAGCGCATTTCGATCTCACGCAGTTGCAATCGACCGGTCGCGTGAGGCACGACGAATACGATAAGGAACACATCGGCGATTTTGCGCTCTGGAAGGCGTGGGACGAAGAGGATGGCGATGTAGCGTGGGAGAGTCCGTGGGACCGCGGTCGTCCCGGCTGGCACATCGAATGCAGCGCAATGTCGACAGCGCTGCTCGGCGACCAGATCGACATCCATTGCGGTGGCGTCGATAACATTTTTCCACATCACGAAGCGGAGATCGCCCAGAGCGAAGGTGTCACGGGCAAAAAATTCGTGCGCTACTGGCTGCATTGCGCGCATCTGCTGGTGGATGGCCAGAAGATGTCGAAATCGCTCGGTAACTTTTACACGCTGCCGAACCTTTTGGAAAAGGGGTACACCGGCCGCGAAATTCGCTACGCACTGACGCGCGTGCATTATCGCGCGCCGCTGAATTTCACCTGGGAGGGAATGGAAGAAGCGCGGCAGGCGCTGACCCGAATCGATGAATGGCTCGGGCGACTTCGTGAAACCGCTGCCAGGAAGATCGACAAAGGAAAAAACACTACGACACCCGGCCAGCAATTTGAAGAAGCGCTCGATGACGATCTCAACATTTCCGCGGCGCTTGGCTTCTTGTTCGAATCGATTCGGGAAACGAATCGCGCGATGGATCAAAATGAAACGGACGCCGCGGCAGCGAACGCGTGGCTGGATTGGTGGAAGCGCATCAACACTGTGCTCAATCTCGAAACGGAGACCGAAGTCGTGGTCCCACTGGAAGTGGCGCAGTTGGCAAAAGAGCGCGAGAGCGCGAGACGCGAAAAAAATTGGAAGGAAAGCGACGAGCTGCGCGATCGAATTTCCGCGCTCGGCTGGGAAGTGCGGGATACGAAAGACGGACAAAAACTCGCGCCGCGCGGAACGTCGGCCCCTGGGTAGCGCACGCGTCTCGCGTATCTGGCGACGGCGTCGCGCCGTCGCGAACTTTTCCTGTGGATTGCAACGCGCGGCAAGCGCATGCCAAAGAAAAGATTGTTTCGGCGCGACGCCGAAACCTGCACGCGAGACGCGTACGCTACCGGAAAAAATCCGCTCGCAACCAACGAATCGATTGGCCATCTTGGGTGCGGAGAAAAATGTTTGCGCCTGCCGACTTTCTTAATCTCGAACACACGGCCCATCCGAAGCTGTTCGAAAACCAAAACTACGTCTGGGACGCGCTCAAACAGATCGTGAGTTACCTGCAATTTCGTTTGAAACCCGCGGTTTTGGGCGAGCTGATGGGCAAACCGTTTATCAGCAATCACGTTTTTGTTGGGAAGGGAACGGTTGTCGAGCAGGGCGCGGTGCTGAAAGGGCCGGCGTGGATCGGAGAAAACTGCCAGATTCGGAGCGGCTGTTACGTGCGCGAGAACGTCATCGTCGGCAATGGCGTGGTGATGGGAAACTCGTGCGAGTTCAAGAATTGCATTCTGTTCGACGAAGTGCAGGTGCCGCACTTTAATTACGTCGGCGATTCCATCCTCGGTTACCACGCTCATCTTGGCGCAGGCGTGATTCTCTCGAACGTGAAACTCGATCACGGTGAAATCGCCGTTGTGACTCCCGATGGCAACATCGCAACTGGTCTGACAAAATTCGGCGCGATTGTCGGCGATCGAACGGAGATCGGTTGCAACTCAGTGATCAACCCGGGCTCAGTCGTCGGGCGCGATTGCATGATTTATCCGGGCGTAAACTTCCGAGGCGTGCTCGCCAGCAACAGTATTATGAAAGTGCAGCAGACCACCCAGGTACTGAGCCGGCGCAGTATCGGCCCCGCCTAATTGATAGCGCCGATCGTATCACAGAACGTCGAATCCAAACGCGATTTGATGAGCGCGATATCCTCAGTCACGTTCGTGCGCGATCCCTTCGGCAGATCCGTCCGCATTTGCAGGTCGACTCAGGTAGATTACCGTCAATCAGCGTGGATGCACAAAGGGACTTTGTAATTGCTTCGGATCGAGCCGAGCGATTCACACAGGATCTCAATAACGTTCACCAAGGCTGTGTCCTCACAGAGCTTCTCGGCCAGGCTGAAGTGCACCTATGGGTTGTGTCCCTGATCATATCTGCGGAGAAATCTTCATACTTCAAATCCATTCTCTCCCTCGACGAACAAGAACGTGCCGGACGCTTCCGGAAAATCAGAGACGCACAGCGTTATGTCGCCGCCCGGGGTTCGTTGCGAAGCCTGTTAGGCGAATACTTGAGGATCGAGCCCGACAGATTGCAGTTCGCTTACGATGCTTTCGGGAAACCGCGTCTCGCCGGTGAGGAACCTCTCACTTCGATAAGGTTTAGCGTTTCCCATTCCGATGATCTGGCTTTGTTCGGCTTCGCGCGTGGGCATAAAAATGGAGTCGATGTAGAGCGCATCCGCCCGGATATTGACGTGGAAGATTTGGCGGCGCGCTATTTTTCGCCGAATGAGTTCAAGAAATTGCGCTCCTTGCCCGCGGATCAGCAGAGGGAGGCTTTTTATCGTGGCTGGACTCGAAAGGAAGCTTATCTAAAGGGGCGCGGAGAAGGTCTTTCTTTCCCGTTGGACCGCGTTGAAGTCAGTTTAACTCCGGGTGAACCTGCAATGATCCTAAAAGTTTCCGGCGACCGCAGTGTGTCTCGACGCTGGATGGTTCAACATTTGTCGCCCGCGCCGGGTTACATTGGGGCAGCGGCAGTGGAAGGCCGCGACATCGCTTTTAGATGCTTTACGTGCGAACCAGTTCTTTAGCGCTGTCGACAAAGCGCCTGTGAAGGAGCACCTATCGCTTCGCCGCGGATTCCTGGTGTAGAGTTTGCGCCTGAGTGAGGCAGGACTTCAACTTTTCTGCCAATTCTATGTTCGGCGCATGCCTTATCGATGGCCGGTTGTCCCCGGCAAAGGTGTAAACTTCAATTCCGTCTTCCGCCAAAGCCATCCAACCGCCCGCTGGGTCAGTCGCGGAGAGCAACGTCGCGTCGTCGTCGTTGGTCAGGAAAAAGATAATGCGCCCCGCGTAGGCAGCCGGATCATAGGCTTTGGCCGCCGAGATATTGATGTCTGCAACGTTCAAGAATCCTTGTGCCTCTCTCTCAGCGATGCCGATAGAGGACTTCGCGAGGGCATGCCACAGAGCAGCTTTGAAACTTCCGGAGGCGATCCGGGCTAACTCGATCGCTTTGGCACGAAGAGCAACCACCTTTTCTTGGATACTGAGCGTGCGAAGCTTTTTCAATTCGCGCACGATTCGCTTCACGGGGTAGCTCGGCTTAAACGGCCACCATTTTAAAGAACCCGGCGCCGGCGTATTGAACATCACTAATAACGCTACCTCCTGACCTTGAGTCTTCAGAACTCTGGCCATTTCGTAAGCGATCATGCCTCCAAAACAATAGCCAGCTAGAAAATACGGTCCCTTCCGCTGCACAGTGCGAATCTCTTTCAAGTAATGGATCGCCATCTCCTCAACTGTAAAATACGGCGTCTCCCCGCCAAGGCCCTGGGACCTAAGTCCAAACACGGGTTGATCCGCCCCCAGGGAGAGCGGCAAGTTCCGGGATTGAAAGATTTCACCGTTGTGCCCATGAACGCAAAAAAGAGGTGGCTTTGTTCCGCGGGGTTGGACCGCCACAAGCGATGAATGTAACGAGTGGACTATTGGTGCGCTGATGATGCCTGCCAGTTGCCTGATCGTTGGCGCCTCAAGCAGCACCGCCAAAGGCAATTCCATTTGGAAAGCCTTCTCAATTTGGACGAATAGCCGCGCTGCCAGCAGAGAATCTCCGCCCAGTTCGAAGAAGTTTTCATCGACACCAATCGGCATCCCGAAAGCTGCCCTCCAAAGCTCCACCAATCGCGATTGCACCTCATCACTCGGCGCAACGCTATCTTTTGCTACAACTGTCTCTTTCGCGCCCGTGGGCACGCCTTGGGCCGAGGCAGGTCTGGGTTTGTTCGAAATCAGAAGGTTGCTCACCCGCGCCCCGGGATCTTTCACCATCGTTCGCAACACCGTGTGGTAGTCCTCGAGAATCTGTTTCATTGTCGCGGCTCGGAACAGATCCGTTCTGTACTCGAGAATCACTTCCAGCGTCGGCTCGATTTTGAGCCAGACGTTCAGATCGTACTTTGCGGTTCCGGCATAGAGCGGGAGCCACGTTATGCTCAATTCTGGAATCTCCCGATTTTCACGCGGTGCATTTTGGAGGATGAACATCACCTGGAATGGTGGGTTCCGATTGGGATCGGTCCTGTTCGTGACCTCGCTTAACACCTTTCCAAAAGGCAGACTCTGGTTCGCGTACGCGTTGAGAGCGACCTCGCGCACACGCATCAGCAACTCGCGGAATGTTGGGTTGCCGGAGAAGCTAGTGCGAAGAAGCATGTCGTTGCCGAAGCGACCAATCACTCCCTCGACTTCCGCCAGGGGACGATTTGCCGCACAGGAAGCAACACCGATTACTTCATCGCTTGAGCGACGATGAAGCAACGCTTGAAAACCAGCCAGTAACACCATGAACATGCTGACACGCTCCTGACGACTTAACGCTTTCAGCGAATTCGCTAAGTCGCTCGGTAACACGATGCCTTCGCGCGCGCCGCGATTGGCGGTGGCGGATTTTGCTGGTCGCGCAAAGTCCGTCGCCAAGTGCTGAAAGCCTGTAGCGCTAGCAAGTTGCTCTTTCCAATAAGCTAGCTTCGATCGCAAAGCGTTTCCCTGGAGTTGTTCTTGTAGCCATCGTACATAGTCACCGTACTGGAAAGCCAGGTCGGGCAGTGGCGATTCGGTGCCGGCTGCGAAAGACTGATAAAGCTCAGACAACTCGCGTGAGAGAATGCCCGTAGACCAGTCGTCATGGACGATGTGATGCGTTGTAAGTTGCAGAATGTGATCGTCCGCCCCAAGTCGCAACAGCACGCCCCGAAGCAGCGGACCCAGCGCCAGATCGAACGGCCGAGCGGCCTCTTCCAGTGCAACCTGCTGCGACCGGACTTCTTTGGCGCTTTCGGGTAAACCCGACAAATCAATCAGGCGAAGGGTTTGCTTCTGCGTTGAAACAACGATTTGAACCAGTTCTCCATCCCTCATTCGGAAGACTGATCGAAACACTCCGTGGCGCCGCACAATCTCGTGCAGACTCCGTTGTAAAGCGCCTTCGTCGAGCGGCCCGCGAATACGGAAAAGAAGCGGATAGTTATATACTACGCTGTCCGAGTTTGAAGGATCTTCCAGCCACGTTGTTTGCTGGACGAACCAGAACGGCACGACAAAAGCATCCTCCAACTGCGATCCAGGAATTTCGTTCCGAAGCTGAAATAATAACTCGCCCCGTTCGCACGAGGTTTTGGACCCGTCCCTAGCCTGAGTGGTCAATTCCGATTGCTTGAGACCGCTGTTCATGGGCGCGCTCTAGCAGGGCAACTCTGAAAGGCGCAATTCAGGGTTTGAAGCCGCGGCTTCCAACAATACCTGCCATTCTTGAAGCGTTCGTCCAATGGTCGTCGCCTCGAACACATCCGGGTTATATTGCGCTCGACCGAGCAGGCCGTTGGGCCTCTCGCCCAACTCCAGATACAAACCCCATCTTGCCCCACCACTTTCAACGTCCATGAAAGTCTGGCTCCAACCAGTTCCAAGATCCGGAGTCGCGGGGGCAAGTGAGACGACTACCTCAAACAGCGGACGCCGGTCACGGTTCGACGAAAGGCCCGCTTTTGCCAGCATGTACTCGAACGGCACATCATCATTGGCAATCGCTCCCAAAACGACATCTCGCGCCCGCCGCAGGAGCTCACGAAACGTCGGGTTGCCACAGAGATTCATGCGTAATGGGACCGGATTAAGGAAATATCCCATTAAATTCTGCACCTCGGACCGCTTGCGGCCGGAGGGTGCGAGAGTACCGATCACCATGTCTTTTTGATCCGTGTAGCGGTAAAGAAGCGCGGAGAAACCGGCCAGCAAACTCATAAATAATGTAACGCTTTCCCCGCGGCTCACCGAGTTAAGTTTTTCCACCAATTGATTTGGAATTGTAAACGGAAGGATCGCTCCGCGGTAAGTTGAGGAAGCGGACCGCGGAGGGTTGGCGGGCCATCGAAGGGCGGGTGGTTCTGGCATCAATCGGTCACGCCAGTACGCCAACTGGCTCGCAAATGCCTCGGTCTGCATCCATTGTCGCTGCCAGTAAGCATAGTCGGCGTGCTGAATCGGCAAATCGGCCAGGGGGGATGGCTTGCCCGCACTGAATGCCTCATAAAGAGTGGCTAATTCGGTAGGAAAGACAGTATTAACGGTTACACCATCGGTCACGCTTTGATGCATTGTCAGCGTCAGCCAATGCTCATTCTCGGTCAAGGTAATCAATTTGGCTCGCACCAACGGGCCTTTCTTCAAATCGAAGGGCTTTCGAGCGTCTTCGGTCGCTAGTCGAAGTGCCTCTGCTTCTCGCTCCAGTGAGGGCATTTCCTGGAGATTCACCAGAGGAAGCGGAACTGCCACCGGAGGTGGATGGATGACCTGCACCGGTTGACCATCCACGGTATCGAACGTCGTTCGCCATGCCTCGTGCCGACGGATGATTTCAGTGAAGCTTCGTTCGAGGACGCGGGGGTCGAGCGTGCCGTGCCGGTGAATGATTATGGAATCATTATAAAAAGGAGGCAGGTCCGCGCTTTTCTGGGCACGCAGCCAAATTTGTTCCTGTGTTAGCGACAGCGGAGCGGGCTGGTCCAGCGGCCGACGCCTGATTCGAAATGAGTCGTCCGCAGTTTTCAAGAGATCCCCGCACGAGTACTTCTTCAATAGGAGACGCTTGGCGTCAGATAGGTCTCTCATGGTAGGAACCCCTTCAGCGGTGCTGTTGTTCGATGACGTCGACCCTCTTTTCGTGTGCTTCACCCGATTCTCGGTTGCTTTACGCGTAAAGTTCATCCGCAATGAGGTCAGGCCGCGCAAGCCCAGGTTGGTCCGCCAAACGAGGGGGCCGCCCTCCAACGACCAATTCGGAAGCTCGCGAATCATTTCTTCAAAGGCAATCTGGCCCTCGAGCCGAGCTAAGGGCGCGCCAAAACAAAAGTGCGCGCCATATCCGAAGGCAACATGACGGTTATCCTGGCGGCTGATGTCCAGTCCGTCCGGATCCGGAAAACGCTCTGGATCGCGGTTTGCTGCAGCCATCACCGCTCGCACCACTTGCCGCTTGCGAATCAGTTTACCCCCCAACTCTATATTCTCGGGGGCCAACCGGGCGGTATGCTGGCTGGGGCTCTCGTATCTCAGCAACTCCTCCACCGCCGCGGGGATCATGGAGAGATCCGCACGAAGTTTTTCCAGTTCATCGGGGTTGCGGAGCAACGAAAGCGTGCCATTGCCGATGAGGTTCGTAGTCGTTTCCTGGGCGCCGACCATCGTTATAATCGAGTTGGCGATTACTTCGTCCTCCGTCAGACGTTCACCGTCGACTTCCGCGTTCATGAGCGAACTAACCAGTCCATCCGGACGCAAGTTTTGCGTGCGCATGGAGGACCGAAAATAAGCCGTCATCTCTTCCGTGGTCTTCAAAATTTTCGGCGCGCGGTCGGGATTGTGTTGGAAGTTCCCCAGTACTTCCGCGAAGTCTTGCGACCACAGCTTCAATTGATAATGGTCTTCGACCGGCACGCCGAGCATCTCGGCGCTAACGATGCACGGTAGTGGCTCGGCCAAGTCCGCGATTACATCTATGCCTCCCTTGCGCCGCACCCTGGCAAGCAAATCCCTCACGATCTCGCGGATATGGGCTCGCAGCGCTCCTACCCGTTGGGGGGTGAAAGCTGCTGAGGCGAGGCTGCGAATCCGCGCATGTTCCGGAGGGTCCAAAAAGAGCATCTGCTTCACCATGACTTTGGCCACCGGGTTCAGCACCTCGAGCCCGAGCGCCGTAAGTTGCTCCGCCGTCGGCGCGCGCTGCGCCGAAAAATCCCGCAGCACCCGAACGACATCCGAATAACGAGTAACGACCCATGAGTGCAAGAAGGGATCCCAGTGCACCGGGTCCTCGCGGCGAAGGCGGTGGTAGAGTGGATATGGATCTGCCAAAACCTTCGGATCCAGCAAACGAAACAAGCTCAGCTCGGCAGCTGTCTTCTTCGCATAAGACGTGACGCCGGACCCTGTCATTGCCTTACGCTGATTGCGGCTGGCGTGTCGAATCCAGGATACGCAGAACCTCTTTTTCGCTCATTGCTTCGAGCTTGGTGACAAGAAGCCGCTCAATCTCAGCAGACAATTCAGCTACTGTTGGGGCCTCAAAGACAGCGCGCAGGGGCATCTCGATTCCGAATGTGTCGCGCAATCTGGCAACGAGCTGTGCCCCCAAGAGCGAGTGTCCCCCCAGCGAGAAAAAGTTCTCTTCCACGTCAACGTGCTCCAGGTTCAGAAGACGTTCCAACATGCCGGCGACTGTCTTCTCCATCTCTGTCTGGGGAGCGGCGCGCGCTTCTTCGCGCAACGTGTTGCTCTCGTCCGCCGCAGGCAGAGACATGCGGTCCACCTTTCCGTTCGGTGTCAGCGGGAGTTTTTCCAGACTAACGAATGTCGCCGGTACCATATAGTCGGGCAGGCGACCGCGGAGAAAGCCGCGCAACGCACGTAAGGTGAGGTGAGATTCCGGCACTGGAACTAAATAGCCGATCAACCGTGTATCGCCTAGGGCTACTTCGCGAGCCACAACCACACTTTGCTGAATACCCGGATGCGCATCGAGCGCCGCCGCCACTTCGTTCGGCTCGACCCGGAAGCCGTGCACTTTCACCTGCTCGTCAATGCGGCCGACAAAGGCGATCTGGCCGTCGGGTAAAAATCTCGCTAGATCCCCTGTCTTAAAAAGCCGTTCACCTGGTCTGTCACTGAACGGATTCGGAATGAACCTTTCTGCCGTCAACTCCGGACGGTTCCGATAACCGCGCGCCACACCCATGCCCCCGATGTGAAGTTCACCAGCTGTTCCCGCCGGCACTTGGTTGCCTGATTCATCCAAAATGTAAACCTGCGTATTGGCGATGGCGTAGCCAATCGGTGGTAGTTGATCGGTTGAGGCGCTCGAATGAACCGGACCCGACGTGGCCACCACCGCGCATTCAGTCGGGCCATAGTTGTTGACTAACAGAAACGGCAGTCCAGCTGGTGGATAAAGGTGGAGCGTATCTGATCCAGTGAGCATCGTACGCAAAGCAGCCTCGGATGGCCACGGTAGCGTCAAGAGACGCTCGGCGAGCGGCGTCGGGATGAAAGCGATTGTGATCCTCTGCGCAACGAGCCAATCTCGCAGCAATTCCGGATCGCTCACCGTTTCGTCCTCAGCGAAGTACAGGCTCGCGCCGGTCGCTAAGTACGGCCAGATTTCCCACACCGCCGCGTCGAAACACACGTTGGCGACTTGGCTCGCGCGATCGCCCGCTGTCACGCCAAAGGCCTGCTGATGCCAATGTACGAGGTTCAAGAGGCTCTCGCTTGTGATCTCCACGCCCTTCGGTTGCCCGGTCGAGCCCGACGTGTAGATCATATAAGCTAGGCTCTTAAGCGCTGCGGCGGCCTTCATGGTAGCGGCCTGGGCAAAAGGCGGGAGCGCAGCGGCTCGCCCAAGATCGTCCAGAAGAATTGTGTGGTAAATGCCTTTTGGTAACCGCTCCTTTATGCGCTGTCCGGTCACCACCACCGGAGCCTGGCCATCTTCCAACAAAAACGCGAGCCGCGCCGCGGGATAGGTTGGGTCCAAGGGCAGATAGGCTCCTCCGGCTTTCAGAATCCCCAGCGCGCCCACTACCATTTCCGGCGAACGCGGCATACATAATCCAACTACCACCCCAGGGCCGACGCCCAACGTCCGGAGCGCATCCGCAAGCGCACTCGCCCTCTCGTCCACTTCCCTGTAGCTCCAGACGCGCTTTGTAGACGCCAAAGCAATTGCGTCAGGCGTGGCGGCTGCCTGGGAAGTTACTAACTCGGCGACGTTCCCAACTTTGGGGAACGGAGCCGGGGCGACGTTAACCTTAGGGATTGCCCTGGCGGGAGATATAGACATCTAAACGAACAGAACAGAACAGATTTACTAAAGCAAGCGTAAGAGCCGCGTCTATCACTGATTTGGCAACCTGGCGGATGGGCGGGGATTCGAACCCCGGGTACCTTTCGGCACACACGCTTTCCAGGCGTGCACAATAGACCGCTCTGTCACCCATCCGAGCAAATCTTCCTCTTCCTCTGCATTTTAATCTTAGTCCAGCTGGAGACAATCGGAACGAGTGAAGACTAAGAGGAAGAAGAAGATTATTACAGTTGCAATCGGCGGAATAGTTCGTCGAGCGGCAATTGAATGCCGATGTAGAACTCTCCGAAGTCTGCGTACTCAGCGCTCACCGGATCAAAACGCATCTTGTAAACGATCGCCTTAATCTGAAACGTGTCGCGCGCAAACAGGGTCACACCCCACTCCGCATCGTCCAGACCTGTCGAACCGGTGATGAGCTGTTTCACTTTTCCGGCGAACTCGCGCCCGACGGCGGCGTGCCCTTTCATCAGTTTGCGACGCTCGTCATACGGCAGCGCATACCAGTTGCGCTGATCGCCGCGGCGCTTGCTCATGTTATAGAAGCAAACTACCGACCAATCGGGCAGCGTCGGGTAAACGCGCTCCTGCCGATAGTGTTTTATTCGTTCGCGAAATGTCGTCAGGGCTTCATCGAGTTTTGCGGGATCGTTGCGGACGCTCGATTCGAGCGTTTGCACGTATTCTTCTTCGGTCGTGATGTACTCGCTTTCCTCGGTTAGCGATAAATAACTGTAAACCGGCGTCAGGACGTCGGCGCCAAGCGAAAGCGACAATCGCTTCTCGATCCTGTTGGCGTTGTGCAGGTCTGGTGTGATTAACATAAACCCCAGGTCGGCTTTCGGCGTCACCATTCCCAGCGTGAGCAATTGCGTCGATTCCATTGCCCGCACTTCCTGCACGAGCGAGGACAGATTTGTTTTCGCCGTGTTTTGTTCTTCGCGACTGAGCAACTGCCATTGCCCGTACTCGACCCGGTAAAACAAATGCAGACAATGCCAGCCTGCTTCTGGAACCAGCGCACTATTCTTGTCAGTCATCGCGCTAGTCTCCGCTGTAGGAATTCCCGGTCAAGGGTGGCGCAGGGTCCCGCTGCGCTACCCGGTTGGCGATGCTGCTTTCGGCAAGTGCGCCATGCAATATTCCTCGCCGTCGCGCGCGACACGGAAATCGAGATTCGGATCGGTCAACTCGGTCGCGCCGCAGACTGCACATTTGTGAAGCGGCTCGGCGTCGCTTCGTGAATGCGATTCAAAACGCCTGCGTCGGCCCGACACTTCCGTGCGATTGCGGGCTTCGCGAATAATTTCCGGGCCGAAGAAGATCAGATAATTGGCAAACGCGGCCACAAGCGCCATCCGATACGAAGGCCCATTAACGACGAACCCAAAAAGCAAAAACGCGCCCATGATCCACGCCAACCATTTGATCTTCATCGGCAGAACAAAAAGGATGTAGATGACTTCTTCGGGATAAAAGCGGGCAAAAGCGAAAAACAACGACACAATCAGCATGCCGTTGGAAAATTTTGCGCCGAAGAAAAACGCCGCGGCCGTCGTGCCGATCATGCCGACAAGAAAATAGAGGGTAAGCCGGAACGCGCCCCATGCTCGCTCAAGGCCTTCGCCAATAAACCAAAGAAACCAGAGGGCGAGAATGACCCAAAGACTGAGGGTCTGCGGAAGAAAAATATAGGTAATCAGCCGCCAGACTTCGCCATGGAGAATACGCGCCGGATCGAGATCGAGGGCAAAACGGAAATCAGGGTTCAGCCAGATCAGCCCCCAGACGAGCGCTGTGAGGCCGACAACGATGCGCGTCAGTCCTGGAATGGCGAGAAAGCCAAAACGACGTTCGAGTTTATCCAGCCAGGGCATGTTCCGCATGGTAAAGGAAGACGAAAGCGCTTCAAGGTGGATCGAGCAGTCCCATGTCCGCCAGTGGGACGGACTCGTCCCGTGTGCGAGCTCGATGCCAATTTTAGGCGGCGAAGCCGCATTTATTTATTTAACATCGCCCGCGGAGCGGCCGATCCACCTTTGACACTCTGGTCGCGAAGTCTAGCTTGCCCGCGTGAGTGAGATCGCGCCGAAAAGAACGCCACTTTACAATGAACACGTGCGGCTTGGCGCGAAAATTGTGCCGTTCGCGGGATGGCTCATGCCGGTGCAATACACGAGCATCGTCGACGAGCATCAGGCCGTGCGAAGCAAAGTCGGCATTTTCGACATTTCGCACATGGGCCAACTGATTGTCGAAGGAAGCGGCGCGCGCGAATGGCTCAACACCATGCTCACAAACA